>Ga0136642_1000379_pt1 | contig 24835 bp, 23 predicted proteins | sample LowCatLa1302831Y_FD_115313 | JGI IMG/M metagenome (GOLD analysis project Ga0136642, IMG submission 115313) | Freshwater microbial communities from Lower Cathedral Lake, Yosemite National Park, California, USA - 13028-31Y | ecosystem: Environmental > Aquatic > Freshwater > Lake ... | reverse complement strand
GTAAGCGAGCACGCAAGATACGTAGAGCCGACTCTTTGTTCTGGAGCTGTGATTTCTCGTTCTGACACGAGACCACAACGCCTGTTGGAATATGGGTAATACGCACGGCGGAGTCGGTGGTATTTACTGATTGACCACCTGGGCCAGATGAGCGATAAACATCGATACGTAGATCTTGCTGGCGAATTTCAACATCGACTTCGTCAGCTTCAGCAAGGATCAATACACCAGCTGCAGATGTGTGAATTCTTCCTTGAGATTCGGTCTCTGGCACGCGTTGTACGCGGTGGACGCCGCCTTCAAATTTAAGTTTTGCATAGGGCGACTGCCCAGGCTCAGCAACGCCTTTGGATTTCACAGCCATTGCAATTTCTTTATAGCCGCCCATCTCAGATTCGGCGTAATCAATAATCTCAGTCTTCCAATTGTGCTTCTCTGCATAACGTTGATACATACGCAAGAGATCTCCGGCAAAGAGTGCGGACTCATCACCGCCCACTCCAGCTTTAATTTCAAGGATCACATCGCGATCGTCATTTGGGTCGCGTGGAAGTAAGAGCTCTTCCATCTTCTCCCCTGCAGCATCGAGGGTTGCTTGCAGCGCTGGAATTTCTTGCGCAAAGGCTGGCTCAACTTCGGCGAGCTCCTTCGCGGCAGCGAGATCATCCTCTGCAGATTTGTATGCACGGTAACCGCCAATAACAGGACCGAGTTGGGCATATCGCTTACCTAGTTGGCGAGCCTTACCCTGATCTCCGTGGATCGATGGGTCAGCTAGCTCCTTCTCCAAGTTTTCATATTCAGCAAGGAGAGCCGGGATACTTCCGAAACGTTCAGACATCGCTTACTCCTTACTTTCAATTGATACATGGGAGGGAAATAAAAAAGACCCCACGCACCCGAATGGGTGCGAAGTGGGGTCTTGAAAGTGAGCTACTTCTTGCCGAAACGCTTTTCGAATGCTGCTACGCGGCCGCCAGTATCGAGGATACGTTGCTTTCCGGTGTAGAACGGATGGCAGACTGAACAAACTTCAACGTAGATAGAACCAGTCGTCTTTGTTGACTTGGTGGTGAAGACTTCACCGCAACCACAGGTAACAGTTGTCTCGATATATTCTGGGTGGATCTCTGGCTTCATGGTTAATCCTTTATATGGAAGTGACTGGGTCCGATTCCCCGCCCTTACGAGCGCCGATCCGGTGAACCAGTTGTACGGGTCCTGCTTGAACTGATGGGCCGATTCTACTCAGGCTCGGCCCCATCTCAAAAATCAGGCTTACTTGCCATCCCCATCGCCGGTCGTCTTCTGGATCTGCATCAAGAATTCGACGTTCGACTTGGTGCCCTTCATCTTGTCGAGCAGAAGCTCGAGCGCCTGCTGGCTATCTAGGGCGTGGAGGACTCGACGAAGTTTCCAGACGATGCTGAGCTCTTCGGTTCCCATGAGAATCTCTTCCTTACGGGTTCCAGAGGCATCGACATCAACCGCTGGGAAGATGCGCTTGTCAGCAAATTTACGATCGAGCTTGAGCTCCATATTTCCGGTGCCCTTGAACTCTTCGAAGATAACTTCATCCATCTTTGAACCAGTCTCAACGAGGGCGGTGGCAAGGATGGTGAGTGATCCACCATTTTCAATATTACGGGCTGCTCCGAAGAACTTCTTTGGTGGGTAGAGCGCTGCTGAGTCGACACCACCGGAGAGGATACGACCAGATGCTGGCGCTGAAATGTTGTACGCGCGACCGAGACGTGTGATCGAATCCAAGAGCACAACTACATCATGACCGAGTTCGACTAATCGCTTAGCGCGTTCGATTGCAAGCTCTGCGACTGAGGTGTGATCATCCGCTGGGCGATCGAAGGTTGAAGCGATAACTTCACCCTTAACGCTGCGCTGCATATCAGTTACTTCTTCGGGACGCTCATCAACAAGTACGACCATGAGGTGACACTCTGGATTATTTGTTGTGATCGCATTAGCAATCGCCTGCAGGACCATTGTCTTACCAGCCTTTGGCGGTGAAACAATCAGTCCACGTTGGCCTTTACCAATCGGTGAGATCAAATCGATTACGCGAGTTGTCAGAATTCCTGGTTCGGTCTCAAGGCGTAGACGTTCCTGCGGATAGAGCGGAACGAGCTTTGCGAACTCAACGCGGTTACGTGACTCTTCTGGATCGCCACCATTGACGGTATCGAGTTTGACGAGTGCATTGAACTTCTCTTTACGCTCACCTTCACGGGCTTGGCGAACCTGGCCTGTAATGACATCGCCCTTGCGAAGTCCATAACGACGGGCCTGTTGCAATGAGACATAGACATCATTTGGTCCAGCAAGGTATCCAGTAGTGCGGATAAATGCATAGGAATCCAAGATGTCGAGCAAGCCTGCTACTGGCAGAAGTACATCATCTTCACTGAGTTGAATCTCGCGCTCACCGCGCTCACCGCGCTCTGGTCGATCGTTGCGGTCACGGAAGCGGCTGCGATCACGGCCACGGCCACGATCCCCGCGGTCGCTCCGGTCGCCACGATCATTGCGATCATTGCGATCGCGACGGTCGTTACGATCATTACTGCGGTCGCCCTGGCGCTCACTTCCGCGCTCGCTCTCGCGAGGTTCTGAAGCGTTCGACTCGTTATCGTCATCCTCGTCGGCTGAATCATTCGATGAGCCGGTGTTGGATTTCGAGCCTGAATTCTTCTTGTTGCGCGCTTCTTGGCGAGCTAGGCGCTTCTCTTCGCGCTCTTGCTTCGCTGATTCGCGGTTAGCTGCCTGCAGGTCTGCAATACCCTGAACCAGGTCGCCCTTGCTTAACTTTGCGGCGCCGTCAATGCCGAGCTGCCCTGCAACCTTCTTAAGCTCAGTGACGGTCATTCCTGATAGTTCGCCTGAATCCTTCTTCGCCTTGACTGCGCGTGAGGACTTTTCAGTGCTATCAATATCTTCTGAAGACATGCTTTCCTTAATCTAATTATTGTGAAGGAGCTTCGGGGTATCCGAGAGCGATCCTTCGCGAGAGAACTTCTCTGCATATAAGACGTATTTTGTACTTTTTTACAGTGATTGTGATTGTTGTCGTTAGCGTTCTTCGCCTCAGGTGTTTCCGGCGGGCTTTCGGACAATGAAAAGATAGCACACGTGATGGGATAAACCCAAAGTTACGCCTGGATATAGCCTTTTTGACTGATTTCAAGGCTCTGGGCCGCAAATCCGCTCCCGGCAGCTGCGATCATCTCGTGCTCTTCGGTTCCGTTCAATGTATGAAGCACGAGCACTGATGGACCCGCACCGGAGATCACGGCAGCCACTCCCGCGCTTCGTAAGCGTTGTACAAGCTCAAGGCTCTTCGGCATCGCGCTCTCTCGATAACTCTGATGGATGCGATCCTCGGTAGCTGTGAAGAGAAGATCAGGTCGAAGTGAGAGCGCGTGGATCAAGAGCGCAGCTCGGCCAGCGTTGATAGCTGCATCTGCTTGAGGAACCATCTCTGGAAGAATTTTTCGCGCCTTTGAGGTTGAGAGAGTCGATGGCGGAACAAAGACTGTGGCCTTAATTGCCTCATTGACTGCGGTGTTAACCGCTTTGCCAATTCCATTCTCTAACCATGCGATTGTTGCTCCGCCAAGAACAGCTGCAGCAACATTATCTGGGTGTCCTTCAAGTTCTGTCGCCAAGGCGACCATCTCATCATCACTCATGAGATTTTCGCCGCCGTGCACAAGTGCACGTGAGAGTGCGAGTCCGCCAACGATCGCCGACGAGCTAGAACCTAATCCACGCCCGTGAGGCGTTACATTGAGCGCCCGGAGAGCAATTCCACGAGGCTTCTGACCCATATGTTCAAAGCCGTGAAGCATGGCGCGAATGACAAGATTATTCTTATCTTTCTTTACCTCGTCCGCACCTTCACCAGAGACGTCGATATCAAAACTTGCTTCATCTAATACCGCTGCGGCGTAGCGATCTCGCAATTCAAGAGCTAATCCGAAGGCATCAAAACCTGGCCCTAGATTTGCCGATGTCGCAGGAACGCTGATCTGCGCCATCGTGGCTTTAAAGGTTAGTCGAGTGGTAGCCATTACAGACCCATCGCCTTTGCAGCTGCGTGTAACTCAACCGGGACAACGATGGGAGCGCCAGCATCGTCGAGAATATGTCCAACATCCTTGAGTCCATTACCTGTGACGGTAATGACAATCTTCTTCCCTCGAGGGAGTGAGCCTTCGTGTTGTTTTTTGAAGAGTCCTGCGATGCCAGATGCCGAGGATGGCTCTACGAAGATGCCCTCTTTCGCTGCGACGAGGCGATAGGCCTGCAAAATCTCTTCATCAGTAACCGAATCAATCAATCCGCCAGAGTGATCGCGCGCTGCAATAGCTTGATCCCACGAGGCTGGATTTCCAATACGGATAGCGGTTGCAATGGTCTCTGGTTCGCGGACCGGGTGGCCAAGAACTAGAGGAGCAGCGCCTGCTGCCTGGAAGCCCCACATCTGCGGAAGCTGTGAAGAGATTTTATCTGCGTAATACTCGTTATAGCCCTGCCAATAAGCGGTGATATTTCCAGCATTGCCAACAGGTAGTACATGAAGATCTGGTGCATCGCCCAAGAAATCTACAACCTCAAAGGAGGCGGTCTTCTGGCCTTCGATACGATATGGATTAACTGAGTTCACAAGTGCAACGGGATACTCTTGTGAGAGTTCGCGCGCTAGGTTGAGGCAGTCATCAAAATTACCATCCACTTGAATAAGGCGAGATCCGTGAGCGATCGCTTGCGCGAGCTTGCCCATTGCAATCTTTCCTTGAGGAATGAGAACAACGGGAATCATTCCCGCTTTCGTTGCATATGCAGCTGCAGCTGCCGAAGTATTTCCAGTAGATGCACAGATAACGGCTTTAGCGCCAGCTTCGGCAGCCTTTGAAATCGCCATCGTCATTCCGCGATCTTTAAAAGAACCTGTTGGGTTTGTACCCTCAACTTTGAGATAGATCTCATTGCCGAGCATCTCAGAGAGCACGCACGCATAGACGAGTGGAGTGCCGCCTTCGCCGAGAGTGACAACGGGAGTCTTGGAAGAGACGGGAAGACGATCTCGGTACTCTTCAATAACTCCGCGCCATTGATGTGCTCCACGCTTCTTAGCGCTGAAGATTCCCATTAACGAATTCCTTCTACTCGAATCACGCTGACTACATCAGATACGGTATCGAGCTTTTCAAGTTCGCTTACTGTCTTCGCCAATGAAGATTCTGGGGCGATGTGTGTCATTACGGTGAGTTCAGCATTGGAACCGGCACCACTCTGGCGAACCGTCATAATAGAGACATCATGAGCGGCAAAGGTCTGCGCCACTGATGCCAGAACTCCTGGGCGATCTGTGACATGAAGACGAATCAAATAACGAGTACGAGCCACTCCGATTGGAGCAATATCTAAGTCGGCATAATCAGTCTCGGTGGGCCCAAGGCTTCCCTCGTTACGGTTACGCGCAACGGCAACTAAGTCCCCGAGAATCGCGGAAGCGGTAGGAGCTCCACCGGCACCACGGCCGTAGAACATCAACTCACCAGCTGATTGGCATTGGACGAAGACGGCGTTAAAAGCCTCACGGACAGATGCAAGTGGATGAGTCTTGGGAATTGCAGTTGGGTGCACTCGAACTGTGATGGTCTCTTCCTTTGAACCATGCGCTTCATTCGCCTCAGCAATTGCTAAGAGCTTAATCACAAATCCCATATCTTGAACAACTGCAACATCTTCTGCGGTGATCTTTGTGATTCCTTCGCGATAGACATCGGCATCAGTCACGACAGAGTGGAATGAAAGTCCTGCGAGGATCGCAGCCTTGGCGGCGGCATCAAAACCTTCTACATCGGCTGTTGGATCAGCTTCGGCATATCCAAGTTCTTGCGCCTCTTTGAGCGCATCAGCAAAGGAGAAGCCGGGATGTTCGTGCATCTTTGTGAGAATGAAATTCGTGGTGCCATTGATGATTCCCATGACGCGCTCAACATGGTCACCTACCAGAGACTCTGCGAGTGGGCGCAAAATAGGAATCGCACCTGCTACGGCCGCTTCGTAATAGAAATCAACATCTGCTTCATCGGATGCGTGGAACAATTCCGCACCATGGTGGGCAAGTAAAGCTTTATTTGCCGTGACAACGGCCTTGCCATTTTTCATAGCTCGCAAGATAAGTTGATGCGCAGGTTCGATTCCACCCATGACCTCAATGATGAGATCAATCTCTGGATCGTTAATGATTGAATCAACATCGATCGTAAAGAGTTCTTGAGGAATTCCCGGGCGATCGATGGTGAGATCGCGGATGGCGATCTTCTTCAACACAAGAGGAACTCCAGCGCGGGATGCGAGGTCAGAGGCGTTAGCGACCAAGAGGCGGGCTACCTCGCTGCCCACATTTCCGCAGCCGAGCATCCCGACATTGAGGGTCTTACCTATCAAGGTACGGCCAGTCACGAGATCAACTCCCATTGCTCTGTCGCGATCATTGCATCTGTAACGATCGACATGGGGGGTGTTCCCCATGATCAGGAGAGAAGTATCTCAGATATCTAGAGCAAGAAGGTCATTAATACTCTCGCGACGAGTGATGATCCGGGCTCTTCCTTCGCGTACTGCGACGACCGCCGGCCGCGGCATATGGTTGTAATTGCTCGCCATTGAACGTCCGTAGGCCCCGGTAGCTGGAACTGCGAGTAAATCTCCTGGCGCCACATCTTCTGGAAGATTGATCTCCCGGATGACGATATCTCCAGTCTCACAATGTTTGCCCACAATTCGAGAGCTCACCAGATCGGCAGCTGATAGTCGGTTTGCGATGAGTGCCGTGTAGTTCGCGCCATAGAGCGATGGGCGAATATTGTCCGACATGCCACCATCGATAGAGATGTAATGACGGCTATCGCCACCATCGAGTTCAACGCTCTTTGTAGTTCCTACTTCGTAAAGAGTTGTCGTCGTCGGCCCCACAATATGGCGACCTGGTTCGATCGATATCTTTGGAACTGTTAATCCGTGCTTTTCACATTCACTCTTCACCACAGCAGCTATTGCACCAAGAACATCGTTGGCGACGAGTGAGGACTCACCAGGTAGATAGGCAATTCCGTATCCCCCACCGAGATCAAGCTCTGGCAACTGGCGATCGAAGTGGTCTCGATACTTCGCTAAGAGTTCAATTAGTCGTGTTGCTGCAATCTCAAAACCCTCGTTGATGAGAATTTGTGAACCAATATGAGAGTGCAGTCCTACAAGGCTAAGCGAGGAGTGCTCGAGACTCTTCTCGATCGCACGCCAGGCTGCACCACTTGCAATGGAGAAGCCAAACTTCTGATCTTCGTGGGCAGTAGAGATAAATTCGTGAGTGTGGGCTTCTACTCCAGGGGTAAGTCGCAGATAGACACGTTGAATCTTCTGGAGCTCGGCAGCGATTCGGGCTACTCGCTCGATCTCATGGAACGAATCCATCACAATGATTCCTACTCCTGCAATGATTGCAGTACGGATCTCATCTTCAGATTTGTTATTACCATGCAGCTCGACGCGATCCATGGGGAATCCGATGGAGGTAGCGACAGCGAGCTCTCCCCCTGAGCAGACATCAAGTCCAATGCCGATGGTATGAATCCAGCGAGCGATTTCCTTATTTAAAAATGATTTGCCGGCGTAGTAAACGGTTCCGGCAGTAGCCCCGAAGTGATGATCGAGAGCAGACTTCCACGCCAGCGCACGGTCGAAGAAGTCTGCCTCATCGATGACAAAGAGAGGAGTGCCAAAATCTTTTGCGAGTGCGCGTGCCGAGACGCCGCCAATCACGAGCTCTTGATCGAAGGATGAGTTACCTGAATATGGCTCTGAGAGTTTCATCTACATCTTCTCCGGTGCACTTACCCCGAGCATCGCCAACGAGTTAGCAATAACTTGAGCGGTCGATTTGCAGAGCGTTGCTCTCGCTGAATGCAAGGCAGAAGGTTGCTCATCTCCCAATGGGAGGACTCGGCAATCTGCATAGAAGCGATGGTAGACACCTGCAAGCTCTTCGAGGTAGCGCGCAATACGGTGTGGTTCGCGAAGTTCGGCGGCCGAGGCGACGATGCGAGGGAACTCCCCGAGCGCCCCGATTAACTCTCGTTCACGTTCGTGTTCAAGCAACTCGGGATGGATCTGATCAACGCCATAGGCGATTCCTAAATCTGTAGCGTTACGAAGCACTCCACAGATGCGCGCATACGCGTACTGAACGTAGTAGACAGGATTTTCATTTGTGCGACTACGAAGAACATCCACATCCATCACCATCGGAGTATCAACGGGATATCGAATTAGCGTATAGCGCGCAGCATCAACACCAACTTTTTCAATGAGCTCTTCTAAGGTGATGATTGTGCCGGCGCGCTTAGAGAGTTTGAGCTCCTCGCCGTTTTCAAGGATCTTGACAAGTTGGCCAATCAAAATGTCGATGTTCTTCGTTGGATCATCGCCAGCACAGGAGGCAAGTGCCTTGAGGCGATTTACATAGCCGTGATGATCTGCGCCGAGCATATAGATCAGCACATCAAAGCCGCGCTCGCGCTTGGAGATATAGTAAGCAGAGTCTGATGCGAAGTAGGCGAATGAGCCATCTGATTTAATCATGACGCGATCTTTATCATCGCCAAAATCCGTCGTGCGGAGCCAGATCGCACCATCTAGCTCGAAGACATGTCCTTGCTTCTTCAAGCGATCGAGGCAGTGATTGAAGAAGTTCTCTTCATAGAGTGATCTCTCAGAGAACCAGACATCAAAATGTGTATTCATCTCACCGAGCACTCGCTGTTGATCAGCTAGTTGGAGGGCATATCCCGCATCTCTGAAAGCGTTTATCGATTCAGTGAGTTCCAAATTTAGAAACTCTGGGTTGCTTGCCATAATCAACTTCGCTAGATCATCAATGTAAGCGCCGTGATAACCGGCCTCTGGCCTGGCAATTTCCAGTGCTGCGGCGCGAATAGATTCACCAAAGAGATCCATCTGCACACCACGATCGTTGACATAAAACTCACGTGTGACATCGGCACCTGCTGCTGACAGAACCCGACCGAGCGCATCGCCAACGGCTGCCCAACGCGTATGACCCAAGTGCAGCGGTCCAGTTGGATTTGCCGAGACGAATTCAAGATTGATCTTCACTCCGGCAAGAGTTGAACTCTTTCCGAATTCACTTCCACGATTCAAAATTGTGGCGAGGACTCCCCCTTGACTTGCCCGTGCGAGCGTTAGGTTGAGGAATCCTGGTCCAGCGATATCAACTGCTGTTACTACGCCAGAAATTTGAGGATCAGATAAGAGCGCGCCTTGAAGTAGCACAGCGATCTCACGCGGAGGTAGACCAGAGGATTTAGCGAGCGCAAGTGCGATTGAAGTGGCGTAATCGCCATGGCCACGATTCTTGGGGCGTTCGAGGGTGATCTCACTCGGAAGAATGGTTGATTCTGGAAGCGAATCGTTAGCAGCTAGACCGGCTAAGGCCCGGAGGATTCCCGCCTCAATGACCTCTTGGATGCTCGAATCGCTGCTCATTATGCAAAGGGTACTCGTATTGCAGAGAGCGATTGTCAAAGTTAAGGGTCTGATCCAGCGCCTGATGCTGGTGCGGAAGGTGGGACTTGAACCCACACGCCGAAGCACAGGTTCCTAAGACCTGCGTGTCTGCCATTTCACCACTCCCGCGAGCGACTAACTTCACTAGCTAGTTAGTGGATTGAGTTTAGGCGAAAGCGCCCACTCTTCCAACTCCGAGCAGAAAGGCCCCCGATTCCTCGAGGGCCTCGCCTAACTTCTGAGTTGCGCTTACTTGGTAGCCGTTGCATAGGCATCGCGAGCTGCCTTGATGGCTGCCTGCTCTGCTGCATGTGCTGCCGTAAGTGCGTTCTTGTATGTAGCGCGGGCTGCCTTGATCTCTGCTGCCTTTGTCTTTGACTTCACCGCTGTTGACGCGGTTGCAATTGCTGCATCGCGCGCTGTTGTGGCTGCAGTCGCTGCCACCTTGTAAGCGGAGTGAGCTGCTGCTACTGCTGTGGCCCGGGCTGCCGCTGCGGCCTTACGCGCTGCCTGCTTCGCTGCTACCGCTGTGGCATCTGCCTTAGGTGCCTTAGGTGCCTTCGGCGCCTTAGCAACAGTTGTTGCAGCCGGAGTTGCAGTTGCTGCGGCAAATACTGGAGCAGCTGAAAATGATGCAAGCGCGATGACTGCGCCGGCAAGAATTGAACTCTTCTTCATGGTGCTCTCTTCTCTCATAGTGGGGAAAGTAGTTCTTTCATGGAACGAACGAGATCTTGTCACAGAAAGGTGGGGGTTTCCCTACGGAATGGGTAGCGATGGCTGAGAGTTGAGACACCTCTGGTTGGGTGATCGTCCCTGCTCCTCCACGCTCATTTCTCGCTCACCAAGGGGGTGAGATAAGAGCGCACTTCCGTCGATCTAGCCGCCGCCCATAGAATCATCTCCTTGACCTCAGGTTGGCATTATCGAGGCATTATCGAGGCATCAGTTTCAAAGGGGGCATCACATGACGCGAAAGAATTTTCTCTCCTGGGTTGGGTTTAAAGGAGAAGGGTCTGCCCTCGAAGTTGAGCCATCCACTGCAGCACCGTCGAATGGAGCACCATCAAGTGGCGTCATCGATCGGATTCGTGAGCTCGAAGCGCAATTAGCCGATCTTCGCTCTCGGAAAGATATTACCTCGCTCACGCGCGAAGAGTTTGAAATCCTCGCAACTGAGACGGCGATGAACTTAGTAAAGACCGCCCAATCTCGTGAGAAGGGTGCAACCGCCCAAGCCGCAAAGCTTCTGGCGGAAAGTTCACGCATTGCAGCTGAGGCGACCGCCGCAGCGGAAGCCAAAGCGAAATCGATATTAGCCGCAGCCGAATCACGCGGGCGAAAGTATCTCGAAGTAGCAGAGTCTGAGGGTAGCGATATCACAGCAACTGCACAGCGCACGGCTCGCTCTCTCACCGAAGCGGCTAAGCGCGAAGTCGAATCATTGCGTTCAACGACTGCGCAAGAGATCGAGTCGATGCTTGCTAGCAAGAAGCGCGAAGCAGCGTCAATTACTGCTGCAGCGAAGAGTGAATCTGAAGAGCTCGTGAAAGGCGCGATTTCGAGTATCACTGATTATCGAAGTTGGCTTACCTCTGCAGTCGCAGAATCTGAGCGCCTGTATAAGATTCAAACTCAATCACTATCAGCTGCGCAACAGGCGATCGAGCAATCTCGCCACCGTCTCGCCTCTGCCTTTGAACGACTCGCAGGCCTGACCGAAGATATTGATCGAAACCTTGATGGTGAGAACCAACCCATCGCTAAGGAATTTGTTCGTCGCGGATCTGCTCAGAGCGCACGTGAAGAGAGCACTGCAAGCGCAGGAGATGACTCATCTGCCGTAAAGAAGAAGAGTGCGGTAAAGAAGAAGGCCGTTGCCAAGAAGGATCCAGTGAAAAAGAGTCCAACCAAAAAGGCAACAGCGAAGAAGAGCACGCGCAAGTAAATGGCGTCCCCACGCGCGAAAAAAGAAAACAACTCTCGCTATATCGCTCCGATTGATGGGCTTCGCGCGATCGCAGTCTTTGCCGTCATTCTCTATCACCTGGGAGTTCATTGGATTCCAGGCGGATTTCTTGGCGTAGATCTCTTCTTCGTTATTAGTGGTTATGTCATCACGCGACTTATTCTCGATTCGATCTATCGATCTGGCGCACTCGACCTCAAAGAGTTCTTCTTAGCGCGTGTTCGACGACTCTATCCCGCGCTTATTTTTATGATGGTTGGAACCAGTTTCATCATCGCCCTCTTGGCTCCGGAAGCAATCCATCGCTTCTTAGGTGATATCCCCTATGTATTGACCGGAATTAACAACTGGCACCTCGTCGCTCAACATCGAAATTACTTTGAAACGGTTGGTCGCCCACCGCTACTCCAGCACACCTGGTCACTTGGTGTTGAGTTTCAATTCTATTTAATCTGGCCACTTATCTTGATCTTTGCAGTGAAGTACTTTGGCAAGAAGAATTTGGCGAAGGTTGCCTTGTTAATCGCCACGATCTCAGGTGTAGCGCTCTTTGTCTTCTCCCTCACTGTCGATACCTCATCGAGCGCCAATAAAATTAGCCATATCTACTTTGGTACCGATACTCACAGTATTGGCCTCTTCTTGGGCGCAGCGCTTGCGGTGAGCTGGGTTCCACAGAATCTCTCTAAGGTGATCTCGCAACGAGCTCAAGATTTCGTCGATGGCATCGGTGTTGTGGGGTTAATTGGGCTACTTTCAACCTTCCTCTTTATTGATGAGAGCAACCCTGCGCTCTATCGCATCGCCTTCCCACTCGCAGGTATCTTCGGGTGTGCCATCATCACCTCGCTCGTACATCCTGCTTCACGGTTCGCGCCATTACTCAGCGCTCGTTGGCTGATCTGGATTGGCGAACGCTCGTATGGAATCTACCTATGGCATTGGGTGATCTTCCAAGTCACAAGGCCAAGCGTTGATTTAGCTGGTGCTAGTTGGGCGATTAATTCTGCGCGAATCTTGATCGTTCTCGGTCTTGCCGATATCTCACTGCGTTGGGTAGAGATCCCAATTCGTCGAGGAGTCTTTGGAAATTGGCTGCGTGGATTGAAGTACCGCACTCCAAAAGTTCGGATGCGCGCGCGAGTGACCATAGCCGCCACGGTGACTGCTCTTGTACTGGCAACAAGTGGTGCATCCTGGGCTGCCTATTACCGAGTCGAGCATGGCGTTGGCATTGACTCAGTCAAAGTAACAACTGAACTTTCTACACCCGCACCAGTGAAACCTGGCGTGCCTGGGCTTTGGGTAACTGGCGATTCTGTGATTTTAGGGATTCACGCAAAACTCGCATCACATTTCCCGATCGCTCTCATCAATGCACGGGTTGGTCGCCAACTTGAGGAGCTCATTACCGTTGTTAAGGAAGATGTGGTGCAGGTGCCACGCAGCATTGTAATTCTTGATGTTGGAAATAACAATCACATCACAGAGCAATCACTGCGAACCCTCCTCGAGCTTTTGAAGAACCAACCAAAGATTATCCTTGTGAACACTGCTGTACCAAGGCCGTGGGCCGCGGATAATGATGCAATTATCAACAGAGTCCTTGCCTCATATCCGAAGGCTGAGCTGGTGGATTGGGCGAAGATCTCTGAGGGCCACCCCGAATTCTTCGCTCCAGATGGCGTTCATCTCGTTGATCTCGGCAGCAGCGCGTATGTCGCAGCGATACTTGATCACTTACCAGCCCAATAAGATCAATTCATAAAAAAGCCCACCACGTGATGTGGTGGGCTTTTTAATAGGTAATTCAGAGTTTAGGCGTACTGCCCTGGAAGACCGAAGACCTTACCGCCGACAACCTTGCCATCTGAGTAGACAGCTGAGACTCGGAATGAGGACCAGCCATCGGCTGCGCCCTTTGTAATATCAAGTGAGAGCTGTGAAGCTGGCACTGTTGAGATTAACTTCCATGATCCGCCATTTGCTGCGATCTCAACGTTGAAGTTACTTAAACCGGTTGCACCTGCTGGAGCGGCCCAGAAGATTGTTGCACCAGTGGATGTGTAATGAGCAACGATTCCAGATGGCGCAGCATGTGTGCTATCTGGCGCGTCTGACATTCCTGGCTTGCCCATCATTGTTGGCATTGAAGAAGCCGACGCCATCATTGTTGGTTCAGAGGATTCAGATGCACTTGCAGATGATGAAGCAGCTGGAGTTGCAGACGTGGTTGACGTTGTTGAGCTGTGGTTACGTGAGATAACGGCGACTGCGAGAAGTGCAATACCAGCAATCACTGTGACGACTACGCGAGATGAAGAGTTCTTTGGTGTAACCGCGCTCTTCGCAGCTGGCGCTGGTGCGCTCTTTGATGACTCAACGCTCTTTGAAGCAGGTGTTGTGGAAATGGTCGTAACGCTCTTTACGCCAGTACCTGGTACTGGTGGAATAACAATGCGATCTGAGGTGCGAGCAGTTGAACGCTTCGCAGCGCTCTTCTTCGCAACCTTCTTCACTGGGCGCTTGGCCGCAGTTTTCTTAGCAACCTTCTTCACTGGGCGCTTAGCCGGAGCCTTCTTCGCTACCTTCTTAGCAACGCGCTTGGCTGCAACTTTCTTGGCCGGAGCCTTCTTCGCTACCTTCTTAGCCGGAGCCTTCTTGGCAACCTTCTTTGCGCTCTTCTTCACTGCCACAGTTGAACTCCTTGCTTCTCTCAATCGGAGCGCTCGCGCGCAACCAGATTGCGGTAGTAGTGCCGGTGGTAATTCCTAGTCAAAATGGTACTAGAGAAGGTTAGAGAAGAGGGATCAATCGTGGCGTAATTGCCCGCATGGCGCGGCCACGATGACTGCGTTCATCTTTCTCTGCAGCTGAAAGCTCTGCTGAAGTCAGGAGTGAGCCTGTTGGTAGAAAGATCGGGTCATATCCAAATCCCTGATCACCGCGAGCTTCTTCGATGAGCGAACCCGGCATTTCACCCATTTCGATGAGATCTTCTCCCCCGAGAGGGTGATCTTCTGGAAATGAGAGCGCGATGACGCACCTAAAAGCAGCGCTGCGGTCGAGAGCAGGGTTACTGATCGCGAGTTCGCGCATTTGCGACAAGACCTTCTCGATATTGGCGAGATCATTCCCATGTTCGCCCGCCCACCTCGCAGAGTAGACACCAGGGTCGCCCCCGAGGGCTGCAACGAAGAGCCCACTATCGTCGGCTAACGCGGGTAACCCCGTAAATGCTGCAACTGCTCTCGACTTGAGAAGAGCATTCTCTTCCAGTGTCGTGCCACTCTCTTCAACATCTGGCATATCTGGAAAATCTCGTAATCCGAGCACGGTGATATCCCCCGCATACTCGGCGAGGAGTCGTTCAAATTCACCGATCTTGCCTTGATTACGAGTCGCTAAGACAACGCGTTTCTTCACGCTCTCGCTCATGAGCGACCTTTAACCAGCGAGCGTTGCAGCTTGCAAAGCGGTGAGCTCTTTACAACCAGAAACGCCAAGATCTAAGAGTTGATTGAGTAGATCGCGATTAAATGGAACTCCTTCAGCGGTGCCCTGTACTTCAACAAAGTTGCCGTCAGCAGTGCAGACGATATTCATATCGGTATCAGCATCGACATCTTCCACATAACAAAGATCGAGCATTGGCACGCCTTTGATGATTCCTACGCTTACTGCCGACACTGACTGTCGGAGGACAACTCGGTCAGCAAGAATATGTCCGGCGCCTTTCGCCCAGGTGATGGCATCTGCCAGTGCAACATATGCACCAGTGATAGCTGCGGTGCGAGTTCCGCCATCTGCCTGCAAAACATCACAGTCGATCACAATCGTATTTTCACCAAGAGCCTTGGTATCGACTACCGCGCGGAGGGATCGGCCCACGAGGCGTGAAATTTCTTGAGTGCGGCCGCCAAGTTTTCCTTTAACGCTCTCACGATCAGAACGTGTGTGTGTAGCGCGTGGCAGCATCGAATATTCAGAGGTTACCCAGCCAGCGCCTTTACCAGTGAGCCAACGTGGGACACCTGGTGTAAACGAAGCGACGCAGAGGACGCGGGTATTGCCATATTCGACTAAGACCGAGCCCTCTGCATTATTAAGCCAATTTCGTTGAAATGAAATGGGGCGGAGTTGATCTGGTGTTCTTCCATCGCTGCGCTTGGACATCTTTATCTCTCTTCTTCTCGGTCGTGGAAAATTACTCGTTAGAAATTACAGATGGCTTTCAACTGCGGTGACTTCTGGCCCTAAGAATCTTCGAGCGAGAGCGCTGAAGGCAGCGGTATCTCCGCTGGAAATGAATCGGTAAGTGGGTGTATCGCCGGCATTCATCATGGAATTTTCGGCAAGAGTGCGGTAAAGATCCTTTGCAGTCTCTTCTGCGCTCGAAACGAGTGTGACGTAATCACCCATGACGTATGAGATCACGCCAGTAAGCAGCGGGTAATGGGTGCAACCCAGGACCAAGGTATCGATACCCTTATCAAGAAGTGGGCGTAGATACTCTTCTGCGACGGCGGTTATCGCTGGACCCGAAGTTTCGCCCCGCTCAACAAACTCAACAAACTTTGGACAAGCGATCGCGGTGATCTCTAACTGAGGTGCTGCATTAAATGCATCGAGATAGGCGCCAGAATCTATTGTCGCTTGCGTTCCAATCACGCCAATTTTTCCTGACCGAGTGGCAGAGACGGCGCGGCGAGCAGCAGGCTGAATAACTTCAATAACAGGAATCTCATACCGTTCGCGAGCATCTCGCAGCATTGCAGCGCTAGCGGTATTGCAGGCGATCACTAAGGCTTTTGCGCCAGCTGCAACAAGTTGATCGAGTGATTCGAGTGCGAAACATCGAACTTCAGCGAGCGGTCTCGGACCATAAGGTCCCCGAGCGCTATCTCCCAAGTAAAGAATGGATTCATGTGGGAGTTGATCGATGATTGCTCGTGCAACTGTTAATCCGCCAACGCCAGAATCGAAGATTCCGATCGGAGCGCTATTCATACTCGCAGTTTAGAGCACGATTAGAGCAAATGAAGCAGGTTCCCTTGGAGCCACCCAAGCCAGTAATAGACAGCGTAAATTGATTTCTGTGGATCCTCGTCAGGCAAGGATTCGAAGAGCTCAAAACTCGCTTCATCAATCTCCAATCGCACACTGAGCGCTAGGCGAAGATCATTGAGCGCCATCAACCAGGTATTTGCTTCAAGATCTGAAACTGTTCCGGCCTGCTCCTGATCGACCAAGATCGCTAAATGCGCGCGCACTTCATGCAGTACTCGTTGCTTTGAAGCACGGATCGCCCCTTCAGTAAAACGTCTGAAGTCACTAGCCGCTTCTGGATCGGCATATGCATTAGGAAGTAATCTCAGCAAGACGGGATCATCTGGCGTGACTACTTCATGCTGCATCGACATCAACTGCGCAAAGGGATCGCTCTCATCGTAGTGATGGAAGAAATCTCCTTCACCAAAAAGTTCAAGTAATTGCTCAACGAGGTTGATAAGAATATGAGCCTCATCGAGCGTAAGGTCGAGTGAGAAGGCGCCGCCATTACGTTCAAAGTTAGACATCTGTAGTTACCTAAATCTGGTCATCGCGTTGAAGGGTTGCCCAGAGACCATGCTCGTGAAGTTGCTGAACATATCGCTCCATCTCTTCCCGGCCACCACTTGCTACAACTGCGCGACCTTCATGATGGACAAGAAGCATCAACTCATTTGCCCTCTCTTTTGAAAAGCCGAAGAGTTTCTGAAAGACAAAGATGACGTACGACATGAGATTAACTGGATCATCCCAAACGATGCAGGTCCATGGACGATCGAGGAGCTCTTGCAGCGCAGAATCGATATCGGTGAGTGTGCTGCTTTGAGTGTTCATCGGATTAGTACTGTAACAAAATCGCTCTGGGATTGGTCGAATCTGGAATCGCCTGCAACTGTAGCCCGCATGGCGAACGATCCAGTCTTACTCAGCGCGAATGGAATTGCGAAGCGACCCTCGCTATCGGTCAAAGCGCTCGGTGGTTTGATCCAGGAGCCAGGCGCAGCGCTCTCAAGAGTCACAACAACGCCCGCCTCCTTCGGAAATATCTCGCCAACGGAAAGGTACGTGACTCCGTGACGCATTGATGTTGGTGGACTCCATGTAATGAGTCTCGAAACGCTCACTGCGACCTCTGATGACTGCCCTGCTAATCGATCCCATGAGCCATCGCTTTTTACACGTAGGAGTGAGTTCTCACCCGCGATGATTGGTAGCGAGATCGAGCCATCACTCTGGGAGAGGCCACTATAAATCTTGGCCCATACGCCAGCGGAACTCTTTAGCTCAATCTGGACCGGGATTCCAACGAAAGCGGTTGTGTCTTTCTTCTTAAACGAGCCTGCAAGAGTCACGATGCCACCGATAGGAGTTTTTGAATTACTTGCTTGCAGATTTGCAACAACCTGATCTGGCGCAATCGATGTCGCGACTTGTCGGATCTCAGCGATCGCAGTGGGATCTTCCATCCCAAATGTCCACTCTGCTATGCCGCCGAGGCGATATTTTGCAACGAGCGCAGCTCTAAGCGCAAAACCCTTTGCATCTTGAAACCAGGCGGTACGAGTTGCGGTGCAGGTTGTGAGGCTACCGTCAGGAGTAGTTCCGTTATAAAGCTTTTGATAAGTGAAGGTGCTCTCACCATATTTATCAACATAGGTTGGAGTCGCGTTGTAAGTAGCGGCAAGAGTTGCTGCATCGTGCATCACAAAGGTAGCAGCAGATGCTTTGGTGCTTACAGTTTTAAAATAATTGATAGGTAACGAAGGACAAGTGCCATCCACCTTGGTAACCCAATCTCGTCCGTAGCCAGGAATTCCAACAAAGACCTTCGATGCCGGCATCACTGAAATCGCATATTGCACAGCACTTTCGGTCCACGTTATTGGTCCGATCGGGCCAGGGCTCGACGTTGAGTAGTCGTAGGCCATGATGCGCAATCGATCGATTGCACCACCTATATCTTTCCACGCATAGAAGTAATAACCGCGCTTGCCTGATGCTGGATCAAAGAGTGGTGGAGTTGTTACTGATAATAATTTCCCTTGCGCATGGAGCGATGCTGATAGATCCTGAATAAATGCAACCCATCGAGGCTGAGTCGTTGTCCACGTTGTATTGGAATCAACATAGGCGAAGTCTTCCCAATCTAGATCGATGCCATCGTATTTGTTCACCATGACGAGGTTTGTGATTGCTGTGATGATCGATTTTTCACTGACAGGGTTAGCGAGCAATTTTGAGAGTACGAGCTGAACCGATTTTCCAGTCTTAGGATCAGTTGAAGTCCCATCGGTGATAGTTGGGAGGATTAAATATCCAGCAGCTTGTAATGAGGCGATGGTGTTAGCGATTGGAATACTTGGATTTGCTGGCGTGTAATTATCTTGGATCGTCTGTTGATCTTTGAGGGTGTACCAAAATGGCGTCACCTCGCTGACGAGATCTGGGTTGGCAAGCGCTGCGGGTATCGATGTTTTCGTGCCGTAATAAGGAATCCAACCAGAGAGAATTTTCCGCGGTGGGTTATCAGCGCGAGCAATAGGTGAGGTGACTGCAGATATTGGCAATAGCCCTGCAAGAAGGAGAGCAACGGCGCCCCTGATAGAGATGGAGCCCCACGTAGACACCGGTTACTACTCTTTTTTCAAGGTAGCGTAAATCTCTTTACACGTCGGGCAGATGGGGAACTTTTCGGGATCGCGGCCCGGGACCCACTTCTTCCCGCAGAGGGCGCGTACCGCTTTACCGGTCACGGCCGATTCAACGACCTTCTCTTTTCGAACATAGTGCGAGAAGCGTTCGTGGTCACCATCTTCGGTGGTGGTCGGGAGGGTGGATTCATCGAGCTTTTCAGCGGTAGATCCGATTGCTCCGAGTCCGGGCACTGTGCCGATGCTCATGCTGGTGCTCATAAGCGTGATTCTATCGCGTAAGATTCTCTAATGAAGGATCTCCTGCGCACAGCCGACTTAAGTCGCGCCGATGTCGAATTACTTCTCGATACCGCGGCTGATTTTGCAAAGAATCCATTCCGCTCAAAAGATCTCCTCGCCAATCGCACGGTGGGTATCTATATGACAAAGCCATCAACGCGTACCCGGCTCGCCTCTGAGACGGCAATCGCACATCTTGGTGGAACTCCAATCTTCCTTCGCGGCGATGATCTGCAGATCGGTCGAGGCGAAACGATCGCTGATACCGCCCGAGTCATTAGCCAGTTTTGTTCAGCGCTCTTAATTCGCACCTTTGATCAGAGTGATGTCGATGAACTTGGTGCACACGCGAGCATTCCGGTGATCAACGGTCTAACCGATATGGATCACCCAACGCAGTTGCTCGCCGATTGGACAACTATCCGCGAAGTATTTGGTAAAGATGTTGCTGGCCGTAAATTCACCTATATCGGCGATGGAAATAATATGGCGCATGCCTGGCTCACCATGGGTGCAATTCTTGGAGTCCACGTTGCAGTTTCGACACCACTGGGTAAGTGGGCACCGGATCAAGAAGCGATCGCAACTGCACGCAAGATCGCCGAAAAGAGTGGCGCGACGATTGAAGTTGACCATGACCCGGAGAGCGCAGCAAAGGGATCATCTGTTATTTACACAGATGTCTGGATGTCGATGGGCGACCCCGAGAGTGAGCGAGCCGAGAAGTTGAAGGCGCTGGCTCCCTATCAAGTGAATAAGCACCTCATGGGGTTGGCCGAAAACGATGCGATCTTCATGCATTGCCTCCCCGCCCACCGAGGCGAAGAGGTGAGCGCAGATGTCATTGATGGGGCTCGCTCCCAGATCTGGCGTGAGGCCTTCCATCGCCGGACTTCGATTCAATCGATCCTCTACCACCTCGTTCGAGGCGACCTCGAAGGGTCGGCCCTATTAGGTGACACCGCTCACTTCTAAGTCTAAGGTTGCGCCATGCGAGTTGCCGTCCCGAAAGAGAGTCGTCCTGGTGAGAAGCGTGTAGCGCTCGTCCCAGACATTATTAATAAGTTAACTCGAGCAGGTCTCGAGGTTGTCATCGAATCCGGGGCAGGTAGTTCTGCCGAATTCTCTGATCAGCAATTCACTGATGCGGGTGCGACCGTCAAGAGTGGCGATGTCCTTGCTGGCGCAGATGTAGTTGCCTCAGTCCAGCCACTTACGCCAGATCAGATGCGCTCGTTAAAGAAGGGTGCGATCACCATCTCATTCCTCTCCCCTACAACTGCCGTCGATTCAATCGAAGCGGCAGCAACGGCAGGGGTTACTGCGCTCTCACTTGAGTTGGTCCCACGTATCTCTCGCGCACAATCGATGGATGCGCTGACATCACAAGCGCTCTGCGCTGGATATCGCGCCGCACTTGTTGGCGCCGAACTCTCACCTCGATTCTTCCCATTACTCATGACTGCAGCAGGAACCGTGACACCTGCCAAGGTACTCGTACTGGGTGCTGGCGTTGCCGGTCTGCAAGCGATCGCAACTGCAAAGCGACTCGGCGCTGTTGTGAGCGCTTACGATGTTCGTCCGGCTTCTGCTGATGAAGTGAAATCGATGGGTGCAAAGTTCGTAACGCTCGAACTCGAAGCGCTCGAAGGTGCCGGCGGATATGCCCGCGAGATGACCGAAGAACGTGCTGCAAAGCAGCGTGAACTTTTGACTCCTTATATTGCTGCAGCGGATGTACTCATTACTACTGCTGCTGTTCCTGGTCGTACCGCACCACGCCTGGTCACCGCCGAGATGGCTGCTTCGATGTCACCAGGTGCTGTGATTATCGACCTCGCTGCCGAAACCGGTGGAAATGTCGAAGGCAGTAAGCCAGGTGAAATCGTTATTACCCCTCAAGGTGTTCGCATCTGGGGCGGCAAAGATGTCCCAAGTCAGCTTGCTACCCACGCCTCAATGCTCTTTAGTCGAAATATTGTCAACCTCATGCTCCTCATGACGAAGAGCGTTGATGGAAAGCCGACTGGCGAAGTAATTCCAGATTTCTCAGATGAGATTATCGACGCTGCGACTGTGACAACTAATGGCGCAAAGCGCACACCTGAAGGGGTGAAGAAATGAGTAATGGTTTAGCGCTTCTCTCGATCTTCGTTCTCTCAGTCTTCGTAGGCTTTGAGGTCGTCGCAAAGGTTTCAACAACACTCCACACACCGCTGATGTCAGGTGCAAATGCAATCCACGGAATCATCTTGGTGGGAGCGATCTCAGTGGCAAGTAATGCGACGAGCAATCTCCAGCTCATTCTTGCGATCATCGCAGTGCTCCTAGCAACGATCAATATGGTGGGCGGCTTCGTCGTCACCGATCGAATGCTGGAAATGTTTAAGGGTAAGAAGAAGGAGGCGAAGTAAATGAATCGCAACCTCTATGACCTCATCGGACTTTTTGCTGCCGTCCTCTTCATCATGGCATTGAAGGGTCTCTCTTCACCGAAGACCGCTCGCCGCGGAAATCTTCTCGGCGCAGCTGGCGCCACGCTTGGAACTGTTCTCGTCTTCTGGGCTCCTGGAAGTGCGCATAAGAACCTCGCCTTAATCCTCGCTGCAATCGCTGCTGGAGTTATTGTCGGAGTTCCTGCCGCTCGCAAAATTCAGATGACTCAAATGCCACAGCTCGTCGCGCTCTTTAATGGTGTCGGTGGCGGCGCTGCGGCGCTCGTTTCAACCGTTGAATATCTCAAGCTTGGCAAGAGCGCTACTACCGCTGAAATCTTGGCAACTGTCTTCACCGTTGTCGTCGGTTGTATCTCCTTCTCAGGTTCGATCATCACCTTTATGAAGCTCCAAGAGTTGATGACGACTCGTCCGGTTGTATTCCCAGGCGGACGCTTTCTTATCGCGGGAACCCTTCTCGGTGTAATCGGTACCGCCGTCTGGGTCATCAACTCAGGTGGAACATCACCGCTCTTGATCATGGGTGGACTGGCGCTGCTCTTCGGTGTTCTCTTTGTTCTTCCAGTTGGCGGAGCAGATGTCCCGATCGTCATCTCATTACTCAATGCTTTCACCGGTTTAACTGTTGCAGCGAGTGGATATGTCTTGCAGGCAACTCTGCTCATCGTGGCAGGAACTCTCGTTGGTGCCTCCGGAACGATCTTGACCAGACTCATGGCGACCGCGATGGGACGTTCTCTCTTCGGAACTCTCTTCGGTGCATTTACTGCAAAGCCACAAGAGAGCGTTGGCGCAAGCGAAGCGCGTCCTGTGAAATCAGGTTCTGCTGACGATGTCGCGATCCTGCTGAACTATGCACAACGTGTTGTTATCGTTCCTGGATTTGGATTAGCGGTTGCTCAAGCTCAGCACACAGTGCGCGAACTTGCCGATCTGCTGACGAGTAAGGGAATCGACGTTGCTTATGGAATTCACCCAGTAGCCGGTCGTATGCCTGGCCACATGAATGTACTTCTTGCGGAAGCGAATGTTCCGTACGAGCAATTGGTCGAGATGGATGAGGTAAACCCAACCTTCCCACAGACCGATGTTGTGCTCGTTGTAGGTGCAAACGATGTCGTTAACCCAGCAGCGAAGACAACTCCTGGTTGCCCAATCTATGGAATGCCAATTCTTGATGTTGCTCAGGCTGGAAATGTGATCTTCTTGAAGCGTTCAATGCGTCCTGGTTTTGCAGGAATCGAAAACGAACTCCTCTACGATCCAAAGACAACCTTGCTCTTTGGTGATGCGAAGGATTCGTTGACGAAAGTGGTTTCAGCGCTTAAGGCGTTATAACTTCTCGTATTTCGTCACTGAAAAAAATCAGCGCTTACCGCGCTCGAGTTGAATTGGCCATCGCACCTCTTGGCCAAGTTTTGCCGCTGCCTCGAGCGGCCAGCGCGGATTACGCAAGAACTCACGAGCCATCATCACCGCATCAGCTTTCCCTGATGAGACGATCTCTTGCGCCTGCTCTGGTTCCGTGATCATGCCAACCGCTGACGTCATTGCTACGCCGGCGTTCTTGATTGCCTGTGCAAAGTGAACCTGATAGCCAGGTCCGACGGTGATATTGGCTTTGGCGACGTTGCCACCACTGGATACATCAATCAAGTCCACACCAAGCGCTGTTAGCTCTCCGGAGAGCTTCACACTCTCCTCAATCGTCCATCCACCCTCACTCCAGTCAGAGGCAGATATACGAACAAAGAGTGGCATATCAGATGGGATCGAGGCGCGAACTTCGCTCGTCACTTCCTTAAGCAAACGTGTGCGATTCTCATACGAGCCACCATATTCATCGATGCGAGTATTAGAAAGGGGTGAGTAGAACTCGTGCAGCAAATAGCCATGGGCCGCATGAATCTCAACAAGATCAAATCCAGCTTTCACTGCGCGCTGTGCGGCAGCACCGAAGGATGCAATAAGACCCTTCACTTCATCATGGGTAAGTTCCCGGGGCTCTGGGTAGCCAGGAAATGCGATGGCAGATGGCGCGACCGATTGCCAGCCACCTTCTTGAGGTGTTGCCATCGTATGGTCAGAGCCCGGAAGTGTTGTTCCAGCCTTACGACCCGCGTGAGCTAACTGAATGCCGATCTTGACGCCTTGAGTATGAGCAAACGTCGTGATGCGTTGCCATGCCACTACCTGCTCATCGTTGTAAAGGCCAGGGCAGCCAATCGAGATACGACCCTCGGCAACTACACCTGTCGCTTCCGCAACGATCAATCCGGTTCCACCAGTTGCAAAAGCACCGAGATGAGCCATATGCCACTCACCAACTACACCGTTGATTGCCGAGTACTGACACATTGGACTTACCCACACGCGATTGGCAAAGGTTGTACCTCGAAGCGTAAGTGGATCAAATAAGTTCGGCATTACCTCTCTTGTATCCCATCAGGGGTGTTGTGTACATTCTTAATATCTGCTCCCTTGTCATCGCCACCAAGCTTTGCGCCATCACCACTGCGGTTGAGCGGTTTTCCTGGGAGATGATCTGCAGGAACAGTGCCAAGCAGACCCTTCTGGAAATCTTCAAATGCTTGAAGGACTTCAGTCTTGGTATTCATGACGAAGGGACCCATCCAGGCAACAGTTTCGCGGATTGGTTCGCCACCAAGAATAAGCACATCCATCTCAGGACTGCGTGATTCTTGAACGTTGTTTGCATTGATGACCAAGGTATCGCCATCGACCATAACTGCTAGTTGGCCCATCTGCACTGGTTGACGGCTTTCGCCAACGGTGCCCTTGCCATTGAG
>Ga0136642_1000378_pt1 | contig 24840 bp, 25 predicted proteins | sample LowCatLa1302831Y_FD_115313 | JGI IMG/M metagenome (GOLD analysis project Ga0136642, IMG submission 115313) | Freshwater microbial communities from Lower Cathedral Lake, Yosemite National Park, California, USA - 13028-31Y | ecosystem: Environmental > Aquatic > Freshwater > Lake ... | reverse complement strand
ATAAGAGGGATATAAAAATAATCTGGGTTAGCAGGATCACTATTATCAAACACACTAAATCGCATGTCTTCCTCTAACTCCTCTGGTAAGTCATTTAGATAATAAGTCTTGTTTTCTAGCGTCAATATTTGCATTAGTATTTTACTTTCTCCACGTCAAATGGATACTTGGCTTCCTTATAATATTTTTTTCTTTCAGTGAGGTGTTTCTTAGCGTATTTTGTTGTTGCAGTCATATCCCAGATCTGTACGAAGTCTTTGTCGTCTGCTTTCCTAATACCTCGCCCAATACTTTGTATAACCCGGACAAAGCTCTTTCCGGGCTCAAGAAGAACCAGATTAAAAATACGGGGGATATTAATACCCACAGCGGCCACACCGTAAGTCGCCACAATAATCTTTTTATCAGCAGTTGCCACCCCATCATATTCCTCTTTTCGATCTTTGGTTTTTACTTCACCTGATATAAACACACTATCCTCAATGTTACTACATATTATACGTCCTGATTCTATTCTGTCAACCAGTACCAGTGTATTTCCACCTTCGGAAATTGTCTTGACAAGCCCGCTGATATAGTTCATTCTTGTTTCATCAGTCACTAGATATTTTAATTCTTCAGGATACGATTTAAATTCTTTCCATTCGGCAGTTTGTAAAATATTCACATGACAATTACTCAACACGCCTTTTTCTTGTAATTCGTGTGCCTTGACTGTATGCACAACTTCGCCTAATCCCGCCTTGATATTTTGAAAGTCTATGTCCTCTTTTGGAACCGTACCTGTTAGTCCCCAGCGTATGGGAGCACCTGCCATATAATTGGTCAAAAGTTTCTTTAACACATCGGCTTTGGCCATGTGTACTTCGTCAACCATTACACAATTGACACCGTCTAAAAATGTGGCAAGATCTAATGCAATGTCGTCATCGTGTGATTTTTTCTCTAAAATATTGAGACTTTGCCAAGTACAAATAGTGTGCGTTTTTCCAAGATCTTTTCGATCGCCGTAGTAAACACCAACATCTAATTTACAGTTAATGAAGTCTTCTTCTGTTTGTTCAACTAAACTCTTGTTGGGAACAATGGTTATTGTACGACCGTATTTTTCACAGATTTTGCTCAAAGTTGCGGTGGTAATGGTCTTGCCAAAACCAGTGGCAATCTCTTGGATACATTGGGGATTCTCAAGGAACTTGTTGACAACTTCTACTTGGTCATCACGAAGTCTAATCTTTTCTCCAGCAAATCGATGTCCTTCTGGCCAGGTTTGATCACCCCAAAAATCTTCAGAAATTTTGGTGAAATTTAGGTCTAAGGGAACACGCAGATCCTCTACTAGTGGATCATAGCCTTGACTGATCAATTCTTCAATAACTTGAGGAAGCATACTCATGTATGTGGTTCCACCAAGACCAAAAAATGAGGTACAGCCGTCCCAACGCCCTAACTTATAAGCCGGTAGATATCGGGCTTTTTGATCAAAATACTTGAATTTTTTGACCAGTGATTTACGAGTGTCTAAGTCAAGTCCTTCTATCTTTACATTGACCTCATCCTTAATGATAATTTTACAATTTACTGACAAAATCTATACCTTCTTTTTACTATAGTACATGACTTGATCGGGAAAGTCAGCAAGATAACTTTGTAATGAGTAATGAACTCCAGGAATTGTACCTAGATTTATCACTGATTTAAACTTAATGCCACTTTTTACAATTGGTTTGGGAAGTTTGTGGCTGACAAACACAAATTTTGTATCTTCGGTGATGGGACTATTCAATCCTTGTTCTTTAACCATTTCGTTAAATATTCTGTCATTACCGTTGTCAGTCCTAAACATCACAGAAATCTGAGTTTTTGTGAAATTTTTGGTAGTTAGATAGGACCACCATTTTTTTAAGTTTTGAATTTCACTGTTAGGCGGAATGACCACAAGGCACGGGGTCATTTGATCAATCAACTCGTTAAAAATTTCAATTGAGTGCTCATCCCCATTAAACGTAAGATCATCGTCGGTCTTGGGATTTAGGAATTTTTTGGTAAAAATGGAAAAATCTCCATTTTTTAGGTTTTCTTCAATATCTTCGTCCCAAATGGTAATGCCATAGCGTTTAGCATGGTATAAGGTTTCCAAAAATGACATACCTTCTGGTTGCGGTATCGAAGAGTGTGTATTTTTAAAATAAAAATTGCCATCTTTCTGAACCAGTTGGGGCACATACTCCTCAAAATTGACCAAAATTTCGTCAATTTGACCAAAAAATTCACCAGTTTTTTCACATACCTCAAAACCCGCTGGACATAGCACATTTTTTAAAAACAATACTGCTCTTTCAGTTAGTGGAACCTTCCACTCTCTTAATTCTGGATCCCATTCACATGCATCGGCCTTGTTTTTTTCATTGAAAGACCGCATTTTTCTCACCATTTCTTCGTCATATGGAAAACTTATCAAAAATTGCTTAGGGATGTCGTCGATGAATGTAATTCTTTTTGCTTGTGGTACTATTTGGCGAACTCCTAGTTTCATTACAGGTGAGTCAAGGTGAGGTTTTACATCGGCCATCAATTTTAAACTCAAAGTTTCTGAGTATTTTCTCAACAATTTCACAGCCGCATCAATTTGCTTCTGTGTCAGGCCCTTACCCATCCAAATTTGAGAATTAAAACTGCCCAGCATGGTAGCATCTCCCAGACGGAGACTAGGCAACAACACTGATTCTTGAATGATATCTTCTAAGAACATAATTTCCTTAAATTTGTATATCTTCCATACCTGCGGTACGCAATTTGATGATGTTACTGATTTGCCATTGCTTTATGTCAAGGCCTTTAATGATACCTAACCATTGATTTCGCAGTAAGGCAAATTCGTTAATAATTTTTTCCATATCAACTACGTCAGCATCGCCCTCTACGTATTTTTCTACGTCTCTTGAACTAAGAGCACGTTGATAATTTTCTAAATATTTGCGAAACGTCTTAGAACGAATCCTACGGAGTTCGATATTCAGATATTCTAAAATACCCTCAATTTCTTGTAGTTGATTAAACCGTTGCTCAACAATACCAGGCAAAGAGGATGAGGCTTTTTCTACAATACCGTAGATTTTAACCTCACCTCTTGCTTCATCGAGTTGAGTATAGTAGTGATCAATACAATCTGGAAGATGAGCAATGTCCTTGCTCACCTTTGAGTACCAATTCATTAGTACTCCTCGTCTTCATACCCAAAATCATCGCCTTCTTCTTCTTCATCATAGCCTTTTTCCTCTTCTACCACGGTGCGAATTGCATCGTCAAGATGAGTGTCATATCCTGTGAGACTTTCGAGAACATCTGCCGGCACATCTTTACCTAACAAAAAATCAACGTATTGATTTGCCGCCATGTCCTTATTTTTTTCTGGGATATACTCCTTAAAAGTATCCCAAACTTCCATAATTAGTGCTTCTTCCATTATGCTTCCTCAGTTTCTTCTGTAGTTACAGTTGTAGTCATTGCTGACTCATCCCATTCGTCCATAATAACTTTAAGTTTATCTTCTGTCCAGTTTTTACGGAATTCTGACACGACTTCTCCTGTCGTCTTACTTATATATTGTAACTTATTTCCGCTTTTTGTCAAGACATTTTTCTTCTCAAACAAATCCACTAGACCACTTGTGGGTTTCATGCCTGTTGAGTAAGGAATTTGAACTTGTACTGATTCAAAAGGTTTGGCATATCGAGTTTTCATGACTTTACACGCTGATCGAATACCTAATACTTCACTAACCTTGTTACCAGACTCGTCTTCTTTGAGTTTGAGTTTTTTCATAGCAACAACAATTGATGAAGCATAGATAAAGCCCTGTCCACCTGAAATTTTGTCATCTGGGTCAAACATATCTTGACTTGCGTATGTGTGATTAGTACAAATCATACCAACATTATACGAACCAAACATGTTTACACAGTTGCGAACAAGACTTGTAAGTGCCTTAGGCTTACGGCCCATGTCACCTTTCATTTCACCTGCTTCAAACTGGTTAACGTCTGTAGGAGTCAACAACATACCCAAAGAATCAATTACAAATAACACCTTAGGACGTTCTTCCTGGGGCATAATTTTGTATTCTTTCATGAATTCAGAGATGGTCTTTGCCACATCGTCAATCATAGCCATGTTGAGCTTTAGAAGTTTATCTTCTGAAGTATCTACGCCTAATGCCTTAAGCCAATCTTCATCTAATGCATTTTCAGAGTCAACCAAAATAACATAAATGCCTTGTTCTTGAGCATGACGTATAAGATTGCCAGAACAAATATAGGACTTGCCTGCTCCGGATTCACCAGCAAACACAGTTACCTTACCAAGGGGAACTCCCTTATAGAAGTCCCCGCTGATAAGATAGTTTAGTGCATAATTACCAGTTGATATCCAGTCTGTAGGATCGTTAAATCCAACACCTAACCCTTCAATAGATTTAGTGATAGATTTACGAAACTTGGTGATATCAAATGCTTTTCCCATATCAACCTCCTATTATTGTTGACGACTACGAATCATCTTTAAGATGTCTTGAGCACGACTTCCTGCTTCTGATTTAGTATCTTCAGTTGCTACTGGTTTAGCAGTAGTAGTTGGTTCAAATGGAGGATCTTCTTCATCAACGCTACTTGCTACGGGTGCTGGAGCACTTGCTTTTGGAGCGGCGTTGTTACTATTAAATCCTGCTGGTTTGAAATACTGTCCCCAGCGTTCTGCGTCATACGCTTCACCGTTTACAGATGCTTCAAACATTTCCATCATAACTTTCAATTCAACTTCGCCTGGTTTCTTAGGCAAAAAGTCTTTCAAGTTAAATGTGCCGTACTGCTTAATAGCGGCATTTTCTTCTTCGCTCAATGCACGTTCACGGCGTGCCCAGTTAGAAGTAGAGTAGTCAGCATAACCGCCTTTACTTGTTTTAGTAATACGGAAATCTGTACCACGCAGGAAGTCTGTTGGAATTTCTTCCATATCTGGATCTAACAATGCGGCTTTAACAATGTTAAAGATTTGACTGCCAATGATAAATCGGCGAATTGGATTTTCAGGAGTCTTGCCTTCTTCTTTGAAAGCACTTTCGCCTACAAAACCTTGGAACAAGTAACTACGTTTCTTCCAATACTTACGACCTTGTTCTTCCAAAGATTTATCTTTAAACCAAGGACGTACTTCAGAAAGAATAGGGCATGTTTCGCCCCACATTTCCATACAAGGAACTTGTACAGTAACAATCTTGGAATTTGCTTCATTCTTGACTCCAGCAAAATCCAATTTGATCATTGCTCGTTCAATCCAGAAAAAAGTATTGTTAGGGTCAGCGTCGGGCAAGAAACGAACTGTAGTCGTTGTGCCTTCTGGCATATTCCAATGGGGGTAAATTGCGTTGTCTCCACCGCTTCCGCTATTGCCGGTGTTTTGTTGAGATGATGCTTGAAGTTTTGCGCGGATTTCTGCTAAAGTTGCCATAATGTTTTTCCTTAATAAATGTTGTATTATGCCATTTCTTTAAAGCCAACTGACTTAAAAGAAAAAGTGTGCATAGAGTTAACTATACACACTTCTATTTATACTGTCAACAAATTTTTTGCCAATTATCTGGCGGCATTTTTCCACATTGCGGCGGCCGCAATCTTTTTGCCTTTTTCGCCACCGCCTGCGGCTTTGGCTACTTTGTCAAAACTTTTGCCTGGCTTGCCAATATCGCTACCTGCTCTTGCTTTTTTGGCAATTGAAGATTTTTGACCTTTGCTCAATCCTGCGCTAGGTTTGGATGCTTCGTTCTTTAATCTGCCATCTTTCTTTGCACTTTGTAGTATATCAATACGATCGCGGTATCCTGCAATACCTGGTTTGATATCTTTAGCGGCTTGTTTTTCACCCTTAGTTGGGTTCTTAACATGCTTCATTGTAGTAGCAGATTGATGACTTTCTTCACTCATTCCTAGTTCTTTTTTCTTACGGGCTAGGCCTGCGCTACTTGTAGGGCTCTTGGTTTTTCATCTTCCAAATCTTTGGTAGACATTTTCCAATCGCCGCCTTTTTCTTTACGTTTGTACGCAGGTATTTGACTTTTTTCAACACCTTCTTTGATGCCGGCTAGTTTTAACATACGAGTTATATCTTCATAGGCCATCTGCTGATGTGAGCGTTGGCTTAGATGAGCAACTAGACGTTCTGCAAGTTGTCCGCCTTGATCGCCGAACATTTTCTTACAGTGAACAACAACTCCTGTTTCACCTTTGGGGAAACGTCCTGTTTCACGATCATAGAATGATTTAACTACTTCAGCAATCTCTCTCATATTTGCACGTTGTGGTTGTGGTTCTTCGTTATCCATAGAGTCCTCATCTTCTGCTACTGGTGCTTCGGGGGCCGGTGCCATTGCGGCCGGATCGGCCTCCGGTGCAGGTTCAACTGGTGCTTCAGGAGAGGGTTCTACTGGAGCAGGTTCGGGTGCTGGCTCTGCGGCTGGCTCAGCACTTAATTCTTGAGCGGCTTCTGGGTCAGTGTGTGCTACCCATGCTACAATAGTTTCTCTTGGATCGGCTTCTGGATTGACTTTAGCAAGACCTTCTAATGCATCTGCCAAATCTTCGTCATGGATTCCAATACTTTCTAGTGCTTCAACAGCACTAGTAGCATCTGCCCCTAATGTTAAACCGTTGTCTAAAAGATCCTTAAGAGCCATAATTGTATCTGGCTCTAAATAACCTTCAACAATAGCATCTGCCCATTCATCAAACATCTCAAAACTTTCTGATGCAGATTTTTCTGCTTGTTTCATTCCTTGTTTGGCAAGATGTTTTGCGGTAGAATATCCTTGGCCATGTTTACCCGGTTTTGCAGGAGGATTTTTCTTTTTAGGATCTGGATCAAATGGAGGATCGTTGTCATTTGCTTCCTCAACATGATCACATTCACATTCCATCATGCCACATTCACCACATTTTTCTGTACTTTCAATAACATCAGCAAGATCGATCTCGCTGGTTTCTTGCATGATAGCATGTAGTAGAGGAAAAATGCTTGTTAGGTTATCTTCAAACTGACGAACTGTGAATTTATCTTTGTAATCTTCTAAAGTAACTTCGTCCAATTCAGCACGAGCATTAGTCTTAAAGTTATTAGACCAATTTTCATAATATGTTTGTTTGCTTAAATTAGTACAATCTTGACGTAGTTGTTCTAACTTAACCATAGCACGTTCAAAAATATCTTGTGTGCTTTCATTAACAAATCCTTCACGAGCGGCTTGACGTTTAAAAACATTTAGTTGAATAATACTTTCACTCATATCAATAATTGCTGTGCCTTTATCATCATATGGGCGGCCGCCATTGGCTACGTGACGTTGCATGGCTTTTGCACCAGACAAGTGATTAAACGGATATTTAAAACGTTCACCATCTGAATTTTCAATAAACAATGCGCTAATGTGTCTACTTCTGGCACCAGGCTGTGTTTCGTTAACTGCTTGACTATGCTTGATAATAAGTTTTGTGTTTTCTAGTGCTCTATAACTTGTTTTAGAACTACCAAAATATTGTGATTCGGTCATGTTGCTTTCCTTAGGTCCGTTTGTGGCGAGGTATTGAAAATCATTTTTGTTTAAATTGCCTTTATTGATATCTCTTGTATCAAACCGTAACATTCTACGCATGGCAAACATACGCATTTCTTTTAAAAAATCGTACCATACACCTCTAATAACGCTGTCAGTTCCTTCAGTAATACCTTGTCCATAATACACCTTAAGTGTACCTATGTCATTGATACTAACACTAACTCTGCCAAGAGTGTTACCCTCAATGGCAAAATCGAAGTCAAAAAATCGAGCTTCTTTTGGATTGTTTGTAGTATTACCCTCACCGTCACCCATTTCTAGGTTGCTGAAGCGAGAACGTACTTTATCAAACACGTCTTGGGCTATCATTTCAATAATATTCATAATGTGTATTTATTGCCAATTACCGATATAAACGGGCATGGGTAGATCATAATCTTCTAAAGCACGGTCTTCAATCATAGTTTCGTATACAGTTTGATCCCAATCTCCCATCATCCCTGCCATACGCATTACTAGCAACATAGCCGCTACGAGGTCATCGTATTCGTTAGTTTTGGCTTCAAAACTAATACCTTTAGCAATAAAAGTTTTGAGTTCTGATATTAAACTTGAGGAATGTACCTTTAGACGCTTTTGCTCAATTAACTGTTTTAACTTAGCACAGGCCGCAATCTTGCTTTGATTTGTGGTATTAAATCCTCTACGAAATCTTCGTACATGTCCTTTTTTAATAGGCTCGCTCATAAACATCCCCGGAATACTTTCTTCGCCCATTTCGTTGATAGCAACCAATGCGGCTTCACCAACTGTATTGTTTTCTACAGAATAATAGATCTGCGGATTTTGCGGGTTATCACTTTGTATTTCGTTATTGATAAACTTACATATTTCTCGCAAGATCCTAACTTGACTTTGTATAGGAGTTGTATTGTGATGCCATTCTCCTACTTGTTCAAACGTAGGTAGTTCTAGAATTTCAATAGCAGAGAAGTTGCCGCCCGTACCTAGTGCAGGGTCTAGTGCTATTAGATACAAATGACGAGGGTCAATTTTCTTGTACCACCGGACCTGCCCCATCTTCATAATAGGTTCACTGGCTTCCATACCTGCAAGAGCAATGGAGTTAATCAGTGTTTCGTCAAAGATCAAGAATTCGCAACCGTGCTCGCGACGGAAACGTTCTTCGCCTAACTGTGACATTTGTTCATCTGCCCAAGTTTGATCGCGGTCTGGATGCTCTTCCCAATGTGCTCTAAACGGAAAGAATCCGTTGCGACCCACTGTTGTCTTATTACCATGCTCGTCGGTCATCTTATTTGCTTCGTGCCAAATTAGTGAAAATTGATCCTCGTCCGAGTTTGGAGTACTTGTAATAATTGCCTTACCACCAGTTGCTAGTGTAGGCGAAATTGAAGTCCAAAACTCGACCGCAATATTAGGTTCGACGAATGCAAACTCGTCGGCGTATAGTAATGATAATGACATACCGCGACCAGTTGTTTCAGTTGTTGTCTGCGCAACAATACGCGATCCGTTGTCAAACTCAATACTGTGTTTGTTATAACTTGTAACACCACATCGTATGATGTCAGGGCAAAGTTCGTATGCGTAACGTACACGGCCCATGATCTCCATAGCACCTGAACCTTTGTGCGCGGCAACTAGGATAGTGCTGTCTGGAACAAACATAGCGTACCATAACAGATAGCCGGCGGCTGTTGTTGTCTTACCTGTTTGTCGAGGTAGTAAATTAACGTTTAATCTATGATCATGATAACTGTCAATTAATCTACGTTGATAATCATATGCCACATACTTTAGTTTACCTTTAGTAGGGTGTTGGATGTGAAAGAAGTTGTCTAAGAAATAATGCGGCCCAATGACTGGATCCTGGCATTTTATTAGATGCTCAATATCCTCCTCAGAAAATTTCTGAGTAGTGTGTGCTTTCTTAATTAAATTACCGTCTAATATTTTTGCCATACTAATATTTACTGAAAAAAATAGGCTCCGAAGAGCCTATTTGGAGTTAGTAATATCAACGTTCCATGCGAGCGTCAAAATCTGCACGACGGCTCGCATCATTCTTTTCTGCCTGGGCTAATCTTGCTTTAGCATTTTCATCGCCGGCATCTGCTTTCTTTTTAAGTTCTGCTCTATGATGTGCTTTTATTTTACGAGCATGTTCTGCATCTACACCATTTACATTATAGGCTTCGTCATACTTATTGTATTTGTCTCTAACTTTATCTAGATTTTTACCTTCTTTTCCGGCCTTTGCTAATGCTTGCATACCGTCTTTTCCGTACTTCATTACACCCTTGGCTGCTCTGCTCATGGTGCGTTCGGCTTCTTTAACTGGATATGATTTGCCACCGACCTTAATTTTTTCGCCAGGTTGAACTCCGTCTTTTTTAGCATCACGTACTGCTTTACCAAAAGCGTTGCCTTCTTTGGCTCTTGCTTCGTCCATTTTACCATGTACTGGGCATTTTGCTTCGCCCTTTGTTTTACAGCAACATGTACCTTTGCCTTCATTTACAAATGCTTGGTAGTCAGCAAACAACTGATTTGTTAATTCTGTTAATGAATCTGTCGGTTGTTGTTCAACGCTTTCTCTTTTTAACGGATTATCTGCCCTAGTAGCGGCTTTAGCAACATCTAGATCTTTGATCTTGTTAAACATTTGAGCAAAGTCATTTGGATTGTAGTCACGGGTTTGTTCTTTAGGACTTGTATCCCATACTCTCATGTCTTCCGCCATGCTTTCATCTTCGTCATCTGCACCTGGCTTGTCACCATCGGATACTGGGTTAGAAGTTTTAACTTTAACTGGCATGTTTGTGCTAATCTTAACTGGCTGACCTGTTTTTAATTTGTTTACCATGTCGGCTAATTCGTCACCGCCCATTGGACCACCGCCTAACTCGTCACCGCTCATTTCTGGTTCTGCACCCATATCCATTGCAACACCGTCCATATCGCCGTCGTGATCTAAATCCATAGGAGAAGGCATATCACCTCCACCTAACATATCGGCGCCAGTTGGCATAGGAGCACCCATTCCTGGCATACCAGAATGTGAAGCACCGCTTGCAATATCAGCAAGACCACGCATCATAGTGACGATCTCGTTAGCATTGCCTGCTGTCATACTTAAACTTGCTGGAGTACTTGGCATAGGAGCACCCATTCCTGGCATACCACATTCGGCAATTGAATTGCCAAACTCTCTGCTTTCCATTAAACCCGATAATTGACGTAATGTTTTCATATCTGGCTCAGGCATATTCACATCTAACTGTTTGATACCATTACCACCTAATACAGGTGTCTCCATTACTCTGGGTTTTTCAACTCTTGGATTTTGTGCGTCTAGTTCTGCTAGGCGTTTTAGTACATTGATCATTTGCATAATTATTTCCTTCTAGGATCTGGAGCCTGTGTTATTGGGGCTTTACTATATACCGTGTTGTCCATTACAGACTGGGTTTCACCGGATGGAATTTTTTCACCAAGCTCGGCTCTACGTTTCTTTGATTCAGCACTTAAAGTTTTAATTAAACTTTCATTGTGCTTTTGACCCCAATGATCGTCCCAATTAGCATTAGGTGATTCTTTGTAGTCGGGATCGTTTAGTAGCGCAGTGTCTCTAAACTCGCCAATAGGCTGTTGATATTCTTCAGTTGGTTCGTAAGGTGAACGAACAACTAATTCTTCGTTTGTTCTTCCTAAGTTTGAGCTTAGGTATTCTGTTAATTCGTTTGCTGTAGTAGGATAATCAAGTGTTACTTCCCATACATTAACATTACGATTTCTAATTTTTGGAAAGTCTAGAGGAAATGATTGGACTGGTGTTTGTGCTGTTTTTTTGAAGTCAGTTATACTGAAACGATCAAGTAATCCGCGTAATTTAGTCTCATCCTCTGTGGTGACATCACCCGCTACCTTTACACGAAAGGACCAGGTTTTCTTTGATTCGGTGATATATTCTTTGAGTGATTTCATGATATTTTATTTATCCATCTTTTTAAGTTTCTCAAGGAGACTATTACGGTCTGTAATTAAGTAACCTTCTGCTTGGATTGCTTCAGGGTCTTGATTTCCTTGCTTTTTATCAATACCGTACTTCTTAATCTGTAGATCAATCATTTTCAGTTTTTTGTCTATTTTGTTAGATTTAGCAGTAATTGCGGCGTTCATCATTTGTGCGGCAACTTCAAACATACGGGCGCCATACCGTGCTTCTACATTCATTCCTAAATCCATGAGATCATCGTAAGCCTGTTCTGCTTTATTGGCCAGACTATCTAACTCAGCATCGCTAACATCGCCCAATCCTTTAACTCTAGGCAAGGCGGCCGCAATTTTATCAAATTGTTCAAGTTTATCTTCTAAACTAATCATTGGCTGATCAGTAACTTCAGCAGGCTCAATAATGGGGTCTTCTGTAGGAGGAACGTTAAACAGTTCTTCTAGTTTTTTTGTCATAATTTTACTTATCGTTTTTTACCGGTATGGAACAAATCTTCTTCACTTACAACTCTAAATCTTAATCCCATTCGTTTACACCATGCTTGTGCGGCCTGCCATTTTGCCATATTTTTAACATATTGAGCTTGATTATAAGGATTTTTTCCTACAGACTCTAACACGGCTTGATTTCTTGGTTTAATTTCAATAAGTTCTGCATGTTTTTTCATATTCTTATCTACATATACAATTAAAAAATCAGGAACGTATACTGTGTTCTTGCCAGTTAAGGGATCTCGATACGGTATCTTAACACTTTCACTGGCCCATTGTTGTATTGATGGGTTGTTATCACAAAACATCATAAAAGTCATTTCCCAACTTGACCGGTACGTTGGTTCTCCTACTCCTACATATTTGTCAGGATTACGTATTATAAATTTTCCTCGGGCTGTTGCTCTCATGCTATTATATTACGTTTAACATTGTCAACTGGAATTACATTTTGAATAACTCCTAAACTACTTGTCTTGTATCTATTGTTATTAAGTATTTCTGCTACTAATACGCTAAGGTCAGATTGTGCTAGTCCTTTAATAGACTCTAATATTTGCATGGCATTGTAGCCATCTTTCTTGGCTTGAATTAAAATAGCAATTGAAATGTTTTCAGCAGATTCAGTAGTCCACCCTCTAGTTTCTAAAATACCTGTCATAGCAACTAATATATTGTTATCTATTTGGGAGGGTTTTTGATTGTTAAAAAATTGTACTGTTGCATCGCTAGATGATGATGTTTTTTGTGACGGTATGTTATTATACATGAGTGTTTAAGGTCCAAAATCTATAGAGTTATCACTATTCTCACTATTGCTATTTGCGTAAGTTGGCTGTTCAAAATCAAAGTTATTATAGTCTATTTGATTTTTCGGTTGAAGATCTGTAGTCACCGCCGGTTGTCCTGGAGGGCTATCACCTTCTGCTTCAGAAGATAATTTTGCTTGATCTTGCAGTTGTGTAGCCTGTTCTAATTGTAATTGTGCTTTGTCTCTCTGCTGACGTGCTTGACTTAAATTATTTTCTAATTCTGCAGGATCTGTGTATCCTGCGGCTGATAATCTTGCAAGTACAGAGGCTTTTTGTGCCGGATCTCCCGATGCATCTGCCGCGTCAAGTTCAGATTGAAACTGGTCTTTGATTGCCTGGTTGGTTGTTATTTTATCTTGAATATCTGTAACATTATTTTGTGCGTCAGCAACCGCTTGGTTTGCGGTGTCGACATTACTTGTGGCACCTTGAGAATTATTAATAGTCTGTTGGGCTTGTGCGGCTTTTTGTGCCGGATCTGAACTTTGAGGATTACCAGCACCTGGTTGATTCTGTATTGGGCGTTGTCCATTTACTCCTGCTTTTGTAGGAGTAAGTAGGATTGAGACTCCGTTTAAAATTAATGATGTGCCAATACCACCGGCTACTCCTGCTACCCTTGATGCTATATTAGATGACAATCCTAACTGTTGTAGTCCTTTGCCCACTGTATCTCCTATTGCCCCTTTTAGAAATCCTCCTGCAATCCCACCTAAAGTCTTACCACCAATTGTAGTAATACCGGTTGCCGACCTTGCAGGTCTTCCGGGTACTGCACTAAATTCATCGCCGCCTAACGGATATGCTATAAATCCAGATTTTGCCGCATCTCCACCAAGTAAATCAGTGATACCTAATATTCCACCTATTGCTTTTGACACCCCAGATCCGCCTACACCTAGCGGACTAGGAGTTTTATCATATATAATTTCTAAATAAGCGTCAGGACCGAGATTACTACCTTTTAATTTTCCAGTTGCATATTGCACAGTTTCGTAACCAATAGTCATTTTATTTTCTAAGAATTTGCTTTCAGATTGATTTAATGTGTCATGGGCCCAATCAGTTATTACAGGGTTTACTAAATTAAATCCAGTAAATTGTTGTCTATTGAGTTGAAAAATTGATATACTTCTAAAAAACGGAAGGTATTGTTTTATGCCATTATTAAGGCCATAATCAACTCGGGACCCATTGGCTACCTGCGGTCTGTATTTTTGATCATCGAATTTTTTTGGCCCTAAATTGAAATCAGTTGACGGTTCACTATTATCAGCAAAGTAATATCTATAGTATGCTTCCCATAATGCAGTTGTTGTATTATCATGATCGTCATGAAGTGTTAAACTAACAGGAGTATATTCTATTTTGCTTTGAACATACGTTTTTTTATTGTACTGGTTCAATACTTCTGTTGCAATTTTAAATTTAGGAAGTTCAGCAGTTTTAACTAATGCACCTATTGTTGGATTATTGTCTGCAAAACTTTTTACTAATGGTAGAGTAATGCTTCTGTTAATGTTAAACACCACATAATAAATCCAGCCATTTTTTGGAGCATATTGATAAAAGTTATCTACGTATAATCTTGAAGCGTGAGAATAACTTTTCAAATCTGGTCCAAAAACTCCGTTAAGAAAACTACTCAGTATGTTGCTCATACTAATATTTAGCCGTAAAAAAAGGCCCAGTTTATGAGCCTTTTTACGTTAGTTAATAAAATTAACCCGTTGCTGACTGAGGGAATGCCGCCTTATTAACCACAAATGCACCTGCCAATTCGGCTAGTTCATTGTCGCCGCCTGCGGCTACCTGGATAGCATTATCATATTCAATTGTTAATGCAATTTCCATTGGAGTACTTTCAGCATAGGCTAGTTCATTATAGTTAACTGTTTGTAAATAACATCCGCTTATTAACCATGTCTCTAGCACTTTTGGATCATGACTTCCATTACCGCCATCTAACATTTCAAGACGTGTCTGGAATTTATAATCAATACCACCTGCCGCGCTTGCCTGTTCAAAGAAGTCAAATTGTTTTTGTAGTTGCTCGCCAACGATTTTGGTAACATTACTGTTTACATCATCACGAATACTAATTGCCATTGCCTGCCATGTCGGTTTACCAGCATACTTAATCTGGCTGTTGTACACGTGAATAGTTTGATTTTCAAACTGTACCTGTGGACGGGCCGCAGTAACTACCTGCTTTGTTAGTTCAGTTGTACTTCCAACAGTTCCAAAGTTTTCAAAATAAACTCTAAAACGATATTTCAGTTTCGGCATCAACAGTCCTTGCGAACTGTTGGCACCCGCTGTTGGTACTGAAAATCTATTTAAACTTGCGATTGCCATATTATTGCTCCTTGTTCTTTATATTATAGGCCTGCTTTGATAGCGCCTGTGTTTTTCAAACGCAATGGTATGTAGATGAATTCTACCGCTTTCACAGGCTCAACAGCAATGTCTAACCAAAGCTCAGAACGATCAACTCTTGTTGGAGTATTGTTGCTTTCATCACACACAACCGCAAAGTCGTAAAGTGCTCTCTTACTTACTAACTCAATTAAGAAACTTTGTGCCGCTGCCTTAATTTCGTTACGAGTAATTTTATCGTTTGGCTCAAACAAATACGGTTTTACTAAACGATCTAATTGTCTACGTAGGTAACATACCAAACGTGCTACATTAATTCTATCTAAAGAACTAGCATTAGCGGCCCTTGTATATTGTCCGTAAGCAACGATTCCAGCACCTGTTAGTGTAGCAATTGGATTAATTTTAACACCTGCTAGCACATCTCGTAAACTGGTTGGAAGAGCGGTACTCTTAAATTCGCCGTCCTTAACATAACCAACTGATGTTGCATTGTTAACATTTCCTCGGCGTGTGCCCGCTGGTGCAAACCATTCAAAACTTTGTTGGTCGCTTAATGCAATAGTGCGTAGCATCATATGGCTTGGTGGAACAACAATGTAGTTTCCTGTGTTGTCGTTTGTGTAACCACTTGGATAGTACATGGCCATGTAAGCATCGTAACTTACAGCACCAGTGTCGTTGTTGTCAAATGCACCGTTTGTGTTATTACCCCAGGCTGCTAAATCTGTACCTGTTGGTTTTAGTTTAAACGGTGTATCGCCGATTACAAATGCTGTTTGGCCACGATCAATATTAAACGCAATCATGTTTTGAATTGCTTCTGGATATCCAGGGCAAGCAATTAGATTGAATATAACTGAATCTGTATCACGGATCGCTTGATTTGTATCAATTTGTGCCTTCATACCGGCAACAACAAATCCTCGTTGTGCGTGATGTCCAAATGCACCAGAACCGTCAGCATTGTTTGGACTTACAGTAACCCAACGTCCAGCAACATAAGTCGATCCACTGTTTGCTCCGTTCATAACTTCATCACCGTAACGAGCATTTTTACCATCGTTAGAGTTAATATTGATGTAGTTAGATTCGTATTTCTTTACGTTGAATCCGCTTCTACGTAGATTCCATAGACGCATACCTTTTGGATATAGTGCTGGATCTGGACTATCTGGATCTACATAATTGCTTGTTAACAGAGTTTTAACTGTTGTGTTAATTGTAGGACCGTCTGTTCCCATATTTGCCCAACGTACATCAGCAAACAACCAACCATTTGGTGTTGTTTGATCTGTTGCATCTTGTGCTACCCACTTCAGTGTAGTTCCGTTATAAACATAAATGTTCTTTCCATACATATCAATATCGGATGTGTCAACCCATATATCACCGTTAACCAATGGTGTACCATCGCTTTGTGTAGTAGGTGCTAGTGCAGATACAATAGGACCGGCTGGGTCTGAGTTAGGAAATGCTGTTGCATCTTTATAACCAACAAAATTATTACCGTTGTGATATAAAATATCAACCTGATCTACAACAGAACTGTACCATAGTGTACCGTCTGCTGGGTCAGTGTAAGGTACTACTGAGTCAGGTTGGTATACCAATGGTTTCCAGTTACTTGCGTAATACTGGTATCCGTCGCCTTCAAACTCGCCAGCGGCATAGAAGTTTTGCGTACCTGTTTCCATGCCGTCTGTGTTTCTTCCCCATGGAGTTAATCGTAACAATGTTGACAAAGGTGTTGCCAATCCATCTAGGAATTTAATTTCACCACCTGCTGAGTGTTGAATACTTACACTAGTAGCATTACCGATGTCATCGTAACTTCCAGGAACTGCTGAAACATAAGTTAGTCCAGCGGCATTAATTTTGCCAATGATTGCATCAAGTGTATCATTACGTGCTAAACTTACTGTCACAGGATTGCTATAGTTAGCAACACCGCCAGTTGATGTTTTTAGACCTTCAATAATATTGAAACTTGATGCTGTGCTTACAACAGCAGTAGTTGCAGTGGATAAAACTGTTGTAGGACCTGTGCTATTTCTACGCCAGATATTAAATTTTGCAAACTGGGTATTATCACTTGATGTACTCCATACTCCTGTTCCCTTATCATAGTTCTGTTCAACAAATAAACTTCCTACTGCCGCAGTACCTAAGGTATTGAGGGCTGTTTGTCCGTCAGCATATATTGGAGCGTTTACACCTGTAAATCCGCCACTTGCGGCGTTATAAATTTTTACTGTCCAATTTGCACCTGCGTTTGGCGAAGTTGTTTTAACATAAACTGATCCAGTTGGATCCAGTGTGTAGTCGGGATGCTTAGTATGAGGGCCTTGGAATAGTGTAACCCCTGCACATGTTGCAGGCAATCCATCAATACCAATTGCGGTCAACATAGCAGTACCACCTGTACCATTTCCTGTTACGGCTATTTTACCGTCTGGGTTTGTGCCGTCTGATTTTGCTGTTGCATCTGCATAAAGGTCTAAGTAACCACTTGCATTAATTCTAGCGCCAAAACCTTTAGTATGGCCAACTGTGTTAATAGAGTTGGCTAACGCTGTAATTGTAACGCCACTTAATGTAATAGTCTGTCTGTTAATTACAAATGTCTGTCCATTAAAAGCGGAAAGATCTGGATTAGCCTTGGTACTTGTTGCTACAGGCCATGAAGTTTGCCATACAGTAGATTTCCAAGTAGCGGAAGCACTAAAACCAGTTTCTACATTGCTACCAATTTCTAACCAATTGCCGTCTTTGTTTTTGTACCAGTAGTGAACTTCAGTTGTTCCAGCAACGACACAGTATGAACCGTTTGTTCCAAAACTGTCTTTAGGCGTCATATTATCACTAGTAGCAGTTGCTAAATTTGCGTTATCAATAATTAACGGAATCTTGTTTGTAAATGCTTGATTAACTTTGTTCCACTCAAAAATACCCCATTTAGTATTTGATGTATCTAACCAGTAAGTTCCATTAACTGGCTTTCCTTCTGGGTTAGAAGATTGAGGAAGCAAAGATCCTAGATCTAAATCGGCACGTACAATGTATGCTTGTGAACTAACACCTAGCAAACTGTATGCGGCTTGCAGACCGTATTCGTTTAGTTCTCCGCCATGTATTGGATTACCATTTGCGTCTGTGTAGAACAATGGAGTACCAAATGTCTCTGATAAATCTCGCTGGCTAGTAATTAGCCAAACTTTACCTGCATTAGCAGGATCCGTGCCCGGAGCAGTTCCTGTTCCGCTAGCATTTTTTTTGTTGCTTGCGCTCGCTACAAAGATCATAGGAGTTGTCGACGGAGCCGCCGGTAGATAAAAACTCTGATCGATAACTGATACTTGTACGCCTGGTGAATTTAGTGCCATTTCAAATCTCCCATATAATGGTTTTCTTCTCAATATTTAGCACATATGGTTAAAAAATGCTGGCTTAAATACCTATGAAAAGGGCATCAAAAAGGGCGGCGTATGCGTAATACTTGTAAAAAATGTCAACAGAGACCGGTGGCTGTTAACTATTATAAAGAAGGCAAGACTTATTACAGGTCTACCTGTGATCACTGTGCTCGAGGATTCTTATCAGACAAGCCCTCGTGGGCTAAGTTTGGATATAAGAAAAAGACCAGTTGTGACAAGTGTGGATTTAAAAGTCTCCACAAGGAGGTGTTTAATGTATTTCATGTTGACGGAAATTTGCTAAACGCTAATCCTGCCAACTTGAAAACTATCTGTGCTAATTGCTCTGTAGTGATTCGAAAAGATGGGGGTCGATGGCGTCAGGGCGATCTCCGACCAGATTTTTAATCTTATGAAATAGATCATCAATTGTTCCGTCATTAGTCAGAATATGATCAAACCTGGTACCTACCCATGCTGTTTCACTTGCATGAATTTTAAATTCTTCCAATCGTTTTTTACCCAATGCCCACCCCATATGTCTGTCGCCTTTATTTGCATCTATTGCGGCATCGTACCACTCCGGCTCTGGGCCTCTCTTTACACGAACGACAATACCACCGGCATCCCATATTGATTTAATTTCATTAGGAAAACGGCAATCACTAATAACTATGTCATCTTTTGAGTTGCGTAGTTTATTCTCTAATGCGGCAATCCAAATATCATCGTTGAAGCCTTTTCGACATACTTCTGTACCCCAATACTGTAATACCCAACGAGGAGTTAATTCGGGCATACCTAGACGATCTGCCCACCACGGATCTACTTGTTCACGCCATTCACGTGCAGATTTGGTACGTCCTTCTAGCATGGTTCGGTCCCAACCAAATACTTGTGCTACAGCATCTTTTAAACTGCCTGCAAAACTTTCTCGTCTAAAACCGTGGAAATTAGTAAGATAGTCAGCAATAGTATCTTTGCCAGACCCAATAAATCCGCATACACCAATAATCATAGTATCTCCCCAAGTAGATGCTATAGTGTATATTATCCTATGACAAATGTCAACGGCTGTTGGTTATCTTTGTTGTTAATTAGATCCTGCTCTAGCATTTCCATTTCAGCCTTGCCTTCGGCCTTTAGTGCCGTTCCGTTTAGATTTGTTCCGCCTTGCGGGCTAGCAATGGTAGCAAACTTTTCGCGGGCTTCGCCTAAGATGACTTTTGCTCGTGCTGTTGCGTAATCTCTAATCCAAATACCTGCCCAGGTATCTTGAAATAATATAAAATCTGGTTTGTAGTTATACATCCAAAGCAGTACATTTTCTTCGCCTCGAGGACGTTGTGTAATCCTTAACTTTTTAGTTACTGAATTCCAATCAAAATTAATAAACGAACCAAACATTTTACCAACTAGATTTTGGTACTGAGAAAACATCATGTAAGTTGCTAGGCCGCCCATGTTAGAACTGCTTAATAGATAGGTATTAGAATAGGCCAAGTTAAATGGTTCAAATAGCGTACCACCATCGCCGCCGCCTGATCTAGAACCGATACTTCTTCTAAAAATCTGTCTAACCTGCATAACTTCGGGTGCTAACTGGTATTCGTTAACATCTGTTTGCAGTGTTAGATATCCAAAACTTTCTTCTACGGAGTTTTGACTACGTTGTCTATACTTGCGCAGGGCAATATCTATAGCAAGATCGTAGTGTTTAGGATCCAGTTCTACGTCAATCATACCGTCGCCTAGAGAGGTCTTGATATAATCAACCACTTTTTGTTTTTCGGTTTCTGTTTCGTTCATGCTACTATTTACCTATAAATACACGACTATGCCAAGACTATCCATGTACCGTCCTGAAAAGGGCAATGATTTCAAAATGTTAGACCGCAACATTGCTGAACAATTTCAGGTGGGCGGAGTTGATGTTTATGTCCACAAATATGTAGGACCTATAGATCCTGTTTCTGGTGAAGCAACACCCGCTACTCCAGTTAACGGCAATCCTATTCCAGAGTTAGGGATACAAGATGTGCTGTTTATGGAAAACAGAGATCGTAAATATGAACCTGATATTTACATAATGCGTGGAATTTATACCATGCAAGATATAGATTTTAATCTAATGCAATTTGGATTCTTTTTGAGCAACGATAATGTAATGATTACATTTCATTTAAGAAGTACTGTCGAAGCGTTAGGCCGTAAATTGATGATAGGTGATGTTTTAGAACTGCCTCACTTACGTGATGAGTATGCACTAAATGATTCTATGGTTGCATTAAGAAAGTTTTATGTTGTGTCAGAAATTAATCGTGCCGCAACAGGTTATAGTCAAACATGGTATCCACATTTACTTCGTGCTAAATGTGAACCAATGGTCAACGCACAAGAATTTGCTCAGATTCTTAATCAAGAAGTAACTGCAGATCCTAATACAGGTATACCAACAGGTGTGCCCGATGGAACTAAACTTGCAGATGTATTTTCATTGTATAATAAAAATATCGAAATCAATAATCAGATTATTGCTCAAGCAGAATTAGATGCTCCCCTAAGCGGATATGATACTAATCAAATGTACGTACTGCCATTAAAAGATGATCACTCATTGGCATTACAAGATGCCAGTGACGAAGAAAGAGATGCTAGCGAAGACGATTCTACGGTTGATGCTAGTTCTGTATTTGTTAATTCCGAAAAAAATATATACGTAGGATATCTAACAGGCGATGGCGTTCCGGCTAATGGTGCTCCTTACACTTCAGGAACTGATTTCCCACATAGTCCTTACAAGGGTGCATTTTGTTTAAGAATAGATTATATGCCTAATCGATTATTTAAATTTGACGGGCGTCATTGGGTATTCCAAGAAACAAATGTGCGCATGACAATGACTAATAAGCCAGTAGACGGTAAACCAGATGCTATTAATAAAACAAGGCAAACACAGATTGGATCGTTTATTAATAATGATGCGTCATCTACTATTAACGGTAAAGCGGTCAAAGAGCGCCAGTCATTAAGTAAAGCATTAAAAACTAACAAACCAAAGGCAGATAACTAATGGAACTTTTTTATGATGGGCAGATACGCCGATACTTGGCCCAATTTATGCGGTTGATGAGTAATTTTAGTTACTCAAATAATCAAAATACCCCTATTCAGGTACCTGTTCGTTATGGCGATATGAGTCGCCAGGCAGCATCTATCCTTACACAGAATAGTGAGAATATAATGAACTCTGCTCCGTTCATTGCCTGTTACATAAAAAGTCTAAACTTATCTAGAGAACGATTACAAGATCCTACTTTTGTTAGTAAAATAAATGTAAGGGAAAGACAATGGGAGTATGTCGATGAAAATCCCGATAGTCCTACATACGGCGAAGTCATAAAAGACTACGGAAATACACAAGGAGAAAATTATACAGTCGAAAGATTGATGCCCACCCCCTATACTATTGAGTTTATGGCTGACATTTGGAGTACCAATACTGAACAAAAACTTCAAATGCTCGAGCAGATTTTAGTTTTGTTTAGACCTGCACTAGAAATACAAACCACTAGCAATTATATTGACTGGACTAGTTTAAGTTACGTTGAATTATCTAATATAAATTGGTCTAACAGGACCGTAGGTCAGGGAGCATTAGGAGAGATTGATATTGCTTCGTTAACTTTTAGTTGCCCAATTTGGATAACAACTCCTGCCAAGGTTAGAAAACTAGGAATTATTACTAAAATTATTACCAATATTTTTACCGAGCCAGAAGGTACTGTTGGTAACGGCGAGTTAATTTTTGGTAATCCAAATGCTCAGGTTATAGTAACCCCGGGGCAGTATAGTGTGTTAATAACAGACGGCACAGCAAGATTGATGCATGCCGGTGAAAATACACGCAATAATGCATTAGAAGAAGTGCCTATTAAAAACGATATTAAAATCCAATGGAATAAACTGTTAGATCTTTATCCTGGAAAATTTAGGGCAGGATTAAGTTACGCGGCATTTAAAAGGCCGGACGGCAAAGAAGTAATTGCTTACTTAACAATCAATCCTTTAGCAGAAGACGAGATGGAATTGTTAAGTCTAACATACGACAATGAAACATTGCTTAATACTGATCTTTATGATTTAGAACATAATCATGTTAGAGGAACAATTAATGCTATTATTAATCCGCTAACATTTAATCCTGGACAAAATATTGATACCGATACCAGATATCTTATTTTAGAAGATATTAATACAGATAATAGTGTAGCAGAAGAATTTGCACCAATTACTTGGAAAAAATTTGGTCAATCTAACACCCAAACTGAAAGATTAATTGCACATGCTAACGACATCATTCAGTGGAACGGCACACAATGGAATGTTATATTCGATAGTACAGTCCCACAAGAAGTAACTTATATAACTAATTCATACACAGGTACACAATACAAATGGGACGGTGTTGAGTGGAGTAAATCCGTTGACGGTATATATCATCCAGGAGATTGGCGTTTAGTTTTATGACAGACATAGTATGCAGTGGCGGATTTTTTATAGCAAAAGATACTAGGCGATTTTTATTTTTACTTCGTAGCCAAGGACGCACAGCAGGGTCTTGGGGTATTGTAGGTGGTAAGAAAGAACCATTAGATGCTACTCCTTACGAAGCATTAGAACGCGAAATTAAAGAAGAAGTAGGTAAGACTCCCATAATTAAAAAAGTTATTCCTTTAGAACTTTTTACAAGCGAGGATCAACACTTCTTTTATAATACCTATGTACTATTAATTGATAAAGAATTTATTCCTACACTAAATGACGAGCATGTAGGCTATGCTTGGTGCAATTACGGTCAATGGCCAAAGCCTTTACACCAAGGTGTAAAACGTAGTCTTTCTAACAAGACTAATAAAACTAAAATTGAATTGTTGCTAGAAATGTTGTCCTGATTACCAAGGACGCGGAAGTTGAGCCGTAGCAGGCTGGATTTGTTGCGCAATTTGATTTGCTAGATTTGCCTTAAGGTCAGCGATAGCATCATCACCTAGTGCTGTCATAACCATCTGTTCTACAGCAGGTTGTGTGAGTTGATTAAACGGAATAAACAGTAGGGGATCTGGCTCACTCAGCCCTATGTTTCCAAAATATTGAGATCCGTGGCCGTCTTGATCAGTTGCTGATAAAATAAATTCTATATTATAAACAACATTGGTTAAATCGTTTAATGCAGGGTGTGCAAGAAAACGACCAAATTCCCAAGTGTATGTTAAGATAACATCCATTTATTAAGCCTCCGGCTGTGCAAGAGAATCTCCTGCAAAATGGCGTGTATACACATTAGGGATTAAAGAACGCTCAACTGCCGGAACATTAACCCAAACTTTAACCCAGGTTAGTAACTGCTCTTTTGTGACAGTATCGTACGGAACAAAATTTTCTGGATCAAGATTAGAAATATTAAGGTCTTGGACCCCAGTCATTTCTTTTGTATATGTTCCATCATTTGCTGTGCATTTCCATACAACTCTACTAACAACATCCTTGCTAGTATTGTATTCAGAAATGACATCAATTGACTGGACGTCCCATTCGTAAGTAATAGCCATTTAAAGTCTCCTCAATATACTATTTATTGTGGATTGACTGTAATTCCGTCGGGTCGTGTTGTTTGTGCTGGTTGAAGTTGTGCAGATGCTTGCATCCTAACCTTATCTACTACCTGTGCAGAAGTTTCGTAAGGTAATTTTACCAACCCCATAATAATAACATTGACTTCGTCAATAGATAACTCTGTTAAATTAATGGTAGGTTGTGCTTGGCTATTTGCCTGTGGTGCTGTTTGTTGCATAAAAGTCTCCTGTTTCAATTATTTATATATGCACTTAATCAGGATAAAATTATGTTGATGTAGACCAAGGAACTACTTGTTTTCGAATAACAGCAGGCATACTTTGTAATCTCGCCGCTAAACTATTAACAACATCGTTGAATCCGGGATCAGTTTGAGCCCACGATAGGGCCATGTCTTCGGAAATTTGGTCGTAAGAAACAAAATCTGTCGCACTAAAAATTCCCGGAGTATGAATAACACGTT
>Ga0136642_1000377_pt1 | contig 24858 bp, 21 predicted proteins | sample LowCatLa1302831Y_FD_115313 | JGI IMG/M metagenome (GOLD analysis project Ga0136642, IMG submission 115313) | Freshwater microbial communities from Lower Cathedral Lake, Yosemite National Park, California, USA - 13028-31Y | ecosystem: Environmental > Aquatic > Freshwater > Lake ... | reverse complement strand
TCCCGTTTTCCGGGACAAATAAGTCCAGAGTCCTAGCTACGGGACTCTGGGGTCGGGTACGGAGAGTTTGAATTCTGATTCCGTTAGTCGCCCTCGCGACTGATGCGTCCTTTATAAGGGAGGCTCTTACCTGAGTGAAATTGACTGAGGGTGTTGTGCTTGGCTCCAGAGGGGTTGTCAACGGATTCCTCGAAAATGCTCGAGAATGGGACCAAAAGCCCGGATGAAGCCCTTATTTGGCCTTAAATCGGCCTTCTTCCCTTAGCGTTTAAGGGAGAAGGGGGTGAAGTTGGTCTCGGTATCAAAGGTGTCGACGCCTTCGGCCTGCTTCAATTTGGCGCAGGCCCAATAGGTGAACGGGGTCATGAGCACTTCGACGAGCACTTTGAAGGTCCAGTTCGCGAGCATGACGGCAATCAGCGTCGAACTCGTCCACAGGCCGGCGAAGGCCAAGGGGTAGAAGATGAGGCTATCGACACCCTGACCGACGACGGTCGAACTGATGAAGCGTAACCAGAGGTGCCGGCCCTGGGTGCGGACCTTTAGTTTGGCGAGGACGTAGGAGTTGAGGAAGTCGCCCACGCAGAACGCGATGATCGAGCCGATGGCGATGCGCCAACCGCCGCCAAAGCAGAGCACGAGTGCGGGTTGGAGTTGGGCGCTAAACGGTTCACGCGGGCTGACGGGCATCGAGAGCACGACCCAGGTCATGAGCGTCGCGAAAATCATCGCACCAAAGCCAGCCCAGATCACGCGGCGGGCCATCGCATAGCCATAGACTTCGGTCAGGATATCACCGAAGAGATACGAGAGCGGAAAGAAAATATTACCTGCCCCGAAATCGGTCGGCCCCAAGAAGGGGAAATTCACCTGGACCACCTTCGCCGGCCCGATGAGGTTCGAGCAGAGTAGCACGGCGACGAACGCGCCGAGGATTAAATCGTAGTAGCGGAAGCTGCGCGGCATCGACGCTTAGGGTGGAGGGATTATTCTCTTTTGCCAGCGGTCGTGGCGGAAAATTAGCGTCCGAGGGCGGCCTTGAGGAAGGGCTCGAAGATATCGGCCTGGCGATAGAAGCCGAGGTCGCTCGCGTGCGAGCCGTCCGTGGCACCGTCGTTGTCATCGCCGTAAAGGTGGTCGCCCGGCACATAGGAGAGGCCTTTGACGCCGTCTTTTACGAGCTGCTCATAGGCTGCCTTGAGGGCGGCGTGGTTATCGTCGTGGAATTTCCGGCGGGCGGCGACGAGCCAGGTGTCGGTGTTGCGGCGGTCCTCGACAAGGATGATCGGGGTGTCTGGACGGGCGGCGCGGAGCTGCTTCACGAGCGGACCGCATTTTTCGGTGACGTCTTTCGGACCCATGTTCGGGAGGCAGTCGATGACGTAGATGGAGGCGTCAATGCGGGTGAGGAAATCGCCGACGGCTTGGTCCATGCGGCCGTTGCCAGAGAATCCGAGGTTAACGACGGGGGTATCGAAGCGTCGGCCGAGGATCGCGGTGTGCACCATGCCTGGGCGGCTGGCGCAGGCGCCGTGCGTGATGGAGGTGCCGTAGAAGACGATGGGCTTGGCGCGCGGCTTGAGGCCTTCGAACTTTTTCCCTTCGGGTACGCCGATGCTCAGGAATTCGACGCCGTTATAGAGCGGTAAGTAGACCGCGTATTCACGTTCACCTGCATCCAGTCCCTCGGCGATGCGCACCTTCATTTCCTGTGCGGTCGGGCGGACGACTTGGACCCAGCGCCATTTACCATCTTTATCGCGGGCATAGAGATCAAGCCCGCTGACACCCGTCGCGGGCATGTGCGGCATGCTGAGCGCTGCTTTGGTCACCTTGTAGTGGGCGTAGATGGTCGTGGCATCCGAGCGGAAGCGGAACATCTGGCCGGCGCTATCGCGGCTGAGGCCCCAGACGGCGGGCGTGACCTTGCCGTCCGCCTCAGCCGGCAGGCGGTCGAAATAACTTTTCCGCTCGGCGTCGGGGAAGGCGCGACCTTCGAGGTCCCATTGGCGAACATCGTTCCAGGTGATCTTTTCGTCGGCCCGAACGGCGGCGCGATCCACGGCCTTGGGGGCGGCTTTCGCGGTCGGGGCTTTGGTTTGTTGGGCGTGGGCGAGGCCAGTAGCCAAGAGGCAGCCAAGGAGGAGGGAGCGGAGTTTCATCGTGGAAAATTCAGAGGGCTTGCCCGAGGGACATGGCCAGCGCTCGGAGGTTGGCGAAAGGTTTTTCGTGATCTGAAAGGGCTCGGGCGTATTCTTCGCGCGCTTTGTCGGCCCGTTTCATCACGGCCTCGGAGGAGCCTTGGGTCTTGTCGAGAATTGACATCGAGCGGGCTTCCTGATCCTCGGCGCCCGTGAGTTGGGCGGTCTGATTGCGGATTTGATCCTGCAGGAAATTAATCTCGCGAAGGTCGATGGTCGTGCCGTTGCGGAGGAAGGTCATCTGCGCGCGGAGCGAGTCGATGCTGCGACGGAGACGATCGACGCGCGTGGTGTCGCGGTTGGCATTGGCTTGGGCGGCGGCGATTTGTTTCTCGGCCTTGGCTTTGTCTTCGAGCGCCCGTTTATATTCGTCGAAGCACTGTCGGACGCGCGGGTAGTTGATGGTCGCCATCAGCCCGACCACGGTGTCCTTCGTCGTGTAAGGGAGTTGGTAGCGTCGATTGTCGATGCGCAGGATATATTTCTCACCCGGCTGATCGTAAAGTAGCGGCATCGTCTGCGGCTCCTGCGGGTCGGCGGCCCGCAGCAGCGGGGCTGCGAACAGCAGCAGCCAGAGCAGGGCGGGGTGGGCCTTCATGGGCTACTTTCTAGGGCTTCGGCTAGGAGGGGTCAACCTGTGTCCGACGCTCAGCCGACGCCCGTTGACATGCTGTTCGATGAGTCCCCCGAATTGGTCGCGGAGGCCGCTTTCTGGCGAGGCGGCCAACCAGATTTTAATCATCCCGGCGTAGAGGCAGAAGGTCTCAAGGGCGGCTAGGCCTGGGTCTAGGTCGGGGGCGGTGAGTCCAGCGGTTTTCGCTTCAGTATAGAGAGCCGTAACTTCTTGAAGGAAGCCGCGACCGGCCGCCATCAGGTCGTCGCGGACAGTCGAGAACTCGCCGACATACTCGCATTTCCAAAGCATGACCTCGTAGGTCAGCCGGCTTTTGTCTTCTTCGCGGAGTCGGCGAAGGGTCTCGCGGAGCGAGAGCTCTAGTCGGTGAAGCGGATCGCGGCCGGCTTCGTCGCTCAGTCGGAGTAGGGTGCCCGTATCGGTGCGCACGGCCATGAAGAGGTCCGCTTTATCGCGAAAATGCCAGTAGACCGCCCCCCGGGTCACGCCGGCTTCCTTGGCGATGCGTTCCAGGGAGGTGTTGGTGACCCCATCTTTACTAAAAACCTGCCGGGCGCATTCGACAATTCGGTGACGGGTAAGTTCCGCCTCTGCTTTGGTCTTGCGAGCCATATAGGGTTAATTAGATTTACATACATGTCTGTATGTAAATCTGGGACTGTCGAGGTCCTTCTCTCTTTTTGCCTTTTGGCGGTGCTCGCCGGCTGTAAGCCTGCCGAGGCGCCAATGGTGATGTCGCCCCCCGTCGTGGCGTTGGTAACTTTGGCCTCAACTCCGGTGCCGCAGGTGGTCGAGTTGACTGCTCAGGTTGAGGGTACCCGCGAGGTCGAGGTGCGTGCGCGGGTTACGGGTATCTTACTGGCACAGTCGTACCAGGAGGGTGCCTCGGTTAAGGCCGGCGACCTACTCTTTAAGATTGATCCGGCTCCCTATGATGTGGCCCTCGCCCTGGCCAAGGCGCAGCTCGGACAAGAGAAGGCCCGCGTTGAGCAGGCTTCGGCTGAAGCTGGGCGCCAAGCGGCTTTGATCAAAGTGAACGCCGCGAGCGCTAAGGATGCCGCGGATGCGCAGTCGACCTTCGCGGCCGCTACCGCTGCGGTGGAAGTCGCCGCCGCCAAGGTCCGGGCCGCTGAACTGGATCTCTCCTACTGCGAAGTCCGCGCCCCCATCGCCGGCTTCACTGGTCGACTTAATCGCTCCGAGGGTTCGCTGGTTTCGCCAGGGGTTGACGGCTTGCTGACGACGGTCGTGCAGCGCGAACAAGTCTGGGTACGCTTTGGCCTTTCGGAGCAACAGTATGTCCGGCTCTTCCAGGGGAATGGCGAAGCGGCGGCCAAGGCGAAGGTCGAGGTCGTGCTTCCATCGGGCGATGTCTATCCCACGGCGGGCAGGGTGAATTTCGTGGCCGCGCAAGTGGAGTCCCGTCTTGGTACCGTGCAGATGCGTGCGGAGTTCGCTAATCCCCGGGCCGTGCTGCTTCCCGGTCAGTATGTGCGCGTGCGCGTGGTCGGACGCACCCTGCCAGATGCTTTCGTGATTCCGGCGGCCTCCCTCATGCAGTCCGCGCAGGGACGTTTCGTTTGGCTGGCCAATGATAAGAATGAGGCCGTCATGGCGCCGGTGGTGGTCGATGAGATTTCCGGACCCATCGCGGTGATTCTCAGCGGCCTCAAGACCGGCGACCGTCTGGTCACCGATAATCTTCAGAAGGTTCGCCCGGGGGCGCCCGTCGTGCCGCGTCCTGCCGCCGTCCTCGCCCCTTCCGCTAAGTAAAGCACCGCCATGTCCTGGGAATTTTTCGTCCGTCGGCCCATCTTCGCGTCGGTCATGTCGCTGGTCATTGTGCTGGCCGGCCTGCTGGCGTTCAAGGTGCTGCCCGTCGCGCAGTATCCCCAGATCGCGCCACCCGTCGCCACCATCACCGTCTCGTACCTCGGTGCTTCCGCGGAGACGCTAATCAAGACCGTCGCCGCCCCGATTGAAGAGGAGATCAATGGCACGGATTACCTGCTCTATTATTCTTCGAATGCTTCTTCCACGGGCCTGCTGACCATCAACGTCACCTTCGAGCCCGGAGCCGACCCGGATCTTTGTATCATCAATCTTACCAACCGCGTGAAGATCGCGGAGTCGCGCCTGCCAGATGACGCCCGTCGCCTTGGGGTCATTGTGAAGAAACGCTCCAATGACATCCTGATGGCGATGTCGGTTATCTCGAGGGACGGTACGCGCGATTCAATCTACCTCAGTAATTACGCCTCCATTAATCTCGTGGACGAAATCAAGCGCGTCCCGGGCGTCGGTGACGCCGGCGTCTTTGGGGCACGCGATTACTCGATGCGTATCTGGCTGCAGCCGGATAAGATGTCGCGCCTCGGCGTGACCACCGGCGATGTCACGCAGGCCATCCGGGCTTCGAATAATCAGTATGCCGCCGGCCGTCTCGGGCAGGAGCCCACCCCGGATGGTCAGGCTTTTTCAATTCCCATCATCACTGCCGGCCGTCTTTCCACCCCCGAAGAGTTTGGCGAAATCATTCTCCGTTCAGGCGGCCCGACGGGGACGCTCCGTCTCCGGGACGTGGCTCGTTTGGAGCTCGGTGCGCAGAGCTACGAGCAGCAGGCAACCCTCGACGGCAAGACCGCCGTCGGCATCCGAATCTTCCTCGCCCCGGGCGCCAATGCCTTGGATGTCGCCGACGCCGTGAAGGTCAAAGTCGCGTTGCTTGCCAAACGTTTCCCTGCCGGCGTGGATTACGAAATTCCCTTCGACACCACCCGCTTCGTCAAGGCTTCCATCTCCGAGGTGGAACAAACACTTTTTGAGGCGGGGATCCTTGTGGTACTGGTCGTCTTCCTCTTCCTGGGTAGCTGGCGGGCGACGCTCATCCCGATGCTTGCCGTGCCGGTCTCGCTCATCGGCACGTTCGCTGGTCTGTGGCTCTTCGGTTTTGGCATCAACACCCTGACGCTTTTCGCCATGGTGATCGCGATCGGCATTGTCGTGGACGATGCGATTGTGATGCTCGAGAACGTAGAGCGATTGATGCATGAAAAGGGAATGTCGCCCTTCGATGCCGCCCTTGCCTCGGTCCGCGAGGTCGGTGGTGCGATTGTGGCGATTGTGCTGGTCCTGGTCTCGGTCTTCCTGCCCGTGGCCTTCCTTGGCGGTATCGCGGGTGCGCTCTACCGGCAGTTCGCCATCACTGTGGCCGTCGCCGTGGTGATTTCTGGTTTCGTCGCCCTGACGCTCACGCCCGCCCTCTGCGCCCTCATCCTTCGTCCCTACGATGCGGAGGCTCCGCGCGGGAACGCTTTCCTGCGCTGGTTTGAGGCGCGCTTTAATTCCGTCGCCGCTTGGCACGGACGAACTGTGCGCTGGTTGCTGGGGCACCCGAAATCTGCTTTGGGTCTCTTCCTCGCCATTCTCGCCGCCAATGTGGTGCTCATTCGCCTGATTCCGCGTGGGTTCATTCCCTCGGAAGACCAAGGTTACGTCCTCGGCGTCGTCTCACTGCCTGATGGTGCCAGCGTCTCGCGTACCCGCGCCTACATGGCGGAGATTGTCCCTGAGATTATGAAGACACCGGCACCCAAGTCCGAGGTCTTCCATGCCTTCGCTATCAGCGGTTTCGATCTTATCGGCGGTGGCGAGAAGACTAATGCCGGCACGATTTTCATCCCGCTCCAACCTTGGAGCGAACGTAAGTTCAGCGCCGAACAGTTGAGCGGAATGCTCACCGGGGCGGTCGCCAAATCCAGCAAAGGTTTTTGCTTCGTGGTGAATCCGCCGCCTGTCCGCGGTATCGGCTCTGCCGGTGGCTTCGAGTTCTATCTCCAAGCCCGCGACGACGATGATTCCGCCAAACTCGGCAAGGTCCTCGACGGCCTACTGGCGGCCTTGCGTCAGCGCCAGGAACTCACGGGTATCAACACCTTCTATCGCACGACGGTGCCGCAGTATGCGGCGGAGGTTGATCAGGTTCGGGCCGCCGCCCTCGGGATTCCGCTACCGGAAATCTACGACGCACTCCAGACCACCATCGGTTCGGTGTATGTTAACGATTTCACCCGGGCGGGGCGCACCTATCGTGTGCTCATGCAGTCCGAGCCGGATGCACGTATGGCCCTCAAGGATGTGGGCCGCGTCCATGTGCGTGCTCGCGATGGTTCGATGGTTCCGCTGACCTCGCTCGTGACGGTTCGCGAAAGTTTCGGCCCAGACCAGATTGAGCGCTACCAAGGCTTCGTCGCTGCCCGTGTCATCGGCGGCAGTGTCCCTGGGGTCAGTTCGAGCGAGGCCCTGCGGATTGTCGAAGAGACCGCCGCGGCGACCCTGCCTCCAGGCTACCAGCTCGATTGGACCGCCCAAGCCCTGCAAGAGAAGCGTTCGGCCAGTTCGGCGGTGCCCGCTTTCTCCATGGCCCTGCTGATGGTGTTCCTCATCTTGGCGGCGCTGTACGAGAAGTGGTCGCTCCCGGTGGGCGTCATTCTGACGGTGCCGTTTGCGCTCCTCGGGGCGTTGATCGCCATCTTCATTCGCGGCAGTGCGAACGACATCTATTTCCAGATCGGCCTGGTGACGCTGATCGGCCTGGCGGCGAAGAACGCGATCCTGATCGTGGAGTTCGCGGTCAAGGCGCGCGACGAGGGTAAGTCCGCGGCGGAGGCCGCCATTGAGGCGGCCCGCATCCGTTTCCGCCCGCTGGTGATGACCTCGATGGCCTTTGTGCTCGGGGTGGTCCCGCTGGTGATTGCCGTCGGTGCCGGTGCGGGTGCCCGCCGCTCGATGGGCACGGGTGTCTTCGGTGGCATGCTCTTTGATACCTTCGTGGCCACGCTCTTCATCCCTCTGTTCTTCAAGGTCCTCACGGGCGACCGTAAGGAGCCCCGCGCATGAGTAAGCCCTTGCTCACTGGCCTCGCGGCCGCCTGCCTGCTTTCTGCCTGTGCGTTGGGGCCCGATTACGAACGTCCGGCAGTGCCGTCCGCCGCTGCCTTCCCCGAAGGGAAGGGTGGCGCGGCGGTGATCGCCCCCGATTGGTGGCGCGGGTTTGGCGACGTGACGCTGGATGGCTTCGTCCTGCAGGCCCTGAAGAACAACGCCGATGTGCGCGTCGCCGTGGGTCGGGTCGAAGAGGCCTCGGCCGGACTCGCCGACGTCGCCGGTGCGCAGTTGCCCTCCGTCACCGCGGGGGGTGGTGCCACGCGCACCGTGGTGAGTACCGACAGCTACACTTCCATCCCAAGCTTTGGTCGCACCCGTAATGATTTCACGGTCGGACTCTCCACGACCTTCGAACTTGATTTCTGGGGCAAGCTCCGCCGGGCCAGTGAGGCCGCCCGGGCTCAGTTATTGAGCACCGACGAAGCCCGCCTACAGGTCGAACTCGCCGTCGTCTCTTCCGTCGTGAAGGCCTATGGTCTCGTGCGTTCGGCCGATGTCCAGTTGACGGCCGCCCAGGAAGTACTCGCCGCGCGTGAGGAAGAACTCCGCATCATCGTCCAGCGCGTCAAGTTCGGTGCCGCTGGTCCCGGCGATGCGGCCCAGGCCGAAGTGGCCCGCGCCATTGCGGTTTCAGGGCTTTCGGATGCCCGTCGCACGCGCGCTCAAGCCGAGCACCTCCTCGGTTTCCTCATCGGCACGCCCGACCTCGTGGTCAAGTCCGAGAACACGCTCGCGGCCGCCACGCCGGCTCCGCCCGCCGCTGGTCTGCCCTCCGATTTACTGCGCCGTCGCCCTGACGTCGTCGCCGCCGAGCAGGCGCTCATCGCCGCCAACGCCCGCATCGGTTACGCGAAGGCTGCTTACTACCCGACGTTTTCGCTCACCGGTGCCCTCGGTGCCGAGAGCAAGGAGTTCACCTCCGTCTTCGGTAGTGGCACGAGCACCTCGCTCCTCGGCCTCAACATGAGCGTGCCTCTCCTCGACTTCGGTCGTACCGCTGCGCGCATCGACGCCGCCATTGCCGCCCAGCATCAGGCTGCCGCCGCTTACGAGAAGGCCGTCCTGACCGCTTTTCGCGAAGTCCGCGATGCCCTCACCGATGTGCGCGAGACGATGATTTCGATGCAGGCCGCTACGCGCCGGGCCAACGCGGCCCAAGAGGCTTTCCGGATCGCAGCGGCTCGCCGGGATCAGGGTCAGATTGCCCCGCTCGAGTTTCTGGCCGCCCGCCGGCTACTCGCCGAATCGCAGGTCGCTATCGCCCGCGTGCGCCTTGACCGCCTCGGTGCGCAGGTCGACCTTGTGAAGGCCCTCGGTGGCGCCCGCCCTGACGTTGTCCCGACTCCCACTAAGTAGGCACCGTCGGCAAAGGTTGCCAATCGGGGTGGAGCGCCTTGGGTTGGGGCATGCCTGTGCAATCCGGACTCTGGCAGGAACTGGTCGCCGCGTCATCGGGAGATTCGTTTCTCCCGGTGGCGACGATGATTTTCTTGGCTGCCGTCGTGCATGCTTTTCTGGCGCCACGCTTTGCCCGCATCGCCCAGCGGGTAGAGGCGCTCGCTCCTCGACGGGGCGTTATCTTGCATCTGCTCGGCGAGGTCGAAGCCGTGTTCGGACTCTGGGCCTTCGTTCTTTTCGCGACGTTGAGTTGCTGGCCGGGTAAGGGCTGGGCTTTTGCCTGCCGATATATCGAGAGCGGGGATTATGCGGGTACGGCCCCCGCCGCCGCGTCGAAGTTCATCGAGCCCGTTTTCGTTTTCGTCATCATGGTCATGGCGGCCTCGCGTCCAGTCATGCGGCTCGCCTCGGTTTTACTTGAACGGGTCGCCCGCGGCCTGGGCGGATCACCTGCGGCCCAATGGTTCGTGCTGCTCACCGTGACCCCTTTATTGGGCTCACTGATCACGGAGCCGGCGGCGATGACCATCGCAGCCATGCTGCTTTCGTCTCGATTTTATAGGCTAAAACCGTCGCGCAGCTTGGCCTATGGTACGCTCGCCCTCCTGTTTGTAAATATTTCGGTCGGGGGTGCGCTCACGCACTTCGCCGCGCCGCCGATGGTCATGGTGGCGGCGAAATGGGGCTGGGGGCTCTCGGAGGTTTTTAGCCGTTTCGGACTGGCGGCGATTAGCGCAATCACGATTTCTACTGCAAGTTATGGGTGGTTTTTCCGGCGGGAACTCGCCGCGTTACCCGTCGCCCCGGCGGACTCTGAAACTGACCCCGCGATTCCGTTTTACGTGACCTTCGTTCACCTCGCGCTGATGGTCTGGACGGTCGTCATGCTTTCCGGTCATCTTCTGGACCTGATGGTCGGGGGATTTTTAGCCTTCCTCGCCTTTACGGTGGCTACGCCGAAGTGGCAGGCGCCGATGAAATTACGTGGCCCGTTACTGGTCGGAATTTTCTTAGCTGGGCTGGTGGTACTAGGCGGGGTGCAGGGTTGGTGGATTGCACCAGTGCTCGGGCGGCTGGATGAACGGGCGTTACTCGGGGTCTCGACCTTCTTGACCTCTTTCAATGATAATGCCGCGGTGACCTACCTAGCGTCGCAGGTGGCGGCGCTGGCTCAGCCTCAGGCGGAAGGGTTGCGACATGCCGTCATGGCTGGTGCTTTAGCGGGTGGGGGATTGACCGTGATTGCCAATGCTCCCAACCCCGCGGGGCAGTCGATTTTGGCCCCATGGTTTGAAGGGGGTGTTTCTCCTTGGCGACTGGTCATCTGGGCCATGTTTCCGACAGTGGTGGCCTTGGGGTGCTTCTTTTGGCTCCGATAGGATAGGGTAGGGGTGGAAATGACCCTTTTTGACTGTTCAACCTGCAAGGGTCGGGGGTAAGATGTCTTTCCCCGCAATATAACCCATTTTTCCTATGACCTCTCGCCGTCGATCAGGCTTCACCTTGATAGAACTTCTCACCGTCATCGCCGTTATTGGTTTATTGGCGGCCGTGCTCTTCCCCGCCGTGGCTGGCGTTCGAAAGAAGGCCAAGCAGGCGACTGCCCAGGCGACTTTTTCGCAGTGGGCGAATGGCGTTACCCGCTATCGTCAAGTTTATGGTTTTTACCCAAACATCGGGGCGAGTTATAGCACCGCAGGCGATTCCTTGTATCAGTTGGAATTGGGGTTCGGACAAAACTTCATCAAGTCACTGTCCGCCAAGACTCCGACGGGTGCCGTACTCAGCGGGGGTCCTACGGGAGATCGGGCCAAGTTCAATCGCAACGCCGAGGAGTTCTGTGCGTTTGCCCGAGATGACTTCGAAGTAGACCCTTCGGGCACTGGGCAGACCGACGCGACGTTGCTCGTGGATCGCTTTGGTAATCATAATATCCGCGTCATTTTTGACACGGATAGCTCGGCAAATATTAAGGGCGTCCCGCCACCCGCTAGTTCCGGTGGCGTCTGGCCTGATGACCTTGCGGCGATTGCCACGACAGGAATTCCTGCCCGCGTCATCATTTACACGACCATCGCTGGTAACGGCTCGGATATCGGCGTGATTAATGAGGGCGCCCCCAATCCGAACGAGTACGCCGACGTGATCGCGATTCAGTGATGAACCTTAGATTGCCCAGCCGCCGGACCCGCAAGGGTTTCACCATCATCGAGCTACTACTCGTGATCATGATCATCCTTTTGATTTCCGGCATGTTCCTTGGATTGAGCGTGGGGGATGGCGGTGGCTTGCCGGCGGGTCAGCGGATGATGGGTTCGACGCTGCGCTCGGTGCGCGGGATGGCCTTGATGAATCGCGGCATCACCACCACGGGCATCTCCTATAACGCGCGCTACCGACTTCTTATTTTGAAAGATACGTCGGATCCGGTAAATCACTTGCACCAGTTTTGCATCGCAGTCGGTGGGGTTACTGCTGCCAGTGCCTCGCCCTCCGACCCGTCGACCGTGACCGCAACGAACGACGCCCGCTATTTATGGTCTTCCCCGGAGGGGACTTCAACGCTGCCTTCGGGCGTTTTCTTTATCCCGCCGGCATCAGACGTCACGACGAAGATCAATCCGCCTGGCGGCGGTACGTTGGCGGCTGGCACGCGCCGCAGTATTATCGGACCCATTGCCGACGGCTTGGGAAATCTGCTCGATGTCGCTGGAGGCAGTCCGCCCACGATGAAGTTCGCCCCGCTAAATCAGCCGACGAAACTCACCGACATGACGAATCTTAATGCCAAGGAATGGTACTACATCGAAATTCAGCCGACGGGTGCATCCAATCATCTCGGTCGCGTCATGATCGTCCTAGCCAAGGGGAATTTGATTCCCGACGGCACTGGCCTGGCGCTCAATCTTACCTCTGAAAATCAGTTCGCTGCCCTAGCGTTGCGCCCTAATGGCGACATCTCCTATACCACCGATGCGAACGAGATGGATACCGCTCTCCTGACTAAGTAATGAACCCCAATCTTCCTCTCGCTTCCGCCCGCCGCGGCTTCTCTTTGGTCGAGGTCACTCTCGCCATTGGCATCCTCGGCATCGCGATTCTTTCACTGGTGGGTATCCTTGGGTCCACCTTCCAGCAGGTGGATGATATCATGCAGACGAATCGGGCGCTGGCGGGCGTGACACGTTTAATCGGCGCCTTAGATAATCCCCGTTCAATCGTTTACCTGACCTCCGCGGCCGACACCTCGGCTACAAACGGACCGACCAACTACCTGACCCGTGGGATTGCCTCGCTCGATCCCGATCCGACGAACCCCGCTTCGAATTTCGATATCGCTTACCGCTTGCTTGCCCCCGCCAGTGATAATGGCCCGGCCAATGCTGTCTGGCTCTACGTGTATGAACGAAAAGTTGTGGTTGCCACCGCGGATGCTCAGGTTGCCGGGTCGAATGTGCAGTATAACGTAAACTCCAATCCTTCCGTCATGGAAGTGGCGAGTTGCGCCGGCAACAACCTGAGCCCGCTTACCGCGAACTTCCGTAATGTCGTCGGAACCCCGATGCGGGTCCGCCTTTCGGTTTCAAAGCTACTCGTGGGGCAGCGCTTCAAACTTGATGCCGGAAGTGTTGGTGCGACGGGTGAACCCACGACGGCCGACAAGTGGGCGGTAGGCTCGGTTTTACCACTTGATCCGCGACAGTATGCTTTGGCTTACCTGCCCGTCGTCGCGGAATTTTTCCCACACGACTACTCGGACGCTAACGTCTTTAAGTCGCGCGAAGAAGCCCCCGTCTTAGTCCAAAATATCATCATCAGCCGATGAAAACTCCTTCTGCTGCTCGCGCTCCCCGTTGTGGCTTTACGCTGCTTGAAGTCATGGTCGCGACGGCGATCATGGTAATCATCGTTCTGGCGGTAGTGACCATCGCTTCCGACACCTTCAAGGCGTATGATCGTGCCGTCGCTGATCTTTCGACCCAATCCGAATCCCGCGGCGTCCTCGATGCTTTAGAAAACGACCTTCAGACCGCCGTCATTCGGGCGGACGGTCACTGCTGGATGGAAATCATTTTACCTGGTGCGGCGGGTGGACCGACCAAAGTCGCCGCGCCTGGCATGATTGGCAACATGCAGAGCATTGATCAGCCAATTCTGATGTTCTTTGCAGCCCCGCCGGACCGTCCGCGCTGGAATCCGCAGGCCCAGGTTCCGCGTCTTTCGCTCAAGGGAGATGTCTGTGCGGTCAGCTATCGATTGGGTCAGCGATCGCCGTTCGATATGCCAGGTGAATCCATTCAGCAAATCTACGGGGTCTACCGTACGATTGTCGACCCCGAGGGTACATTCACTGAAGCCCTCCCGATTATCCTCGGCTCCTCCGCTGAAGTTCCGGAAATCGCCAAGGCACCGACGCCGTGGGATTATTGGTCTGGCCCGGCGCGGACAATCTCCAATTATTCGGCCTCAGACACGACCGGCCAGAAGCAGCAGAAGGTCCTGATTAACACCAACCTTTCGAGCAGCCCTCCTTGCTGGACCCTGGATGACCAGAACTTCATCGGCTCCAATGTCGTAGCGATGAACCTCATCCTCTGGTGCTCCTCTTCCTTGCCAGCGACGGTGACGACGGCCACACAATTGAAAGACCCTGTCATGCGGACCCCGCAGACTTTGCGGCCGGTGATTCCTACCTCGTCCGATACCTTTAAGTTCGGCTCCAAACTCTACGGCGGATATTTCAGTGCGCTGAGCACGGATACGGTCGCTACTGCCACGAGTGTTCCGTTGCGCTACGCTCCCGCCGGCGCCCCTACACTGCCTGCGGCTATGCCGACCGCCTTGCAGATTCACCCCTATGACCAATTTGGTGGCCGCCTCCGCATCTTTGCCGATCGCATGTACCCTGACACCTTGATGACTGCGCCCGTGGGAGTAGTGACCACCGCCCCGTTGCCTTACCTGCCTTATTCGCTGAAGGCCATGGAGGTTTCCTTGACGGTGCTCACCCCTGAAGGGTCCAAGGAGTTGCGGGCCTTACAGCAACTCAACTTCCCTCCGGGGACGGATCCGAGCACCGCCCGGAAGATTCCCGCTGGAGATTATCGACGCATCGTCAACCAGTACGGCCGAAATTATACCCGCTACATCCGCCTGCTTGCGAACGGCGGTTGAACCTCGGTGTCTAGGCGTAAAAAGGGCGCCTAATGGCGCCCTTTTTGTCGGTGGATTTGGCCGTTTACTCGGAGAAGACACCCATCGCACGGAACTTGGCGTAGCGCATCGCGATCAGTTTCTCTGGTGAGGCTTTGCTGAGGTCGGCGAGCGAGTCCCGCAGGGTCTTGCGGATGTTCGAGCCAGTGGCGGCGGGGTCTTCTTGGGCGCCGCCGAGGGGTTCCTTCACGACGCCGTCCACGACGCCGAGCTTAAGGAGATTCGGAGCATCTAGGCGCAGGGCTTCTGCGGCCTTCGGGGCATGGGCGCGGTCCTTGAAGAGAATCGCCGCGCAACCTTCCGGGGAGATGACGGAGTAATAGGCGTTCTCTAAGATGTAGACCTTGTTGGAGACGGCGATGCCGAGCGCACCGCCCGAGCCGCCTTCGCCGATGACGAAGGTGATGATGGGAACGCCGAACTGGCTCATCTCGCGGAGATTCACGGCGATGGCTTCAGCCACGTGACGTTCTTCCGAGCCGATGCCAGGGAAGGCTCCAGGGGTATCGACGAGGGTGATGATCGGGAGGCCGAAGGTGGCGGCCATCTTCATCAGACGAAGCGCCTTGCGGTAGCCTTCGGGGTTAGGGCAGCCAAAGTTGCGACGCAGGTTTTCCTTGGTGTCGCGGCCCTTTTGCTGACCAATCACCATGACCGGGCGACCTTCGAAGAAAGCCGTCCCGCCCACCATCGACTCGTCGTCCATGTAAAGGCGATCACCGTGCAGTTCCTGGAAGTCGTCAAAAAGCATCCCGATATAATCCAGGGAGTAGGGGCGCCGAGGGTGGCGAGCCAGTTGGACGCGCTGCCAAGGGTTCAGGTTGCCGTAAACCTCCCGGCGGGTCTGCTCCATCTTGATTTCGAGGGATTTGACCTCCTTGGAGACATCCATGCCGGCGTTCTCGGAGGAAGCCCGGAGTGAGTTGATCTTGTCCTCGAGCTCCCGGAGGGGCTTTTCAAACTCAAGGGTGAAGCGGGCCTTCGGTGCGGACATGGGCCCAAAGTTGAGGAATCGGGCAAGCAAGGGCAATGGAATTGGGGGTGGGGGAGGGGTGGGAAAGGGGTAAAATGAGGCAAAAGGTGAGATTAATAAGGGGTGGGGGTAGGGGTTGTCGATTCGGGTGGCAGGTGGCGGCCCCGATGTGGCGGGTGGCTGGAGCGACTATCCCTACCCCTACCCCTAAAGTAGTATTACCCTTTTCCTCGAACCCTTGCCTCTCCAGCCTGTCATACCCCTCCTCACCTATGCGTCTCGCTCACCTGCTATCCCTCCTTGCCACCACCAGCCTCCTCGTGGCTGAAGGCTATACCGATACCCCGCTCATCCCGGGCACGACTTGGCACGTCCATGACTCCGCCCGCCCGCAGCCACCTCGCGCTGAGCTCGCGAAGCTTAAGTGCAACGAGGCCGCCGCTCCGGCTGGTGCTGTCGTGCTTTTCGACGGTAAGGATGTCGCAACGGAGTGGGAGCCCGACGGCAAAAACACCGCCCTCTGGTTGGTGAAGGACGGCACGATGATCGCTCGCAGCAATGGTATCCACACCAAGCGCTCCTTCGGCGATATCACCCTCCATGCTGAGTGGCGTTCCGCCGAAGGCTATGACACCAACCCTAAGAAAAAGGGCCAGGGTAACTCCAACAGTGGCGTCTTCTTCATGCAGACCTACGAACTCCAGGTGCTCGATTGCTGGAAGACGGATACGTACGCCGACGGGATGACCGCCGCGATCTATGGCCAGAAGCCGCCGCTCTTTAATGCCTGCCTGCCTTCGCGTTCTTGGAATAGCTATGATGTCGAATGGACCGCTCCGCGCTTCAAGGCGGACGGCAGCGTCGCCAGCACAGCCCATATCACGGTCGTTATGAACGGCGTCAAAGTGCAGGATAACTCCGAATATATCGGCCCGAGCAGCCATAAGAAGAATCCTCCTTACGTGAAGCACGCGGACAAGTTGCCGATTGCCCTGCAGTGGCACGGTGATGCGGTGGAATACCGCAACTTCTGGGTCGTCGAAAAGAAGTAAGCCGCTCGCATGGAAGCCCTGGCCTACTCGAAGAAGCACTTTTTAGGATTCCTTCTGGTAGGCCTCATTTTTTTCATCATCGAACGCGTGATGGGCGCGCGTCGTCGCCCGGGCTTTTTCCGCCCCGGTATGCTCACCGATGCGGTCTATTTCTTCACCGCCGAGCTTTTCAAGCAGACGTCAATCGTCCTGCTGATTGTCCCTTTTATCATCCTTATCGTCGCGGGTGTGACGACGGGCGAGGCGGTTAAGGCGGGGCATTATCATGGCTTCGGGCCGATGGCCGCTCAGCCGGTCTGGTTGCAGGCGATCGAGATCTACCTACTGGCCGACTTCCTCGGGTACTGGATTCACCGGCTCTTTCATACGGCCGGCTGGTGGCCGTTCCATGCGGTGCACCATAGCTCTGAGGAACTCGATTGGCTTTCGAGTGTGCGCGTGCATCCGATTAACGAGGCCGTCGACAAGATTGCTCCAGCGGTGCCAATCCTCTTTCTAGGCTTTGACCCGACCGTGACGGTGGGCGTCACGGCCTTCCTGATTTTCTACGCTATTTTCCTGCACGCTGATGTTGACTGGGATTTCGGCCCATTGCGTTCGGTGGTCTCGACCCCAGTCTTCCACCGATGGCATCACTCGAAGGACCCGCAGGCCATCGATAAGAATTTCGCCGGCCTGCTGCCGCTGTGGGATATCCTGTTCGGTACTTATTATATGCCCCGCGATCGCCTCCCGCAGAACTTCGGCGCGACCGAGCCAGTGCCCTCGGGCTATTTCGGCCAGCTCTGGCACCCGTTTGCGGGCTGGTTCAGGCGGAAGGGCCCGCCGCCCTTGCCTTAAGGCGATAATGCTTCCCCGTTTGCATTGGTTGTCCCCATCGTTAGGTTAGGTCTCTTAGCTAATGTACCCTCAAAACCTTCGCGAACACTGGCATGCCGGCCAAGGCCTTTGGAAGGATGTGCCCGCCGCCGAGTGGAACGACTGGCATTGGCAACTTCGGAATCGCATCACGACGCTGGCCCAGCTGGAGGAGCGACTGGCACTGACGAAGGAAGAGCGGGAAGGCTGCTTGTTTGCCCCGCACAAGCTCTCGCTCGCGATCACGCCGCATTTCTTCAATCTCATCGATCCGAAGGATCCCCACTGCCCGGTCCGTCGCCAGGTGATTCCGCGGATTGAGGAATCCTATGTCGCGCCGGGGGAGTCTGAAGATCCCGTGGGCGAAGAGGGCACCATGCCGGTCCCCGGGATCGTCCATCGCTATCCGGATCGCGTGCTCTTCTTGGTCACCGATCGCTGCGCTTCTTATTGCCGTTATTGTACCCGCAGCCGCTTGGTTTCCAATGCGCAGGCCTATGATTTCCATCCCGAGCTCGAAGCTGGCCTGAAGTATATCGAAGAGCATGCCGAGGTCCGCGACGTGCTGCTCTCCGGTGGAGACCCGTTGCTACTCTCCGACGCCAAGCTGGACGCCCTCCTTGGTCGCCTCCGCGCGATTAAGCACGTGGAGTTCATTCGGATTGGTTCGCGCATTCCGGTCTTCCTGCCGCAGCGCATCACGCCGGAGCTCGCTGAGATTTTCCGTAAGCACGGCCCAATCTGGCTGAGCATCCACACGAATCACCCGAAGGAGGTCACCCGCGAGCTGGCCGTCGCCTGCGAGCGTCTTTCCTTCGCGGGCGTGCCGCTTGGCAACCAGTCGGTCCTGCTTGCAGGTGTGAACGATACCCCTGAGGTGATGATGTCGCTTGTGCACCGCCTATTGATGATGCGCGTGCGGCCGTACTACCTTTACGCCTGCGACCTCATTGAAGGCTCAACCCACTTCCGTGCGCCCATCCAGAAGGGTATTGATATTATCCGGGCCCTGCGGGGACACACGACGGGCTATGCCGTCCCCCAGCTGATTATCGATACCCCGGGCGGCGGCGGCAAAGTCCCGATTAATCCAGAATACGTCCAGGCCATCCACGACGGGATTGTGGAACTCCGTAATTTCGAGGACCGCGCTTACGTCTACCCCTCGGGCAATCAGATGCCTGCCCCGAAGCCTGAGGTCCTAGGGTAGGGCTGGGGTAGGGGCGCGACTGCGTCGCTTCCGTGCTAGCCCGGATGCGTGCCTAGGGGGCAGGCTGTCTGTCTCTTCCCGGGGCCGTCCGCCCACGGACGCCACGCAGTGGCGTCCCTAACTTTTTCGCCCAACACAACTAACCGGGGGTTTAATCCGGTTAGCGCTCAAAGTGGTGGGCTCGTAGGGATTCGAACCCCAAACGTCTGATCCGTAGTCAGAAATGATATCCATTTCACCACGAGCCCGTAGTGAGGTGTTTGAGCAAACGACCCCCGGCTCCTAAGGCAAGGAATTTTTCAGACCTGCGCCTGATGCAGGGCCACGGTGCCGAAAAGCATCCTTTTATGGCTCACCTTCGCGAATCCGGCGGCTTTGAGCTCCACATCGAGGCCGGTGGCATCGGGGAAGCCGGCGATGCTGGTGCCGAGATATTTGTAAGCGCCAAAGTCTCCGGTGAGGAATCCCGCAAGCACGGGCAGCACGCACCGCACATGCATGAAGTGGAAGGGCGCGAACCAGGCGCTCGGTTGGGAGAACTCGAGGATGAGTAGCGTGCCGTCGGGGTGCAAGATGCGGCGGAGTTCGCGGAGTCCCTTGGCGCGGTCTTCGAAATTACGCACGCCGTAGGCGATGGTGACCACGTCTTGCGAAGCGTCTGCGATCGGCAGCTGCATGCAGTCGCCGGCTTTGAATTCCAGCGATACGTTTTCTTTCTTTGCGCGGACGCGGCCCAGTTCGAGCATTGGTTCGCAGAAGTCGTAGCCGGCAATCGCGCAGTCCGTAGGCAGTTCGCGGCGCAGGGCGAAGGCGACGTCGCCGCTGCCAGTAGCGAGGTCGGCGACGGTCTTCGGCTGGGCGGCCTTGGCGGCGGCCACGAGCAGTTCGCGCCAGCCGACGCACAGGCCGAGGCTTAAGACGCGGTTGGCAAAGTCATAACGGGAAGCGATGCCTGAAAACATGCGTTGGACTGCGGAGCCTTCGGGCATGGGCTTACCCTCTGCACATTGGGGAGAAGGTCAAGTGAGTGAGACGGGAGGGGGCACGTTGACACGTGGGCAAGGGCCGAAACAGCCGCTCATTTAGCCCCAGGGTTTGGTCGTACCCTTTATGCTATTTCCCCTTGTCACCGTGCCAGCGTGCCCACGTGTCCCCTTATATGAAAACTCCCCCGCCCATGAGGACGCGATCTTGATACACGGCTAGGACTTGGCCGGGGGCGAGGCCGCGCTGGGTTTTGGCAAAGCGGATTCGTACGGAGCCGTCAGCCTGCGGGATGAAGCGGGCCGGGGTGGCGGCATCACGATAACGGACGCGGGCCAGGATGTCCTGTTCACTCGTGACGGGCTGATTAATCCAAGTGAAATCACGCGCGATGGCTTCAGTGGTGTACAGCCACGGCGCATCGGGCTTATCGAAGGCGACGTGGAGCGTGTTGGTCGCGAAATCTTTCTTCACGACGACGAAGTATTCGTGGTCAGTGTTGGAGGGCAGTCCGATACCTTTGCGCTGGCCAATAGTGTAGCGATGCAAGCCACGGTGTTGGCCGATTTCTTTGCCGGCGGCATTCGCGATCGGTCCAGGCGCGTCCGGAATATGACGCTCGAGAAAATCTTGTACGGGGACTTGGCCGAGGAAGCAGATGCCTTGGCTATCCTTGCGTTCGGCATTCGGCAGCTTCGCCTCCACGGCGATTTTGCGTACCTCGGGCTTCAGCAGTTCGCCGATCGGAAAAATCGCTGTCGCGAGCTGTTTCTGGCGGAGGAGGGCGAGGAAGTAGGATTGGTCCTTGTTCGGGTCGAGGCCTTCGAGGAGGTCGAACGTTCCGTCGGCGTTTGCGCGTCGTCGCGCGTAATGTCCCGTTGCGATGACGTCGAAGCCGTCTGCGAGGGCCTTGCGCAGGAAGACGCCAAACTTCATCTCGCGGTTGCAGATGATGTCAGGGTTAGGCGTCAGCCCACGCCGGTAGCCGTCGACGAGGTATTCGACGACGGTGCGCTTGTAGTCATCGACAAGGTCGATGATCCGAAAGGGTAGCCCCAGATGGGCGGCGACGGCCTGGGCGTTGCGGACATCATCCTCCCAGGGGCATTCGCCCGGAAAGGGTAGGCCTTCCTCGTTCATCCAGGTCCGGAAGTAGGCCGCATGTACCTCATGCCCTTGCTGCTTAAGCAGAAGGGCGGCCACAGCGCTATCTACGCCGCCCGAGAGGGCTACTAAGACCTTGGACATCCCCGCCAAGGTAGGGCGGGGAAGGGCGGGGATACAGATTATTTAAAAGGGGCAGGGGTCGGGGTAGGGGTCGGGGTAGGGGTCGGGGTAGGGGTAGGTAAGACGAGCTTACTGAAGTCCTTGGTCGCCTGCATTTCCTACCCCTACCCCTATCCCTTATGGTCTCATATCGCTTTGCTCTCCCGCCTTGGGCATGTTTTCCTCTCCCCATGTGTCGCGGTCTCGCCCTCCTTTTCCTCAGTCTCGCTCACCTCTGTGCCCAAAATAACCCGTTGGCCGGAGTGCAGCAGGATCTCGCTGAACTACGGACTGAGGTCGAGAAGTTGAAACTCGAGAACACCGATCTGCGCGATGCCCTCTCCCGCTTCAAGGCTGCACCTGGGCAGTCAGCCGCTTCGGCGGATGCCCTCGCAAAGTCCCGCGCCGAAACCCTTGCTGAAATGGATCGTCGACTCAAGCAACAGACTGCCGAGATCAACGCCGCCTTAACCGAGCTCACGCGCCAGGTGAATGCCGCACTCGGCAAGAGTTCGGCTCCGACGACGCCGCCGAAGTCTTCTTCCGCTCCCACGACGAAAGGTCCGGCTCCTAAGGCCGACGCGCCTACCGCCGCTGATGATGGCTTCCCGGCGGAGATGCCCCGCACGGGTATCACGTATCGCGTAAAGTCTGGCGATACCGTCAGCGGGATTGCCCGCCGGAATAACTCCAAGTCCTCTTGGATTATCATCGCCAATAAGATGACCGCCGCCTCTGCCCTCCGTGCCGACGTCGACATCTTCGTGCCGCAGGCCGAAACCCCCGCTCGCTAATTTCAACATGGCTACTCCTCCTAAGAAATCTCTCGGCCGCGGTCTCGGCTCCCTGATCGGCGGCGGTGTCACCAAGCCCGCCACTCCAGTGGCGACCGTGGTGCCTCCCGTCGCGGCCGCTCCCGTCGCCCCGGGCCTGTTGCTCCAGGAATTAGCGCTGGGTCTGATTGTTCCTAATCCTCGTCAGCCGCGGCGCGATTTCGACGAAGCACTCGTCAAGGAACTCGCTGAATCGATTCGCTCGGAAGGCCTCATGCAGCCGGTCGTGGTCCGTAAGGTGAAGGACGGCTTTGAACTCATCGCCGGCGAACGCCGTTTTCGTGCGTTCAAGCTCCTCGGCCAGCCGACAATCACCGCACGCATCGTCGAAGCCAACGATACCTCCAGCGCCGTGTTGGCTCTCGTCGAAAATCTCCAGCGCGCCGACCTTAATGCGATCGACGAAGCGGTGGGTGTCGCTTCGCTCATGCGTGATTTCAATCTCACCCAGGAAGCCGTCGCGGAACGCCTCTGCAAGCCCCGCACGACCATCGCCAATATCGTCCGCCTCCTTTCGCTGGATAGCGAAATCCAAGGCTACCTGCGCAAGGGCCAACTTTCCGTCGGTCATGCGAAGGCCTTGCTCGGACTGGAGAATCAGGCGCATCGCGTGCAGATCGCTCGCTTAATTATCGAGAAAGGCCTTTCCGTTCGCGCCACCGAAGTCGAAGTCAAGAAACTCGCCACGGGTAAGAAGAACGACCGGAAGCACACGGAGAAGACCGTCGTCGCCGATGTTCAGAAGCGCCTCGCCTCCCACTTCGCCACGCCCGTGACCGTCGTGCGTAAAGGCTCCAAGGGTGCGATCTCGATTCCCTTCAGTAGCGACGACGACCTCGCCCGCTTACTGGAAAAGATCGGGGTCAAGCTTTAGTGGGCACGTGGGCAAGTTGACACGGTGACATGGGGTGATGAGGCGTCATTGCCGCCCATAGAAAGGAAGATGTCCGCCTCGCTTGGTGCGGTAATCCCCCTTGTCCCCGTGTCACCGTGCCAGCGTGTCACCTGCACTTTAAGCACTGAGTTCCGCTACGCGGAACTCAGTGCTTAAAGTGGCGCATACCGGTGAACACCATGGCCATGCCACGGGCGTCCGCAGCGGCGATCACTTCAGGGTCCTTGACGGAGCCTCCTGGCTGGATGGCACAGGTCGCACCGGCATCGGCCGCGGCAAGTAATCCGTCGGGGAAGGGGAAGAAGGCATCCGAGGCGATGGCCGATCCGGTCAGGGAGAGTTTGGCTTCGCCTGCCTTCCAGACGGCGATGCGCGAGGAGTCGATGCGCGACATCTGGCCAGCGCCGACGCTGAGCGTGCGCTCTTTGCCGGCGTAGACGATGGCGTTCGATTTCACATGGCGGACGACGCGCCAGCCGAAGAGCAAGGCGGTCATCTCGTCGGCGGTGGGCTGACGCTTGGTGACGACTTTGAATTCGCGCGGATTAACGGGCTTCTGGTCGCGATCCTGCACCAGCACGCCACCGATGACGGCGCGGACTTCGCGGAGGGTGTCGGCCCGCAGGCCAACCTTGGCGCGCATGAGGCGAAGATTCTTCTTCTTGCCGAAAATCGCGAGCGCATCGGCGTCGAACTCTGGCGCAATAATGACTTCGGAGAAGATTTCGGCGATGGCTTCGGCCAGACCTTTATCGACCGTGCGATTCGCGACGATGATGCCACCAAATGGGGCCTGCTTGTCGGTCTCGAAGGCCTTATGCCAGGCCTCAAGGAGGGTGTCAGCCGAAGCCACGCCGCAGGGGTTGGTATGCTTCAGGATGCAGATTGTCGGCCGCTCGAACTCGCCGATGAGGTAAGTCGCGGCGGTGATATCGAGGATGTTGTTGTAGCTGAGTTCCTTGCCCTGGAGCTGCTCGAAGGCCTCATGAAAAGAACCGTAGAGCGCAGCCTGCTGGTGCGGGTTTTCGCCGTAGCGGAGGCGCTGGGCGATGGGCAGGGTGGAGGTGTAGCGCGAAGGCAGTCCGAGGACGTTACCGGCACCAGGCTGGGTCTGGGATTCGAGGTAATTAGCAATCGCGGCGTCGTAGGCCGAGGTGCGCTGGAAGACCTTCAAGGCGAGTTCGCGGCGGAGTTCGCTGAGTGCCGCGGAATCTTTCATCGCGGCGAGCACGCGCTCGTAGTCGGCGGGATCGGTAACGACCGAGACAGAAGCATGATTCTTGGCTGCGCTGCGCAGCATCGACGGGCCGCCGATGTCGATATTCTCGATGGCGTCTTCAAGCGAGCAGTTGGGTTTCGCGACGGTCGCTTCAAACGGGTACAGATTCACGACGACGATTTCGATGAGCTCGATGCCATGCTTCTTGGCCTCTTCGAGGTGCTCATGCGAATCGCGTCGGCAGAGCAGGCCGCCGTGGACTTTCGGGTGCAGGGTCTTTACGCGGCCTTCCATGATTTCGGGGAAGCCCGTGTGTTCGCTGACATCGGTCACTGGCAGGCCGGCGTCGCGCAACATCTTGGAGGTGCCGCCGGTGGAGAGGAGTTTGTAGCCGTGCTCTTTGACGAGGGCTTGGGCGAAGGGCAGGAGGCCGGTTTTGTCGCTGACGGAAAGGAGGGCGAGTGGCATGGCGAAAGGAAAGGTAGGGGTAGGGGGAGGGGTGGGGGTGGTCAAGTTAAGGTGGGACTTTTAAGGGGGCACGTGGGCACGGCCGTTATGCCTCATCCCTTCCTTATCATTCTTTTTGGCATCTCCCCATGTCCCCGTGTCCCCTTGCCAGCATGCCCCCTTGCCTTTCTCTCCATCATTGACCCTCCCGTCCTTTTTCCCTCCCTCCTAACAATGTCCACCGCACTCCTGTTCTCTGGTCAAGGCGCCCAAGTCGTGGGCATGGGTAAGTCCCTTTACGAAGGGTCGGCCCTCGCCAAGGGTCTCTACGATCGGGCGGCCCAGGTTCTCCCCTTTGACCTTCGACAGGTCTGCTTCGAAGGGCCGGCCGAAGTCCTCACGGAGACGCGGGTCTGCCAGCCCGCCCTCTACGTCCAGGGCTACGCCATCGCTCAGGTCCTCAAGGAGCGCGGTAAACTCAACGACCTCAAGGCCTGCTTGGGGCTCTCTCTTGGGGAGTTGACCGCTTACGCTGTCGCGGGTGTCTGGGATTTTGAGACGGGCCTCAAGGTCGTCGCCGAACGTGGTCGCCTGATGCAGCTCGCCTGTGATCAGACCAAGGGCGGCATGGCCGCCGTCATCGGCGGGACCCGCGATGACATCGCTAAACTCTGCGCTGCATTCGATATCGATGCCGCGAACTTTAATTGCCCTGGGCAGGTGGTGAT
>Ga0136642_1000376_pt1 | contig 24887 bp, 29 predicted proteins | sample LowCatLa1302831Y_FD_115313 | JGI IMG/M metagenome (GOLD analysis project Ga0136642, IMG submission 115313) | Freshwater microbial communities from Lower Cathedral Lake, Yosemite National Park, California, USA - 13028-31Y | ecosystem: Environmental > Aquatic > Freshwater > Lake ... | reverse complement strand
GAATCACTTGGATTGTATGAATACACCCGCGACAATAAATTAGAGTTCAGAAGTGACGGCCAGCATCCGGCAACATCTGCGCATTTACATTATGTAGAGAATTGCTTGATGCCGTATCTAAGTGAACACCAGTTACTATAAAGAAATTGTACTAGAATATAACATCAGGTTTTTGCTGAATGGTTATTTGAGCATATAAATAGTGTATACGAGGGACATACATGAAAAAAGTAGCGATGATTGGCGTTGGTAAACTAGGACAAGATTGTGCAGAGGTTATGGCATTACACTATGATGTAGTGGGCTATGATGTTGTTGCGCGTGATCCTGCATTCTATATGTTTGACACGATTGAGGGTGCAGTACGTGATAGAGACATTATCTTTATTGCAGCACCTACTGCGCACGATCCTATCTATGGTGGAGAGACTCCAACTAGTCACTTACCTAATAAAGACTTTGATTATTCAATTGTCACTGGTATCTTGACAGAAGTTAACAAGTATGTAACTAAAGATCAGTTGGTTGTGCTGATTAGCACTGTACTACCGGGCACGGTACGTAGTATTTTAGAACCTTGCATTACTAATGCACGATTCATCTATAACCCGTATCTTATTGCAATGGGTACCACTAAGTGGGATATGGTCAACCCTGAAATGGTTATAATCGGTACCGAGTCCGGCGAAATAACAGGCGATGCACAAGAATTAATAGATTTCTACTCAGTATTCATGGAAAACAATCCGCGATATGAAGTAGGAACATGGGATGAAGCCGAGGCAATTAAGATTTTCTACAACACGTTCATCTCTACTAAAGTTGCACTAGTTAATATGGTGCAAGACGTAGCCGAAACAAACGGTAACATCAATGTTGATGTTGTAACTCGCGCACTAGCTAAGAGTACACATCGTATTACTGGCCCGGCATATATGGTAGCAGGCATGGGTGACGGTGGCGCCTGCCACCCCCGCGATAATATTGCACTACGTTATCTTGCAGATAGACTAGATTTGGGTTATGACTTGTTTGATGCTATCATGAAGGCCCGTGAAGTTCAAGCTGAGAGAATGGCAGAACGTTGCATGGCCAACGGTACTAATGTTACTATTATTGGTAAAGCATATAAGCCTAGCGTACCTTATACTAACGGTAGTGCAAGTATGTTGGTAGGCCACTATATTGAGCAAATGGGCGGACAAGTTAACTACTATGATGTTAATACCGGCGAATTAGATATGCGTACTGATTGGACGCATGTATATCTTATTGGTTATTGGGAAGAATACGTACAGCAATGCCTGATCAATATACCTAATAATGCAGTTGTCATTGATCCGTGGCGCAAGGGTATTAAATTTGATGGTTACTTCTCCCCTGCGGTTATTAACTACGGAAATTCTAGACCAGTTTCACCGTTTCAAACAAGTGAAGAAGAACAAGAGACCCTGCGAACACTGATAGGAATTGTTCCGGAAGTCGCAAATAGGCTTGATTCAATTCTATTGATTACTCAAAGAGAATATTTCCATCATCCAGTTGAGACTCTAGTTAGCAATATTCGCAAAGCATTCGCAACCGGTAAAACTGACGTCGTATTCAGTTGCCCGTCCGAAACACTGCTGACTAATGATATTAAAAAGTTACACGTAGTTGTAGATTTATTACCTGAACTAGATAATAGTCACTTCTTCTTGATCACCGGTGCACATAACGGGGGAGAGGTGTACAAAAACATTAGCTCTCTTTTGGTCAAGTAAGACACGTTTAAATATCGTGTCAGTTCAATTGTTTGAACAACTTGCTAGGCAATATTTGTATAGTATGATTCTTTCATCTGATAAACTGACACAAGATACCGCTACTGCTGAATATAAAATAGCAATCAAGGATAAGAAGTTCTTGTGCTTTAATAAGATTCATCGTGGTCACCGAATATACTTGCTAGCTAAGATGTTTGAGAATGAATTAGTAGAAAAGGCATATTATTCATTTGAAGGCGGATGGCCGGATTGGATAGACGGCGACCATGAGGGTAAGACAGTATCATGGGATAGTAATATGAATTTGCAAATTGCAAATAATAGACACCGATTCCCCATGAGATTAAACTTAACTTCTGATCGACCCAATCCTATTGATTCGATTCATAGTGATTATGAATATTATGTAAATAGTTATTTCAGCGTAGTGACCGAGACTGTATTTTATAAAAAGGGAATCTCTCGGGGGATGGATACTAATTCGGAAGATGCTGTATTTTTAAGTGAAAAGATTTTCAAACCCTTCATTATGAAGCACCCGTTTGTTCTCGCGGGTATTGCACATAGTCTAGTAGTATTGCGTGAAATGGGTTATAAAACATTCTATCCATTTATCAACGAAAGTTATGATCTTGAAGAAGATGACGATAAGAGATTAGATATGATAGTAGCCGAGATAGAAAGACTGTGTGCATTTAGTGACGAACAGTGGATAGAATGGCAACTTGGGGTAAAGCATATTGTAGAATATAATTTTAATATGATACAATCAAGAGTGAATAGCAATCCGGACGTGTTTAAAACCGGTTTAGTAAATAAGGAAATAAAATGTTTATAATCAGATTTTTCAAAAATTTAATGAGAGAATACAAATATCGCAAACGATTAAAAGAATTACGTAAACGCGACCCGTTTATTTACAAATGATACGCTGATGAACTATATAGGAATATCAGCCGGATTTCATGATGCGGCCGTAAGTGTAGTCGATGAGGGTGGTAACATTCTTTTCGCCGGCCACAGTGAGCGCTATAGTAAACAAAAGCACGATAAAGATTTATGTGTGGGTATCATCGAAGATGCCTTATCATATATCGACGGTGATTATGAAGTTCACTACTACGAAAAACCGTACTTAAAATTACTAAGACAATTGCGTGCCGGCGAGAAAGTTAACTTGCGGAATCTATTTGCTAAGAATATCATCGGTCCTGATGTAATGAAAGCACTAGGTAACAAAACAGTTCACACTCATAGCCACCACATGAGCCACGCCGCCGCCGGCTTCCAAACATCACCTTTCAATGATGCGACGGTTGTTATTATTGATGCCATCGGCGAATTTGATACTATAACGATCTGGGATGCATCTTATGATGATGACACGGGTAAAGCCGAGTATAAGAAGTTATGGAGCAAGAAGTACCCGGACAGTATCGGGCTGTTCTACAGTGCAATGACTAAACGGGTAGGACTACGCCCACTGGATGAAGAGTACATACTTATGGGTATGGCAGCATACGGTAAACCCATTCACTATTCACAGATGCAGACAGAACTGCTACACTCTAGCAGTGAAATAGATTTCACTCAGAATTTGCACATCGGTGTAACTGATGATTTTCTACCAGGCGCAAATGAAATGGACGTTGCAGCATCGGCTCAAGTACTTGTAGAGCTATTGATTCAAAATGTCATGCAGAAGGCAAAGCTTTTGGGTCATAGCAAGAACTTAGTATACGGAGGCGGCGTTGCATTGAATTGTTTAGCTAATCGTAAGTTGGTAAATTACTTTGACAATATTTGGATTATGCCTAATCCAGGTGATGCAGGTAACAGCTTGGGTGCAGCAGCTATCGGAATGGGTAGGAAGCTTCAGTGGACTGACGCTTATTTAGGTTATAATATCCCCGGTGATTATCCGGTCGATGCTATATTGGATGAACTAACTAACACTAGTATAGTGGGTGTTGCTAGCGGTAGAGCCGAGTTTGGCCCAAGAGCACTGGGAACTCGCTCGTTGTTAGCTGACCCGCGTGGCCCGCTTATTAAGGACAGAGTAAATGACATTAAACGCAGACAACAATTTAGACCGTTCGCTCCTGTTATTCTGGAGGAATTGGCTGATCAGTACTTTGATATGTCTGGTGGCAGCAGTGACAATCGGTATATGCAATTCATCGCTACTTGCCGGCATCCTGAGTTATTTCCTGCTATCGTTCACGCTGACGGTACTAGTCGTGTACAAACAGTTCCGAAAGATGGATCAGGCATTCGACGACTTTTGGAAAAGTGGTATGACCTAACCGGTTGTCCAATGCTACTTAATACTAGCTTAAACATACGAGGTGAGCCAATGGTCAATGACATTGACGATGCTAACCGTTTCGCAAAACTTTACAACATCAATGTAATCTACTAAGTATATTCATGATAAGAGATGTATTCTATTTTAATAAAAAGCCCAATGTTCATCCTAGAGAGAAACATGCCGATAACTTAGCTCACGCTAGGGCACAATCCACTACTGAGCACTTTTGGATTATAAACGAGTTTTGTGAGTATAGAAACTTTGATTGGGACTGGGACTTCGAATTCTTGCACGATGAAGATGTGTGGGCAGAAGAGCATAATAATGTCTGGCCCAGCTTCCATCAAAAAGATAGCGGAACATGGTTGTGTTCAACTGAGTTCAGTGATATAGTAATTTATCGAGCAGATGTTGACCCAATTGCACGAAAGAATGAACAGTCTGCTAACTGGAACATAATTCAAGAGATTGATAAAACCAAGTTTGACTTTAGCTGGCACCCCGATGCAGGCCCTGCATTCATATACGTGTGGGGTAATAAATGGCATCCTGTCGAACTAGAGCCGGTTATTGAGTATCACGTCGAAGGCGCAACAGAGCGCAAGTACATGTCCGATGTGGTTGATGTATTACCGCAGACCGGCAGATGGGTTGAGTTATTGGACATCGACCGCACTAAATTCGACTTCTCGTGGAGACCTGATCCACGGGAGCCTGCCTTCATTTACGTATGGGGTAACAAGTTTAATGCAGTAGAATTAGAATCGGCACTTGAGTATCATTGCCCTGATGCAACTGAAGTCAAGTACATGGCAGAAGTAGTTGAAATACTCCCTGACGCAAAACGATGGGTAGAGATTCAATCGGTGGATAAATCTAAGTTCGACTTCACCTGGAGACCTGATCCACGTGAACCCGCATTCATTTATGTATGGGGTAACAAGTTTAACCCTGTTGAAATTGACCCTACACTAGAATATCACTGCCGTGGTGCAACCGAAGTTAAGTACATGACAGAAGTAGTTGAAATACTTCCGGAAGCCAAGCGATGGGTTGATGTGCAGTCTGTTGATAAAACTAAGTTTGATTTAAGTTGGAGACCTGATCCACGTGAACCCGCATACATTTACGTATGGGGTAATAAGTGGAATTCAGTAGAATTAGAATCGGCCTTAGAATATCACTGCCGTGGTGCAACCGAAGTTAAGTACATGACAGAAGTAGTTGAAATACTTCCGGACATGTCACGTTGGGTAGAACTATTACGAATCAATAAAGCTAGATTCGACTTCAGTTGGAGACCTGATCCACGTGAGCCTGCATTCATTTATGTATGGGGGAATAAGTTTAATCCTGTGGAATTAGAGGCAGCGCTTGAGTATCGTTGTCCCGGAGCAACTGAAGTCAAGTACATGACCAATCCGGTTGAGGTATTATCTGACACTATGCGATGGGTTGAAATACAACCGGTTGACCATGCAGCATTTGACTTCACGTGGAGTCCTGATCCACGTGAGCCTGCATTCATTTACGTATGGGGTAACAAGTTTAATCCCGTAGAAATCGACCCGGTCTTGGAATATCATTGCCCGGGCGCCACTGAAGTCAAGTACATGACAGAAGTAGTTCCTATATTACCCGAGTCCAAACGATGGGTAGAACTGCTACCGATCGACAAAGATAAGTTCGACTTCAGTTGGAGACCTGACCCACGTGAACCAGCATTCATTTACGTGTGGGGCAATCAATGGAATAGTGCTAGGTTAGAAGCCACCGTCGAGTATCATTGCCGCGGCGCAACTGAAGTCAAGTACGTTGATAATTCAATTGCAACAGTTGCTCAATATGAGCGCGGATGGGAGACATTACTAGAAGTAGATGGCTTTGATTATAGTTGGCGCCCCGACCCTACTAGTCCTCCGTACGTGTATGTCTTCGGCAATACGCAATACCCCGGTACTGTAATGCCTACTGTCAAGTTGCGAACCGGAAACGTAACACAAGAAAAGTTCATAGATGTAATTACTGCTAAACTGGCACAGAAGCCTGATCTGTTCGAAAACACCGAATTGAATAGTGACTTTGACTATAGCTGGCGACCCGATCCTACTAGTCCCCCGTACATATACCAATTCGGTACTTTACTGGACGAAAATGATGGTCCCAAATTTGTAGTTCCGGGCAATACCGGCATAGTTGTTAATCTTGAACGCCCCACTTATATAACAGCAAGCATTCCTAAATACTTTATCACAACCACACTAGAAGACTTGGCCGCTGAGCACACCGATGAACTCTTTTGGGCACTGAACTCTGACATTGATTATACCACCTTTGATTTTACATGGCGCCCGAGCATTGAAAAGGCAAAATATGTTCAGGCATTCGGTTCACGCGAAAGCATAGCCACACAGACTTATTTTGTAAACGGTGCATTGTGGTCTACTGGCTTTAGAGAGATCAATTATCTTGAAGAGGTGGCTGCGCTTACTGATGATTATCTATTCAACTTGTTTAAAAAGGTTGACATGTTTTATGTTGATCGCGGCAATGCTGAATCTCAACAACGTTTCGCCGCCCTCAAGGTTAGATTCCCGTCCATACAAAAGACACGCTACTTGAATTCATGGGTTGATACAATCAATCGCTGTATTAACCGAGTGACTACTAATCTGTGCTGGGTTTTGAATAGTGAACTAGACTATACTACTTTCGAATTTGATTTCTATCCTAGCCCATGGCAAATGAATATGGTGCATGTGTTCGGAACTCAGTGGTCGCACTGGGGAACAACCTTCATGGTCAATAAGACAACGTTTACTGAAGATACCAAGTATATAAAAATAATTGAACATTTGTCTAACTTGAACTTTGTTAAACGCAAGACTGCTAACTCTACCAACTGTATATATGATATTGTGGTGGTAGATCACGGAAATAAGATCGATTCAGTAGTCAATACACTAAAGAGCAAGTCCGGCGGTAAAACGGTATCTACTATTAAGTATGTCAATAGCTACTTACACACCTTCCGCGAACTGTTGAAAACTCTTCCTGAAAAGAAAGAGCACTATCTTTGGATATGCGGATCCGTGTGTGACTATTCGCAGTTTGACTTTAGTTATGTGTGTGATCCTTTTGCTAAAGAACAATTACATGTGTTCCCTAGTGACAAGCAGAAGTTAGGTGACACTTTTTTAGTTGACGTTAATAAGCTACGTACTTTGATAAGCGAGATGGCAATATTAGAAGACTACGTAAAGATCAACTATAATCAACACCAACGTCCGCGTCGATTGGCACCACCCTCTATTATTACTCAAGATGATACACATGTTAATAGCGTAAAGACTGAGTTTGATTTTCCGTATGCAGTTCTTACTACGTATGACAACATAAGTGTAGTAGTTGATGCTGAGCCAATGTCATTGTGGTCACCCGAGCATAAGAACATTATCATCACAAGTACAGGTGGAACACGCATCATTGTCCCGGCTGAAGCTAAAAATCACATTAGCAAAGAGTTGTATGATTATCCGTATATCACAAAGCCGACAAAATTAACTAAGTCTAATCCGCTAGATATTATCTTTCTAAGTAACGGAGAAATCGGAGCTGACGAGCGTTATGACAATTTAGTTAAGTTGACTAGAGGATTGCCTAATAGGGTTGTTCGTATAGACGGGGTAGCCGGCCGGGTCAATAGTCAAAACGCCGCAGCAAACTCTAGCGAAACACCGTGGTACTTCTTAGTGAACGGTAAGCTTATTGTCAATCAAAAGTTTGATTGGAACTGGCAACCCGATCGCTTGCAAGTACCCAAGCACTACATTTTCAAAGCTACTAATCCAGTGAACGGATTAGAGTACGGTCACCAAGCTATTGTTGCCAACAACAAGAAACTAACCCTGACTACTATAGCAACTGGGCTTGACTTTACTATGGATAGTGAGCATGAACTTATTGATGTGAACAGTGGCGCAGCAGTGTTCAATACAAGTGCATGGGATACGTGGCGTACTGCTTTCCGTGAAGCTATTAAATTACGTGCATCTGATTCTGCTGAAAGTGCAGAACGATTGCACATTTGGGCTACTAAAGCCACTGGTGATTTCGCCGAATATAGTTTACTTGGCACCAAACATGCTGTAGAATACTATGATGAAGTCAGTGGTGATATGGATATGCTAAAGCTAAGCTATGATTGGCCGTGGTTGTCTACAAGATTTTCAACATTGGTAAAATAAAGGAAATATTATGGACATGTTATATAAATATAAAAAAGAATTGTCAGAATCCCGGCCGATGGAACCGGACGCTGATATCAAGCACTTGGCTATGTTAGCGGCAATCGCCCCATATGCTAAAAATAAAGTGCAAAAGAATGTAACCACAGTTGACATTAGTTATGCTACTAGAAAAACAAAGATTTTGTTTTTACTGTGCCCTGAATGGGCGCCCATGTTCCCTCCGTTCAATCTAGCCCGACTGTCAGCGGTAGCCAAGAGCGCCGGATACGAATCATCATGCATCGACTTGAATATCAAAGCATACAACGAGTCACGTAGTTGGATTACAGAGAACAAGATTGACTTCGATCCATGGGATGGTGCCAGAGAATGGAAGTGGCTAGCGTCCACGTATTGGACTGATATACATCCCCATCTAGAACCGTTGCTGCAAAAGTATGTGGATGAAATTATATTGAACCCACCTGAGGTTATCGGCTTCACCATGTACTATTGTAATGCAGAACCGGTCAAGTGGATGGTGAAGGCATTACGAGCAGCATTGCCCAACGTGACTATCTTAGTCGGTGGCCCTAACATTCGTAACAATGGTGAATGGCATGCATGGTCGGGTGAAGATGATACGGTGTTTGACTATATTATCAACGGTGAAGGCGAGCAGCTTTTACTGGAAATATTAGATGAAATTGAACGTGGTGTTAAACACGATGTTGTGCAGAAACTTGCTCAACCGGAAGAACAACGGCTAAACTTAAATGACTTGCCGCGCCCCGATTACTCATCATTCGACTTTAATGAATATATTTTCCCAAACGGAATAAACAGTGAGTTAAGCAGGGGATGCACGGCTAAGTGTACATTTTGTGAAGAAACACACTTTTGGAAATATCGCCAGCGAATGGCAACTGATATCCTAAGTGAAGTAGAAACATTGTACTATGAGAAGGGTACTGAAATTATTTGGTTCATCGATAGCCTCGTCAATGGCAATCTTAATGAACTACGGGCGTTTTGCAAAGGTGTTGTCGCTAAGGGAATGGATATACATTGGACAGGGTATTCTCGTTGTGACGGCAGAATGGATTTGTCGTTTTTTGAAGATATGGCAGCATCCGGCTGCACTATGTTGAACTACGGTATAGAATCGGGCAGTCAAAATGTATTAGATACAATTGACAAGGGTGTCACTGTTGCTGAGATGGAACAGAACTTAATCGATGGTAAAAAAGTAGGTGTACTAGCATTTACAAACTGGATCGTTGGCTTTCCCACAGAAAGCTACCAAGATTTCTCCGATTCAATATCGTTCATTTGGCGAAATAGAAACGGCATATCAAACATTGCAGCAGGCTTCGGTTTCGGCTTAGGTATTGATACTATCGTGGGACAAAATCCAGACAAGTTTAACTTATTAGCGCATAAGTATGTGGACGGTTGGATTACAAAAGATTTTAAATTATCTAAATTTCATGTATTGATTAGGATGAAAACTTTTGCTATTTTCCTACAACATCTATTGTCAGACCAACCTATTAATGTACCACAAAGACATAATCTTCCGTTGCATCATTATAAGATAGTATTCGATAATCCTGAATTACAAAAAGAAATCGAATATGAAAACTTCGACTACAATATTATTAAGCCCAACATCAGTCCGTTCGCAGATAGCTTAGTCAATGAAATATTTGTATTGTTCCGAACATTATGGAAAATTAGGGGAGGCTTTACTGCAACGGTGTTATTTGATGAAAAGCTTGATTTAATTGAATTCGGTGATAGAAATGCGGGACCGTATAATGCCACACATTATTTCAAAATTGACGATCACGGAATATGGGAAGCAAGTTGCACATATGAATTTACGCAACCACCCGCTTTGGTGAATCCTCCTGATCCTATGACACCACGCAGCCCGTTCTTTGCTCAAGACTATTCACGACAACCATCTAATGCAGCCGCCCGAGCAAGAAAACTTGCAAAGCCTGAATGGGGGCCCGGTGGCAGAAACCATGAACAGTTTATGGAATTGTTGGCAGAAGAAAGAGTATTGAATGAGACCATTGACTTTTCGTTCAAGTATGATTGGAAGGGTACCGGAGACTGGTCTAGTGCTGAGCAATATCATGTTGCTGTACCGGACAAGCATAATACCAAGTCTGATATGCTGACAATAGCACCACCTGGCACTGAGCATACAATTTCATGGGGTAAGCTGCCGAGCAAGCAATGAGTAGATTGATCACATTCGGATGCTCAATGACATACGGGCATGGTCTATCTGATTGTTTTGAAAAGGACAATAAGCCGGGCAATGCCCCTAGTAAATTCGCTTGGCCCGAGCATCTAGGTAGATATCTAGAAAAGAATGTGGTAAATAAATCAAAACCCGGTGCGTCCAATCTAGAAATACTATACCATATTTTAAACTTTGAGTTCAAACAAGATGACACTGTAGTAATACTATGGTCATTTCCTAGTAGAGATTTAATATTTAACGAACCGACATCCGAGTATACATTTGAGTATACCCCAGTTGGTGCATGGCAAGATTCTGTCCTATCACGCGCTTGGTTGGAAACACACACTGACCATGACTTGCTAATTCGATCTTGGTTAAATATACATCACGCAGAACAATACTTAGAAAACAATAAAATCGTCAATACTAGTTTTGTTTTGAAACATGATATTTATGGGCCACAACCAGCATACTTGACCTTAAAGAATTTAAACACTGGTGTGGTCGCCGCCGGAGGCACAGGCCGCCGGAATGATCTTGCACTCGACGGAGTGCACCCGGGCCCTGTCGCACATCAGATCATGGCTGATAGAATTTTTGCACTATTGACCCAAACATCTTGAAGTATGCTGTGCAATATAGTATAATAAATTCTTTAACGAAAGCAATGTATCATGTCAACAGGTAAAGTAAAATGGTTTAACGAGGTCAAGGGTTTCGGATTTATCACACCCGACGGCGGTGGAGTAGATTTGTTTGCGCATTATAGCGCAATTCAGACAACCGGTTTCAAGGTCTTGAAAGAAAACCAAAGCGTCAGTTTTGACGTAATTATGGGTGACAAGGGCGCCCAAGCTGCTAACATCACCCCTGTGTAAATGCTAAGGAGTGCAATAGCTTATGTTTGAAAACAAAAAAGCCTATTACGACTATGAAATACTCGAAGAGTACGAATGCGGAATCATGCTTGAATCGTGGGAAGTAAAAGCTATTGCAAATAAAGTATGTGCTATAGTAGGATCACATTGCAAAGTCTTAGACAGTGATGTATTCCTAATCGGTGCAAGTATGGGCTCGTCTGAGAATGAGCAACAACGTACCCGAAAGCTATTGCTACACAGGAAAGAAATAAATCGTCTTATTGGCAAAACAAGGGAAAAAGGCTTGACAATTGTGCCTTTAAAGTTGTATAATAAGGGTGGGAAGTTTAAGTTATCAATTGGTGTTGCTCGTGGTAAGAAAGAATACGACAAGCGAGAAACTGATAAGAAGCGTGATATCGAGTTAGAAACACGTAAGATTGTCAAAAGCCAGAAGTTAGCATAAATATCAGATGCGTATCAAAGACATTATAGCCGAATCTGAATTTAAGGATATGCCCCTACAGTTGGGCAAGTATCGTGGACCATACGATCCTAGAACAATGGAACCGTACTCTGGCGAACATGCCGATTCAAGTGACCTAACTGATGTTGTTGATGAATTGATCGATTCGGGTTATACACCTCAGGTTGCTAGCATGAATCCATCAGACCTCACTGCTACACAAGATTGGTTAAGCGATCAGGGAAGTGACGAAGTAATGTTTCCCAAGTACCAGGACAAGCCAGTGGTACTAAGAGATGGGCAAATCTTTTACATTTTAGATGGCCACCATCGTATTGCAAACGCATCGAAGATGCACAAGCAGATACAGGTTTATTTGTTTAATGAATTGGAATAGTAGTTGACAATAGATAAAAACAAGTATATAATATATACTTGAACAGCGTAAAGTAGGGACTGAAAAATATTCAAGAACCCGGTTCGAATCCGGGCAGGTCCACCAGAAAGTATATCATTACATACGGTCTATATAATGACAGGTATACTTCCTAATGGGCCTGAACTGGTTATCGATTGGGTATCAAGTATGTGTTCTATCGCTCGGCAATGTGGAAGCCGTAGGATTGGGGGAACCCGGTTAAAGAAGACAAAAAACGTAAATGCAAAAACATATACACTAGGTAGCTCCAAGATCAGCTTCAAGCGCATCAACACCGCTTCTGCTCGTCGTGAAGCTGTTTTGGCCTAAGAAACCAATAACCCGGAGTAGGACTTACTCTGTAAAATAAACAACCACAAAAAAGGTAACTTAGGTTACCTTTTTTATTTACACATCAGCAATTATGATATATAATTGCGCATGTTCTGAAAAGAGCATGTTCATTAATCTAAAGGAAATTACAAATGAAGAAAATTTTAGCTATCTTGGCACTTGCTGCTACATCCTCTGCTTTCGCAGTAACTGTTACCGTCGACGGCCAAAACTCTGTCCCGGCCGCAGCAGGTCCCGATTCTAATCAGATCACATTATCTGTTAAAGCACCTATCAACCCTTTGTTATCAGTTGACGGAGCAGTACAAGCTCAATCCACCGAAACAACTAACAAGTTGTCAAGTCGTTTAGAAGCAGGTTTGACTGCGCAAAAAGCAATTTTTGGCCCAGTCGCAGGTTATGCTCGTTTAGGTCTTGGTGAGAAGTTGTCTAGTAGTTCCGAAGCATTCGGTTACTACTCGGCTGAAGTCGGTGCAATTTATGCTACCCCGGTAACTGGGTTGACGGCTAAGGTCGGATATCGTGTACGTAACGCATTCAGCGATAATCAAGCTGACTCTTCAAAAACTGTCCGTTACTCTGTGAGTTATGCACTTACTAAAGTAGACACTATCGGTGTTCGTTATGATGACGTTCGCGGAGATGGTGCTGCTAAGGCATCTGCATTTTTCTACACACGCGGTTTCTAATTACAGCGTAATTAGATAGGGGCTCTTCGGAGCCCTTTTTTGTTGGGTATATGCACGTATAATACCTCTTGACTTTTATTAAATATCAATATATAATACTATTTAAGGAACAACATGAAACAATCAACCCTATTGCAAAAAATCTATCGTGCAAGCTTTGACCATAATTGGGCAGAAGTCGCAAGACTCCGCATGAAAGAATTCAAGAAGATTTTCAAACGTAAAGCTGAAGGTAAGCCCTTCTCTACGAAGTGGGCAATCTTCAAAGATTAACAAATCTGACATATTAACTGCACACTACCCACACTAAATACTGATATGAAGAAAACATACCGCTCCATCTTTATTAGTGATGTACACTTAGGTACTAGAGACTGTAAAGCCGAGCAACTTGATAATTTTCTTAAACACAATACCTGTGCTACATTATATCTAGTAGGTGATATAATTGATGTGTGGCGTATTCAACAAAACAAGTGGCGCTGGCAACAAAGTCACACCAATGTAGTTCGCAGAATACTCGGTCATGCTAAGCATGGCACCCGAGTAATTTATATTGCGGGTAATCATGATGAATTTCTACGTCCATTGATGCCGTACGGTATCGGCTTTGGCATGGTAGAAATTGTCAATCAAGTCGAACACACAGGTGTTGATGGTAATCGTTATCTAGTCACTCACGGTGATCTATTCGACGGGATTACAAGCATCGCCCCTTGGTTGAGTTTTTTGGGGGACAGAGCATATGATTTCATACTTAATGTCAACAATAAGTATAATTGGTTACGCCATCGTTTTGGTTTTGGTTACTTTAGCCTTAGCAGTTACCTTAAGCAACGGGTCAAAAAAGCAGTAGATTTTATCTTTAAGTTTGAAGAGAATCTAGCGGGGTATTGTAAGAAGCGCGGATTCGATGGTGTGATCTGCGGGCACATTCATCATGCTGAGATTAAAGAGATTGATGGTGTCATTTACATGAATGACGGGGACTGGGTTGAGAGTTGCACTGCACTAGTGGAACACCATGATGGCCGTTGGGAAATTATAACTTGGAGTAAAACAAATGATAGTTCTGTTACTAACAAACAAAACACTAGGGCATGAAGCTCGTAAATTAGTGACTGCGTTTGAGCAGAGAGGGCATCAGGTTGATGTTAACGTACCTACAGCTACACCGCATATGGTTCTGGCTCGTCATCTGGGAAACAAAAATCCCATGAATCTAGGATTAGCCCTACACTATCAAAGCATAGGAATTCCGGTTATCAATACCCCGCAAAGCGTAGCATTGGCAAAGAACAAATACGAAGCGGGAAAACTATTTGAAGCAAATGGTCTACCTGTACCGCATACTAAGGAACTAACTACGTTGGACCACAACTTTAGCTATCCGTTAGTTGCTAAAGTATTGCGAGGAAGTCAGGGCAAGGGTGTATATCTATGTCACACTAGAGAAGACCTTGCGATAGCATCAGGTGCTCATGGTTCAATGATTATACAAGAATATATCGATAACAGACCCGGTGAAGATTTGCGCGTGTTTGTTATCGGTGGGCGTGTTGTTGGCGTTATGAAGCGCAAGAGTTTAGACGGTGATTTCCGAGCCAACATCAGTCAAGGTGGCACAGGTGAAGTGTACCCGCTAACACCTGAAATAGAAACACTAGCATTGAATGTTGCTAGAATAGTAGGTTTAGATATATGCGGTGTTGATTTATTATTTGCCAAGCATGGATTCAAGGTATGTGAAGTAAATGCTACACCGGGGTTTAAGGGCTTTGATAAGTATTGCGGAAGCACAATGGCAGACTTGATAGCTGATTACACATGCGGGCGTGTATGTGGTGGCTAATATTGATTGCGGTACACGTATCTGACCCGACCTATCAACCCGCAAAAGTAGAACTATTATTTTCGGATCAGCGCACGTGCGAAAGCACATTAGCTAGTATGAGATATCAAGTAAAGTTCACAAGTTTTAAGGTCACTGGCCAATGCAAACAACAATCTTAGTCATAACTGATAATTTACCGGAGCAGATAAATGGTGTGGTTACCACTTTCAAAAATATCGAAGCCTTGGCTAGCGCTGATGGGTACAATATTGTTTATATTGATCCCGGGCAGTTCAGTTATATTGATGCTCCTGGTTATCCTGAAGTTAAACTCTCGTGGCCGAGCAAGATTGGTGAGAAAATTAAAGCAGCGAATGCAGACCATATTCATATTGCGACAGAAGGACCGATCGGCTTAGCAGCGAATCTATGGTGCTGGAAACACGGGTGGCGATTTAATACAAGCTATCACACAAAATTCCCTGAATTCATTAAGCAAATTTATCATGTACCTGAACGTCTAACTTATAGTTATGTCAGGTGGTTTCATAATCATAGTGGTAAAATTTTAACAACAACGCAGACAATGGTTGATGAGTTAAAATCTCATGCCTTTACTGGAACCATCGTTGCTTGGACGCGCGGGGTTGATCGAACTAATCTTAGTCCTAGTAAAGATTGGCCGCACCCTAATCAGCATCCGACTGTGCTGTATGTCGGCCGAGTATCTAAAGAGAAAAACTTAGATGCACTGTGCGAATTGCAAAACTTATACACAATCAATATTGTAGGTGACGGCCCTGATCGCAATAGACTTGAAGATTTGTACCCCGGTGTAAACTTTTTGGGATATAAGCAAGGAGTCGATCTTGCTGATTGTTATGCACAGGCAGATGTATTCTGCTTCCCTAGCAAAGCCGATACTTTCGGTATCGTAATTATCGAAGCACTTAGTGTCGGGACTCCTGTTGCGGGCTATCGTGTTCCCGGCCCGATTGATATTTTGGAAGAAGGTGTGACGGGCTTCATGGGTGACTCGTTGCAAGATAGCATTGACAAATGTATGTTGCTTGATAGAGCAAAAGTGAAAGCAGCCTCAGCAAAGTGGACCTGGCAAAACTGTTGGACACTTTTCAAAAACAACTTGGTTGAAATAATTTAGTTCTTGACGATAAATCTATTCTCTGTTACAATACAGGCATGGAACTAAAAACTGCGACAGATTGGCAAAGCTTACACGCAGTATTGCGCAGTAAGTTACGCGCCACAGGCTTTAATAGCGACTTGCAGCGCCTATTAAACAATATCACTGATATGGTGTCAGAATTTAGTAAGCTTGAAGTAGAAGCCCGTCGAATTCACAAAGACATGAATCTCATTGGACCAAGGGAACAGCTTAATGCAGCGATTAAACGCCTAGATCAGCTTTTACTCATGGCCCACCTGATGAAATAAATTGCTTGACAATAAATCAGTTTGGTGCTATAATAGATACTTAGCAGCAATAAATCGGGGACTAAATGGAATTTGAAGTCGAAGCATCTAATAAACACTGTAACAAGTTTCTATATTCTCTTATGCCCTCGATGATTGATCAGTTGGGCCTGACGAATAGCAGAAAAGCAGTTTTAGTAAAAGTCACGCATGATACCCCGGATGACATGAATGGTGCAACACTTGACATTTCAGTAGCTGAATGCTATCTTGTTTTGATCAAGCCAGTCAAGCGGGTGACCAAAAGTAGCTTGCTAGACTTAGCATTGACGCTATCACATGAAATGGTCCATGTACGTCAGATGGCTAAGGGCCAACTAAAGATGACTTCAAAAGCAGCGGGCATTTGGATGGGAAAATCGTACGGCAAAAAAACAAAGTACTTGGACCAGCCCTGGGAGCTTGATGCGTTTGCTCGACAAGAAATTGTTTTGCGTAGGGCAATTGAATGAAGTGTCAAAAAAAGATTGACAGTAAATCATTTTTCAGTTATAATAAGTTTCGTTCAGTAAATATCACTCTTAATTAAATAGGAATCAAAATGGCAGCAGTTATCAGCGACAATTTCACTATCACTAGTGCTCAGGCCCGTAAATCAATTCTCAAAGCGTTTAAAATCAAACGCCCTGTGTTTCTCTGGGGCCCCCCGGGCATCGGCAAATCTGAAGTAGTCGCTGAGATTGCAGAAGAACTTGGTGGCGCAATCATCGACTTGCGCATGGCACAGATGGAGCCGACTGACATTCGCGGCATCCCATTCTTCAACAAAGATATCAATAAGATGGATTGGGCTCCCCCAGTAGACTTGCCCGATGAAGAATTTGCAAGCAAGTATCCCATCGTTGTTTTGTTTCTTGATGAAATGAATTCTGCGGCCCCATCTGTTCAAGCAGCCGGCTATCAGTTGATTCTGAATCGTCGCGTTGGTAAGTATGTGTTGCCAGACAATGTTGTTATCGTTGCAGCAGGTAATCGTGACTCTGACAAAGGTGTGACATATCGTATGCCGATGCCCCTCGCTAATCGTTTCATTCACTTGGAAATGCGCCCCGACTTTACTTCTTGGCAGAACTGGGCAGTCAACAAAGGCATTCATAAAGATGTCGTTGGCTACTTGTCTTTTGCTAAGCAAGACATTTATGACTTTGATAGCAAGTCTTCAAGCCGCGCATTCGCAACGCCACGCAGCTGGTGTTTCGTTTCTGACTTGCTGAATGATGATGATACTGACGTTGATACAATGTTCAGTTTGATCGCGGGCGCAGTTGGCGAAGGGCTTGCAGTTAAGTTCGCAGCACATCGTAAACTCTCTGGCAAGATGCCCGAACCAGCTGATATTCTCTCTGGTAAAGTCAAGGACCTCGCTGTTAAAGAAATCAGCGCAATGTATGCTTTGACTGTAGCATTGTGCTACGAACTGAAAGATGCAGTGGCTGATAAAGAAGTGTCAAGTAAGAAGTTTCACGAAATGGCTGACAACTTCTTTGAATACATCATGAACAACTTTGAAACTGAGTTGGTTGTGATGGGTGCTAAAGTAGCATTGAAAACTTACAAGCTGCCAATTGAGCCAAGTCAGTTGAAGCACTTTGATGCGTTTCACAAAAAATACGGCAAGTACATTGTTGAAGCAGGTTAAATAACTTAACAGTAAGAGTAGAAATACTCTTACTTTTTTACTAAGGAAAACTATGACTAATGATAAAGAAGTTAAATTGGTGTTCGCTCCCGGTTGTTTTGATTCTTTTGAGGGTGATCAATCTGAACTAGATTCACTCATGGCAGAAATTCAAGCAGCCTTTGACACCGGAGAACTTATGGGAATGAGTCGACCGGTCGATATGGAAACGATGGATCCCGAGGACCTCGCGGCAATTGAGCGTGCCATCAACAATAAAGACGGCGCCCGCGTACTGCAATAAGTTGACAGTAAATCGCAGGTGTGCTATAATAAGCTTTAACGCAACAAAGGACATAAAATGGCAACAGCAATCGCTCCCGCAAAAGCAGCTAAGAAAACAAAAAGCAAAAAGTACGAAAATCTAATCGGCCCAACTGATGCCAAGATTGACAATCAGGCGCGTGAGCGTTTGATTACTGCTCGGATCGGTTTGTTGCTACGACATTCATTCTTCGGCAATCTTGCAACTCGTTTGCAATTGATTAATGCTGATGAATGGTGCGGCACGGCCGCTACTGACGGCCAAAAATTCTATTACAACTCACGCTTTATTATGCTTCTTAAAGTAAAAGAAGTAGAGTTTCTTGTGGGCCACGAAGTGCTCCACGTTGTATATGATCACATGGGTCGTCGCGGCACACGTGATCCGCAGATTTGGAACATTGCCGATGACTATACTGTTAACGCCGACTTGAAACGACACAAAGTTGGTCAGTTCATTACGTCAGTACCTTGCTTGTATGAAGCAAAGTATGACGGCAAGCCTGCTGAAGAAATCTATGATGATTTAATGAAAAATGTCCAGAAGATCAGCTTGGATGATCTTCTGGACCAAATGATCGATGATCATATGGACGGTGAAGAAGGTGAAGAGGGCGACGGCGAAGATGGTGATGGAGAAAAGCAGGGAAAAGGTCGCCCTCGTATGTCTGCCGAAGAAAAAGAGCGTGTTCGCCAAGAAGTAAAACAAGCAATCATTGCGGCTGCTCAAGGTGCAGAAGCCGGATCTATCCCTAAAGGGGTCGAGCGTTTGATTCGTGATACTACTAACCCGCAAATGCCCTGGCGTGAACTGTTGCAAGTAAATCTGACAAGTGCTATTCGTAACGACTATAGCTGGGCCCGCCCAAATCGTCGTTCATGGCACATGGATGCTATCATGCCCGGCATGACCCCAGGTGAAGAGATTGATGTAACAGTTGCGATTGATATGTCAGGTAGTATTAGCAACAAACAAGCGTCAATGTTTCTAAGCGAGATTGCAGGTATGATGGGTTCGTTCTCTGGCTATAAAGTTCATGTATTTTGTTTTGATACGAAGACATATAATCCAGCCGACTTTACTAGCGAGAATATGGACCTCATCGACGAATATGAGCCAATGGGTGGCGGTGGAACTGACTTTGATTGTATCTTTGATTATCTAAAAGAAAATGCTATTGATCCAAAGCGTTTGATTGTGTTTACTGATGGCTATCCCTTTGGTTCTTGGGGTGACAAAGATTACTGCGACACTACCTGGATCATTCACGGTGACAAGGATCCGCATCCCCCGTTTGGTACGTTTGCTATCTACACAGAATAATATGGCAGACTTGCCTGGCAACGACACTAGAATATTTGAATCCCCTGATAAAGGGGAGACAGTGTACGTTCGTCAGCCCGGTTCAGTCGAACGTACATTACATAGTGTAAGTGAACGACAATTTGATCTACATGCAAGCCTAATGGAGTCTCAGCTTTGGGGACAGATTCACAGGGCAGCAAAAACAAATGTTACATTAGCTGATGCCTTGGATAAGGTTAAAATGATTTATGCGCTCATTAAAAAAGAAAAACCTAACTAGATATCTAGTCATGTGGGACATGACTGGACTCGAATGTGTAATAAATGTTTCCACGGTACAAGATAAACATGACCAGTGGGATAAAGAAAACATTTGGCGGATTCTACAAGAGAAACCGACTGACGAAAAGCCGCCAGATATTCCGTTGAATATGCTGATCCTCAGAGCGAGATACAACAGCCATCGCCATTATGAAATATACACATTCGATTCAGAATTCACTGAGGACGATATTAAAGAAATGTTCGAGCATGACCCACAAGTGATAGTAGATGCTATTCGTAATGTGGGTCACGAAATTTATAGCGACAGAGTATTGAAGAAAATACAGGTGATAACATGAGAATGCTAATTGGAAATAGTTTAGGCGGATGCCTGCAATCAATCCTAAGTGGTGAAGTGTCCGAGGGCGAGGTATTGTTGTTGATTACCCGTACGATGACCAATGACCTTGCCGGGTTATGTGTAGTAGTGGAATCGTATTATCATAACGGCAATATCAGCGCATCTAGGTCAAATCAATATGAGCTAGGGGAGTGGCCACTAGCTGATGTGCTTGCCCTTGCTTCTAGACTATACGAATCAGGTAAGATTCATCAACCAAGATTATTTGATGATTTTTATAGTGGATGGGCCCACAGTGGCCTGGCTATGACACATGGATGCTGGGTAGAAGTCAACCCTATGGCTTGCAATGACAATCCCGCAGTAATATCAGCATACCAGGCATATCGAGTATTAGACGAACTTACTAAATGAGTTATACCATCAATCCATTGACATGGTTCCGTGCCAGAGAATTAAGCAATACCCCAAAACATTTCGTACTCGCAAAAACACCGTTGACTGCTGAATCTTATCAATGGATAGCAGACACGTTAAGTGGTCGTTACTCTCTAGTAGAGTATATTGAACCTGAGGATAACGGCTACGTATTACATACTAGTTACCTACGATCTGATCTTTTTGGGCAAGTTGCCTTCGAAGATCATCAGGATGCAGTCATTTATGAGCTTAGATGGTCGTAAATTGCTATAAAAAAAATTTTAAATCAAATTAACCTTATTAAATAAGTTTATATCATATAACAAGGAGAACATATATGAGTTTTACAAGACACGTTGGTAAACACGGTGACCGCAAAGTAGCAATCGTTTTCAGAGAAGTTCCGGGTGAGCCACATATGTGCCTAGTCACTTATACTGAACTCATTAATCAACATATCCATGATCCGTTGATTCAGTGTATCGATAGTGATATCGGTCAGAATAGCGAGAACTTGGCCGACGCCTTAAATCGTACATACACAAAAGACGGCCGTCCAATTTTACAAGTCCTTCATACTGAAGGTCAGTTGAAGAAAGTTCAAACTGCACTTATCGTTATGACACCTAATCCAAGCACACGAATTCGTCTTGACGAACTTAATGTCATGCTTGATGAAATGAAGCAAGGTGAAGCTGCTGTTAAGAAGATGGCTGAAATGGACAAGAGTCGTGGTATGCAAGATCCGGCTGATGTTGTTCGTAGAATGCGCGGCCCAGTTGAAGGTGCAGTAACGGCTCCGTCAGGTGATGCATTGGGTGATGCTAATCTTGCATCACAGCGTATGGAACAAGCACAGCGTATGGAACGCGAAGCAAATGGCTTGCTAGCCGAAGCACATCGTTTGATGGCCGAAGCAAAAGCACTAGCTCCGGTTGCTGCTAAGATTGCTAAAGTCAAGAAGGATAAAGCTGCTGTGACTGAATCACTTGAACCGGTAAAGACTACAAGAAAATATACCAAAAAAGTAAATAATGTCACCTGAATTCGTTGATAAATGGGAACATATCTTAGAAGATGTGGAGAAGAACAACATACCCATTCAATTTATTAAGAAGCTAATTATAAAATTGCAGGGTAAGAAGCAACAAACCGTAAACATTCAAAAGTTGCTTCAACAAGGGCTTGATCCAGAGCAAATAGAAGAGGCGCTAAGCAGAAAATTAAATGAACTTGACGAGTCTGTTGTCAGCATTGATTTTATTCTTAACGTTCAATCTATTGCTGATACGGTTCAGCCTGAAACTGACAGGTTATTGAATAAGCTATGAAAGCTTTTACAACACCTATGTGTTGTAAAAATAAATTGCCCTGGACTAACATTCGGGGCAATTTGCCAAGACTTATTGAATGCCCTATTTGATTGCTTTCTACTACAAAAGAATGCTACAATTACTATATGAAACAATACCTAGACTTACTTAAAGACATTTTAGATAATGGAGAAATAAAAGATGATAGAACTGGCACTGGCACTATTAGTGTGTTTGGACGTAGCCTTCGCTTTGATTTGCGTACTTCCTTCCCGGCCGTCACCACGAAAAGACTAGCATGGAAGGCCTGCAAGGGTGAACTACTTTGGTTTCTTGAAGGATCAGGAGACGAACGTAGACTAGCAGAGATTACACACGGGACGGCAGAGGGCAATGTTACTATCTGGACTCCTAATGCATTGTCTTCTTATTGGAAACCCAACGCAAAGTTTGAAGGTGATTTGGGAAGAGTGTATGGTGTGCAATGGCGGCAGTGGAATCCACATGCCATTAAATGGACTAGTTCTAGTGAGTCAGAACCGGTGCACATCGATCAATTGGCAAATCTCATAGAAGGACTGAAACAAGATCCTAATGGGCGCAGGCACATCCTCAGTGCTTGGAACGTAGGCGAGCTAGATCAAATGGCATTGCCCCCTTGTCACGTTATGAGTCAATTCTATGTTAACAAAAATAAAGAACTCTCTTGTCATATGTATCAACGGAGTGTAGATGTTTTCTTGGGCCTCCCGTTCAATATTGCTAGTTATGCTTTACTCACGCATTTGATTGCGCAAGTATGTGGATTGAAAGTGGGAGAACTTATTATTAGTACAGGTGATACCCACGTGTACTCAAATCACATTGATCAAGTTAAAGAACAGTTGACCCGCACTCCGCTAGATGCCCCCACTCTACGGATCAACCCGGATGTAACTGATATCAACGAATTCAAGATGGAAGATATTACGTTGTACAACTACACATCATTGGCTTCTATCAAAGCAGAAATGGCAGTATGAAGATTTTAGTAACAGGGGGACTCGGCCTCATCGGACACAACGTAGTACATCGGTTAGAGAATTTAGGACATGATGTTGTAATCATTGACAACATGACAACTTACGGCATCATCCCGCAAGCTGAAATTGATCACTTGATGACAGAACGTAAAAAGAAGATTACCGCATCTTCTATACATTCTGCACATATTGGATCAGATACAGTAGATTACTTGTGTAGTAAGTACAAGTTTGATTCCATCATTCACATGGCTAGCTTTCCTAGACAAAAGGTTGTTAATGCTAATCCAGTATTGGGTGCCGATACTATGATGACCGGCTTACTTAATCTATTGGAAGCCGCCAAAAAACATGATGTAAAGAAATTTGTGTATATGAGTAGCAGTATGGTTTACGGTGACTTTACTGATGATGTGACTGAGGATGCGATTTGCAAGCCCCAGGGTCAATATGGAATTATGAAACTCGCAGGTGAACACCTTGTTAAAGATTATGCTCGTCGCGGCCTTTTTAGCTATACTATTATTCGTCCCAGCGCTGTATATGGTCCCCTGGATGTTGAAGACAGGGTCATTGCAAAATTTATGCTTACCGCAATGCGCGGAGGCACTCTCAATGTTAATGGGGCAGGGGAGACGCTAGACTTCACCTATGTAGATGATGCAGCGGATGGTATTGTTGCTGCGACACTAAGTGAGAATACTACCAATAAAACATATAATATCACAAAGAGCCATAGTACTACCCTGTTAGATGCAGCCGAATTGTCCGTAAAGATCGTGGGTAAAGGGACAATTAATGTACGTGATAAAGATGCTGACTTTCCTAGCAGAGGTGCATTGAATATTGATGCAGCTAGAAAAGACTTTGGATTTGATCCAAAAGTGGACGTAATCGGTGGATTTGAGCGATATTTTGACTGGTTAAGCACAGATATTTATTTTAAAGTATAAATAGTCTACTATGTGGTTACTATCCTACTTGTCTCATTTTATAATTCACTTGTTGCTGGCAGCCGGTGTAGTGGGCACCCTAGCCGGCTGCGCACTAAGTATGATTCCATTCGTGCATATCTATCGACTGGCGATACAACTTATAAGTGCTATCCTGTTGGGAATCGGACTTTATTTAGAGGGCGGTGTTGCTACTCAAGCAGCATGGGAACTTAAAGTAAAGGCAATGGAAGTGCAAGTTGCTAATGCAGTCGCAAAGTCTGAGAAGGTAAACACCCAGATCGTAACCAAGGTGATTACAAAAATTCAATTAGTAAAGGATACTACTCATGCAAACACAGAATACATCACTAAGTATGTTGCTAAAGACTTGGATGCTGATTGTAAGCTCACTACTTCTAGCGTCTTGCTCCACAACATTGCCAGTCAAAACGCGATTCCCGGAAGCCCCGGCGATCTTGTTGGAGGAACCTCCGATGTTAAAGCAAGTGAACTCCTCGGCACCGTTGTTGAAAACTACGGAACCTACTATCAAGTAGTTGAGAAATTAAAGGGCTGGCAAGAGTGGTATGCAGCCCAAAAGAAAATATATAACGAAGCTAATTAATCAGCTTCGGCATTT
>Ga0136642_1000375_pt1 | contig 24893 bp, 24 predicted proteins | sample LowCatLa1302831Y_FD_115313 | JGI IMG/M metagenome (GOLD analysis project Ga0136642, IMG submission 115313) | Freshwater microbial communities from Lower Cathedral Lake, Yosemite National Park, California, USA - 13028-31Y | ecosystem: Environmental > Aquatic > Freshwater > Lake ... | reverse complement strand
GGACTCGATCCACAAGCAGGCAGTATCAAGATCATCGGTATCGAGTGCGAGGATGAGTGGATTCATACTGTGACCTCTCTATGTGCAAAGCCAACTGCTTCAGCAACGGTAGCGAAGCCTTTCTGGATCAAAATCGACTCTAGTTCATTTTTCACCTTTGTGACCGCAGTAGGGTTACCAAATGTTGCTGTACCTATGGAGATCGCTGACGCGCCTGCCAGGATGAATTCGAAGGCATCACGACCACTAGTAATGCCTCCCATGCCTAAGATCGGCAATTTCGGCAATGCGGCATGAACCTGATAGACGGCACGGACTGCGACTGGTCGAATTGCCGGACCACTCAAGCCACCAGTCTTCTGCGCAAGCTTAGGAAGCATGGAATCAGTATCAATCACCATGCCAAGCAGGGTATTAATCAAAGCAACTCCATCAGCGCCCGCATGCGAAACTTCTCGAGCGATCGACACAATATCGGTTACATCTGGTGATAACTTCGCAATGATCGGCAGATCGCCACCGATATTTCTCCGCACAGCTTCAATAGCAGCTCGTGCGCTCTCTGGGTGACATGAAAAGACCATTCCGCGATTCTCGACATTTGGACATGAGATATTTACCTCTAGACCAATCACTCCCGGCAGATTTCGCATCCTACGAGCGAGTACCGCATAATCTTCGACAGTCTCACCGGCGATGCTGACGATTGTTCTCGCCCCTTGCGAGGCTAGCCACGGAATGTCGTTCTCTAAGAAGAGATCGACACCTGGGCCCTGCAAACCAATGGAGTTGAGCATTCCACTCGGAGTCTCAGCCATACGAGGAGTCGCCCTGCCGCTTCGGGGTTTAATCATGATTGATTTCGTGACAATCGCACCGAGTTCGGTCAGCGGGAAGAATTGCGAAAGTTCTTTACCGGAACCAGCGCATCCACTTGCTGTCAGAACCGGATTAGGAAGCTGTGCGCCAGCGAGATTTGTCGCGAATGAGAAGCTCATGCGCCCCACGTCCCTTCAGGGATGCGACCTTTGCTATCCCACATGACACGACTTCCATCCATCACCGGGCCATCGATGCAGGAACGGAGCATACGAATCTGATCATCATCGCCCTTAACCGGGAGTACACATGTCATACAGACGCCAACCCCGCATGCCATCGATTCTTCGACGGCACACTGATGGAGGATTCCGTAACTCTCGCTGACTTTAGTGATTGCCGCAAGCATCGCCATTGGACCACATGAGTAAACAATGTCGATCTCATTCTCTTCAATAATCTTCGGGAGGACATCGGTAATCTTCCCGGCTACCCCGGCGCTGCCATCATCGGTTGTCAGTGTGAGGCTTGAGACCGAACGCTTTCCTTCAAGTGGTGCGTAGATCTTCGAAGCGGTACTCGCGCCTAGGACCATATCAACCCGACATCCACGACTCTTGAGGAGTTCAGCTAAACCGAAGAGCGGAGCACTGCCATAACCACCACCAACGAGTAGAGCACGAACCGGTTCCGTTGGAATACCAAAGTGTGTTCCAAGCGGTGCAACCATATCTACGAGATCGTGTGCTTCAAGAGAGGTAAGCCAGCGGCTGCCCTGTCCATGGGGCGCAACAACGAGTTCAATCAATCCCCCGTTGACTCCTCTTTCGGTTGAACGATAGATGGCAAAGGCTCTACGAAGAACCATTGATGATGATGCTCCCCCGACTGCGATTGCGACAAAGTTTCCTGGTTTTGCACTCTGCGCGAGATCTCCTACTGAGAAGACCATGTGGTGATACGCGCCTACTTTTTTGTTACTGACAACTTCAGCTTGGATCTGCTGGGCACGAGGATTCATCGTTGCACTCCTTCGCTCTGCCATTCTTGTAGAGATTCAATATCGAACTCGTGGCTCTGCATCTCTCGGATACCTTCGACCGCTGCTTTGAAACCGGCGATGGTCGTAATGATTGGGATAGATCGCTGGACCGCAGCGGTTCGAATTAGCCAACCGTCGTGCCTACTGCCGCGTCCTAGCGGTGTATTAATCACAAGATCAACCATAGAGGAGGTGATGATGTCGACCGCTGAAAGGCCCACACCATCTACATCTGAATTCTTTCGAACCAGCTTTGAGGCGACGCCATTGCGCGCCAAGAAGTCGTGGGTCCCAGCGGTGGAAAAGAGAGTGAATCCCAAAGAGGAGAGCGAGCGAGCCGGCTCAAGTGCCTCATCCTTATCTCGATCAGAGAGTGAGATGAAGACCGTTCCGGTCATTGGTAATGGACCAAAGGCCGCTACCTGACTCTTTGCATAAGCCTCACCAAAAGTCTTCGCAATTCCCATGACTTCACCAGTAGATCGCATCTCTGGTCCGAGGACTGAATCAACTCCCGCCCCATCGATTCGACGGAACCGGTTCCACGGCAGAACCGCTTCCTTGACCGAGATTCCATTGGCGAGACCATCACCGGCGGCCGGCAAGAGCCCACGTACGCGTAGTTCTGATATTTCGACTCCGGTCGAAATCAGCGCCGCACATTTAGCAAGTGGATTTCCGGTCGCTTTGCTGACAAAGGGCACGGTTCGCGAGGCGCGCGGATTCGCTTCAATGACATAGAGCGAACCATCAGTAGTGATGGCATATTGGATATTGATTAAGCCACGGACTCCAACGTTGGAGGCAATCTTGAGCGTTGCTTCCCGGATCTCGGCGATCTTCTCTGCGGTCAAGGTGAAACTTGGGAGCACGCACGCTGAGTCACCTGAATGTATTCCAGCTTCCTCGATATGTTCCATGACGCCTGCGAGGAAGAGTTCGTTACCGTCGAAGAGGGCGTCAACATCTATCTCAATTGCATCATCAAGGAATCGATCAATAAGAACCGGATGGTTCGGCGTAATCTCGGTAGCTTTCTGGATGAAACCTTCGAGTGATTCATCGTCGTACACGATCTCCATACCCCGTCCACCAAGAACAAATGAGGGACGAACGAGAACCGGGTAGGTAATCTCATGAGCAACTTTCTTCGCCTCTTCAAATGATCTAGCCATGCCAAAGTCAGGCGCCCGAAGTCCGCTCTTGGCGAGGATCTCACCGAACTCACCGCGATCTTCAGCGAGATCGATCGAATTCGGTGACGTACCAAGAATTGTTACGCCTGCATCCATCAGTCCACGTGCTAACCCAAGTGGTGTCTGGCCACCGAGTTGAGCAATGACGCCAACGACTGGACCTGCAAGGCTCTCCGCATGAATCACTTCAAGGACATCTTCGAGAGTCAGTGGTTCGAAGTAGAGACGATCTGATGTGTCGTAATCGGTCGAAACAGTCTCTGGGTTGCAATTAATCATGATCGTCTCGTAGCCCGCCTCGCGAAGCGCAAATGCAGCGTGGACACAGGAGTAATCAAACTCAACACCTTGCCCAATTCGATTAGGTCCACTTCCGAGAATAAAGACAGCGGGCTTAGTTCGTGCGCGAACTTCCGTCTCAAGATCGTACGAAGAGTAGTGATACGGGGTGTGGGCCTCGAACTCAGCCGCACAGGTATCAACCGTTTTGAAGACTGGTCGAATATTGAGCCGTTCACGTGTAGCTCGAATATTAGATGAGATATCCGCTCGAAGCGCCGCTACTTGATCATCTGAGAAACCCATACCTTTGGCTTGGCGCAAGAGATCTTCCTGGAGATCACTCGCATCAGCAACTGAGCGCGCCATTGAATTAATCGCCTCAATCTGATCTAAGAACCATGGATCAATCTTGGTCCGTGCGAAAATTTCTTCAACAGTTGCACCAAGGGCCATTGCTTGTTGTACTTGTTGTAGGCGGTACTCAGTAGGGGTGCCGATCTTCTCTAACAACTCTTCCTTAGATACCCCATCGAGATCCCATCGAAAACTCATTCCCCGCTTTTCAACTGAACGCAGCGCTTTTTGAAGTGCTTCTGGGAAGGATCGTCCGATCGCCATCGCCTCGCCTACGGACTTCATAGTTGTGGTCAATCGCTCGTCCGCTTCAGGGAATTTTTCGAAGGCGAATCGTGGCACCTTAACCACTATGTAGTCCAGAGTTGGTTCAAAAGATGCTGGGGTTGACTTTGTTATGTCGTTTTGAATCTCATCAAGGGTGTACCCAATAGCAAGTTTCGTTGCGATCTTTGCGATTGGAAAACCTGTTGCCTTGGATGCCAGGGCAGAGGAGCGAGATACTCGAGGATTCATCTCTATGACAATGATTCGTCCATCTTTGGGATTGACTGCAAATTGGATATTGCAACCACCTGTTTCGACGCCAACTTCTCGGATAATATCGATAGAGAGATCACGTAGGCGTTGATACTCAACATCGGTGAGCGTAAGAGCTGGAGCAACTGTGATCGAATCTCCGGTATGCACACCCATGGGATCAAGGTTTTCGATACTACAGACAATCACAACGTTATCTTTGTTGTCACGCATAACTTCGAGTTCATACTCTTTCCAACCAATAATCGACTCCTCGAGGAGTACCTCAGTTGTAGGACTATGACGCAAACCTGCACCGGCAATAAGTTCTAGTTCAGATTGATTGAAGGCGATTCCGGATCCAAGCCCACCCATAGTAAAAGAAGGTCTCACTACAACTGGATATTTGAGTTCAACTGCAGCGGCTAGACACTCTTGCATTGAGTGACAAATATGGGAACGAGAAGACTCTCCCCCAACCTTCTCAACGATTCCCTTGAAAGTTTCACGATCTTCCCCGCGCTTAATCGCATCGATATTTGCTCCGATAAGACGCGTTCCAAACTTCTCAAAGGAGCCTCGCTCATAGAGTGACATTGCGGCGTTGAGCGCGGTCTGGCCACCAAGTGTTGCCAATACAGCGTCAGGTCGTTCCTTCTCTAAAATCTTTTCAATAATCTCAGCAGTAATCGGCTCAATGTAGGTAGCATCAGCGAATTCAGGATCCGTCATGATCGTTGCAGGATTTGAGTTAATCAGGATTACTCGAATGCCTTCTTCTCGCAGCACACGACAGGCCTGCGTGCCCGAATAATCAAATTCACAGGCTTGCCCGATAACGATCGGACCAGAACCAATCACAAGAACACTCTTAATGGCGTGATCTCTAGGCATTCACTGCGCCTTTCTTCTTGCTAATGAGATCAACGAAGTGATCGAAGAGGTATGCAGCATCATGCGGTCCCGCTGCAGACTCTGGATGATACTGAACACTAAACGCAGGACGCTCAAGAAGTTCTAGGCCTTCGACAACGTTATCGTTCAGGCAGATATGACTCACAAAGCCCGCTCCAAATACAGTCGTGAAGTTTGAACCGATTGGAGCATCAACAGCGAATCCATGATTGTGAGCTGTAATCTCAACTGTTCCGTTCTGAAGATTCTTAACCGGCTGATTAATTCCTCGATGACCGAAGGGCAACTTGTAGGTAGTAAAACCAAGGGCGCGTCCAAGGATCTGATGTCCGAAACAGATTCCAAAGAGCGGAGTTGAATCAGAGAGAAAACGACGCACCAGCTCAACCATCTCATCCATCGTGGACGGGTCTCCGGGGCCATTCGACAAGAAGATGCCGTCGGGCGAGATGCTTGAAATCTCTTCGTAACTCGCCGTCATCGGGAATACGTGAACCTCTATCCCCCGATTAGCCATATTTCGAGGTGTTGCGGATTTGATGCCCAAGTCGATGGCAGCAACTGTGAAGCGCTTCTCAACGCCAGGTGGTGGCGAAACAACATATTTATGTGGGGTCGAAACATCACTGGCAAGAAAAGCACCAGCCATCGAAGCGGTCTGACGAACCTTGATCACCATCTCTTCCCGGGAGAGATCCTGGTTAGAGAAGATTCCTACTCTCATTGAACCGCGATCACGGAGATGGCGAGTGATAGCGCGAGTATCAACACCTTGAAGACCGATCACTCCGGCATCGATCAGCGACGCCTCAAGTGAGTTCGTCGAACGCCAGTTAGAAGTTCGCGGGGAAGGATTGCGCACCACAAATCCCGCTACCCAGATCTTGGTTGATTCCATATCGGCCTCGTTCATGCCGGTATTACCAATATGCGGCGCAGTCATGATGACGATCTGTTTGTGATAACTGGGATCAGTGAGCGTCTCTTGGTATCCAGTCATTCCAGTCGAGAAAACTGCCTCTCCATATGTAATGCCCTCGCAGGCCCAGGATTCTCCTTCAAAGATCGCGCCATCATCGAGTACCAGGTAAGCCTTACTCATGAGACGCAACCTCCCTATTTCTTAGAACAACTTTGCCACGATAGATCGTATGGATAACTTCACCCGTGAGGGTGGTTCCATGAAATGGTGTGTTGCGACTTCGTGAAAGAAGGGCATCTCGATCGACCATCCATGTGGATTGCGGATCTACTAAGACGAGGTTTGCTTGCGAGCCCACAGTAAGAGTTTCACCTTGACCTTCATAGCCACCGATTTTTGCCGGGGCGTAAGACATTACCTCTGCTAAGCGCTGCCAATCCATCAAGCCACTCTCAACCATCGTTGTAACCACGATTCCAAGCGCACTCTCTAGGCCCACCATTCCAAAAGCCGCTGACGCCCACTCACACTCTTTATCTTCGTCAGGGTGTGGCGCATGGTCAGTTGCCACAATATCGATGGTTCCATCAGCCAATGCAGCTCGCAGGGCGAGAACATCGTCCATGGTTCGTAGCGGTGGATTTACCTTATAGATCGGATCATATGTACGGGCCAACTCATCTGTGAGCAAGAGGTGGTGAGGGGTAACTTCCGCCGTAACGGCCATCCCCTGCGCCTTCGCCCAACGAACGATCTCTACCGATCCCCTCGTTGACAAGTGACAGATGTGCAATCGACTCTGTACTGCATTCGCGATCAAAATATCTCGAGCGATAATCGATTCCTCTGCCATCGCTGGCCAACCAGCGAGACCGAGTTCAGATGCAACACTTCCTTCATTCATTTGAGCGCCAACAGTCAAACGCGGTTCTTGTGCGTGCTGGGCGATCACTCCACCGAAACTCTTCACATATTCAAGTGCTCGGCGCATGAGAAGTGGATCGCTTACACATTTTCCATCATCACTAAATACTCGAACTCTCGCTGCGCTATGTGCCATGGCACCGATCTCTGCCAATTTCTCGCCTTCAAGGCCTGCGCTCACTGCGCCAATCGGATAGACATCGCACAATCCTGCGCTCTTTCCGAGTCGCCAGACTTGTTCAACAACTCCTGCGGAATCAGAAACTGGGTAGGTATTCGCCATCGCTGAGAGAGCTGTAAACCCACCACGGACTGCTGCTTGTGATCCGCTAAGCACCGTCTCGGCATTCTCTTTTCCGGGTTCACGAAGATGGGTATGTAGATCGACGAAACCAGGCAAGAGACGTAGCCCGGTACAGTCGATTGTCTCGCCACCTGTGTTGAGTCCAGTTCCTATCTCTGCAATTTCAGTGCCAATAATCCGAAGATCAATGATGGCTCCATCGATAGCAATCGCGTTCTTGAGCAGTATCTCGTTCACAGTGAACCTCCAGTGCTTGCGATATCGGGTCCGCCGAGTGAGCGGTAAAGAACTGCCATTCGCACAATGACGCCATGTGCAACCTGTTCAAGAATCACCGATTTCGAAGAATCAGCGCTCGCCGAGCTAATTTCCAACCCTCGATTCATAGGACCAGGATGCATCACTATCGCATCACTCTTAAGACGATTGAGCCGGGACTCATCGAGTCCATATCCCCGGGCGTACTCACGGCCGTTAGGAAAGAACGAATCGTTCATTCGCTCTAATTGAACACGCAACATCATGACCACATCGAACGATGCAAGGTCCTCGTCAAAGTCGTAGGAATGGTGAACTCCCCAACTTTCGAGCCCCACGGGAATAAGTGTCGGTGGAGCGATGACCGTAACATCTGCTCCGAGTTTTTTGAGTAATAGTACGTTGCTGCGTGCAACCCTTGAATGAGCAATGTCTCCAACAATCGCAATCTTTACTCCATTGAAATCACTTCGACCTATCCCGTGGTGCTTGCGAATAGTGAATGCATCGAGCAAGGCTTGGGTCGGATGTTCGTGAGTTCCATCTCCCGCATTAATGATGTGGGCGTCAACCCAACCACTTTTCGCAAGACTGGTGGCAGCTCCTGAAGCCGGATGTCGAAGAACGAAGAGATCAACTCCCATCGCCTCTAGCGTTTGAGCGGTATCTTTAAGACTCTCGCCCTTGCTCACACTCGAACCTTTAGCGCTGAAGTTAATAACATCGGCAGATAACCGCTTCGCTGCCGCTTCAAAAGATAATCGGGTGCGTGTTGAGTCCTCAAAGAAGAGATTTGCAATTGTGCGCCCGCGCAGGGTGGGAAGTTTCTTGACCGTTCCTGATGTAAGCTTTTGAAGCTCTGCCGCTGTGCTAAGAATATTGATGGCCTCATCACGGCTAACATCGTTTATCGAGAGTAAGTGCTTCATCACGACACCGGAGCAATCTCGACAGAGTCAACTCCATCAATCTCCACGAGAGAGACTTTTACATTCTCCTTGAGCGAAGTTGGGATATTTTTGCCAACGTAATCAGCTCTAATAGGTAGCTCTCGGTGACCTCGGTCCACGAGAACCGCTAGTTGAACCGATGCAGGTCTTCCAAGCTCCCCCAGCGCATCGAGCGCGGCTCGAATCGTTCTTCCCGAGAATAGAACATCATCGACCAAGATGACGGACTTGCCTTCTATGCCACCGGCTGGCAACAGTGTTGGAACCAAAGCCCTCGGTGGACGGATACGAATATCATCTCGGTGCATCGTGATATCTAGAGTCCCATATTCAACCGGGGCTTCAATCGATGCCAAAACTGCAGAGAGGCGTTCTGCTAAGTATTTACCGCGGGTGGGAATTCCCATGAGGACTACAGAATCTAGACCGTGGTGATGCTCGATAATTTCGTGCGCGATGCGCTTTAAAGCACGAGAGATCTCCGTGCCATCAAGAATGAGGCTCATTTCCACTCCTTCGCCGTCTCACAGGACGGATGCGTTAAAGGATCGCCAGAAGGTATTCCCCTCCTGGTGGTACGGGGGAAGATTATCACTTGTGGATAGCAGAAGGCGAGAGGCTTTCGATTCGCTTATCGTGCCGCCATGAAGAGCCGAACCATCGGGGACCAATCACACCAGGAATCGACAGATCTCGGCGAGCTAGCTGCGATCGGAGCCTCCTTACGATCCATTAGACGTCAACGAAACCTCACCCTGCGAGAGGTGGAAAGAGAATCTGGCGGAGAGTGGAAGGCGGTCGTGGTCGGCTCCTACGAGCGCGGTGATCGAGCGCTCACCTTAAAACGAGCCGTTGGCCTCGCCTCCTTTTACGGGGTGCCTCTCGATCAACTTCTAGGGCTGCAAAGCCAGCGGCGCACAGGAGACGATGCGCGGATGACTTTCAATCTTTCAGAGATCCGACGCAGCGGGGATGCCCTGCCAGAAGCCTTCCTTCGATATCTTCAAGAGATTTGTCGATTGCGCTCTGATTGGAATGGCAGTGTTCTCACACTTCGAAGCGATGACCTCACTGCACTAGGAGTGATTCTTAATATCTCCAGCGCTGAAGTCTTTGCTTGGTCTAGAGCGAAGAACCTCACACTCTCCTTTTGAAGAACTTTAGGAGGGTTACGAGAGGATAGAACTCTTCAAGGCGATAATTCTCCCCAAGACTCCGTTGATATATGTAGCCGAATCAACAGTTGAGAGTTCGGTCGCCATCTCGATCGCTTCGTTGACCGCAATTTTCTCGTCGAGCGCGCTCTCCCATAGAATCTCGTATATAGATAGTCGAAGTAGATTTCTATCAATCGGAGGCATCCGATCCATATCCCAACCCTGCGCATAAGTCATGATGAGTTCGTCAATCTTAACGCGATGTTCGGCGATACCGGCAAGAAGTGTTCCGACATATGCCTCTTGAGATAAATCCTCTGAAGGCCGCGAAGAGTAAAGCTCTAATGCATCCGCGCCACGAAGATCAGCCTCATAAAGAAAATCTAGCGCGCGCTTACGAGCCTTACGCCTAGCACTCACGAATTAGCGCGGCCGAGGTATCCCCCGGTGCGAGTATCAACCAAGATCTTCTCATCTTGCTTAATGAAGAGCGGAACTTGGACGGTGATGCCAGTCTCCATAGTTGCCGGCTTGTTTCCGCCAGATGAACGGTCACCCTGTAGGCCTGGTTCGGTATAAGTCACGATTAATTCAACTGAAGCAGGAAGCTCAACATAAAGCGGATTACCTTCATGGACAGCGACAATCGCTTCGCAATTCTCCAACATGTAGTCAACTGCATCACCAACGACAGCCTCTGAGATCGTCATCTGGTCATAATTTTTAGAATCCATAAAGACGAAATCATCGCCATCCTTGTATAGATACTGCATATCGCGCTTCTCGAGGATTGCGATCTCAATTTTAATACCAGCGTTAAAGGTCTTTTCGACGACCTTGCCGGTGAGAACTTGCTTCATCTTCGTACGCACAAATGCCGGACCCTTGCCTGGCTTGACGTGTTGGAACTCAATAACGGTCCAGAGCTGACCATCGATATCGAGGGTCATGCCATTCTTTAAATCATTTGTCGTTGCCATCAGAGATCCCATTCATCATTAGACCCGTTGTCGGGTTCAACCAAAGATTGAAGGATACCTGTTAAAGGAGGGCCTTGAGCGCAATCAGCGCTAATCGATAGGAATCAGGGCCAAATCCACCGATAGTTCCATTTACTACCCCTGAAATCACCGACGTATGTCGGAACTCCTCGCGGGCAAGTGGGTTACTCAGATGCACCTCAATTGAGGGGGCCTTGAGCATGTCCACCGCATCACGAATCGCATATGAATAGTGTGTGAAGGCGGCTGGGTTGAAGATCACGGGTTGTGCATTATCAGCTGCCTCGTGGAGCCACGAGATGAGTTCCGTCTCAGAGTCGGATTGTCGAATATCAACCTCAAGGCCGAGTTCGGCTCCACTTGATTCGATAAAAAAACTCAAAGCAACAAAATCCATATCGCCATAAAGTTTTGAATCTCGCAAGTCGAGTCGACCGAGATTGGGACCGTTTAAGACCATCACCTTCATCTACATATCCTTTCATAGGCTCGCTTCGCTGCCGCCTCCGGCACGCTCTCTAGCCAGATTGGATTCTCGATTGCAGAGATTCCAATGAAGCGAAGTACACCGCTATGGACCTTCTTATCTCCGTACATCAATTCAAGTGCTGGTTTCCATTCATATTCCTGCACATGTGTTGGGAGGCCAATTGTGGTGAGGATCTTTCTCGCACGCTCTGTCACAGCCGGGTCTAACTCTCCTAGCTCCTCTGCGAGATAGAGAGCGAAGAGCGTCCCGATAGATACCGCCTCGCCATGGCGCAATTGGTAACCACTCATCTTCTCAACGGCATGTCCAAAGGTATGGCCGAAATTCAATATCTCACGAATTCTGCCTTCGCGAAAGTCCGAGCTGACTACTCTCGCTTTCACGGCAACGCTCTTGGCAATCAACTCTGCAGAGTGCCCGCGGATTTCTTCAAGCGATGCACAACTCTCAAGGAGATCCAGAATTGAAGCATCGGCGATCAGGCCAGTCTTCACCACTTCGGCGAGGCCTGCTGCAAAATCGCGGTCGGAGAGCGTCTCGATAAAGGTGAGATCGATATCAACAGATTGCGGTGAGTAGAACGAACCGACGAGATTTTTGCCGGCTGAAGTATTTATGCCAGTTTTTCCGCCTACAGCAGCATCGACCATACCGGCAAGGGTCGTAGGGATGGCAAACCAATCAATCCCACGAAGCCAGGTCGACGCCACAAAGCCACCAAGGTCGGTCGTAGCGCCGCCACCGATAGCGATGATTGCGCCTTTTCGACCAATAGAGAGTTCACTAAGTCGATCCCAAATTCGAATAACTTCAGAGAGCTCCTTCTGTGCTTCACCATCAGCGGTGAAAAAGACCCGATCATCGTCGAGCGACAAGATTTTTTTCATCGATAGCGGAGCGATAATCAAAATTTGGGAGTAACGCGAGCAAATATCTGCGAGAACCGATCTCCATTCAACACCGATTGAGACCTCATAATTTCGTTCCGCACTTACTGAAATCTTATCCATGTGAAAGCGCCTCCAATCCGGTGAGCCGAGCAATCTCGAGTGCTACTTCGGAAGGCTTCTTTGAATCGGTTTTTACAGTAATCGTTGCTAGCGATTGATAGATCGGTGATCTTTCTGTGGCTAATCGCGCCAACTTCTCTCGAGCGTCTCCCACCAGCATTGGGCGATCGCTATGTTTACCCACCCGAACGCTCGCTTGAAATCCGCTAATCTCCAGATAGATAATGGCGGCACCAGATTCTGCGATGAGCCCTTGATTCACAGGGTCTACGATCGAGCCGCCCCCAAGCGCGAGGACTCCTGACTCCCGTGCCAACTCTTCCTGCACGATCTGAGATTCGAGAGCGCGAAATGCGGCCTCACCATCGATTGAAAAGATCTCTGAGATCTTCTTTCCTGCCCGTGACTCGATCACCTGATCTGTATCGGTCACTGATAACCCGGTGATCTTGGAGAGCGCCCGTGCAACTGTGGATTTACCCGCGCCCGGAAGACCTATCAAGATGACCTGCGGCATTACTTAATCTCTAAGTGCTCGAGGTAACTGAGGTAGTTACGCTTTGTCTCGGCAACGCTATCTCCACCAAACTTCTCGATGATTGCATCGGCAATCACAAGGGCAACCATCGCCTCGGCGACAATTCCTGCGGCAGGTACAGCACAGACATCTGATCGTTGATTGATCGCCTTCGCTGGTTCACCAGTCTTGGTATCAATAGTGTCTAACGCGCGCGGTACGGTCGAAATCGGTTTCATCGCAGCTCGAACTCGTAAAATTTCACCGTTGGACATACCGCCTTCGGTACCACCGGCACGATCTGTTCGGCGAACAATCTTTCCATCAGCGTTTCGTTCGATCTCATCATGGGCAACTGATCCACGACGAGCCGCAGTAGTGAATCCGTCACCAATCTCAACACCCTTGATTGCCTGAATTCCCATCATTGCCCCGGCCAGACGCGAATCGAGTCGACGATCCCAATGAGTGTGCGATCCCAAGCCAGGCGGAAGATCGAAGACCAGGACTTCAACTACCCCGCCGAGCGTATCCCCCGCCGAGTGGGCATTCTCAATCTCTGCAATCATCAAGGCACTGGTCTCCTTGCTAAAGCAACGGACTGGATCGTTGTCGACCTCATCGCGATTTACGAATTCAGGGAGCTGCGAACTCTCGGGAACGCGAACCGCTCCAATAGAGAGCACGTGAGACATGATCGTTGCGCCAATGGATTGTTCGATAAAAGCTCTTGCGATTGCGCCGAGAGCGACGCGAGCCGCTGTCTCTCTTGCGCTAGCGCGCTCCAAGATTGGCCGTGCATCATCAAAACCATACTTCTGCATGCCGACAAGATCCGCATGGCCAGGTCGAGGACGTGTGAGCGGCGCGTTACGAGCGAGCTCGGAAAGTTCTGCTTCAGCAACAGGATCGGCTGACATCACCTTCTCCCACTTTGGCCATTCAGAGTTACCGACTGTGAGTGCGATTGGACCACCTTGGGTTATCCCATGTCGAACACCACCAAGAATTGTTACAAGATCTGCTTCGAAGTTTTGACGTGCCCCTCGTCCAAAACCAAGGCGTCGGCGACGTAGATCGGCATCGATTGACTTGCTGTCAACCTTCACCTGGGCAGGAAGTCCTTCAAGAATCGCAGTCAGCACAGGACCATGAGATTCTCCGGCTGTTAACCAACGTAACATCGCGCTACCCATCTCTCACTCTGTGGCACTAGGAGTCTATTCTTGCAGATCACAACCTAGTTTCGAGACTGATTATTGAATAGCTAAAAGCGCCCCTGCTATGAGTGCCGGTGCAAAGGCGATAGAACGAGGAACTTTTCGTCTCCAGAGTGCGAGAACCACGATCTGAATGAGACCGAATACGCAAGCGAGAATGAGTGCTGCAAGGATATGAGCACCTCTCCCGAGAATGAGAGCCAGGGCAATGATGAGTTTGATATCCCCGGCTCCCAATCCGGCGCCCCTAAAGAGTGATATCGGGAAGAGAAGGAGCGCGCAGAGGCAAGCGCAGATGAGTGCAGCAAGCAATTGCCGGGGTGCCGTTAAATAGATCAGAACACCTCCTGCGCCCATTATGGCCAGGAGGCGATTCGGAATACGGCGACTTCGAAGATCGATCACACTAATCGGTAGACCAAAGAGAACAACGAGGATGTAACGAGCAAGGTTCATCTCCGGAAACTAAGTGAGGAAGTAGCTACCTCAGAGGACGCACCTCAGACTTGTGGATCGATCTCCTTGCGGGCTACCACCTGTAGCGCGGAGCGCATCTCTGAGTAATCGAAAGAGATCTCAGTCATCAACCCGATCGCATCGAGCGCTTGTTCGACCAGGAGATCGATGCCATCAATGACCATTCCACCAAGCTCCTTCCAGGCAAAAGAGAGCTCGGTCGGGAGGGGTTTGTAGAGTGATTCGAGTAAGAGTCCAGACCCAACGCCCTCTCCTGTGCTGAGATGATCAGCAGCGCCAACCGGAGTTGTATTGATAACGAGGTCGTAGCCCGTGAGCGGACTAGCCATGCCCAAGACTTCTACCTTTGCTGATGGCGCGATAGATTCGATCAATTCCGCACGACTGGGTGTTCGCAGAAGTAGATCAATCTGTGAAGCACGTTCCGCAATCGCAGCTACGGCTGCACGCGCCGTCCCGCCTCCGCCGATGATTGCGACTCGTGAGACGTCATGGTTCGTAAGAAGACGTCCGAATGCAGTCGCGTCAGTCGATGTTGCAGTAAACCCATTCTCTGAACGAAGCAAGGTATTGGCACTTCGAATTCGAGTACTCAGAGGATCAAAATCACACCGCCGATATTTAAACACGCTCTCTTTGAGCGGCATCGTGAGATTGAAGCCTCTTCGAGCACCTGAATCGGCAGTGATAGATGATTCGCGATCAAGAAAACCAGCGAGCGAGGATGAGTCCACCTCGATTGCTTCGTACACACCTTCGATACCAAGGATCCTGTAGGCCGACTCATGCAAGAGCGGTGAGAGTGAATGTTTGATGGGCGATCCGAGGACCGCTGCTCTCATCATCTAAAAGCTCCTAGGGAGAGATTTTTGTTGTACAAGGTTACCCAACCCTGGAACTCGGCAAAGCTCTTAGTGAAGCGTGTGTCATGAGGTTTGACCGTGATGAAGTAGAGCCAATCACCATCAGCTGGATGTTGTGCGGCGCTGATCGCCTGAAGGCCAGGATTTGAAATAGGCGTTGGTGGTAGCCCGGTATGCAGGTACGTGTTGTACGGTGAGCGAATCTGGGTCGCGTTTCGTGACAGAGCGATCCTCCCACGGGTGTTATTTGCATACTGAACCGTTGAATTAAGTTGGAGTGGCATACTGATCTTGAGGCGGTTGTAGATGACGCGCGCGATCTTGGAGTAATCCGACGGATCTCCTTCGATTTGAAGAAGCGATGCGACTTTCACAAGATCGTATGGGCTGTAAGAACCGTAGCCTTTATCGACTCCAGAACTCAAAGCGACTTTCTCGAAGTTAGTGATCATCATCATAAGTGCGTCGTGCACAGATGTCCCAGACGCAAAAGCGTAGCTAGCAGGGAACAGAACGCCTTCGAGTGATTGTGTTTTGCCTAAAAACGAAGGCAGCTTATGACTTCTAATCTCGCCTGTGATCGATGCCTTCTTGAGCGCCAGAAGAACATCAGAGAGAGTCGTACCCTCGATTACTTTCACGAGCCCTGAATTTCTCGCCGAATCTAATAATTGCGAAAGCGCAATCTTGGATGGAATATGACTTTGGATCCGGTGATTGCCAGGTGAGATTCCCCTGGCAGAGGGATTAGAGATGGCAAGTGAGGTAAAGGTTTTACTACTCAAGATCACACCTAGCCTGGCGAGTTCAAGGGCGATCGCAGAACCGGTCTCCCCTTCGGCTACCGAGATCATCACCTCAGGTCCTTCACTCCCCTGTGGAAAATCTGTTGGCTCTGATGAGAGAGTCAATGCTGCCGCTCCAGCCAAGAGCATTGTCACCAAGCCAAGCGAAACAATCTTTACGCTGCGGCGCTTCATGGGCTTTGCAGACGCATCTTATTGAGCCCTGCTTCAAGAATTTCTGCAGCGGCGGCTGAGTCTATGAGTGATTTACTTGATTTTGCGTCTTTACCATTGGCTCGAAGTTTCGCAGCAGCGCTCACAGTCGAGAGACGCTCATCAATCATGACGATCTCAACAGCTGTTAACTCTTTGAGCGCAGAGACAAAGTCTGCGACCGAAACCATCTTCGCACTCTCTGCGCCAGAGAGATGCCTAGGCTCTCCGACAAAGATAGTTACTGGCTCATAATCCGTAAATAATGCAGCGATATCACTCATAAATGTAGCGCTTGGAGTGGAGAGAGCAGGTAAAGGAGTGACGACGATTGAGTCAGCATCTGAGGAAGCGATACCGGTTCGAGCATCACCGAAGTCGAAAGCTATTCGACGCCCGCGTTGCATTACTTTACCAACGTAGCGTGAAGGGCTGTTCTCATTTCATTGATAGCACTCGCAAGCTGCGAAGGGTCAACTCCACCGCCCTGAGCAAAGTCATCTTTACCGCCACCGCCACCACCAAGAATTGTTGAACCAATCTTGACCAGCGCGCCTGCTTTAACACCAACCGCGCGGGCTGCATCGGAGACTGCCACCACAAGGGTGAGTCGTCCAGAATCATTGGAGGCCAGTGCTACCACCGAATGAGGGTTGCGATTACGAAGATCAAGGGCCATCGTACGCAGATCATCACCAGAGATTCCGTCGCCAACCTGCGTCAGGATGACACTGCAATCACCAATCTTCTCAACCTTGCTGAGAAGAGAAGCTGCTGATGCGAGTGCTTGAGCAGATTTGAGTGTTGCTAGTTCGCGCTCAATCTCACGCATTCTCTCCAGTAGTCCTGAGATTCGTTCAGGTAGCTCTTCTACACGAGCACCCTTAATGAGTTCAGTAAGGGAGTTAAGAAGTACGTGTTCGCGCGCAAGGAAGTTGAAGGCATCCGCCCCTACAAGCGCCTCGACGCGGCGTACGCCTGCGCCAATCGATGTTTCACTCAGGAGTTTCACGAGACCAAGTTCAGCAGAACTCGTGACGTGTGTGCCGCCACAAAGTTCGCGGGCCCAATCTCCCACCGAAACTACTCGTACCTTATCGCCGTATTTCTCGCCAAAGAGCGCCATCGCACCGATAGCTTTCGCTTCGGCCTGTGACATCTCTTGCGCAGTCACTGACAAATTTTCAATAAGAAGTGAATTCACTCGCACTTCGACATCATGGAGAACAGAGACTGGTACTGCTCCTGTTGATGGGAAATCGAAACGGAATCGCCCTGGTGAATTCTCTGAACCCGCTTGCGTGGCAGTTTCGCCAAGCGCTTCGCGAAATGCTTTATGGACCATATGTGTCGCTGTATGAGCACGTGATATCGCCATTCGACGTTCGCCATCGATACGCGCAAAGACATCGTTTCCGATTTCAATCGAGCCCTCGGAGATACGCCCACGGTGAATAAAGAGGCCAGGAACTGGGCTCTGTACATCATCGACTTCGATCATTGCGCCATTTGCGAGTGAGATTAACCCACCATCAGAGAGTTGACCGCCCGCCTCTGAATAGAAGGGAGTGCGGTCCAAAACAATCTCAACTTCAGCACCAACAGCGGCTTCTCGGACCTCTTTGCCGTCGACAAGGATCGCACCAAGGGTGCTTTCAGAGCTTTGGTGGGTATACCCAATGAAAGATGTCGGACCGACTCGATCAATGATCTTTCGATATTCACTGAGATCTGTATGGCCAGACTTCTTTTCGCGAGCATCTGCTTTCGCGCGATCCTTCTGCTCCTTCATCAAGCGTCGGAACCCAGGCTCATCGATTGCGAGTCCCTGCTCTGCCGCCATCTCTAAAGTGAGATCAAATGGAAATCCATAGGTATCGTGAAGCTTAAAGATCGTGTCACCGGCGAGCACTGGTGAGGGCGCACTCTTTACTTGGGTCGCTGCTAGGTCAAAGATCGCTGTCCCGCTCTTTAAAGTTGAGAGGAACGATTCTTCTTCTGCCTGCGAGATGGCAATAATCCGATCCTGGCCTTCGATTAACTCTGGATACTGAGGCCCCATTGCACCGATAGATGCCTTAATTAATTCAGCAAGGTTGTGGTCAGGTGCGCCCAAGATGCGCATATTTCTGACGGTACGACGCATCATGCGACGAAGGACATAACCACGCCCCTCATTGCCAGGCAAGACGCCATCACCAATCAACATCATTGCTGTACGAGCATGATCTGCAACTACTCGAAGTGCAACATCTGATTTTTGATCGCTGCCGTACTTCGCTCCCGAGATCTCAGATGCGCGATTAAGTATCTGCATCGTGGTGTCAATCTCATAAATATTCTCAACGCCCTGCAGAAGCGCAGCCATGCGCTCTAGCCCAAGACCAGTATCAATATTCTTTGCTGGTAGCTCTCCCAAAATTGGATAGCTATCTTTACCGCCGCCCGCTCCACGAATATTTTGCATGAAGACGAGATTCCAGACTTCAAGGTAGCGATTCTCGTCGGCAATCGGTCCACCCTCATTGCCGTAGGCAGGGCCGCGATCGTAATAAATTTCAGAGCAAGGACCACATGGACCAGGAACTCCCATAGACCAGAAGTTATCTGCCATATCTCGGCGCTGAATACGTTCGAGGGGAACGCCAATCTTCTTATGCCAAATATCTGCAGCTTCATCATCATCAAGATAGACAGTTACCCAAAGACGCTCTTCGGGGAATCCATATCCACCTTCAGAGATTGGCTTGGTTAAGAGCTCCCACGCCATCGCAATGGCGCCCTCTTTGAAGTAATCACCGAAAGAGAAGTTTCCGCACATTTGGAAGAAAGATGCATGTCTCGTTGTCTTGCCAACCTCATCGATATCCAGCGTACGAACACACTTTTGAACGGATGTTGCACGTGAATACGGCGGGGTGATCTCACCAAGGAAGAATGGTTTAAAGGGAACCATGCCGGCGTTAACTAGGAGCAGGTTTGGATCATCTGCCACTAGCGATGCCGACGGGACCACTGTGTGAGTTAATCCGAGGCTGTTACCTGATTCGAAGAAGCGTAACCAGCGGGATCTAATTTCTGCGGAGTCCACGGATTATTCGTGATCCTTTGAGGAGCGTTTACGACCACTCATTGCAGTGACAGCGCCAACGACCAACTTAAGCAGGTTGGCATTCTTATCAACAAGATTGGTGATCGCCAGGTTGATCTTCTCGGTCGCGTTCTCAGCAGATGTCGTAATGCGATTGACGCTTCGCACGGTCTTCTGGACCTCATCGACGAGGCGACCCACTCGAATGACTGCGTAGGCGATCGCTACCGCTATAACAAAGAGCGAGACTGCGGCAATGATCGTTGCGATTCCACCTGGACCCATATGAAAATCTTACTAGAAAGCGGTGAGCAACTTCTCCGTTTTAGGAGTTAGCGCTCTCCTTCTCTGGCACAAAGTCAACACCCGCCTCTTTGCGTTGTGGGGCGGTGATCGGCGTCGGGGCACCAGTAAGAGGATCTCCCCCGCTGGCAGTCTTAGGAAAGGCAATAACTTCACGGATAGATGCAGCTCCTGCGAGAAGCGCACAAAGGCGATCCATTCCGAGTGCAATACCGCCATGTGGTGGTGGGCCATAGTTGAAGGCCTCGAGTAGGAAGCCGAATTTGCTCTCTGCTTCAGTCGGTGAGAGACCAATCGTTTCAAAGACTCGCTGTTGAATCGCTCGATCGTGGATACGTATCGATCCGCCACCGATCTCGTTTCCGTTAAGAACGATGTCGTAGGCATATGCCAAAGCGCTACCAGGATCGGTGTCAAAGGTCGCCTCGAACTCAGGCTTTGGACCGGTAAATGGATGGTGCACTGCAGTCCAACCGCTGGCCGGATTTTCCGCATCTTTGAGTTCAAACATCGGCGCATCAACAACCCATAGGAACTTCCACTCGCCTGCTGCAATCAATCCGCAACGCTCGCCAATCTCTAAGCGAACTGCGCCGAGAAGGTTCTGCGAAGAGACCTGGTTGCCAGCGGCGAAGAAGATCGCATCCCCGGGCTTTGCTCCAGCCGCTGCAGTAATTCCAGCGCTCTCACTCTCGCTGAGATTCTTTGCTACTGGTCCTGCGAGTGTTCCATCTTCTTGAACCAAGATGTAGGCAAGTCCCTTGGCGCCACGGGCCTTCGCCCAATCCTGCCACGCATCAAGTTCACGTCGAGCAGAGCTCGCACCGCCCGGCATGACAACTGCCCCTACATAATCGGCCTGGAAGACTCTAAAGGTGGTCTCTTTAAAGAACGATGTGAGGTCGGTTAATTCATTTGCGAAACGAAGGTCCGGCTTATCGGAGCCATAGCGACGCATGCACTCTGCATAGGTAAGGCGCGGAATTGGGAAAGGAATATCGTAATTAACAACCTTCTTGAAAACTGTCTTGAGGACATTCTCCGCAACTTCCAGGACATCTTCCTGATCAACGAATGAGATCTCGATATCGAGCTGAGTGAACTCCGGTTGGCGATCTGCGCGGAAGTCTTCATCTCTAAAACAGCGAGCGATCTGGTAGTAACGTTCCATTCCAGCAACCATGAGGAGCTGTTTGAAGAGTTGAGGTGATTGAGGGAGTGCATACCAAGAACCCGGCTGTAGACGTACTGGAACTAGAAAATCCCGCGCACCTTCAGGTGTTGAGCGCGTAAGGTAAGGAGTTTCGATCTCCAAAAAGTCGAGATCATCCATCACGGTTCGGATCGCCGAAGTAACCTTAGAGCGCATCCGAAGATTACGCGATGGTTCCTCACGACGTAGATCAAGATATCGATACTTCAATCGAATCTCTTCTGAGATATTGGCGGTCTCACCGCTATCAACTGGGAACGGAAGCGCTGCCGCTTCGCTCAATACTTCTAGATTGAGGCAGACTATCTCGATCTCACCGGTTGGAAGATTGGTATTTTCATTTCCAGCTGGTCGCTGCGAGACGGTACCGGTAATGAGTACGCACCATTCAGCGCGAAGAGCTCCTGCGATCTCATCTTTGATGACGACCTGGACTGAGCCAGATGAGTCGCGTAGGTCAATAAATGCCACGCCGCCATGGTCACGTCGACGTGCTACCCATCCTGCGAGGGTTACCTGCGAACCGACATCGCTTTTGCGAAGGGTTCCAGCATCATGAGTGCGAAGCATTAATGATCTCCTGTCGTACAACATCGTGCAAAGACGCAATCGTAACGGAAAGCTGATCACCAGTTTTCATGTTCTTGAGCGCTGCAGTTCCCGTTGTTAACTCATCATCGCCTAGAACGAGACTAAATTTCGCGCCGCTCTTATCCGCCGCCTTCATTCCACCCTTAAGGGAGCGGTCTCCATAGGCGATATCGACAATGAGACCTAAGGAGCGTAAGCGCTCAGCGAGCTCGAGAGAGACGCCCTTTGCCGTTGGAGTCATTGGAACAATGAAGAGATCTATACCAAACGAGCTGGGTAAGGAGATTCCTTCGGCCTCGCAGGCGAGGACGCAGCGGTCGACTCCAATACCGAAACCAATTCCTGAAAGTTCGGCGCCACCTAATTGAGACATGAGTCCGTCATAGCGACCGCCTCCACCAATACCAGATTGCGCGCCTAGGCCATGATGCACAAATTCAAAAGCCGTGCCGGTGTAATAATCGAGACCACGCACCATTCGCTTATTCACCGAAAAAGGAATCGCAAGCATCGTGAGTAACTCTTGCACTCGTTGGAAATGCTTGAGACTTGATTCATTGAGGTATTCCAGAAGAATAGGTGCTTTCTCCATAGCGCTCTTAATCTCATCACGCTTATCGTCAAAGAGGCGAAGTGGGTTGATCTCTGCCCGACGCGCAGTCTCTTCATCCAGATCGAGCGCTGCAATATATCTCCGAAGCTCTTTTGAATAACGCTCTCTGCTCTCTAAATCACCGAGCGAGGTAATTTCCAGCGTAAAATTTTTCAACCCGAGCCCGGCAAAGGCACGTGCAGCAACAGCAATGACCTCGACATCAATCTCTGGATCATTAACTCCGATAGCTTCAATACCGACCTGATAGAACTGGCGATAGCGTCCAGCTTGGGGACGTTCTGCGCGGAAGAAGGCACCGGAGTACCAGACCTTGACGGGGAGCTGACCTCGATCAAGGCTATGCTCGATCACCGAGCGCATCACACCGGCAGTACCTTCGGGACGCAGTGTGATCGACCGACCACCACGATCCTCAAAGGTATACATCTCCTTCGACACCACGTCAGTGGATTCGCCGACACCACGCTTAAAGAGTTCAGTATCTTCAAAGACCGGAAGTTCTATTAATTGATAGCCAGCTGATTTCGCAGAACCGATCAAACTCTCTCGCACAAATTCAAAGATAGAGGAACGATCCGGGTAATACTCGCTTACACCTTTTGGCGCTTGCAGCGGTTGAAATTTAGCCACGATCTCTCCCCTGCCTCCCGCGTTTCATTGCTTCTAAATAATCGAATTGTAGATATGGACTCTGCTTGCGTTCTCTGCCAATTGTAGTAACTGTGCCGTGCCCCGGTAGGACATTAAGGGAATCATCGAGTGTTAAAACTTGCTCAAGGAGTGTCTGTGCCATCACCGAAGACGAGCCTGTTGGCATATCCGTGCGGCCGATGCCATCGCGAAAGAGGACATCTCCCGAGATGAGGTACTCGTCATTAACAGTGAACATTGCAGATCCCGCTGTATGGCCAGGGGCATGGATCACTTCAATATCAAACCCAGCAAGTGAAAACTTTTCACCACCTACTAACTCACGCACATCGGTGGGCTCAGAGAAGGCGGTCACTCCGAATTGAGCCATTATTTGTGAAGATGCTCCGCCAGCGTCGAGAGCGAGGAAGGGCTGGGCAAGAAGTTTGCGGTCACGGCTTTGAATGTAGGTTGGAACTCCATATTCTTGCGAGAACGGAACCACCGAGAAGGTGTGATCGAGATGGCCATGAGTGACAAGTGTTGCAATGGGTTTCAGATTGTATTTTCGCAATGTCTCGCTCACCGCAGAGACGATTGAAGGCCTCGTGATACCTGGATCGACGATGAAACATTCAGAGTTGCGGCCAGGGGCCAGAATCCAGCAATTGGTCGCAAAGGCCTGCGCCACGACTGCCTCAACGATCACGATAAACTCCCTCTTACAATCATCATGAGCGGCGGCAAGCTCACGCTCATCGATTTCAGGCGAATGAGCCCGCTTTCGCCCGATAGAGGTTTAAGGGTACCTTTAACCCCGCACGAACGATGGAGATATGCCCTTTCATAACGAGGGTCCTCGAGGAGTTCTCAAGGATCTACGCGCACGACTTAAGGAGTCGCTCATGGATATGCCAAACCTTTCAACACCCGCCCCGACACCAGCATCAGCTCTTATTGGCGATCCCGCAGCATTCGGTCGCGTCGGTGAAGATGGCACTGTCTATGTTCGCACTTCGAGTGGCGAAAAGGCAGTTGGCTCGTATCCAGGCAAGAGTGCAGAAGAAGCGCTTGCATACTTTGTTCGTAAATTTGAAGCGGTCGCCTCAGAGGCAGCGCTCCTTGCCGCCCGCATTAAGAGTGGTGCAATGGTTCCAGATGATGCGCTCGCAGCCGTCTCCAAATTGCGTGAGCAAGTTTCAACCCTCAACGGTGTCGGCGATCTCGAGACTCTAGCCCGCTCAGTAGAGCAGATCCCAGACCTCATCGAAGGTCATAAGGCTGCGTATGAGGCGAAGAAGGCAGCTGCCGACGCCGATAAGGAGGCGAAGCGAGTAGTCGCGAAGGAAGCGAAAGAGAAGATTATTCTTGAAGCTGAGTCGCTCGCACTCTCTGAAAATTGGAAGTCAACCTCCGAGCGTCTCAAGGTTCTCCTCGACGAGTGGAAGGCTGCTCCTCGCCTGGACAAGAAGAGCGACACCGATCTTTGGAAGCGATTCTCATCGGCCCGAAATAAGTTTGATAAGCGCCGCCGTACCCACTTTGCAACTCTCGAAGCAGAGACGGCTGTCGTCGTGACACGTAAGCAGGCGATCATCGACGAAGCAACGAAGCTCGCCACATCGCGTGAATGGCTCCCAACAGCAAACCGTTTTAAGGCACTCATGACTGAGTGGAAGGCCGCCGGACGGGGCAAGCGCAACGTTGATACCAAGATGTGGGAGCAATTTAAAGCGGCGCAGGATCAATTCTTCGCGGCCAAGAACACGGATCTTGAGAAGCGTCAGGGCACTATGAGCGCAAACCTCGCTAAGCGCGAAGAGCTCATTGTTGCCATTGAGGCTCTCTCCCCTGTCACAGATCTTAACGCTGCTCGCAGGAGTTTCCGTGACCTCTCTGAACAGTGGTCGAGAATCGGCATGACCGATCGTTCAAAGCGCGCTGCGCTCGATGCAAGGTTTGAAAAAATTAAAACTGAGATCGAGGAGTTGCAGCACGCTCATGAGCGCCGTAGTGATCCAACTGCGATTGCTCAGGCTAATAGCGTTGTCACAGGTCTTCAGGAAGCAATTGCCAACTATGAGAAGCAGGCTGCGAAGGCAGAAGCTGCTGGCGATGCGAAGAAGGCAACTATTGCTCGTGAAGCAGCCGCCGCTCGTCGCATCTGGCTCGCTGAAGCTGAAAAGGGTCTCGCAACTTTCGGTAAGTAGTTCTTACTTTCTTACCCACCT
>Ga0136642_1000374_pt1 | contig 24911 bp, 26 predicted proteins | sample LowCatLa1302831Y_FD_115313 | JGI IMG/M metagenome (GOLD analysis project Ga0136642, IMG submission 115313) | Freshwater microbial communities from Lower Cathedral Lake, Yosemite National Park, California, USA - 13028-31Y | ecosystem: Environmental > Aquatic > Freshwater > Lake ... | reverse complement strand
TGCGTCAGCGTGGGTGCGACGGGGTTTGCCGCGAAGGTCCAGAGTACGTGAGCCGGAAAGCGCACGGTGAAGTAACTGTGCCACCCCTGGCGTTCAGTGAGGAGCCAGGCTTGAAACTGTCCGGTGTGCGCCCAAAGGTAGAGCATGTAACTCACGAAGGTGGTCGGTGGCGCGAGAAGCACGCCGAGAGCGGTAGGCGCGTTACCCTGCCGCCATTGACGCCAGGCCGCACGAGCGGCGGGAGCACTGAGGCAGAGTCCGAGCGGTGACGTCGCGGTAGCGAGGCAGGCGAGGAGAGTGGCCACGCCCCACCGGCGCCGGCTCATAAACAAGAGCGTGAGCGCAGAAAAGGAGAGAAAGAATCCCTCGGCGTAGATCAGCGAGAAAACGAACGCCCCCGGCGCCAGAGCTACGAGCATGCCCGTACGTCGAGCCACCTCCTCGCCCTTCACTTCAAAGGCGAGCAGGGCGATACACCCTAGGGCGACCGCACCGCTGAGCGTCGTAAGGGTCGTTCCAACCAGAACGAGAGGCAGGTGGAGTCCGAGGTGAACGAGACGAAGTACGAGGCTTAAGAGTGGAAAAAAAGCGGTGGCGTTCTGCGCAACGTGACCGCTTGCGACGGGCAAGTGACGTGGGAGCCCCTCAGCAGCCAGCATAAACCAACGTCCATCCCATCGACCGAGTTGGGCGGCGAGGGAAAGGTGGTCGACGTGGGCGCGAATGACGATGAAGATAAGTGTGATGAGGCGAACAATGCCGTAGGTGACCAGCCCGGGAACGACCCAGGTGGCGCGGAACCTAGTCGTCATCTCGCCATTGGAGACTGTCCGCTAGGTGGCCTCGGGTGACGAGGTACCACAGTCCCCACAGGAGCAGGGGAGCGGTAACGAGAAAGCCATTGCCACCAATCATCATGGTGCCACCAGGGCCGACCAAGAGTGCCGTGCCGACACTGAGGGAGGCGAAAATTGGGCGGCGTACTGCCCTCGTTGTCGCGAGCACCGTTATGCCCCAGAGGAAGTACCACGGCCACACCGTCGGTCCTAGAAAGACCACGACGAGGAGTGCGAGTCCGAGTCGGGTGCGCCAGTTCGTAGCGCTCACACCTCGGGCTAGCCAAAGGAGCACCGCAATTTCAGCGAGCAGAACGACGTCATTTACGACGCGGAGCACTCTATAGAACTCGAGTGGTACACCACACCACGCCAGAAGTTGCCGCAAGAAATGCGCGACGTTGGTAACGGGTGTTATCTCGGTGTGGATCAGCACCGGGATGTGCAAGGCACGCCACGACAGCCAGCCGAGGCCATCACCTACGACCAATGTGACGACGGCGACGGTGGCCAGTACGACTACGCCGATTGCAGCGAGGTCGCGCACCATTCGTTGGTCACGCCGGCGCACCACCATGCATCCCAGCGCGACAAGGGCCAACACCGCGCTCAACTTGACGCAGGCGGCGAGGGCAAAGAGTACCGCACCCAGGAGAAGGCGTCGGCGCAGCACGAAGGCACTGCCGCACACGATCAGTCCCACCATAAGGGCGTCGTTGTGACCCGAGGAGGCGTAGGCCAGCAGAGGAGCTGGTCCGAGTAGGGCCAGCCACCACGCCCAGTCGGTGCGCAGCGTGGTCGAGCGAGCGAGAAGGGAGAAGCCGAGTCCCATGAGGACTACCCCGAGGAGTTCGAGTCCACGAACGCTGAGGACGGCAGCTCCTTCGCTCGAGCCGGTGAGGGCGGTGGTTGCGTGACAGAGGCCGACGAAGAGGGGGCCGTAGGGTGTAATGGTGCCCCGCCAGATGAAGGCGACCGATGCCAAGGTGTCGCCCCCGAGTCCGACAAAGGCCGACGTGACGTAGGGATTAGCGCCGTGTTCCGCCAAGCGCCCCACGGCGACGTAGCTATAGACGTCGCGACTCGCGAGGGGAACGCCAAGCCACAGTGGGGCGGACCAGAGACTCCACGAAGTCACCAATCGTCGTAACGGCGTGGGGGTTTCTCTCGGGCGTAACGCCCACCACGCCAAGGTGAGGAGTCCAACACCCGCGTAGAAACACGTGTGTGACTCCATGTAGGTGAGGCCGCCGTACCCTCGCCACCAGAAGTCGGTTGCCGGAACGGGCAGTGTGCCAATGTGGGCGCCCGTTGTCACCATCATCATGGTGGCGACGGTGCCCAGTGCTGTCCACCACCAGTAGTACTGGTGAGGCGACGCAAAACGGGGACTACGAGATTTCCTCGTGACTATTGGCGGGCGGATTCCGTTGGTCATGGCGTAGAAACAAATCTACTCGGCGCTGTTTTTGTCCCCCCTCAGGTAAAGTTGCCAAATGTTCCGTGAGACCCTGACGGATCGGCTGACGCTCGAATGGAAGCACCAATGACCAATGAATCCAGTGTGCCGGTGCATCGTCACCCCCTCTGGTCGTCGGTCGCGACGCCGCTTGGTCTCTACGTAGTCGCACGTGGCGTCATGCTCCTACTACTTGGTTCCGTGGCCAGAGCTCGGAACTACGACATCGGTCACTACCTGCGCGCCTGGGACGGCAAGTGGTACCTGCTGATTGCCCGTACCGGTTACGCCACGCACATTCCCCCCGGCTCGGGTAACCCAGCCCAGAGCGACCTCGGTTTCTTCCCGCTCCTTCCCTTGCTTATTCGAGGTATGCATGCGTTGACTCATCTGGGATGGTTGACCTGCGGCGAACTGGTAATCACGATGGCCGGTGCGGCCGGCTCAGTGGTCCTTTGGCAGTTCCTCCGCGACCAGGTTGACGCAGCCGCGTCGACGCGTGGCCTCGCACTGGTGCTCTTTTCCCCGGCAGCAGTGGTGTTGTCCATGGTCTATTCGGAAAGTCTGTTCTTACTCTTCGTGTCGCTCACCCTGCTGTCTTTACGGCGCCGTCGGTGGTTCGTGGCCGGCCTGAGTGCGGCGGCGACTTCGGCGCTTGATCCAGTCGGAATGGCAATCGTCATTCCCTGTGTCTGGGCGGCCTACGGCGCCATCCGAGAGCGGGGTGAGTGGCGGGCTCTCGTCGCACCTCTTCTGGCGCCCGTGGGATTGTTATGGTTTTTCACCTATTTGTGGCGTCACACGGGATCATTTTTTGAGTGGTTCCACGCACAGCGGGCGGGATGGCAGAGCGGCCCGTTAGGTACCGGCATCTTCTATAACGCCGGAAAATTTGCCGCTCACTTCTTCGCCGACCAAAATCCCGCGGCGAAGTCACTCGCATTTCTCGTCGCCATTGGACTCGTGTGGTGGGTTGCGCGTCACGATCACGCTCCCGTCGCGCTGGCCTACGCCCTCGCGGTGTTGGCCTGTGGGGCGCTCTCTCCGATTATCGGCATATCACCACGCCTGCTGCTGCGAGCGTTCCCGTTACTGGCGATCGCCGGCGCCACCCTTCCACAACCGCGCTACAACCAGCTGATGGCGGGGTCCCTGCTGTCGATGTCGTGTCTCGCCGTGATGTCCACTAGCGCACACTGGACGCCGTAGTGAGTTACCCCATCGGCCACGCACTCCGCTTTACGCCCGACGACGCTGCGCCATCTCGCGCCGACGGGTGGCTTCGTTCGTGGATGGGCCTCCTGGCTATGGCCGCCTCAGTCGTTGTCGCGGCTATCAACGACTGGGGTTGGATGGTTGGGCGACGTGAAGTGGACTTCTACGTCTACATCATGGGCGCCCGGCACCTGACATCATCGAGCCTCTACCTCCAACATCTAACGACGGTGCCACGACTGCCATTTACGTACCCACCGTTCGCGACTCTCGTCTTTTGGCCCCTTGCGCAACTACCGCTCAAGGTCGCGTCTGGCGTTTGGGGTGGGATTAACCTGGTCGCCCACTTCGTGGTCGTCGGCGTCACGCTGGCGACACTGCGCCCGAGCGAGGGTGGCGGTCGCACCTCATTTCCGTGGCGCCCCGCCTTAGTGTGTCTCGGTCCGGCGGCCTTGCTCGAACCGATCATGCTGAACATGAGCTTCGGTCAAATAAATATTCTCATCACCGCACTCATCATTGTGGACGTGACGGGTCGCTACGAGATTGCGGGGCGCTCGCTACCGCGTGGGCTACTCGTGGGCATCGCGGCCGCCATCAAGCTCACGCCGGTTATTTTTGTGGCCTACTTTTTGGTGACCAAACAGTGGCGGGCGGCCAAGGTTGCAACAGCGGCCTTCGTGGGATGTGCCGCAGTTTCATTTCTGCTCAATCCTCACGCCAGCTTTGACTTTTGGACCATCTATAGCCACGATGTGCGACGGATTGGCAGCGCCGCGTATATTTCGAATCAGAGTGCTCAAGGGGCGATTGACCGGCTGAGCCACCACGTGTGGAGCCCCACTCTGTTTTTTCCACTCGAGCTCATAGTGTTGCTCGTTGGGCTCCTCGCCGCGCATCGATTGTTCGGCCGAGGCCAACGCTTCTTGGGATTTCTCCTCATCACCGTTGCGGGCTACCTGGTGTCGCCGATTACGTGGTGCCACCACATGATTATGATCATTGCCGTGGTGGCGTGGCTGTGGTGGGGCGAGCTCCGTGATCGCGGTAGCCGCTACTGGGCAGTGGCAGTAGCGGCGTTGTTCTACTGGGCGCCTATGTGGCAGATCCCGAACGATGGACGAATGGATCTTCGAGAGCACGGCTTGGCGCTCCTGACGGGAAGCAGTTTTTTTGTCGCCTGCGTGGCCTTTCTCTCCTTCGGCGTCTGGCACTCATTTCGGGAACCGCCTCCGTTGGCACACCAAGAATTAATGCTGCGCCCCTGACGTCTTTACCATGGGAGCAGTACTGCACTGATTAAATGCAGACGTGGTGAGGTCAGGAGATTCATAGTTGTCGGTCGTGGCGAGACCCGCCAAGGCCTTGTCCGAGACCGTGAGGGAGAGTGAGTTCGGATGACGAAAGGACCGTTCCGCTCGTTTGAGGCGGTTCGTGGCGCAAAGCCCACAATGCTGGCTCCCCAGGCGGTGGAACTCATCGACTCGCCCCTGGTTACGGCGTATGTGCACTGCTCGAAGAAGTGGTGTTTCAGTGTGACGAAGTGGGAACGTTGACGGTCTGTCGAATCAACGGGAGAGTCTGGTTGGAGTCAGTTCTGAGGCGGCGATGGGCATTTCGTTTCTCGACTACGTTCGGCCAGACTACGTGCCCAGTAGTCGCGTCATGTTTGAGCAACATCTAGGCCGGATGGATCAGGTAGAGCTGCGACACGTCGTCGGCGATGAGCGCTGGGCCGCCCTGGCCGCACATCTTCTCGAGAACGGCCGCGTCGTAGGGTCTCGCGCTGATGGATCACCGCGGCGGGAGAACTCGACCGTCCTGCGCGGGCGATATGAATTGACGCAACAGTAGGAAGAGGCCGGCGCCCACGAGCGCTGCGCCTCCAGTGGCCAACGGCCACCAACGGGCCAACGAGGCATTGAAGTAGAGACCGGTAATGAGTGGCGAGAGGAAACTCGCCACACTGAAGGTCAATCCCGACGCGGCGTTGTAGCGACCACGCAGGTGTTCGGGGGCGGCATCGTTGATGAACGCCGAACCGACGGGTGCCATCATGACTTCGCCCATCGCGAAGACGACCATGGCGAGCGACAAGGTGACCACTGCAAGTCCGGCGCTCACGTGCTGATCGAGCGCCAACACGAACCAAAAAACCGACCAACACGTGGCGCTAAGTGCCAAGAGACCCATGCGGCTGCGTGCCGCGATGAGGTTGATGACGGGGAGTTGCATGACCACGATGGCCACCGTCGAGATGAGGAAAATTACGCCGATGGCGTGAACTGAGACGTGCAGTACGTTCACGACGTAGAGGCTAAAACCCGATTCGAGTGAGCCGTAGCCACCGATCATCATGAAGAGGGCCGCGGCCATGTAGAGCAGAAGGTGTCGATCGCGGAGAACGACCAACCAACCCCCCTCGGGCACCGAATCAGACGATTCGACGTGGCGGCCCTGGTGCCAGAGCGGCATCACGATAAGTGCCGCAATAATCGAAACACCGGCATTGATGAGGTAGAGGTAGTGGAAGGTGATTGGCCTCGACAGGTTGACGATTAGGGCCGAAACGAGCGACCCGACTCCAATGCCGAGGTTTACCAGGGCAAAGTTGAATCCGTAGGCTCGCTGCCGATGCTCCTCCGGGCAGAGGCGGGTCAGGAGGGTGGAGCCGGGACCCCAACCAGCGCCCGAAAATACAGCGAGACACAACCCAGCCATCACCGCTTGCACGGTCGTATGAATGTAGGCCCATCCGACGAGCGACGCCGCACTCGCGAGACCGGAAAGAACCATCGACGGCACGGGGCCTACCCGGTCAGTTAATGTGCCCCATAACGGCGCGCTGGCGAGCGAAACAATGGCGGCAGCGGCGAGGAGTTCGGTCGCGAAAACTACTGAGAAGTGGTGCGCGTTGTGGAGATAGACGATGTAGAGCGACAAGGTGAGGCCCATTGCCACACACCCAACGAAGACCGAGAGAAAGAATCGTCGCAGGGCGGGGGACATTGCTGCTCGAAAGTCAGCGGGGAGCAGGGAATTGACGACTGACACAGTGCGCCACCTTACCGAGAAATAGGGACCACCCAAGCGCAATAAGTGCACGGAATTGTCCTAGAGCGGTACGATGGAAGCGCTGCTCGACGCAGCCTGAACGAAAGCATTCACTTGTCCAGCCTGCCCAAGAGCACTACTGACCTTTTGACTGAGATTGCGCCCGACGTTGAGCGTCTCTACAACCGCCACCTCGAAGCGCCGCGCCTGTGGTACCCGCACGAGCAGATCAACTGGGGGTCTGGCGAAAACTTTGGTGAACACCCGTGGTCACCGACGGACTACCCACTGTCCGACGGCGTGCGCTCGTCGATCTACGTCAATCTGCTCACCGAAGACAACCTGCCGTACTACACCAGCACGCTGCTGGCCCATGCCCCGAAAGGGCACCCCATCCGTGACTGGAACCACCAGTGGACGATGGAGGAAAACCGTCACGCCATGGTGATGCGCGACTGGGTCCACATCACACGTTGTATTGACCCGACGTTGCTCGAAGATGGTCGCCGTGTCCAAATGGCGACTGGTGAAGTGCCTGAACCCGAGACCTTTGCGGACTTGATTTGCTACGTCGCGTTCCAGGAGCGGGCCACCCAGATTGCGCACCGCAACACCGGTGCCCACCTGCCGAAGGACGACAAAATGGGCCGCAACGTGCTGGCGCTCGTAGCGGGCGATGAGACGAAGCACTACCTCTTCTACCGCGACCTCGCGCACGCCGCTTTCAGCATTGACCCGTCAATGATGCTTATTGCCGCGGCGAAGCAGGTCACTGACTTCGCCATGCCGGGTACCGGTATTCCGAGTTTCTCGCGTCACGCCGTCCGCATCGCTCGCGAGGGCATCTACGGCCTCCAGCAGTTCTTGAAGGACGTGTTGACCCCAGTGCTTGAACTCTGGGACGTCGACCACCTAACCGGCCTCACGAAGGAGGCCGAGCTGGCGCGCGAAGAACTCGCTGCGCTGGTCACCAAGATTGGTGACACGGTGGAGCGCATGACCCAAAAGGCGGCGCAAGCAGCGCAGGGCGCGACGGCGTTGGCTTAGTTGCCCTCGCGCCGAGCGAGCACTTCGTCGAGCGCGTGACGGGCGTAGCCCGCAAGATTCAGGTTCATCACCTGCTCGAAGTCGAACCACGCCGCGTGGTCAGTCGTCCCATGCACCTCGTGGGTGAGCTCACCGTCCACTAAGTCGACTTGGTAAATAATCCGCACGGTGTGAATCTTGTCCCCGTTGTCACGGCTACGTAAGTCGGCCACGACGTGCAGCAACTGGGGGTTGCCGATACGAAGGCCGGTTTCTTCAACGAATTCGCGCTCGAGCGTCTCTTCGGGTGTCTCGCCAAAGTCGATACCTCCACCGGGGAGCCACCACAGTGGCGGCTGGTGCCTCGGGTTGGATGATCGTACGAGGGCGATCTCACCCTTGTTGAGTAGGACGCCGTAGGCGCGCACGCTGCTGTATTGTTTGCTCACTGAAATCCTTCGTACTGCGATGTTGTGCGGTAATCCTAGAGCCGTCGTCCCCGGTGTGGGGGTTGGGGGAGAGAATTCGTGCTCAGACAGCTCCGCGACACCCGCAACGACGCTCGCAGCATTAACCTCGGGGTATGTCCTTCGCCGCCACACCCATCGCCGACGCCATTGCCGTCGAACCAGTCGGGGAGAATCGCTACCGCGCCGAACTTTCCGACGACTACACCGTGCTCGGGTATCCCAATGGTGGCTACCTGCAGTGCGTCCTCGCCAACGCGGCTATTGCTGCCGCTAGCGACGACGGGGCCCCGCACATACACGCCTCGAGTGTGGCAACCAACTTCATCAAATCGCCCACCGTGGGACCCGTCATGCTGTCGACCAAGGTACGCCGCATTGGTCGGGGCGTCTCCTTTGTTGCGGTAGCGCTCTCCCAGGGTGAAGACGTGCTCACGGAGTCGCTAGTAACCGTCTCGACGTTTTCTGAGTCGTCGCAGCAACGGTATTTGTCCGAGGGTATCGCCATCGCCCGGCTGGATTCCTGTCATTCCGTGGCACCCTTCGAGGGGTTTCGTCTCCACGACAGTCTCGAGGTTCGCTACGACCTGTCAATGCCAAAATGGTGGGAGGGGGAGGTCGAGGGGCCGGGTGAAATTCGAGCGTGGATGCGCCTCGCCGAAGGTGGGCAGTGGAATGCCCTTAACGTCCTCTTTGCCACTGACTGCCTACCTCCAGCGACGTTGTCCCTCGGGTCCACCGGCTGGGTGCCGACACTGCAATTGACCTCGTACCTGCGACGGGTCCCTTCGAGCGACTGGGTGGCGGTGCGTCAGTGGATTCGCAGTATTGCCGATGGCGTCGCCGAGGAACACTGTGAAGTCTTCGATGAGAGTGGTGAGCTCGTCGCGTCGGCGACGCAGCTAGCGCTCGTGCGATTTACACAAGGCAGCTAGTGCCCACGCCCCCGTTCGTCACTGAATCGGGGGACCTCGTGTTGTCGGCCCATTGCCGGGTCAGCGTCGACGACCTGACGTTCCGCACCACCACCTCCGGCGGGCCCGGTGGGCAGCACGCCAATCGCTCCCTCACGGCGGTGACGGTGTCCGTGGATCTCACGAGTGCCTCGTCGCTGAGTGAGCGCCACCGCACGCTTTTAGTTGAATCGCTGGGGGGCGTCGTACGGTCTAGTGCCTCGCGCTTTCGTTCGCTCGGTCAGAATCGAGAAGCGGCGCTGCTGCAGCTCAGTGTGAAGCTGGCCGCCGGCCTGCATCGCGACGCACCCCGGCGCGCCTCGAAGCCCACGCGGGCCTCCAAGGTGCGTCGAGTCGACGAAAAGAAGGCGCGCGGTAGGACCAAACAACTACGACGCAGTACTGACGACTAGCGCCGATCGTCAATATGGCGACTCAGGCGGGCAAGAGCGCTGCGCACAATGGTGTCGAGAGCGAGGTCATTGTTCTCGCGGGGACCCTGAATCGGGGTGAGGGCGGCGTAGCCGGCGTCGACCAGCGCACCGTCATCGTCCGCTTCCTCGTCGGACACGTCGCCAATGCTCGGTGACGCGGCTCCCCAGTGCAGCGGCAAGAGGCCAGCCTCACCGAGCGGTGCACCTCCGGCCAATGGGCCGGCCGCGTCGACTACTTCGGCGAGCGAAATACGGGCACGTCGCACGCCCTTGAGTTGATCGAGCGGGACATTGGGGACGTTGAGGTTAAATGACGTCAGCGTCGGCGCGTCAAGAAGTTCTTCCAGCACTTCGATGGCCATGTGGGCGGCCGTTTCGTAGTGCACGTTCTCGCCCCATTGCATCGAGACGGCCAGCCCAGAAATTCCCATCTGAGCTCCCGTGAGCACGGCGCCAACGGTGCCCGAGTGGAGCACCGAACGACCAACGTTGGCGCCGGGGTTGATGCCCGACAGAATGATGTCGGGTACCCAGCCGAACGTGCCGAGCCCCCCAATGATGGCGCACAACGCCGGTGGGGCCGTCAGCTCGAAAGTGGGGATGTTGGAAACGCCATCAATGATTCGACGGCGATAGGGGACAGTGGCGTCATCAAAAATGTCGCCGATGGCCGACGACATGCCCGAGTAGTTGGTGTGGGGCGCACCGATGACCGCCTGGTGTCCGGCACCTCGAGGGGAAGAGGTGAGCCACGACGAGACCGCTCGCGCCATGACGGCGAGGCCCTCGGCGTCGATGCCATCATCATTTGTCAGAAATATGTTCATAGTCTTGAGCGTAATTGTCGTAAGTTAGAAGGACGTGAAACAAAGGACAGGCCACCGTGTTGCCCTCGGGTGAACAGATTGCTATTGCGCACGGCGATCAGCGCGCCGTTATCACCGAAGTTGGCGCGACGCTTCGCACCTACGTCAAGGGCGGACTTCCCGTGGTGGAGGGCTTCGCCGCTGACGAACTGCCGACTGGTGCGCGCGGCCAACTCCTGTACCCCTGGCCGAACCGTGTTGCGCCGACACCGTGGAGCTTCGCGGGGCGCACTAGCGTCCCAATTATCGATGATTTGCCGACGCAGACGCATAATCACGGGATCGCTAAGTGGCGTCCCTTTCGGATTGAGGCCGTCAACCAGAATCGCTGCCAACTGACATTGCTGCTGAACGCCACCCCCGAATACCCCTTCACGACGGAAGTCTCGGTGGCGTACCACCTCGGCCCCATGGGACTGACGGTGACGACCACGGTGGTCAATAAGGACAGCATGCCGGTGCCCTTCGGCGTGGGGTACCACCCCTATATTGCGGTGACCACACCAACAATCGAGGGCACCCTACTCCACGTACCGGCCAAGTCCTACGTGGAAACCGATGCCCGCCTACTACCGACCGGCCTCATCTTGCCCGTTCACAACACCGCCCTCGACTTCACCAGCCCGAAATCACTATCGGGACACGTTCTCGATGTGACGTATGGAGACTTGATTCGAGACGACTCGGGTCTTTTCTCGACCAGCCTCCGCGACAGCAACGGTGGCGTGGTCGAAATGCAGATGGACCGCAACTTCCCCTACCTTCAGGTCTTTACTGGTGACACGCTTGAACCGGGACGCAAGCGCACCAGTGTCGCGATAGAGCCCATGACGTGCCCTCCGGAGGCACTTCGCTCGGGCAAGGATCTCCTTGTGCTCGAGCCGGGTCAGCACTGGGCCGGTTCGTGGCGACTGCGTCGTCTCGACGCGAACGGGTAACGATATGGCATCGGTTAAACCACTCCGCGATACCTCTACTGACACGACGACCGCCGTTACGACCGACACCACGGTCCTCACCGAGCGCCCCTGGAACGTGGTGGTATGGGATGACCCCGTAACGCCGATGAAGGTCGTGGTGGTGATCTTCAAGCGGATTTTTGGCTATTCCGATAACAAGTGCACCCAACTGATGATGACGGTGCACCACGATGGCCGCGCCGTGGTGTGGTCGGGTGAGGTTGAACGTGCCCAGTCCTACTGCGTCAAGCTGCAGGTTGCCGGTCTGTTAGCGACCATCGAGAAGGACAGCTAAGCATGGCAAAACTCTTTGTTCGACGTCGCGACGGACGTATTGAAGTCAGACTCAACGACGCTGGTCGAGAGGTGGCACGGGAAGCATTCGGCCGGGTCTACGTGGCCGAGCACGATGCGGAACACGAATGGCACCGAACGCTCAATGCGCCGATCGACCCGAGCAAGGATGCCGACGACCCGCTCGCGGTGTTGGCTCGCCAGAGCGAAACGGGCTCAAACGCCGAGTTGGCCGTAGCCACGGTCCACGAAGAGTTCCTCACCGACGTGGAAGCCTGGGCTTGGATGACGACTATGCAGGTGGCGCTGCGCGCGACGGCGGTCGCGAATCACCTGCACGATGAGGAGACGCTCCGGTCCTCTGACCCCGACGTGCTTGAGTACATTCGCACCCTGCAGGATTTTCTTCACGCGCTCGCGGACATTCTCTAGCCTCTCTCTGTTGTGTTTGCCCCCCGCTCTCTGCGCTGGCTCGTTGGCGTCATCGCTGCGACTTCGTTACTCGTGCCGTCTGCGCAGGGGAGTGCCGCCACGGTCGTTGCTAGCGTCTACCAATGGGCGGCCACCACGGCCCCATTGCTGGCCACGTGTCGAGCGGCCTGGCGCACTGGGCTCACGGAGTACGCCGCCGGCAGTGGTCCCTACCAAGTCGGCGTTTCCTACGCGACCGTCATCGACGCGGCCTGTCGACAGCTCCGTGCGGCACCGGCGAGGTCGGCCCCCGCTCCCGTGTTGCATGATGTCGCGGTCAGTGAAAATCGTTGGTTCTTTGACGTGACTACTGCAGGGGCGCCGACCTACGTGCACGACACCGCGGCAGTCGGTCGGGCCCTGGCCGCCCTACAAAAATCCATCGACACCGTGCTGGCCAGTCGGGTGGTCCCCGCACCGACGACGTGGCAGGCTCGCGTCATCGTTGATCGACCCGAGAATGGCATCGTAGGCGTGTCGTGGTCCGCACCGAGTGCTGCCGTCCAGTCCTACGAGGTGCTCCTCGTGACACCGTCATCGTTCACGCGGTACCTGCGGACTGGTGCGGTCGTGGCCGCGGTAGACGTCACCGGACTGTCGCCCCACACGCGGCGGTACGTCGTCACGACGATTCCGGCGTCTGGGACCTACTACATCCTGCTCTGGGCGCACACCGGAGCACAAACGGTGGTCACTCCGAGCAACTATCCGCACCTTTACCTAACGACGGGCACCTCCTCGACGCCCACAACGACGGTACCGCCACACGGGGGGCCGCACGACATGCCGACCACCATTCTGTGGGATTCGCCCACCACGGCGACGGTGACCTTCACCCCAACTTCGGCCGCTATCACCACGATCTCGCAAGCCCTCTCCGACCTCAATACGGCGGCGATCGGTACCGGGCAGCTCTACGCCGTACGCTTAGGTGTCAGTGCGACGACCAACGGTGGTTCGCCAGCGACCTGCACGATTGCTGGTAGTAACACCACGACGTGGCTCTTTCCCCAGGTGTACTTCTGTCGAAACCTGCAGGCGTCGCTCACCGCGGCTGCCGCGTACACCTTCGTGACGCCCCAAGGGCTGGTCAGCCCTCACAAGGTGACCTTCACTACGGTCACTAGTAACGACAATCTCGGCTAATCAACCAGTCGCAAGTAGGGTCGTTCTCTACGAATCACGATGGGTTCAGTCGTGTAGCTCTGAATGGTCAGTTGCCCGTAGGTCCATGCCAGGGGCCCATAGGTCCCCTTGCCCTTGGCGTATGCCTTGGCGAGTTCGAGCGCCGTTTCGGCGGAACAGTCGCCGCAGTGAACGAAAATGATGGCGGACCGACGGTGACGTCCAAATTTGGCAAACATCTCGTATTCCACGGTCAAAGGGTGCCACTTCGGTGTGACGTTGCGTCGCTACGGATGCGCGGAAAAACGGGAATGACCGAGAAATTGTGAGTCAACTGGAAGACTATTCAGATGGCACCTCGTAAAGAACGTACGGCCTCGTCGGCCCTGATCCGTGAGCGGAGAACCCTTTCCACGCAGCGCATCGTCTTCCTCGTTATCGCCGCGGCCGCCCCACTGGCCGCCATGATTGGCAATGTGCCACTGGCCCTGCTCTACGGCAACGGGGCGGGCCTTCCCGTGGCCTACGTGGTCGCGGCCCTCGTGCTGCTCTGCTTCTCCGTCGGCTACGCCGCGATGAGTCGTCGGGTCGTCAATACGGGAGCGTTTTACACCTATATCGCGCGCTCATTAGGTAAAGAAGCCGGTGTTGGTGCCGCCTATCTCGCCCTGTTCTCCTACGCCGCTATGTCGTGTGGCCTCTCGGGTGCCTTTGGCTACTTCCTTCGGGAACTCATTAAATCCGCCGCTGGTGTATCGGTTCCGTGGTACCTCTTGTCGGCCATAGGGGTCGCGATTGTTGCTTTCTTGGGCTATCGCTCTGTCGACCTCTCTGCCAAAATTCTGGGCTTTCTCATGATTGCCGAATTTGCGGTGCTCCTTATATTTGAGGTGCTCGTTCTCGCGAAGAAGGGCCTCGTGGCCTTCCCGCTACAAAGCTTCAGTGTGCACCAAGCCACGTCGGGTTCGTTCGGCATTGCGGCGTTGATTGCCTTCACGAGTTTCATCGGTTTTGAATCAGCAGCTCTATACGGTGAGGAAACGAAGGATCCCGAGCGGAGTATTCCCCGCGCCACGTATATTGCCGTTTCGTCGGTCGGTGTCTTTTATGTCCTCACAACCTGGATCATCATCGGCGCGACTGGTGTTACACACCTGCACGCTCAAGCGCACAAGGATGGGGGTCTCTTCGTACTGAATCTGCTGCAGAAATTTGGTGGCACCACGCTGTACGACATTGGTGCGGTGCTGCTGTGCACCAGTGTGCTCGCCGGGTATTCGGCCCTGCACAATGCTTCGAGCCGCTACCTGTTCGCTCTGGGGCGCGAGCGCATCGCGCCACGTAGGTTTGGCGAGTACCACAAGGACTTCTTCTCACCACACGTTGCGAGTGTGGCGGTGAGCGTGGTGACCACGGTGGTGGCGGTGCTGTTCGCCGTTACTGGTGCCGACCCCTACAAGATCTTCGCGGCCAGCCTGATTGCCGTGGGCACGCTGGGCATCGTGGCACTGCAGGCACTTGCTTCACTCGCAGTCATCTTCTTCTTCCGTAAGCGCACTGACCGGACCATTTTCGAGGGGTTAATCGCACCGCTCATTGGCTTCGTTGGACTTCTGGGTGCCTTTGTGTTGGCAACCATGCACTACAACACCCTGACCGGAAGCAAAAACGCCCTCATCAACCTGGTGCCGATTTTGCTCCTCGTGGTGACGACGGGCGGCGTACTGAAGGGCCTTCGCCTTCGCCGTTCGCAGCCGGCCATCTACGCCAAACTCGCTCAGAGTCAACTTCGCTCGAGGAGGGCCGCCCCTCTGGATGCTCCACCCGTGCACTACGAAAAGAAGTACTGCCTCGTCGGCGCCGGTCCGGCTGGTCTGGTCATGGCGCGGGCCCTTCTCAGCGAAGGGGTGCCCTTCGATTGGTACGAACGACACACCGACATCGGTGGCATCTGGGATATCGAGAACCCGGGTTCGCCGATGTACGAAAGTGCCCACTTCATCTCCTCCAAGTACACCAGCGCCTTTTACGGGTACCCCATGCCCGATGACTACCCTGACTACCCGTCATGGCGTCAGATTCGTGACTATATTCGCTCTTTCGCCGATCACTTCGACCTCACCCGCCACGTGCAGTTGGGCGTCGCTGTGCTCGAGGCCACGCCGATCGACCAGGACCAATGGTCCGTAACGCTCTCCACGGGCGAGACCTACGTCTACGAGGGGCTCATCAACGCCACGGGAGTGACCTGGCACCCGAACCGGCCAAGGCTGTTCGGCGAGGAGCTCTTTCGCGGCGTGCTGCACCACTCCGTCGAGTACCGCTCGCCCGAGGAGTTCATGGGGAGGCGCGTGCTCGTAGTCGGTGCCGGAAACTCGGGGGTCGACATTGCCTCCGACGCCGCCCGCTACGCCAGTCAGGCCTTTTTGTCGGTGCGCCGTGGCTATCGGTTTATTCCGAAGTATCTCTTCGGCCTACCGACCGACGCGCTGATGTCGGGTGTGGTGCCGCCGCCGAAGGGCGTCTCGATGTCCGGTGACGCCTCCGAGATGATCGATACCCTAGTGGGCGACCTGACGCGGCTGGGGCTACCCGCGCCCGACCACGACCTGCTGTCGAGCCATCCGATTATGAATACCCAGGTGCTCTACCACCTGGGTCACGGCGACCTGATTGCTAAACCGGACGTCGCAGCGCTCACTGAAACGGGTGTCCGCTTTGTCGACGGCAGTGAAGAGCAACTTGACGTGGTGGTCCTCGCCACCGGTTATTCCTACGCCGTGCCTTATTTGAACGAAAGTGATGACGAATGGCGTGACGGCCGGCCGCAGTTGTACCTGCGCATCTTCTCCCGACGACACCCAACACTCTCGTTCATTGGTTACGCCGAGTTCGCCGACGCGGCGTATCGGCGCTTTGACGAAATGGCCCAGATGGTGGTCATGGCCATTCGTGCTCGGGCCACTGGTGTCCACGACACCGCTATTCGTCAACTCCTGCTCACTGATGACCCGGACCTCACGGGTGGCCACACCTACATCGACAGTCCGCGGCACACTAACTACATCGAGGTCGAGACCTATCGGCATTACCTCGCTGACCTACGTGACCGCTTCGGCTGGCCTGACGTGACCGAGGAGACCTACCGAAGCCTCAGTCGATCAGTTCCCACTGGCCGTTGACCTGGCGAGCGATACCGCGGTCGACAAGCTGCTTGAGGTATCGCTGGTGACCACGGTTACCCTTGCCGACAAAGAGCGGCATGAGCTTCGGTAGGGCACTCGGAAAGAGCATGGCAATACGTACGAGCCAGGATTCGCTGGGCTTCGGATAGATTTCAAACCGGGGCCGGTCGAGCATCTTCGTGAAGGCCTTGACGACGTCGGCCGTTTGTTGAGGCGGATCCATGAATTGCAGGGAGTTGCCACCTTCCACCGCTTCGCGTTGCAGCATGGGCGTGTCGGTGGCTGATGGCATGATCGATCCCACGGTGATGCCCTTGGCGGCGAAGTCCAGTGAGAGGGACAACATGGCCCCGCGGAGACCAAATTTTGAAATGGTGTACAGAGGTGTCTCGCCGAGTGGAAAGATGCCTCCGAGTGAGACGGTGGTGATGACGCGCGGGTCATCTGACTTCTGCAGGAGGTCAATGGCGTTGCGAATCAGCCAGAGGGGCGAACGTAAGTTGATGTCGAGCTCCCGGTCAATGCTCTCGATACTGCGGACGTCAAATCGTTCGGTCGTGGTGATCGCGGCGTTCGGAATCAACACATCAATGCGGCCATATCGTTCGGCGATGTCGGCAATGGCGGCATCGAGTTGTGCTCGGTCGGTCAGGTCGAGTGCAATCGAGTGATGGCTAGTGCCGACCAGCTGATCCATGGTCATGGCGAGGCGTTGCGCATTGAGGTCAAGCAGGACCAGCGAGGCGCCCCGAGAAGCGAAGTCGCGGGCGAGATGGCTACCGATACCACCGGCCCCTCCGGTAATGACGATGACTTTGTTCGCGTAGTTGTAGCCCATGGGGCGAGTCTATTTTCGTGGCTACCGCCGAACGTGCAAAAAAGCCACCTACTGAGGTAGGTGGCCTTTTTGCTTGGTGCGCCGACCGGGACTTGAACCCGGAACCTGTTGATTAAGAGTCAAATGCTCTGCCAATTGAGCTATCGGCGCGAGCAGAGTCTACACGTTCGGATTGGTGGATGACCGAATTGGCGCCGGAAAGCGAAAGAACCGGACTTCGTACGAAGTCCGGTTCTTTCAGTGGGGTGAGTGACGGGTTTCGAACCCGCGGCCTCCAGGACCACAACCTGGCGCTCTAACCAGCTGAGCTACACCCACCAAGGCTTCCAATCCTATACCTTTTGCCCCACGCCCGCGCCAGTGCCTGAGTACGATGGAGGAGCGCCCTAGTAGCTCAATGGATAGAGCAACGGAGTTCTAACCCGCAGGTTGCAAGTTCGAGTCTTGCCTGGGGCACCGAAATCGGTACGAGCGCTGCTCGCCGACCAAGCGATCGGTGTGATGAATGTCGCCTTTGCAAATGGGTCTGGATACCTTCGGTGATGTAACGGTTGACCGTGAGGGCACGCGTGAATCCTTCGCTACCACGCTCCAGCACATCGTGGCTGAGGGTATCTTGGCCGACGAACTCGGTATCGATTTCATTGGCGTGGGGGAGCACCATCGCGCGGACTTCGCCGTCTCGGCTCCCGAAGTCGTTCTCGCGGCCATCGCCGCTTCGACCACGCGGATTCGACTCGGCTCCGCGGTGACCGTGATGAGCAGTGATGATCCGGTACGTGTCTTTCAGCGTTTTGCCACCCTCGACGGCGTTTCAAACGGCCGTGCCGAGGTCATTCTTGGTCGAGGTTCCTTCACGGAATCCTTCCCGCTCTTTGGCTATGAGCTCGATGACTACGAGACGTTGTTCGAGGAGAAGGTCGAACTGTTCTCGTTGCTTCGTGGCGAGCAAGAAGTCTCGTGGCGGGGCACGCTGCGTCCGCCACTCGACCACCAAGAAGTATTTCCGAAGACGTTGGCGGGGGCGTTGCCAACGTGGCTCGGGGTCGGGGGGAGTCCCGAATCCGTGGTGCGGGCGGCCCGTTACGGCTTTGGCTTGATGCTCGCGATCATTGGTGGTCGCCCTGAGCGATTCGCCCAGTACGTCGATCTGTTCGAACGGGCCCAAGCGCACTTCGAAATGTCGAATCTGCCGGTGGGTGTTCACTCGCCGGGCTATGTGGCCGATACTGATGAGCAGGCCATGGAGGAACTCTGGCCGCACTTTCGCGATATGCACGCCCGCATCGGGGCAGAACGTGGATGGGCTGCGATGACCATCGAGCAGTTTCGGGCGAGCGTTGGTCCGCAGGGATCGCTGTACGCCGGTTCCCCAGAGACCGTTGCGCAGAAAATTGCCAAAACAGCCAAGGCACTTCGACTGACGCGTTTTGACCTGAAGTATTCGGCCGGCACGTTGCCACACGACAAGTTGATGCGCAGCATCGAACTCTACGGAACGCAGATCATCCCACGAGTTCGCGAACTTTTGACGGAGTAGACGGCGTACGTGCTCACCCAAAGGCGTCAGCGCAATGGTCGGGAAGGCGGGATTCGAACCCGCGGCCCCCTGGTCACAAACCAGGTGCGCTACCAAGCTGCGCCACTTCCCGTGCGGAACAGTCTCGCACATTTTGCGACCTCATAACGCCGTAGGCTTCCAAGGGTATGTACCAATGGATACCCGACGCTCTCCGCGAGACCTGGACGACTATTGCGCGCACGCTGCGAGACCGCGATGAACGAGCCTTTGATGCCCTAACGCCGTGCCCCGGTTGGACGGTGCGTGACCTGCTGAGTCACCTCATTGGCGTTGAACTCTACGCGCGCGGCGAGGCCATACCCGAACTCACTGGCGAAAGACCCTCCTATGTTCGCAATGCGGTTGGACAAGCCAACGAAGGCTTCGTCGCCGCCCGTCGTCACCTCCGCGGGGTCGAGGTGCTGGGGGAATTTCTCGAGGTCACCGCCTCCTCGCTCCAGCGTTTGGAGACGTTGAGTGACGGGGAGTGGGAGTACGTGGAGTGGTCACCCGAAGGAGAGCGTTCGGTGGCCTCCACGTACGAGCGTCGAATTGTCGACAGTTGGATCCATCTGCAAGACATCCGCGATGCTCTGCTTGAGCCGGCGGACGACCACGGCATCGGCGAGGAGATCACGCTCAACCGCTTCGAGGCCACCATGGGCTACGTCTGGGCCAAGCGAGCGGCGGCCCCCGAGGGGGCGCTCCTGCAACTCAACATCATGGGGCGCACGGCTCGTACGGTGCGACTTCGTGTGGTCAATGCCCGCGGTGTCCCCGCCGAGGCGAGCCCCGAGACACCGACACTCGAACTGACCACGGCCGCTCCGTTGTTCTGGCGCCGATGTGCTGGCCGCATCAACGCCGAGGCCCTTCTGAGGGCTTCCGCGACCGATGTCCGGGGCGATACGCGTCTCGCACTGCGGCTAAGTTACGCCATGGTGATGGTTCCCTAAAGGGACCGTTCGAGGGAGTCATTGGTGGCGGGTAGGCTATTTGCCTTATGCGCGCTACGTCTACTGCCCTCGAAAACAACCGAATCAAGCTCGTCGTCGAAATTGATGACAACGAACTCGCTGCTGCCATGGATTCGGCCGCCAAAACGCTGGCGCAGCAGGTCAGTATCAAGGGCTTCCGCAAGGGTAAGGTCCCCAAGCAGGTCCTCCTGGCAAACATCGGCGGCCCCGCAGTCTTGCGCGCCGAGGCCATCCGTGAGTCGATCCCAAACTTCTACGCTCTCGCCGTTTCTGAGACCATGATCGACCCAATCAACCAGCCCGAGATTGACGTCACCGCTGGCGAAGAAGAGGGCCAGTTGGTCTTCGAGGCCGAGGTTGAGGTGCGCCCATTGTTCGAGATCAACGGCTACCACGGCCTCCAGGTTGTGGTGCCATCTCCCTTCGTGACCGACGACGAGCTCGAAGCCCAGATCAACCGTTTTCGCGACACTGACGCCATTTTGAACGACGTTGACCGCCCGATCGTCACCGGGGACCTCGTCGCCATGGACATCAAAGTCGAACAGCCCGATTCGGAGGCTGAGCCCTTCGAGACCAGCGACTTTATGTACACCGTCGGTTCGGGTGCCATCACCCCCGAGGTCGATGAACAAATTCTCGGCCTGCGCGCCGGCGAAGTGCTGACTCTTACATCGAGTGCCGGCATGGGCATGGAGGCCGTCTACACGATGACCCTGAAGCAAGTTCGCGAGCGCGTCCTGCCCGAGCTCACTGACGAGTGGGTCGAAGAGAATACTGAATGGGCCACGGTCGCCGACATGCGTGACGCGGTCATGACGCAGATGGGCAAGATGAAGGTTGCACAGGCCCAGATGAGCCAGCGTGACGCCGCCGTCATTGCTCTGGCCGAGTTACTCGGTGAGATTGAAACACCCGATGTTCTCGTCGATGCCGAGGCCAACGAGCGTCTCCACGACCTTGGGCACCGTTTGGCTCAGCAGAACATGAACCTTGAGTCGTTCCTCGCGGCAACCCAACAGACGCCCGACGTCTTACTCGAATCACTGCGCTCCGAGTCGGCTCGCGCCATTCGGATCGACCTCGCGCTGCGGGCGCTCGCCAAGGCCGAAGGCCTTGAGCCGACCGACGAAGAGCTCGAAGAAGAGTTGCGCACCACCGCCGTTGAAATGGGTGCGACCGCGGAGATGTTGAAGAAGAACCTCGTCACAAACGGACGTCTGCCTTCCTACTTTGGCGAAGTCGCGAAGATGAAGGCCAACCGGTGGTTGCTGGACAACGTCATCTACGTTGACGCCCTCGGCAACGTGATTGATCGGGAGCTCTTGAGCACTGACCTGTCCGACGAGCTGGAAGCCTAAGGTAGAGCCGTGAACGACAACTTCCGCGCCTACAACTACATTGTCCCCACCGTTATCGAGAACTCCACTCGTGGTGAGCGGGCGTACGACCTCTACAGCCGCCTGCTTCGTGAGCGCATCATCTTTCTGGGAACGCCAATTGACGACACCATCGCCAACCTGATCTGCGCGCAGATGCTGTTCCTCGAATCGGAAGACCCCGATAAGGACATTAATCTCTACATCAACTCACCCGGTGGTGACATCACCGGCCTGCTAGCGATCTACGACACCATGAAGTACATCAAGCCTGACGTGTCGACATTCTGCTTCGGCCAGGCCGCCTCCGCGGCCGCCGTATTGCTCGGCGCCGGCACCAAGGGCAAGCGTTTCGCTCTGCCGCACGCGCGTGTCTTGATGCACCAACCGTGGGGTGGCGTCGGTGGTCAGGCCTCCGACATTGAAATTCAGGCGCGTGAAATGATGCGTATGAAGGACATGCTGAACGGTCTCTTGGCAGAGGACACTGGTCAAACGGTGGAGAAAATCACTAGTGACACCGACCGTGACTACATCATCAGCGCGGCTGAAGCAGTGGAGTACGGCCTGATCGACGAAGTCATCGCGCGTCGACCCTAGGTTCCTCTTTTTCGACCCCGTTCCTCCTAGGATGGACACAGGGGTCGGAGGTAGACCGTGGCAAAATTTGGCGAAGGCAGCGACCTGATTAAGTGCAATTTCTGCACGAAGGGTCAAAAGCAGGTCAAGAAACTCATAGCGGGACCGAGTGTCTACATCTGCGATGAGTGCATTGACCTGTGTAACGACATCATCGCTGATGAGTTCGGCGACCGTCCCGAATTCGTTCTCGACGACCTTCCTACACCCCGTGACATTTCGACGTTCCTCGACGAGTTTGTGGTCGGGCAGAGCGACGCCAAAAAGGTTCTGTCGGTCGCCGTCTACAACCATTACAAACGCATTCAGGCTTCCCCGCTGCACGACAGTGACGTGGAGGTTGGAAAGTCCAATGTCTTGATGCTCGGCCCCACCGGCTGCGGCAAAACATTTCTCGCGCAGACGCTGGCGCGTATGCTCAATGTTCCCTTCGCCATCGCTGACGCCACTGCACTTACCGAGGCCGGTTACGTCGGTGAAGACGTCGAAAACATCCTCCTGAAGTTGCTGACCGCCGCCGACTACGACGTCAAGCGAGCCGAGCGCGGCATTATCTACATCGACGAAATTGACAAGATTGCGCGTAAAGCCGAGAATCCCTCGATTACTCGAGACGTCTCTGGCGAGGGTGTGCAGCAAGCCTTGTTAAAGATTCTCGAAGGCACCGTGGCGTCTGTCCCACCGCAAGGTGGGCGTAAGCACCCCCACCAAGAGTTCATCTCGCTCGACACTGCGAACATCCTTTTCATCTGTGGCGGCGCTTTTGCCGGCCTCGAAGAAATTATTGAGCGCCGATTGGGCAAGAAGTCCATGGGTTTCAATCAGCCCGTCCAGAGCAAGCGTCAGGGCGACACGGAACTCTTCAAGCACGCCCTGCCCGAAGACTTGGTCAAGTTCGGCCTCATCCCCGAGTTCATTGGCCGCTTGCCCATCGTGGCCTCGGTGCAACAACTCGACCGCGCCATGTTGATCAATGTACTGACCGAACCTCGCAACTCACTGGTCAAGCAGTTCACGCAAGTGCTGGCCCTTGACGGCGTCCAGCTCGACATCGAGCCCGCTGCGCTCGAGGCCATCGCTGACTTGGCCCTCGAGCGAAAGACGGGTGCCCGAGGGTTGCGGTCCATCTTGGAGCAGGTGTTGCTCGAACCCATGTTCGACCTCCCTGGTCGTTCTGACGTGGAACGCTGCGTCATCACCGCAGAAGCCGTGACCACGGGCGCTGCCCCGATGTACGAGTTGCGCAAGCCTCGCTCGCGCCGCGCTTCGTAGTGACCCGGCCCACGAACCATCACGAAGCCCTATCGTGGCTCGAGTCGCACGTCGACTTTGAACGCATCGCGCCGAATCGTTCGACGCCACCGTCCCTGGAGCAGGTCCGCGCCATCCTGGCTGCACTGGCCGACCCCCACATGGACTACCCAGCGATTCACCTGACTGGCACGAACGGAAAGGGCACGACCACCACGCTGACGAGTGCGTTGCTCGTCAATACGGGCCTACGAGTGGGTACCTTCACGAGCCCGGATCTCCACGCCATCAATGAACGCATCGCGATTAGTGGCGAGCCCATTGATGATGAAGACTTCTTTCAACTTCTCGGACGCCTCTACGACGTCGAATTGTCAACCGGCATAGCACTCACTCGTTTCGAACTTCTGACGGTCGCTGCTTTGTTGCATTTCTCCGATGAGGCGGTGGACGTCGCCGTTGTTGAAGTGGGTCTGGGCGGCACGTGGGACTCGACCAACATCATCAATGGAGACGTTACGGTGTTGACCAATGTTGACCTGGACCACACGGCGGTGTTGGGGCCAACCGTGGCCGATATTGCGCGTGACAAGGTTGGCATCTTTCGTTCCGCGGCCATCGCGGTGCTCGCTACGACCAACGCCATCGTGACCGAGATTGCCACTCAGAAGGCCATGACGATTGGCGCCACCCTGTGGCAGATTGAAAGCGACTTCGTGCTCGAAGAAAACGATCTCGCCGTTGGCGGTCGCTCCATCACCCTTCGCACGCCCTTCGCCCACTACGAGGCGGTGGCACTCTCGCTGCACGGCATTCACCAGGGCGTCAATGCGGCGACCGCCATCGTGACGGCGGAGGCGTTTCTCGGTCGAGCGCTGGGAGACAATGTGGTGCGCGCGACACTCGCGAGTGCCCGTATGCCTGGTCGCATGGAACTCTTGTCGCGACACCCCATGATTGTGGTTGACGGCGCTCACAATCCTGCCGGCGTGCAAGCCCTCTGTGATGGACTCGACGGGGCCTTTCACGTGACGGGGGAGCGCCGTTGCGTCCTGGGCATGTTGAGTGGACGAGAGGTTACTGACATGGTGGCCCCACTGGTAGCGATGGGCTTTAGTGAGTTTCATGTCGCCGCTCCGGACTCGCCACGAGCAATGCCGGCGGCCCCCGTGACTAAGGCCCTGCGCGATCTCGGCGCGATTGCCCACGAGCACTCGTCGGTGGTCCTTGCCCTCGCACACGCTCGCGAGCGGTCGAATGAGGACGACTTAATCGTGGCCTGCGGGAGTTTGTACCTGGTCGCGCAGGTGCGCGCCGACGTGCTTGGTCTGACCTCTCACCACTAATCGGGCTGGGCTAGGCTCGTAGCCCATGAACAGAACGCTCGTCCTCATTAAGCCCGATGCCGTAGCGCGTGGCCTCGTTGGAGAAATTCTGAGCCGCTTCGAGCGTCGCCAGATTGTTCCCGTGGCCATGGAGCTGCGCACCCTCGACCGTCCCACTGCCGAGTTGCACTACGCCGAACACGTTGGCAAGCCCTTCTACGAGCCCACGATTGCTTTTATGACCGGCGGCCCATTGGTGGCCATCGTGCTCGAAGGTCCTGATGGAACCTGGGAAATCGTTCGCGCGATGATGGGCACGACGAATTCCGCCGCCGCCGCTCCGGGTACGATTCGCGGCGATTTGGCGACGTTGATGAACCGGAATCTGATCCACGGCTCGGACTCGGCCGAGTCGGCCGCGCGCGAGATTGCGGTATTCTTTCCCTCCCTGGCGTCGGCCTGAAATTCCGGGTCACCGCAAAGACGTAGCCTTTAGAGTGGCGAAGCGTGCCGAGGGCCGGACAGGGGTTGTGCATGGTTGAAAAAAGTAAGTTCTCACTGCTAGGTCGCGACATGGCGGTCGACCTAGGCACAGCC
>Ga0136642_1000373_pt1 | contig 24996 bp, 24 predicted proteins | sample LowCatLa1302831Y_FD_115313 | JGI IMG/M metagenome (GOLD analysis project Ga0136642, IMG submission 115313) | Freshwater microbial communities from Lower Cathedral Lake, Yosemite National Park, California, USA - 13028-31Y | ecosystem: Environmental > Aquatic > Freshwater > Lake ... | reverse complement strand
GCCTCTTCGCAGATACTCTCAGCAGGGTCCCGCTGCGAATTTAGAGGGCATCAGTGTAAATGCGACGGAGCTATATTCTTTTGAACCTATTTCCGCGATTCCGTCATACTATTTGATAAGTGTGTGCGATGACAAGAGGCTTGTATGGGTATTTGATATTCGGACAATTGTGCATACAATGGCGACGGGATTTCCTTCGCAGAATCCCTATACGAGGGGGTCTTTTACGGATTTGTCTATGAAAAGGATTCATGCTCGGATTGCCTGGTTGCGTAAGCGGAAATATCATATTTTGCATGCAAATACTGATATACTTACGCAGGAGCAATGTTGGAATCAGAAGGTGCTGGATGCAATTTTGAAGATAGAGGCTCTGGGTTATTATGTTAGTTGTGAGTGGTTTACTGACCTGTCAAAGGAGGAGCATATGAAGTTTTACCGGCGACTGTATTCGATTTGGAACTGGCACCTGAATTTGACAAGGGTGGAGAAGGAGGCGATTGTTCCGCAGTATGATACACGGCCCTGTGTGTTCCGATTTTTGCCGAATGACCAACCCGAGAAGAGTATTAGATGGTGGGAACGATATACACTCAGTATTGTAGAGGCATTTACAACACGGTCGCCTGACAGGGAACAACAGAAGCTGGGCGCACTTTATATTCTTATGGCTCTCGTACAAGTTTCAAAAGGGGCTGCAGAAGGAATTCCGTGGCTCTCAGATTTGATAGAATAGTTGGAGGGTGCCATGAATCCCGGCATAGTTCAAAAAAAAAAAGTGAAACTGCGGGGAAAGGGGAAAATAGGGTATACAGTTTGGCTAAAATTTACGCCCGGCCTCACTGTATTGGTCAGCAGTTGCGTAAAATGTCCACTTCTTCTTCCTCTGCTTCCGGTATAATGAACGCCGCCGTTGCCTCCAAGTCTGCCCCCCCTGCCAAGAAGGCTGTTGCGAAGAAGGAGGTTGCTGCTCCTGCCCCTGTAGTGGTGGCAGCCCCTGAGGCGGCTGCCGCTGCTGCGCCCAAGAAGGTGGCTGCCAAGAAGGCGGCTGCTGCTGCCCCTGCCGCCGCGAACGTGGTGGTGAGCTCCACGCCTGTGGAGGCTGCTGCGGCGGCCCCTGTCGTGCCTGCCACGACTCTGGATGAGGACCTGAAGGCGGTTACGGGCAACCTGAACACCCTGCGTGAGACGGTGTCTGCCATGCTGAGCCAGGTAAAGAAGCTGGAGAAGCGCATGCACCGCGAGATTAAGGATGCTCGCAAGCGCAAGCGGCGGGCGCCCGTGCTGGATGAGAATGGTGCCGTGAAGCCCCGTACTCCCAGCATCTTTGAGCGCCCCACCAAGATTACTGATGAGCTGTGCGTGTTCCTGGGCAAGGCCAAGGGTACTCTGCTGAGCCGCTCTGAGGTGACAAAGGAGGTGAACAAGTACGTGAAGGAGAAGAACCTGAAGAACAAGCACGACATCAAGCCTGATGCCCCCCTGAAGAAGCTGCTGTCCATTGGCGACGGCGAGCCTCTGACGTACTTCAACCTGCAGCGCTACCTGAACCGCCACTACGTGAAGGAGGCGCCTGTGGCGACGGCGTAATGCGCTTGCCGCTATAATACATCATTAAAGTATTCCTGGTCTATTAGTCCAGTGGTTAGGACCCAAGACTTTGAATCTTGTAACCCGAGTTCGAATCTCGGATGGACCATTGGTCCCCCTAATAACAGGGGGCACAGGGGAAGGCTTGCGTCCCCCTAGCGAGGATGTCCGAGTGGTTAAGGAGGCAGCCTTAAGATCTGCTGGAGAAATCCGCGTGGGTTCAAACCCCACTCCTCGCATTTTTTTTGCATGGAGTGGTCCCTTAGCTCACCGCGGCATGCGGTATGATAAGGAAGCATAGCCCCCCTTTTAGGGGGGGGTATGGTCCCTTAGCTCAGTTGGTAGAGCATGTGGCTGTTAACCGCAAAGTCGTGAGATCGACGCTCACAGGGACCGCCATTTTTCCATCCACTTTTAGTGGTTGAAAAAAAGGCCTATAGTTAGAATGGACCCTAGGTCTCAACTTGTTAAATTAAAGCAAGTTAGTCGTTTAGAAAGGGAATCAGGAATTCCAGAATTCTGTGAAGCATTGGTGCAACACATCTTTACTGTACCAGCAAACGCTGCCCAAGCAAGAAATGTATTAGAATATACTTTGGGAGCTATAATGACTCGGATGCCAGAAATAGAAGAAGAGGATGCAGGTGAAAATATGGAAGAGTGGGAGGCCCCTTATTCCCCTCGTGCGGCAGCCCCTTATTCTCCTGGCGCAGCAACCCCTTATTCCCCTGGCGCAGCAGCCCCTTATTCTCCTGGCGCGGCAGCCCATTATTCCCCTCGTGCGGCAGCCCCTTATTCCCCTCGTGCGGCAGCCCCTTATTCTCCTGGCGCAGCAACCCCTTATTCCCCTGGCGCAGCAGCCCCTTATTCTCCTGGCGCGGGCATCTCCTCTTTTTCATCTAGACTTGAACCACCTCCTGTTATGAAAGGGCGTATCAATAGGAAACGACTTATTTTAGGGAATGAGAATGGGAATGAGGAAGGCGAGGAAGGCGAGGAAGGCGAGGAAGGCGAGGAAGGCGAGGAAGGCGAGGAAGAAGGAATGATTGACCCAGAACATTTGGCTAGTGTTGCATGGCAAGTTGCAGTTGAGCAACCCCTATATGCGTTAAATGAAGAGTTAGATGCTGCGCGTAGCAGTGGCGAAGTTCTGCAACTATGTCTCAAAAAGTTGACAGCTTTATTTGACAATGATATAAAGGCAAAAGGAACGATGAATGTTGGCAATTTATTAAACTATACTACTCGAAGCTATACTTCCAAAGAGGAACTCGATCATATCCTTATAAAAGTATTTGGTTTAATTCCTCTACCCACCCCAAATCCTCAAGCAAATGAACTCTTGCACAAATACAAAGCGGGTGTTGATGCAATCATGGCTTCTTCAAAAGGGGGCCGTCGCCGCAGCCGCCGCAGCCGCCGCAGCCGTCGTAAAAGTTCTCAAAGTCGTCGCAGCCGCCGTCGCAGACGCCTCACTTCAAGAGGCTGACCGTGCGGTCCTTGAGAAATTTATCTGCATTCCCTATCACTTCTGACGGACTCTGAAACGGCTCAATAGTTGGGATGCCTTCAGATGCCAATTCCGACCGCACCAACATGCGCACATAGTTCTCTACAGGGCTCTGCGTCAGGTCAGGCGAGTTGTTTAATCCGCGAATACTCTGGTCAGTTATGCTGCGAATAACTCCATTTCCACTGATATATGAGGAAGAATTCCCAGAACTTACAGGCCCATCTCCTGTCCCTCGTACAGAACCTCTCCATTGCCTTACAGTATTAATATAAGTAGGGTCGTGTAAATCATCGGGCCCTGCACCCTGTAATTCACCACCCGCTATATCTGAATCGGGCGGCCCTGCAGTTCTATCCCCGAAATTTAAACCTGAACCCTCGCGCATAGCCCATCCTAAAGAAGAACCAGAACACTGGGAAGGACTCGTCTGTGTATCAGCGGGGCTGCAATCTGCAGGAGCTGCCATATCATTTCTGTCAAGATTTACACACACCTTGCTTTTACCGCAAAAGCCGCATCCAGGCCGCGCCGCACATGTTCCGCAATCAGTAAGAGAACTGCACGGGCACCCAGATTCATTTGTTACACCGGCCAGGCCTCCAGAAGAACCATCTGAAACGGATTTGCCGCTTCCATCTACCGTCATACATTTCCCAATACTCGTAATCCAGCCACATGTAGGAGTATTAGCACATTTTGCACAATCCGTCACTGTTGAGCAGGGAGTAGGAGGGCATCGGCCACCATCTGTCACAATACAGGTGGTGCAGACAGCATTCGTGTAAATATTTGCAAGGGGGCTGCCTCCACTGGGGTTGCTGCCAGTAGAAGGAACTGTAGAGCCGCATGCCGTTCCACTACCAGACTTGGAGTCGGCCTCCTTCCAGTCTGCTTTAGAAATGCACTTATTTGCGGCGGGGCACCATCCGCATGCAGGTGCAGAAGTGCATGCCCTGCAATCTGAGGAAAACATCGAACAAGCATCAGGGCATTGTCCAATACTGTATTTGAATGAGTCGGGGTTGGAAGCTGAATATCCAGGACATGATTCGCCTACTTGGTGTGTACGGTCACCTGGCCATGTTTTCTCGTTATACGCCTTATAAATATCAATAAGCGAGGAAGGAAATATTCCTCTCGTGCCATTTCTGGGAACACACTTCCAAGCCCCAGGCGCATCATTTTTTGGGCACCACCCGCACTCCATTCCATAATGATTATCAGTGGATTTTCCCACTGCCAGGCATGCACTACAGGATTGCTGCGTCTTGCATACTACATCCGCATTTTTGCTATAGTCACTTCCCAAAAAAACATTTTGAAAGTCATTGGATGACTGAAATCCTTCAAACAGGAAATAATAGAGTAAAAAACCTATGGTAAATAATATAACTCCTGCGAGAATAAGTGTTCCCTTCATCAACTCTAACTATACGGCATTTTTAAAGAGCCTCTAAGAATCCCCGCTCCTTTTCCAAATAGTCCCCGCGTATTTGTTCGGACCAGGGCGCCTTGGGAAGAAAGTGGCGACGAACTTTTTCCAAGAGTCCCTCCTCTCTCAATACGGTGAATTGCGCATCTTGATTATCATCTAGGATGGCTTCAATGTTCTTATAGTATTTAATCCAGCGGAAGGCAATGTGCGTCTGGATGCTCAGCCTTTTATAGAGGGGTTCTACGCCACAGAGGATTCCAGCATCAAGGAGCATTGCAGGGGTCATTTGTAAACCGGCAAGTAGTTTTGACATAATTACTTCTTCAACACCTTCTGACCCCTTTCGGTAAGGAATCCAGAGTCTCGGGATGCCAGATAAAAGGTAGTCCATATCTGTACTGACAATCACGTCAAGTTTCCCTGCCGCCGAGAGGCTGAGAAGCGTGTCATCAGCCTCCTGTGTGGCTTTTACATAATGAATGCCGAATCTAGTGAGTCCCGCTTGTACTGCCTGCCGGATTTCTCGTGTCATATGCCATGCCTGCGTTTTCAAGCGCGCAATCGATGATTCAATAATAAATCGTTCAGAGTCTTCCAAATCATTCTCTTCTAAATGTGCTTGCAACTTGGAGGCCTGTTCTACTGCCTCTTCTCGTACTTGTCGCCGGTCCTTCACCTCCTCCTGCTTTTCTGGCGGAGATTTCCCATCAAAGACAAAGAGGAGCGTGTGACCGGCTGTATGCAGAGCTTCTAACATTGGGTACATGTCTGCATACTTTTCCTTGTATTTATAGAGCATTGACATGGCGTCGAAGCCAATACGAAGAGGTGGACCTTTTAGTAGAGAATCATAGGTGCGTTCTGTCCTGTATTTTTTGACGTAGGTGTATAATCCTTTTACGCCCATATAAGTTTCTGCCTAATCCTTAATAAAGGAATAGGCACAATTTTACAAGGGGTGCGCTATGCGCTACGCATCCAAGGCAGGATGGGTAAATCGCAGACTTTTGGTTTCTGTCGGTCGCGGCTTTGGCAATTCGATTCCCAGGGATGCATACATTTCTCGCCGCCCAGACAAGTATCTCCATGCATAATCTGTATGGTCCTCCTCATTATGTTGCTGTCTTGCCTTCCAGTTTGTATCTGCAATCCAATGACTCTGCTTCACCCAGAACCGTTTTGCTTTTGGCGCACTCCCCTGTGACTTCAATGCAATAAGAATGAGCTCTGCCCATGTCTCTACCATTGCCTCGCGCAGCGGCACCGTCCACGACGCATCCTTCTCATCCATGCACGCGGCATGAACCATCTCGTGAATCAGCACGCGGGTCACTTCTTCCGCCCTATAAATAAAGATTCCGTCTGTAGAGCATATTTGCGTATATCCTCCATTGACGTGCTCTGGCCCCAGGTCTTGACCAGGTTGAGGAAACTCACGAGATGCTGGGGAAGCGAACCAGGTGACGTGCCAAGGCTTGCCATCAGGTGAGGGGCCGAACCATTCAAAGATGCGCGCCCAGAACTCCCACGAAGGCTCTGCTGCGCCGGCGGGCATAAATGCAACTACACGCGCAAGTGTCCCCAAGTTTTTGCAGAAACACGTGGCCGCCCCCGTCTTGTACGCATTCCATACATTTTCCTTCAAACCGAGTTTGTCATATTGTTTACCTGATACGGCCTCTCGTTCGGCCGCCTTTAGCTCCGCAGCCACAGGCTCAGACGCCTGCCAACTTTGCTGGGGCCTTGACCAGACGCCTTTTGCTCGTTTTACTAATTCTCCCAACAACAGGGGGAGCATCTACTATAGCCATTTCTTTTACAAAAATTGTACGAAGTTGCAGAAAAAGACTCTCCCACAAAATGGGGATTCTATAACTCGGGATTGTATATCCACCACCTGTTGCTTCACATACGGCAAGTGCATTCACGCCTGCCCGCCGCTGCTCCGTCGTTATAGTGGGATGCGTGAGTATAACATCAAGGAGAAAGTGGGTGGCCTCTGCCCATCGCAAGTTCCGCATTAACATATCATACACTAATGCCTTAATTTCCTTTACTTCTTGGAGACGAGGAGGGCCTCGTAAAATCCATTTGTCAATCACTGCGGTAAATATACCAGGCCAGTTTACTGGTGTGGGTGTACTTGTGATTGTATTCCTATAAGTTGTAAAGTTGCGGTCATCGCCTCCTACAGAAATCTCTACAAACCAATCGCGGATTCTCTGCGGAATAGGAAGCTCGGATGTGACCCATATAGAGAGGTCGCCTTCATTTTGTTCGAGGCAGGCTTGAATAAGAAGGACTGATTCGGAACTTAGGAGATGTGCATGATACAATACAATGATTCTGGAGCCGCGCCCTTGCTGCCCTGCCATTACTTGGGAACCCTGGCCCAGCTTGGCAAGGATGGGGCGAAGAATATGCTTGTCTTGCATGGACATGCGGGCAATATCGAGGCCAATATGAATAAGAGATGTTTCCATTGACATCTGGCCCGCTTCTGCATCTTCTGGACCTGCCCCGCCCTCAGTCGCACCAGCTTCTGCTACATCTCCTGTGGCCGCACCGGTGCCCATACTTTTTGTCTGAATCAAAAGGGGCATTCCACGAATGGCGGCCACTTTTTTCAGAGCTTCATGAAGATGGTGTCGTTTTCCTGTACCTGCCATGCCTCTCCAACATATAGAAAGACTATCCATTCCTATCTATTTTGTGGGGAATTCCTTTAGATTATCGTCTTTTTGTGTGACGACGGCGACTATGATGTCTGTGAGTGCGACGTTTCCTATACCCCCCTTTTTCACCCATAAAGGGGGGGGGGTAAACTCTTCCAGGAGAAGGGGGGGCTTGATGGTAAACTCTTCCAGGAGAAGGGGGGGCTTGATATTGTATTGGAGAATGGGGAGGATGGGAATTATTCAAATGCTCATTACCTAAATTAGATAATACACTACGAGACCCCCAAGAAGGTTGCTCAGGAATAGCAAGGGGGAGAAGGGGAAGGGGAACATGACGAGGAGAAGGGGGGGCGGCGGCGGCACCCATCTCTTCTTCTTCCTCTTCTTCTTCCTCTTCTTCTTCCCCTTCTTCATTTTCTTCTTGTGCAGCAGCGGCGGCGGCGGCGGCTGGCGCGGGAGGCCCCCGTTTACGTGTATTATTTAGATGGTGATGGCGCTTGTGCGAGTTGAGCTGGCCGCTAGTAATCGCAGCATACTCGCAACCAGGATACGTGCATTTGAAAGGCTTCTCCCCCGTGTGCCTGCGCATGTGCTTCTGGAGATTGGCGCTTTGCCCCGCAGCATACTCGCAACCAGGATACGTGCATTTGAAAGGCTTCACCCCCGTGTGGGTGCGCATGTGTTTGGTAATAGTACTGCTATCCGCAGCAGTAAACTTACAGCCAGGCACTTTACAGGCATAGGGGCGCTTGCCCGTGTGAATGATCTTGTGCTTGGTCAGGCTGCCGCTCTGCGTCGCAGAATACCCACAGCCAGGATACGTGCAAGGAAAAGGCTTCTCCCCTGTGTGCACACGCATGTGCGCCTTGAGAGTCCTTCCCTCACTCGCCCTATACCCACAGCCAGAATGCTTGCACTCGTAGGGGCGCTCTCCCGTGTGGGTGCGTGTGTGCCTTACCATACTGCTCTTTCTATCCGTGGAATAACCGCAGCCGGGTATTTTACATCTAAAACTCATCTTTCCCTACCATGTTGTAAGTTTACATTTATAAAATCAATAGCACTTTAACACTGCGTACTAAGCTCCTATAGATGGAGTGGACAATCCCAATACAAACGCTGGAAACGGCAAAAGTGCGCCTTGGACCTGTAAGTAAGACTTTAAAACCAATGGCCCCTTTTTCCTATGTTGACGATGACATTCGATTCCCATCACTTTCAGTTTTACTTCCTTATCTCCCCCTAAAATCGTATGAAGCCGAAACGGGAAAGATGGTACTTTCTATTGAACATAGTCCTGCCATTTATTCAAAACTCCTCGCTCTCCAGAATAATATTTTACAGGTTGCATATGCCAATCATGCGGCCTGGTTTCCAGAACAAAAAGTGAAGACCTTAGAAGAGTTCACGTCGAATTTCCAGCCTCTCATTTATCACAGTTGTATTAACCTCTACTGTCCCTCTACAACCGCGGGAACATATAATGAGATTTCCATTTATTCAGACAAAAAAGGGGTGCCTGATACGACGGCACTTAGCGGGCTTCAGCGAGGTAAACAACTACGTGTTGCAGTCAGGTTACAGGGAATCTCTTTCCATCAACATCCTATAACAAAGAAGTGGACGGGAAAGTCGAGAATACAGCATCGCATCTTGGGCGTGTTTTTATAGGGCTGGGTTTTACCGCCTTGTGCAATGCGCCCTTGTCAGTTGCTTCATTGCAGTTGCTGACAAGCTTACGATGGATACGACGACGCATACGGGAATTAGCACGTGAATATATCTGTAGCTATTCTGTATGGACGTTTTCTGAAATGCCGTATATGTTGTAATGCCGAGATATAGCAAGAGCCCTATGATTGTAATGGAATTCAGAGAAATAAGTGATATTAATGCGTTTTTCTTTGAATTAACATCATTAATGGAGCCAATGGAACTGCTTAATCCCAAGTTGGTGATTGTAACAATCGTGATAAAAATGGCTATTCCTGCATCTAGCGGCAGTTTCCCGGAATAAATGCCAAAGCCTACACCTATGATTAAGACAAAGCCGAATATAATTGATATGGCAATGCCGGCAACAACTCCACTTTCATTTATTGTACCCATTTCTTGTCTTTGCTTAGATAGTTTGTATGGTCGCAACACCAATGCTTATTGTGGCGAGGAGCAATGACAAATGAATCATAATCATCATATAGGGCTGTTCTGAGCGAGGATTTTGCTGCGTATAAAAGTATCCAGTGCCACATAAAATCGCAACCAGCACCGAGTTTACAAGGCTGACGTTCATTATTGCCGCGGACATATCATTTGCATTATCACTATTTGCCGTTGCATTAAATACAACGACCGTGGAATAAATGAGTCCTGCTAGGAAAAGTACTATGGCAAACCATAAATAGTACTCCATTACTACCGTGTTGCCCCAAAATAAAGTGTGTTACTTGCCAGCGGTGCCAGCAGTCGCCGCCCTTACTGTAGCTTGTGCGGCGGCGACTTTGGCGGCGTCAGCGGCGGCAATCGCCTTACTTGAACTCAATACAGCACTATCAATCTTATTGTTGGAACTCATCATTGCCGGGATAATACTGAAGCTGGTAGAGTCAAGTAACTGAATATCACTCGCAGTAAAGAGTGCAACAATGCCAAAACCAACAACTGTAAAAAACAACGGCATTGCAACGTAACTCCAGTATTTAACCATAGTTACACGGCCACATGTGTCCATTCTACCGTGTTATGCTAAATTATCTTGACTTTTTAAGGGGCGAACTTAAAATAGCACAACACGATAGAATGCCGCCATGGAAATGGTTCAGAAAAACAAGACGTAGGCTGAAACAGAGAGGGGGAACACGTAAAGCACAGCCTAACCCTGGTCCTTCTCAGTGTCATCCATCGCTCACAAATGTTTCTGCCGAAATTGGATGCCTTCCCCTGACTGCGTTGCGCGCAGCCGCAAAAAAACTGCATATACCAACCTCAGTACCTGATACTGGACTTAAAGCTGCCCTTAAGAAGGCCTTAAATGTACCCGGTGAAGGAGAAAATACCTTTTTACAGGCACTTCCTCTTTCCAGCCATGAAAAAACGCAACTTGCCAAGAAATATCTTCGCCCACCCGCTCCAAAATCATGGACGAATGACCCAGACATGTGGCTAGATTCCAATAATATCTCGGCTGTAATGAATCAATATGAAGAGGCATATACAAAAAATGGGGTGAAGGAATTCGAATTCATGGGACCCTTCCCTATTGATTTTGCCGCACCTGACCCCTACACAAAAGGAGCAGATGGTAAACAAAAATGCCTAATGAATGAAATCTGCGAAATACGGGTAGAGAAGGCGCTAAAAAGTGGGACACGTGCAATTGGAATTGTTTATAACCTCGATCCTCATTTCAAGTCCGGAAGCCATTGGGTGGCGAACTATATTGATATTGCTGGGCATGTCTGCTACTATTTTGATTCATACGGAATGGAACCACCAGCTCAAGTTGCGAAATTCATGAAATGGCTTACGACACAGGACCCCGCCATGAAACTACAATACAATAAACGGCGCCTCCAATACAGTAATACGGAATGCGGCGTCTACTGCATTTATGTGATTATTCGCCTTTTATCCGGCGACAGCTTCCTGGATATTACACGGCGGCGACCAAAAGACGCCGATATGCTCGATTTGCGAGACTGGATTTTCTCTACATAATCCGCGCTTAGGGCGGGGAAAAAGGTCCTGATTCTTATATAGATATGGCAGATACACGACGTAATGAGTTTTTTGACAGAAAAAATGAATCAATGCTGGATCGGCTTCTTGCTGCGGATTTCCAACGCCGCATTGGTGGCGAACTAAACGAGAAACAGGCGGTACGCCTGCAGAAGACAGTAAGGCATTATATGACAGAAGTATTTGAGGAAAATACGGGAAAGTCCGTGCAATTCTTAAATAAGGAGGTACTGTCTTCTGTTGTCCCCGATTATTTGACCTATCTTCGCAGAAGTTCCGGGCCATCTATCGAAGAATCTGTGCCTGTTTCAATCCGCTCCGATGTTAGTACGCGCTTTGGACAACTTCAGAATGAACGGCAAGAAGCTCACCAAGCGCAACCAGTCGCCCCCGACTTTCGTATCTCCCTGGAAATGGAGGGCGCAACACCCCTCAGCCGCTTCGAAGAAGTTAAGCGTATTCGCGAGGCAGAGGCAGCGCGGGAGGCAGAAACAGCCGCTGCAATGACGGCCGCACGTGGGGCTGGACCCAGCCAAGAACTCGCAATCGTCCAGCGCGATTCTTCTATGGGTCGTTTCATTGATTCTGGGGACGACTTTCGCAGCGCAGCAACTGCGTCAAATGAGCGGGACCAACTCTCCCTCATTATGCGGGAAGCAGAGCTTGCACTTACAGGACGTAATGTAACAGAGATTGTGGATCTCCCGGATCCACGCCGCATATTACTGGGCGACAATAAGACCCTGCCTGAAAATGCACGCAATAGAGGAATTGCGTCTGCAAATCCTACTACTGCAATGGCAGAGCGGGTGCGCGAAAGACCTGTGCTGCAACAGGACGTGCTGCGCCCCCAAGATGACATTGTATCATATAAGGAAATCGAAAATAACCTTTTTATCTATAGCGCCGACCGCGATTGGGTAAATAACACCACGGAAACTCGCTACAACTTCTCCGTGACTTTTGACCCCGCCAATAATAGCCAGAGTTTTGGCTATAATACAGCGACCAATATTAAATTCAAGAATATTGTGCGCATTGAATTTGTAAAGGCTATTATGCCCACAGAGGGTATTGACATCCTCGAGAGCTACAATGGTACGGCAATGAATACTGACCTGAATGTGAATGTCCTTTCTCTTCCCTACCTCCAAGTGCGCATCCCAGAACTGAATGTAAACGGCTATGGCACAAATGACGGAATGAACAATGCATTCGCGGCAATCTCCTATGATGCCTATTGGACCGGCGACAGTTCCGCCAAGAATCGCGGATTCGCCCGCATGATTCCCAAGTTTCTGAAATGCCAGAAGGTGTATTATCCCACACCTCTTGCCACTCTTCAGAAACTCAGCTTCCAGATTCAGAAGCCCGATGGAACACTCGTGAGTACTACACAGGATACTCTCGATATTAGTGGAATTTATATGCCTTCTAGCACGGCGGCAACTACAGTATATAGGTCTCTCTCAGCGGGAACGTGGGACTTTATCTGGCTGCAGACAAGCACCTACTTTAGTAAATTCTCAGTCACACAGGGCGACAGGATTATTATTAAGAGTGTCACACTCAATGCGACTTTAGCGGCAAATACAAATGCACAGAATCTCATTAACTTCCTTACACGCGCAGAGGGCCATTTAGTTTGCGATCTAGGAAAAGTCACAGGAGGAACCCCAACGTATTCTGATACACTCAATGGAACAGGATATACTAATGGTATTATTATTCGCAATAACTTCAATGACCCTACTACAGGCTCTGTTACAGTACAACCATGGGTTTCGGCCATTGCGGCGGCGGTCAACACAAATCCTAGCTTGACAAAGGGTCGCTTAATAAATATGAATCACCAAATCCAACTGATTATGCGTGTAATTACTCGCGAGATGGATTCGGCGGCAAAGCTGCGGCCTGACAATCTGCAGGCGTGAGGTCTAAACAATTTCAGAGACCCACTGTAAGAAATGTGGCCTGCAGAAGTAAAGGCTGTCTATGTTTTGTGCCATCCTGTAAAGGAGCAGGCGCGCTTTGAGAGAATTATACCACATCTTTTAGAACGAGGCATTCCAAAAGATGTGATACATATTTCGGCTCCCACATGGGGTGAAGACCTTACTGCAGAGCAGATATTTTCCGCATATGACCCCTTTTTACCCCGCGGAACACCGAGCCTCACTTTCAAGGCAGGAAACTTGTCCCGCGGAGAAATCAGTTTGGGAATGAACTTTGCCGCCGCTGTTGCAGCAGCCGCCGCAGGTCCAGAAGGTCTTATTATAACTCTCGAATCCGATGTATGGCTCCGCGCCGATTTTGTCCCACGTCTTTGCGACCTTCTTACAGACGTCGCTGGTCGCCCTTGGGATTATATTAGCTTGGGAGAAGGTGTTGGTACACGGCCCGCCCAAGCCCCACACTCGTATTATGCCCCGACAAGGGTATATAAACCCCCACACCAATGGGTCTTTCGCTGCACAGATTCAATGCTCTTTACTACCAATTATATGAAACGCCTCACAAAAACTTTTACACCATTCAAGGAAATCATTGACTGGGAAATGAATTATCAGATGTTGCACCATAAAGGTGTTCCCCTCTGGGCAGACCCTCCCATCGCAGAACAAGGAACCTGTAACTCTCGCCTTGTAACTTCTCTCCCTGCTTAATAGAATATGCTTGCAACTTCACGCACAGTTACTCGTAAAAATGCAAATAATATGGCAAGAAAGTTGGGCATGTCAATGCTACGAAGAAATAGCAGAGTGCAACGTGCTGTAAGTGCAATTAAAAGCGCCGCACCAAGTGCAAAGGCGGGCAATGCAGCAGCACTCGTTTTTCTTAAAAGTATTCGTACCTACACAAATAAGAATAAAAATAATAGGCGTTAATAATAGATGCATACGTTTCATTACATCCTCCTTATATTAAAGGTAATCTTTATTGTCCAATTTTTTCTGGTAATGTTAAATAAACATTGGATTGATAATAAAACATATTTGGCCACGGAATTCATCTTTAAGATTTTGCTAAGTTTATATATTGAATACATTCTCTTTATTGGAGGGGTCTGTAGAGTGTCGTTTGAAGACCATATAATTATTGGATTTGGCGCGGGTCTTCTCAGCTACGATGCAATCTTTAATGACCTTCCTCAACTACTCAAAATGTACAATATACCATCGCCATCTTTTTTAACAACTAGGCCTCTATAACATCTGTATGGGTGGTCCTGGAACCGGCTCCCCCGCTTTTCCTGCACCCACACCTGCCGTCCCAACTTTCACTTCTGGAATCTTCTTGGCAGGTGTTTGTTGGTCTGCAGAGTACATGTCAAATCGCGTGACATCTTTTGCCTCATTGTAGACGGGTCTCAGGCGATACCACACACCCTTCAGCCGTCGAAAAGTGTCGTCGCGCGTAGGGTCTTCTCCTGTTGTGCAAATCGTAGGGAACAAATCTTTTCCATCCGGTCCATCAAACTGGGGCGCATTTTTAATATCGTCGTCAAGGACGGGGCGATACAGAAAATCGCCGATTTTGCCCTTCAGAGGAAGACACATAAAACTGGTGTCCTTGTTCTTGTTCAAGTTTATCTCGCAATCCACCGAAGAGGATTTCAAGATACATTCGATTGCATCAATGATTTTCCGCTTTCTCTCGGAAATAATGTAAATCATTTCGTCAGTTGTTACGACATAGTTTGTAAGGCCCGGCGGCACTTTCACTCCATTCTCCTGTGCTTTCTTGGCATCCATACTGTCATGAAGAAGAATCGTCTGGTCAATGCGCTTTTCTGCGATTTTATTACTTTGGGCTTCATCTGAAAATACGGACAAGTAAGTATAAATCGAAACATTCCGCTGGTCCACTGGGAGGTCCAAGTGAGAACCAATACGAATCGCGCGACCTTTTACCTGTTTCAGGCGAACTTCATTCCAATAGGGCTCCATAATATGAACGGCGCGTACATTTCGTAGAGAAAGTCCTTCTGCACCCGCGGAAGTGATACAGAACACACGGCAGAGCTCGCCCACTTTATTATCCGTGTAGCCAACCTCTTTTAGAAGGGCATTCATGGATTCTGGGAGTTCGGAAAACTGGGCATTAAAAATGCTGAGGGCGGCGGCACGGACTGCTTCATCTTCTACTCCAGAAAAAGTTATATAGCGGGGCTGCTTTCCAGGCCCGAGGCGAAGTGACTCTTCTGTGGCTTTTGTAAAACTGAGGCCGGCTCCTGTGGCAACCATTTCTATTGGAGCATATCCATTTACATTCATTGCAACACGAAAGATGCCAATGCCCTCCATACTGAGAAATTGGCTGTATACGAGAGAAGAACCTGCGGCATCCCTGATTCTTTCTAACATTGCAGCAAACTTGGCAGAATAGTTTGCCAAGCCTTCTTCGCCCTCTAAAAGCATCCTGGTCCTTGCAACTGTTTCCAAGCATTTTTTTGCAGCATCACAGGCATCTCCATAGCTCTGCCCTGGTTGGCGACCGGCTTTACAGTTTGCTGCAAATTGTGCCTCTGATACTTCCTTAGGGGCTACTGTTGCGCGTTTTGGAGGAGCACGGGCAGCTGGCGCAAACTCATAAAGAGATGGTTCTGGTGGTTGAGCCGCAAGCGCTGGTTGTATATGGACTTTTTTTCTTGTTGTATTTACTGGCTTGGGTACAACGGCAGCGGCAGCGGGAGCGGCAGCGGCAGCGACAGCTCCTTCTGCACGAGCAGCTTCAACGGCAGCCACTGCGCGATGTACTTTTCTTGTTTTATTTACAGGCTTCACCGCAGCAGCAGCAGCCGCAGCAGCAGCCGCTTTTGATACTTCTTCTGCAGTAGGTGCAACTCCTTCTTTTTCTGCAGCCGCTGCTACTGCACGTGCAGCCATAACCTCTGCACGAAGTTCTGCCAATGTTTTGCCCCCTCCTTCAAGTGTATCTTGGCTAGAAGCCAATGCCTTCTTTGGTGGCTTCCATCCAACTCGCATAAGCTGTTCCCTTTCTTCTCTATCTTCTGGTTGCCATGCTGCCCGCATTCTTTCGAGTTCTGCCCCCTTTATTTTGTCATTTTCCGCTCCTAATCCCCTATATTCTGGTGGAACTTCTTCTCCGCGAGATTCATAGTACTCTCGTATAAGAGCATTTGTTTCATCTCCCGTTGTTACAATTGCCTTTTTGCTTTCGGCCTGTTGCTTTACAGGAGGAGCCAGAGCAAGAGGAGCCAGGGCAAGAGGAGCCGCATCCCCTTCTTCTGTAAGTTCAACTTCTTCCACCTTCGCCGCGGGCTCCCCAGCATCTTCTGCCAGAGTAATTAATTCATTTTCTACAACACCTTGCCCAGCTTCGTCCTTTTCTTCTGCTTCACTTCTATCTGGCCGTGCAACTTCTGGTGGAAATACAAAGTTACACGTCTGCCTTGAACCCATTTTATAGTTACTTGTAGAACCCGTATCAGCCAGTTTATAGATTTGTGCCAGAACCTTGTCAACGCTCTGAGTTTTATCTGCCGTCAACTCTTTCTTTAATTCAATTCCACGCTTCAATGAATATGCCTTCTGCGCATATATACTAAACGGTACGCGAACAACTTCGTCCGTTTTAACACGAGGCATCAACTCTAAAGAAGAACCTTTGTAATATGAAACAATTCCTGTAAGGCGTGTAACAAGTGCCGCTTTATTAATGAGATTTACTTCTCTTTCTATGAATTTATCGCGGAATTCCTCTGAATATGGGGGCAGAAGGGCCTCGGACCGCGCCTTGGCCCCACCCTGAAAGGGTATACCTGCCGCCGCGAATGCCGCATTAATTGAGGCCAAAATGGCGGGCATTCTTCTTGCACTGTTATATGCCGCCACGATTGCATCACTCAACTCTTTTCGAGAAGGCTCCAAATTTCGGGTAAATACTTCTCGTATTGATTTTTCTAGAACTTCAAAAGTTGGAAACTCGACATCTTTATATTCGCCGCGTACTGCACCAATAACTTCCTCTACTGCCGGCTTCTTATCTCCTTTAAACAGGTCCGCAATGGCCGCATAGATTGCCGTGTAAGTGCTCGACTCTATAAAAGGAGGAATGCGTTTAATACCCACATCGTTCTTAATCTTAATATTTCCTTCTGGGAGGATACTTAATACAATACGAGTTTCACCAGATTCCCTATTGACCCCAACATAATCCACGAAAGGGTGTGCATGACCGGTTTTTGTAACCAGGTCTTCCACACCTTGCCCTGACTGCCCTATGGAGCCTTCTACAATTGTAATATATCCGTGCAGAACATTGGCAAGAATACCCAGCTCGTGAGGATAGTTAATAAGAGGTGTGCCACTCAGCCCGACGATTTTGGAGTTTTTTGCATCAAGGAGGAGCCTGTAAAATAAATAGCCGCGGCTGTAGAAATCACTCGTCTTGCTCGGGTCGCACATACTGGGATTAGGAACCCATCGTTCTGGCGTTATATATTCTATAGGAAGCGACCTCTCTTTTCCGGGATTTTTATTTGTCAAGTAGGGTTCTATTGTGCCTTCCATAATACGAACCAGATTATGTATTTCATCTACAATGATGACGGCGTCATCGAAAAACTTTTTTTGTGCTGGGTCACAGGCCCAGGCCATGAGACGTTTTGCAGTCACACCATTATATGAAATGAATCTGATACGCCCTGTAGGGTTGGTTTTTTCATCATATTCGACAATAGACAGAATCTGTCGGCGAATTTCATCGCGGTCCGCGGCCTCCAAAGAATCATAGTTGGATTCTTCGGGTTTTTTGCGGAAATCTGGCACCCAAATGCGACGGGCGCGCTTTAAGTACTGGGGGGAGAGGCCGAGAACAGTATTTGCAAAGAACATTGCAGTAGGGTCGGTTTTATGGTCAATAAGCGGTTTCCAGAAGTTTTTTAGTTGAAAATGGCGGAAACCGCATTTACTAACTTCGCGCAGAAAGTTTTTCTTTAGGGATTTTGGGCTCATTACAATAATATTCTTTTTTGCGGTGGCAAAGAGGGCTTCTGCGGCGGCAATGGCGGTACATGTTTTACCGGACCCGAGGCCATGGTAGACGAGGATGCCCTTATAGGGGGCTTCTTTCCGCATATAATCACGGACGAATTTCTGATAGGGGTAGTATTTATCTCCTTCGCCCGATTGAATGGGGCCTTCTGGAAGTATATAGGGAGCGTATTGCAACTTAATAAACTCGGCAAATCCGCGACGGGTTTGGGGGACATATGCGGTAGGGACAGTTGTATTATAGGGGTCCTTCTTTTCTTCTGCAAGAATCAGGCCAGCGATTTCTTTGTCTTCTGGAGATATTTGCCCTGGAACATCTTGATTTTCCAGCATTTCAATAAGTTCGGTGCCATCTTCTGCTTCGGGAGGCGGCGGTTGCGGTTGCGGGGCAACAGCGGCAGCGGCAACCTTTGGTACTGCAGCGGCAGCGGCAACCTTTGGTACTGCAGCAACAACGGCAACCTTTGGTACTGCAGCGGCAGCGGCGACAGCGGCAGCGGCAGCGGCAGCAGCTTTTTTAGGGGCCGCCGCTGCGGCCGTCCCAGGTTTTGCTGCAAACATTTCTTTTGCAACCACCGGCGTAGGTTTAATTGTATCAGCAGGAGGCTGTAATGATTCTCGTAAAGCATCGGAGGCCTTTTTCCCCACCTTTGTTTTAAATGACATTGTATATCTATACGATGTTCGTTTATTACTTTGCAGCCCGTGCCGCCTTTGCCCCTGTTAAAATCGCAAGGGCAAGGCGACTTGCCTCTTGTTCAGCCTCTTTCTTGTTTTTTGCAGCAGAACTGGCAATAATGGTCCCATCGGGAGATACTACACCCATTGTAAATGTTCTTTCATGTGGCAGACCCTCCTCCTTCACGACTTTGTATTTGGGAGGCTGATGATACTCTGCCTGAAACCATCGCAGAAGTTGGTCTTTATAATTCGTGTTTTTCGTGATTAGTTCCATAAACGAAATGTGTTTCTCCATTACATTTATTACAAAAGTCTGTACAACTTCAAATCCACTGCCCTGCGCCCCTGCCGCATAATACATTGCACCCAGCCACGCCTCAAACATACTTCCGAGAAGCCGCAGATTATTCCGCCCATCACATACTTCTTCAACATGACGACTAATCATTAGCCAAGGAGTGAATCCAATCTTTTTTGCAAGTTCTCCTAGCCGGTCATTATTCACAATTTCCGTCCGCAGATTTGTCATGAATCCTTCTCCCTCACCTGAAAAACGCTCCTTCAGATATGTTGCTACAATTCCACTTAATATACCATCGCCAGCATACTCAAGCTCCTCATTGTCTGCCGCTTGAAGAGGCAGGCAATTGGGCGGGCGTTCCGAAAGAATCATTGGCTCCTCTTGCTTCACCCAGACTTCCGACTTATTCACATAGCTTGTATGAATGCATGCCTGTTTGAACAAAGCCAAATCCTTAAAGCAATGCTTTACACCATACGCTGTAAGAATACGGCATATTTCAGCATCGGGAATCACCTTGTTTCTATTGTTCCATGGATTGCAGACTTTAGCAGCAGACATGTTCCTATATACTTATATATCGCACTTTAGGTTTAGACCTGTCGGCGCGCGCGTAGCCCACTAAATATATCGCTACATACTAGGTTTATAGCAATGGAGTACGATGTATCTCCCACACCTAATTATTTGGGATATATTCCTACATTTGTATCACCTATCGACCCCCTTGTACCCGACGACCCCGCCGATTATACCGTAACTCCTATGGATTTTACAGTGCCTGAGGGGGAGGAACCAGGTTTTTATCAAGGCACAGACCAAGATTTTAGCCTAATTGATGATGGGACACAAGCCGATAATAATCCGGATTTAACGGGGTTTCAACATATGGCGGGAGGTGGCGCAAACAAGATGACAGATATAAAAGTAATAAATATAGGCGACGGAAAGATAGAAGAAGTTATTCAAATCGACGAGACCGATTTTGACCCAAATGAATATCCTTCAAATGTGTCTTTCTCAAAAAACTATGTTCCAAATCCGGAATATGTCGAACAGTATCGAAAGGTATTTAAGAAGGTCTTTGCTGGCGCAACCCCCCTCGATATAAATAATCCGCAGATGCCATGTGAGAGACATGAATTTGATATTATTTGGGATGGATTAGTACATAGATATAATACTCTGAATGAAGAAGTTGTAAAGGAATCTAAGACTACAGGTAATGGTGTCAAAACCAAGGCAAAATTTGATAGATATTTGATGATTAAGCGCTTATTAGAAAATATTCAGAAACTTAATACTCCATGCAATATCTATACAGATGACGGTGAAATCAGTGATAAGACTGGTGAAGAAGATATGAAGAATCTGATTTATGCATTCATTTTTGCAAATCACCAAACAAAACTGCCACTCGATTCAAAGACTCTTCCTGGCGGCGTGAATCCTTCGACCTTGACCACTAATGCACAAACCGCAATTGAGGCACTGAAGGGTCTGAACATAAATAGAGCGTACCTAGATAAATATATTGAAGAATTTGAAACCGCACGGAAAAGTACATCCCCTCCTGGCAACCCTCCACCAGCCGGCCTTAAAAATCTATACGTATCCCTTGATGACGATACTTTCAAAAAAGCAGTCGAAGCAGAAGCAGCAACCTATAGAGACCAACTAATGACAAAACTAGAATCGGTGCTTAAAGGTACAGTGGGCTCTGACACTCTCTCTTCATTAAAGACTATGAAAGGAGGTGATGGGGGAGTTGTGCCTGATTCTGATACTGCAGCCGCAATTGCGCAAGCTCCTATAGGTGTAGTTGAAAGTGATATTGTAAGCACCGTAGGAAACTTGGGAAAACTCCTTGATGCCGTGAGGACAAAGGAGACGGATGTTGAAGTCCAAATTAATACTATTGCACAGCAACTTCAGGAATCTCAGAGAACTGCTGCAGACGCAAAGAAGCAACTAGCACAACAAGAGATAAATATGCTAGAGATAGAAAAAAAGTACAGTGAATGCATTCAATGCTGCAGTGGAAAGGAAGCCTCTGATGCAGCACTTACATCATTCCAACAACAATTTCAAAAACAACTTTCTGATTTCAATCAAGCCAAGGCAAACCTTACTAACGCGGCAAAAGAAGCGGCCACACAAGCCGCCACGGCCCTTCAACAGCTTACAGAAGCACAAAATGAAGTGACGAGGCAGAAGGCAATCGCGGGAAACTTGGCGCAAAAACTAGATTTTGCAAATACACAGCAACAAACTGCAAAAGTGGCGGCTGTCGGTGGCGCGCTGTCTAGATATATACAGGCAGGTGGTTGGTGGGGCGGAGATGGTAATGCCGTAGCGGTGGATACTCCTACTCCCGCCCCTACTCCTACTCCTGCTCCTACTCCCGCCCCTACTCCTGCTCCTGCTCCTCCCACAAGTATTCTCCAAGTCGCCCCCCCTCCTGGTGCACCCCCCGCTGCCCCTGCAGCAAATACTATGATTGCAGAAGCCGCTGCCCTCTTAAATCCCATATCACTAATCCAAAATCTCATGGCAGCAGGTAAAAACTTCCTTGGAACAACTATAGGAATTGCATCTTATAAAGCCGCCCTCGATGCTGAAGACATGAACGCGCAGAAAACGGTCTTGAATACTGTTATAGAAAATCAGAAGCTGCAAATAAAATCACTTCAAGATGCGCTGAAAAGTATAAAAATATCAACAACTATTTACGAGGATAAAGCGGCTGAGGCCGAGCTTATCGGAAAAATATCGGCATTGGAAAAACAAATATCTGATTTAGTAGGCCAGAATCGACGCCTGATAGAGGCAGTGGGGGTACAGGGACATACTATACAAGAGACTGCACAAACGATTGCAACAGCGGACAAACCTTCACCCGAACTTGCAAAAGTAACTGCAGAGGCAGTTGCCGAAAATAAGGCAATCGCCCAAGAAACCGTTAAAATTGCGAATGAAGTTTCGTTAGTAGAGGCAAAAATAGTAGAAGCCGCTGCAGACGCATTAGAGGCAGAGAAAGATAAAACTGCTGCCAAAATAGCGGAGATTCATGCTAAAGCGGAATTAGTTATAGCAGACACCCCATTAGAAAAGGCTGCTACTCAAGTTAAACTAGACACTGCGACAAGTGATAAAGCTGCCGCTGAAGCTGAACTCGTGACAGCAAAGGCCGAACAGGCAGCTGTGATTGCCCAACTTGCTACGATTACTGCAGAAGTAAATGCAGATTCAATAAAGGCAGCAGGCGTTATTGCAGAAGCACACAGTCTACCCCCTGCGGACTCTAAAGCACCGATTCTTTCAGCCGAGGCAGATGTTGCTGCTGCAGCTATTGAAAAAGAAAAAGCGCAGCTACAAGAGGCACAGAATATGGAGGCACAGGCCGAAGCCGAACTCAAAAAGTTAAAGGCAGACAATGAAGCCTCTATTGCAGCAGCCAAAGCCGCTGCAGAGGCAATGATTGCCGCGGAAGTTGCCAGAAAACAAGCCGAGGAAGATAAAAGGAAAGCCGATGAACACTTGGCGGCAGCACAGGCGCAGGCTGCTGCTGCTAAGACAGAAGCCGAGCGGATTGCGGCGGCGGCGGCAATTAAACGGGCAAATGAAGAAGAAGCAGTGGCTGCAAAAGAAAAAGAGGTGGCGGCGGCAGCTGCCGCCCTTGCAAAACAAAAAAGTGAAGCAGAAGCTGGTGCCGCCGCTGCTGCCGCCGCTGCTGCCGCCGCTGCCGCCGCTGCCGCAAAAGCTGCTTCTGACGCCGCCGCTGCAGCCGCAGTACACCCTCCCGCCGAGCCAACCACTACCAATCCTGCCGCTGCAGCCAAGAAGCCCGCAGTGCATTATGAAACTGCAAAACAAAGTATTAAAGGCGTAATAGGTGCAATTTTACAAAATATTGCGGCAGGAGGAGGTGATGCAGCTGCAACATGGAACAAATCCATTACCGAAATCTTTTCTAAAACAAACCGGCCGAAAACTGTCGCGGCATATAAATCTACAGAACTGTACAGTTTTCTAAAATCCTATAAAACATATTCATCCTATTTTAATAATATAACAGATGGTGTTCTTGCGCAATCTGACTCTGTTGCTATGGCATTTTCTCTACTTTTCAAAAATATTTCAGAAAAACCTCCTGGCAGCGCAAAAGACCACGGTAAGGGTTGGATGAAAACATTTGTTGAAAAACTCACTTCTGCATATGTTAATACCTTTTATATTACAAAACTACTCTCTCCTATACCCCCACCTCCAGCAAAACCTACCACCTTTGACCACACCATTACAGTGGCGGCAAGAGAAGCAGCAATCATTGAAGAAATAAATAAGAAGCTTCTCAAAAGAGACATCCTAGAAACTAGTAAACAAATACCTAATCCTACACCGAGCGCATCCGTCCCTGGCGATTATACATACGAGGCAAAGAAATTCGTTACAGTGGCTGGTCAAGCAGGGCATCCCGTGACATTTTCTACCATGCTAAATAAACTCACTCCAGCACAAATAAAGGGATTTATCAAAATAAAATAGACGCGCAAACAATAGATGGAAGGGTCCTCCGTAGCAGCACCTAATGTTGCATTAAAAGCAAAATATGCCTTTTATTCGACTCTAATCTTCTTCTTAATTGCGAATCCAGAAACATATATAATGACACAGAACGTATTTGGCTGGCTCTTCACGGTAGCAGACACCGGTGGCTGTCCTACAGCAACTGGTTTCTTCTTTCACACCACAATCTTCTTCCTAGTCCTTTGGGCTGCTATGCTCTTTCCCAGGTAAGAGCAGGGACTCTTTCCCAGGTAAGAGCCCAGGATATAAACGCATATACAAAGCCTCCTCCACTACCGCCATTAATGCATCACCCGTCTTAGCCGATGATGCCGCAATGGATGCAGCCAACTTCTTATGCTCCTCCGAAAATATTGGGTCGACAAGAGGTAAAACAATCTCCTTCCATTGACCCTTTCTAAATACTAGCATCTGGGTGGTTTCCTACTATATATGGAGGCCACCGCTTAGACCACGGTCGGCTAAAATTGGCCCCCGCCGGCCTCACCTACATCAGTAGTTAATCATGTTCTTCTGTATGGGTCTCATTTATGCCCTCGTGTCCTATGCAATCACTGTCAAGGATTGCGGCGTTGGAAAAAGTTTATTTAAAGTCAACCATCTGGCTATAAGCCCTACGAATCCTATTGCCGGCCAAAATGTAACACTTGATTACGGCTACACTGTTCCTTCCGGCGCTCTTATTGCAGACGGCCTAGTCAAGTATACAGTCACTTATAACTTCATGCCTCTCACACCTACAACTGAACCCCTGTGCCGCTCTACCGCATGCCCCATCAGCGGCGGCACTTATACAAATAAAACCACTATGGCATGGCCTTCTGGAATTTCCGGGACTATGACCATGAAAACTACATGGGAGGATAATGCCAAGCAGTTGCTACTGTGTACATTAATCTCCGGAAACGTATAAGTGCAAGCGCGAGTTTATGCACAACACGGCACGCTTTTTTTACGAATAAAAATCCAGCCAATGTTCTAGATAAGCATGGACTGGAAGATGATTTTACTCGGCCTAGCAGTCGTTGCCGTTTTAGGCCTGGTTTCCATGTATGGCCTTGGCATTACATATGGGCGAGGTTTCCTACAGGGTTTCCAGAGTGGGGGGGGCGCAGGTGTGACACAGGACACATTTACAATGTATTATGCTGATTGGTGTGGACATTGCCAGGCCGCCAAGCCTGGCTTCACCGAATTCTCCAAGCCTGGCACTGTAAGTGTGAGCGGCAAGTCTTGCGCAGTACGCATGATTAGCCCCGAGCATAATCCTGAGGCCGTTGCTGGCAAGAATCTGAAGGGATACCCTAGCTTCCTGCTCGAGACGGTCGACGGCAAGACGGTGGAGTATACTGGTGAGAGGACTACCGACGGCTACATGCGCTTCCTCGAGGCAAACCTGGGCGGCAACGCGGTTTAAGCGACGCGGCTTTAAAAAATTTAGTTGTTGCCGT
>Ga0136642_1000372_pt1 | contig 25049 bp, 46 predicted proteins | sample LowCatLa1302831Y_FD_115313 | JGI IMG/M metagenome (GOLD analysis project Ga0136642, IMG submission 115313) | Freshwater microbial communities from Lower Cathedral Lake, Yosemite National Park, California, USA - 13028-31Y | ecosystem: Environmental > Aquatic > Freshwater > Lake ... | reverse complement strand
TGAAAACAAAACCAGAGGTGCTACATGCTGAGATGAATAGTTTGATGAAGCTGGCTAAAAGTTCTAGTTCAGGTGATCAAGCATCCATATTTGTGACGCATTCCCCGTGTTTAGATTGTGCTAAAGGAATATATCAGGCAGGAATCAAAGAAGTATTCTACCGAGAAGCCTACCGGTCTAATGATGGAATAGATTTTTTGAAAAAATGCGGAATTAAAGTAGAAAAAGTTAACGCCGGTGATAAATAAGTGTAACACGCTGAAGCACTTTATGAAACACAAACACCACATTATTCCAAGACACATGGGAGGATCAGATGATCCGTCAAATTTGATAGAATTGACTAGGAAAGAGCATGCCGCTGCTCATTTGAAACTTTACGAGACACACGGTAAAAAAGAAGACTTGGGCGCATATTATTTACTAACCGGTCAAACAGATGAAGCTGCAAAAATTTGTAGTGTGTTGGGCGGCCTAGTCCAAGGAAAAAGAAATGCAGAGTCTGGCCATATTCAACGAATACAAAAACTTGCTGATCCAGCTGCGGCTGGTAAAAAAGGCGGCGCAACTACTATCACTAGGGGACAGGGAGCATTTGCTGATCCAGTAGAAAGGTTGAAATCGGCGAGCAAAGGCGGAAAGACTCAAGGTAAAAGAAACGCAGAGTCGGGTCACTTAAAACGAATTGCACAGATTCCAAGTAAAAAAAATCGCGGTATGATATGGATAACTGACGGTACTACAAATAAAATGATTATGCCAAATGATATTATACCCGAAGATTATAGAAGAGGCAAAACACAAAAATGAAGGTGATCCTAAATGCATTTAATGCAAATACAAAATTGGCCCGCCCGACACAAAGCGGTAGTGATGCTAGCATTTTTATCACACATGCTCCTTGTTTGGACTGTGCCAAACTTATATACCAAAGCGGCATATCTAGCGTATACTATCGCAATAGTTATAGGGACACAGCAGGATTAGAATTCTTGGAAAAGAGTGGTGTTAATGTTAACCAATGCCCTATTCAAGATTGATGTTGAAATTGGGTTTGGTCAGCTTGGTCCTGTTATTAAATGGGCAAGCAACTACTGTTCAAATAACTGGAGCTATGATATAATAGAGTCAGCAGGCAGAGATGCAGGAATGTACCGTTTCTACTTTGATGAAGAAACAGATTACGTTAATTTTATATTGTGGAAAACATGAAATATTATACCTTTTACCGCGAGAGTGACAACTTTCATGATATCCTTAGAGATATCAGTCTGAAGAAATTCATATCTGAAAAAACACGCTGGACCAACTATCTCCAAATCGGCATATCTAAATATAAAAAAGATGTTGAGAAGATTTACAGCTACATCACGTTGAAGTACGGTGACGAGATTAGGAACAATCTAACTAAAGATTATTCCCCGAAACCAAATATCGACTATACCCCTATTAGAAAATAAAAATGACTGAATCTATTCTCATTCTGTTAGTACTATTGCAAGTTAAGCACTGGTACATTGATTTTGTAAATCAATCTACTATAGAGGTAACCAGCAAGGGCATCTACGGAGACTTGGCGGGCATCCATCATAGTCTAAAGCAAGGCCTAGGTACTATGCTTTGCCTCGTACTAGTCACCGGTACTCCCTATATTGCTTTCGCTGCAATTCTTGGCTTCTTGGATTTTGTATTGCATTATCACATCGACTGGACAAAGATGAATTATGGAAGCAGGGATATTTCTACCCCTGCTTTCTGGAACCATCTTGGGCTAGATCAAATGGCGCATCAACTTACATATTTGTTCATTGCATTTGCTGTCAGTTAAACTGACTTACTCTTCCTACTGCTAGTGGTAGCAGACTCTGGTGCAGTACCCGATTCAGGTGCTGCTGTGAGATCATTTCCGGTACCGATGATACAACTAATCTCCTTTGATGTAGCTACAATAGTCCATGCACTAGTTGATGAGTTAACCCACAGTGTCATCGTGCTCTTATCTTCATCGCTTGAAATACCAGCTACGATGGGATTTTCCTTATACTTATCTTTTAACGTGGCGAAAAGTTTCACTGTATCAAAGCACTGTGTCTCGGGCATACTGGGTGTCTCGCTAGCACTACTTGCTTGTAGCCCTAAACACGCTATCCCAATCAGAAGGTAATGTAGTTTCACGTAGTTCTCCTATTCTTTCGACCATCATTTCATAATATTTATCTATCTCTCCATCAAACTCACCCATAAGTTGATGAATTTGGGTTAATGCTTTGTCCCATTTTTGTTCACGATAGTAATCTAGCATCAAATCATGGTGTTCACGAGTCATCAGATATTCTACCATTGAACTAGCATCCGTCTCTAACACAGTGAAAATATGCACTCCCTCTTTTTTTCCTTTAACCGCTATACAGTCTAGTTCTAATGTGAAGTAGGTTTCGCTAACCTGCTCGGCGGTTATTGACCCGAGAATAATTTTGACACCGTATGGCTTAGACTGACCTTCCAGCCTGGAAGCCAAATTGACGCCATCACCCAAACAAGTATAATCAAAGCGTTGGCTAGAGCCCATGTTTCCCACAACAACTGTAGCGGTATTAATGCCCAGGCCCATGCCAAAAGCAGGTACCCCTTCAGCCATAACTTCTTTATTAAATTCATCTAACCTCCTCATCATTTGTAGTGCTGTTTTGACCGCGTTCAATGCATGGTTGGGGTCATCCAACGGAGCGTTCCAGAATGCCATCTGCGCATCTCCTATATATTTATCAAGCGTTCCCTCGTTATCTAATATGCTTCTTGTCATAACGGTCATGTACCTATTCATAATCGTTGTCAATCCCTGAACGTCCGCGCCGTAGTGTTCACTGATGCCTGTGAAGCCCCTAACGTCAGTAAACATGATTGAAAGTTCACGTGACTCGCCACCGAGTACTAGCATCTCAGGGTTCTTCTGTAATTTATCAACTAATGCAGGACTCAAGTAAGTACCAAACTGCTTTTTAATTTGCATCTTTTGTAAGAATTCACTTACAAACTTAATACCATACGCATGTAGTGCTACTAGGATTATGATAGTAACGAATGCAGTTATATCAAACAAAAATAGATGACTAGTGTACAAGTACTGGCTACCAAACACCATGCCAACAGATAAAACAACAACTGATGATAGTCCAACATAAATCCACCTTGTTAGAAATAATAATAGCAACCCTGCAGCAAATATAGATAGTAATTCGACGCCATCTGCGTAGTCGGGACGTTGAATGACAATTCTGTTCATCATCGTACCGATTACGCTTGCTTGAACTTCATGTGGGAAAACTGCGCCCTTACTTGTTGGCACAGGGTTACTCACTCCACTGATTGTAGGGCCTACTATGACGATTGCGCCGCCGAAGTCTTTCGGAAGTGATGTTAAGCTGACACTCTTGTTAGTTTGACTGTAATCGATCCAGATACGACCTAAGCTATCGGTAGCTATAATTCCAAACTTCGGAACACGCATCTTTTCTACCCCATTTGCGTTTAGCTTAACTTGAAATGTAGAATCTCCCGCAGCTACTCTGAGTGTTTCTAAACTTAGTCCTGGGTACAGTTTACCATCAACTGCTACTATTAGAGGGACCCGACGATTGACACCATCGACTTCGGGGAGAGTGTTCACAATACCTACACCTGCTGCGTTGTTTTCTAATGCAGGAATATTAGCGATAAGCCCAGGGTATGTGATAATCTGATTTATGAATTCTGGATTCAGTACTGCACTTCCAGGCACACTTGGGGTGTTCTTTGTCTTGTTACTAGGAACTGATCCGAGTATTACAGGATAGCCATTAAGAGTAGATCCGAGAATTCCGTCGCCGCCAGAGCGGTCAGGCTCAGCCATAAGAACGTTGAGCACAACAAGACCAGCATTTTTCGCATAGAGTTCTTTGATAATTTTTGCATATTCTATCCTAGGTAGTGGCCATTGGCCGTACTTATCTAAACTAGCCTCATCTATGTTGACTGTATAGATATTATTCTCAGTAGGTGCTTTGTGTGTGATTAGTGTGTCGAAATACCTCAGCCGAACACTCTCAATGAACGTGGGATCGGTTGCCCGAAGTAATAAACACAGCACTAGTGTTATCAGGGCGGCCCAAGGGCTTAATAGAAGTTTTTTCATCATACATTATTTAGTTACCTTGCCTAACTGTTATTGGGGCACACCCACCGGCAGTGACACAGGTGGTCATGATGTTATAAGTCTGTCCACCTGTTTGTGTTAGGTTGACACTTGCAGGCCCGCCTGCATTATTCAGCGTAATAGTGGCATTGTTGGTCATGTTACCATATTGATTAACTGTAGCGTTGTTGCCATTACCGTTCAATGTAACATCAAGGTAATGATTACCTAGTCCAGTTTGACTTGCGCTTAGGGTATTGTTATTGCCAGTGACAGTGCTGAAAACTTGTTTTTGTGTTGTGCCATCTGCTTGCAATATACCGACTGTATTGTAGTTGCCGATTACGTTTGCTTCTAGGTAGTGTCCAACTGTTCCGCCCGTGTTCTGTTGCTGAGTCACAATATTATTACCGGCACCGTTGACAACAACTGACTGAAAATGATTGCCAACGTCTTGCCCCGTGTAGTTGCCAGCTGGAGTGTTGCCTTGATTCAAGTTCAATGTATTGAAACCTCCCGTTTGCACTGCTAAGTCTATTAAGTTCCTGCCTACTGGATTAGCCGGATCTCCTTGGCGAATAGTTAATGAATTATTGCCCCCGGCAATAGGTGCATACATAGACCCAGCACCACCGACTACATTCAGCTGACCATTTTGTGTTATACTTACTATATTGTTTGAACCAATTTGATCTATATAAATTGAGTGGTGCTGAATAGCATTTAGTCTTGCGGTGGCTTCGTTGATACGATTTTGTTGTGCATCAGTGATAGCGCTAACGTAGGCGGGAGGCGGTGGCACATATACTAACATACTAGTTGCACTTAGATAGTTCGCTGAAGGTTGATTCCAGCTATTCCACGTGATAGTAGCAGATGAACTAGTAGCGGCAAAAGTCACTGAATACGGAGTCCAATTATTAACTGTAGTATTAGCTAAATCCCAAACAACAGTCCCGTTAACGGTAAGATTTAAGTCTGCGCCACCTGCACCGTTTTGTGTCATTGCGTTGAATGTCACTGTATATTTCTCACCTATAGTCAATCCAGATACAGTTTGACCTATGCGATCCCACCCACCTGCACCTTCTCCCATGTACACCGATCCTCCCCCCGTTGCGCCGCCACCCGTGTTCCAGCCCATGTAATTGCCGCTATGCGTCCACCCGGAATATGCGGCGCCACCGAAATTGTTATTAGCTAGTAAGTTGGTCTGCGCAATTGCCCCGGAGCAACAGAACAAGAGAGTTAATAATAGCTTTCCCATCAGTTCTGCCTCAGTGTTATGACTGTGCCGCTGCCACTGTTGACTCGATTCTTAATAGTAGTGTTACCTTGAATTTGATAAATCGTAGCGGTTTCTGATCTAGGTACGGTAATACTTTGTCGATTGCTACTATCATCACGCTTCAATATTACTGATGCATCATCTACGTAAACTTTTACTCCGGTGCTAGCTCTGTAGTCCGGTAGTAGGCCCGGCTGGGTGTTGTTTAACATATTCATCTCTGCTGCTAGTTCCTCATTCAACATAGTAAGTATGTTATACAGAAATGTCTGGTCGAGAAAATTCATTGCTAGCTTGTTGTTAAATATTTGGGATTGCTGTTCAGTAAGTACATTACCAAGGTCTGCTTCTTTGAGCAAGTCTTGATTCAATATGCTATATTGTTTAGCCATACGTTGATCCACGTGATATTGCCTAAGCTCTGCTGGAGGACTTAGAATCATCATATTGTTCATTGCATCCAGACTTAAATTTATCACCACTGGTTTTGTTGGGGACAGACTACGACTTTCGACTCTTGTAGCTTGAAATGCTATGCTCAATGTAACTATACCTGCGTCGGTGCTCACATCAATTACTCCAGTTTTGCATTCTTTTTCTATGTCTATTATGTTTCCGTATGGGCAACTTGGTAGCAGAATGATAGTACTTGCGCCAAGTTCATCTACAGTAGCAGTAAAATCAGTACCGCGAACAGCAATAGTAGCAGTTGGGGTATTGATGGCCACACGCCCGGGATTGTTGTGAGCAATGGCACCCGAAGCATAACGGACAGTGCCGGCTGCCATGTTAAGGGCCAGTTTGCTGGCACCTGGCTTTTTCGGATCGTAGACAAAATCGTCAATAATCAACTTACTATTTTCATTTACTTGTACCCTCGTATCATCTGCAAACGTAATCCCAACCTTGCCTTGGCTGGTCTTAATTGCATCTTCCATCTCTACCCCCGCACCTTTAGTTCCGGGTAACGTTTTTGATGACCGCTGTATTGAAGCCGGAGAGTTTACCTGTTCGGTGATAGTCCCGATAGCTGCTACTGAATGTAGTGATATACTAGATAGAACTACGCATAGGAGTACTGCAGGTAGTTTCATCATAGTTTCCGTTAATGCGAGCCTTGCTGAATACCTATGGTATTTGAACTACCGTTAACTTTCACGTTAGCAACGTTGCCGGCAGATGTACCGGCCCACTGTCCTATGTTGACGTTGTTATTATTACCAGTCATACCTAGATTAACTGTGTTGTCAGATCCGCCTTGCTGTGATATTGCAACAATATTACTGTTACCAACCATAGAACTACCGGGTGCATATCCACCGATGCTAACTGTATTGCCGGCGACGCCGCCTGCTTGCATGACATTGAATAGATTACTAGCTCCACTAGCATCAATGCCAATTGAATTGCCATTGCTAGACTGTGATAATGTAGCAGAGTTGTCACCGCCTCCAACCATGCTAATGTTTTGTGTATTGTTGTTCCCATTAATAACTGACACTATGCTATTGTTTGCTCCTCCCGCTGTTGTCGCAGATAGCAAGTTGTTGCTTCCAAGTACGGTGACAATCAAGTTAGCAGTGTTACCATTTTGAGTTACACTGATGTTATTGCTTTCACTAGTGCCTTGCCCCGAACTGTTACTGTCAATCACTGCCGTTGCGTTGTTACCCGTTACTGAATAGTTTACAGTTGGGTTTGCTGATCCACCGCCTGTAGTGGTATTAACCCCTATCTTTAAGGTATTGCTGATACCAATTTGGTTAACCGTAATTTGATTATTATCACCATACAGTATAGCTGATGTTGTGCTATCTCCCAGACCAGTGCCTCGTACTACGTTGCCGTATCCGTCCTGTGTTACGTTGATTGTCGCTCCGCTTCCACTCTGGTCGATGTATATACTGTTATCAGCCGCGTATACACCGAGCATCATTGCGAACGCTAGCATTGTTATTATTATTTTAGCTAGTACTGTTTTCATTTTTGCTCTCCCTTTGCTCTAAGGCATTATTGTTAGTTACTGGGTTTTATAATCCCATACCCCTTTTCGTGCACCTTCTTTTATCATCTCAATCACTGCTGCTTCTATTGCTGTTTTGACCGCTAAGGTGCTCGCCTCATTGATCGTCAGCCCACTTTCAAATTCAAACAAACCGGCAGTGGGACTGACTGCTCCGGCTGTTCCATCAAACACCTGACTTAGTATTCCTTTACCCGGGTCAATACTTTTCAATATAGCAACTGCATCTGCTGTGCTGTATATAATCTTTGTTACGGTCACTGCTGCTAGTATCTTGCCGGTGTTTACGCTAATAGCTCTCAAGCTCACTGTTACAATGTCTTTGCTATACTGAGTCTGTGGGCCGATACCCAAGAATCGATAAGCAGTGCCCCCTGATTCAAGTCCACTATCGTACCCAATGATGCCACCTTCCATAATGATGCCGGCAAACTGCATTGGCATCAATGGCTTGGCATCCTTACCCTCATACGCATCTCGCATCTGCTTGATTATCAACCGTTCCTTAGTTAATGCGTCTATGTTGCCTCGTTCTACTACATCGAACCATCGACCCTTACCTACATCTTGCAGGGCCTTAATCAGAAATACATCAGCACCTTGTGTCACTGCGGTACTAAAACTCGCTACACCCGGAGTCGGCTTGCGCTGACCAGTTTGATCAGTAAACTTGTACACTGCTATACTCAATTTTGCCCCAGCTGGTGCCGGTACTGCATCAAACTCTGATTGTAGTTTGTTCTCCACGACTACTGGCTTGTGGTCGGATAGGCCTAGTTTTTGTGTTACCGCACATCCGGTTATTGAAAGTAGCAACAATGATATTATTAGATGTTTCATTATGGAGCAGTCATGTTGAACGAACCAAGAGGTACGTTGATTACCGTAACATTACCTACGTTATCACTGACAGTGAGTAGAATATTTGTTGGGTTAGTTGGGTCTTTTAACCAACTTAAAGTGTTGCCCTGGAAGTTAATACTGCCGCCGCATGCACTCGCTCCCGCTGCACATGCCCCGTTTGCAAACATAGCAGTGGCTACGTTTTGACTAACTTGAGCATAGATCCTAGACTCCAAGTTGGTTAAAAACTGATTAATTGGCTTACTTTGCGCTGCTGCGGCCGCGGCTGTCTGCGCGGATAATAATGCCGCTAATAGTGCTTGGCTGCGGGTGTACTGTTCGTTCTCAATTGTCAATACATAGGTACCGTAGCCACTTCCGGTAAATGCCGGGCTTTTGAACTGAAAGTCACCGATAGCCGTGGCGGCCGCGCTAATGTGAAATACAAAGGCTGCGGCAGTAATTATTATTTTTGTTATCATTCCGGTGTATCCTATCTATATAGATAAATATATCTATATAGATAGTTGTATTTAGTACAACTACCACAGAAAAATAATACACTACTTTAGTACGGAGATAAATATGGGCGATATTTTTAAGATCATAGGTGATTTAGGCATGCCGATTGCTACTGCACTAGCCGGCGGATATTTTGTATACTTAACTATCAAGCTATTATTGCAGGGGGTGTTGGGAAGCATCCGAGGGATGGCCACGATTATCACCGCACTTGATAATCGTGTTAAAACTATGAATCATGAAATTATTCGTATAGACACCCAAATTAGTTCTGCATTAGGTCTTAGGCCCGATCTTGAGAGAATTGCCCGGGCAGATGGTAAGACAGATGCTAGGAGAGACTAATGACAATAGAATTAATAGCATTAGTTGAAGCATCTTTTGCAATAGTGATGATCATCTATATAACTTACCTGAAATATACCAGAGGACAATACAAATGAAACACCTGGATTACACCTGGGATTTAAGTCCCGACCGAATCATCCTAGATCACGAATTAAACATAGATAGACTTGGTTGGAAACACGGTGATTTGTTCAAGGTAACCAACATTAATGGTGTAGCGCAGTTGGTCAAACTAGATCCACTTGAGAAATTTGTTAGAGGATATGCAGTAAATGAAACTGTTTAGCGAGAACAAGTGGTATAATGCGCAACCACCGCATATACGAGTATGGATAGATCAACTGCAATATGGAATGATATTGACATGATCGTGGCCGGCATTTTGGGATTCGTCGTCGGTGCAGTAATTGCACTATTAATTAAGGGTTAACATGGATGTAGTAGAACTAGTCAACAAGTTTGGATTCCCGGTAGTAATGGCTGTGGGAATGGGCTTCATTATCAAGTATGTTTGGGAATGGGCTACTAAAGAAGTTAAGCCTGTAATCAATGAGGCCAATGCCGTACTGATTGCACTGATAGACCGCATCCGCATGTTGGACAATGATTTAATCAGATTAAATCAAAAGGTGAACACCGTTCTACACTTGCGCGGCAAAACGATTGAGCACGAACGGGTTGAAGCAGAGAAAGATATCAACCACATTAAGAAAAAAGAAGATGACGCTACTGCATCCGGTGGTGCCTGCTAGACTGTATTCTTTGCAATATATTCGTTGATTTTCTGTTCTGCTTCTGCGAAACTGATGGCGAAGACCTTGAACTTACCCTTAGTCTTACTTAGTGTAGCGTTGAAGGGCATTACACCCGAAAGACGAAAGCCTTCGGGAAGATCCACATCTACTTCAAATTCACGCAACTTACTAATCCTGTCTAAAATTGTACCTATATCACCCATGGTTTCTCCTATTGTCTTGTATTTATTACAATATACTGCTATAATAAGATAAATATTTTTTATGAGGATAGACGAACTAATGGAATCAACTGCGGGCAAGATGCCATACCTATACCTGGACATGGATGGAGTGCAAGCTGACTTCTTTCAAGCATGGGCAGCTTTTGAGAATGTGCATCACTACAAACACATTACTGACCATGAAGAATCAATTGTGCGATTAGCTAGTACTGGTCCTGAAAGTGTGTACAAATTCTTCCGTGACTTGAAACCTCTAGCCGGCGGAGATGCTATCGTATCGTGGTTAAAGAAAAATAACATTCCATATACTGTACTGAGTGCCCCTATTAGAATAGAACCAGAAGCAAGTAAGCGTGGTAAACGTGAATGGTTAGATGCACACAATCCTGGCACAAGCACCGACGCAATCTTCACTAGTGCCAAATACAAGTATGCAACCGCAGATGGTCAACCCAATGTGTTAGTTGATGACTTCAGTAAATATTTAGATGCGTGGACTGAACATGGCGGAATTGCGGTTAAACACTCAGATGAGACCACCCAAAATACGATACAGCAATTGGAAAAGATTTACGCCCCCTATCTAAACAGGGCAAATCTAGGTTGACTCGATACAAGCAAAATGTTAAAATAATGTATGAACAACGAATTACCTGAAGGTCACATTGATAGCTATGAAGTCATTACTCAAAAAGATGACACCACCGGAGATGTATTATTGCCCATTCCACCCGAGCTACTTACTAAGCTAGGTTGGACTAGCGGTGATGTTATCCAATTCGGGCTAGATGATGAGGGACAGTTTGTTCTTACTAAAGAGGTGAAAGAATGAGTTTCTTATCTGACCCGTTAGGTGTGAGTACAATAGCAACCATGGCGGCAGCGCCGGGCCCGTTCACAATAGGACATGCCGCTGGCATTACCGGTGGTACATTTCCGTCGAGTATTACTACCACAGGACCATACTCGGTTACAGGCAACATAAATTGGAATACAACTGGCGCGGTAACCATGCATGATCCTAATCTTAAGGGCACCGGCTTAGAGGTTAAAGGTGATGCGAACTTTACCGGTGAGGTTACTATTAAGGGCAAAAAGTTGTCCGAAGTGTTAGAAAACATAGAGAAACGACTAGCTATACTTCACCAGAACTCAGAGCTAGAAGAAAAATGGGAAAATCTACGAGGCTTGCGCGAGGCTTACGTAGCATTAGAAAAAGAAATCATTGAAAAAGAAGAAATGTGGGCAATACTAAAAAAATAATGATTGACTTTTATTCAGATTCGTGTATAATAGACTACATATCAACTATGCCCGGCGATAATTTATGATGATGCACCCTGCTCTATCTATGAGCGGTAAGAAAAAAGGTAAAACTAAATTCAAGAATGCGGCTGAGGCTCAACGGGCTCGGGAGCTTGCTTCTGATTGGAAAGACCTACAGAAAAAGTGGGGCGTAGAGCAGGATGAACAGAAACGCAGGCGCGCAATGCGGGCAGAAACGCTTCAATATTCCTTGACTGCACCTGTTGGACGCGCTACTACTCACCTCCCTTCTCGTAACACGGGAGAAGCAGGTACCGTTACTTACAAACCCTCGCCACAATATACTGGCACAAAAATGATAGGCGTATCTCAAATGCCTAAGTCAAATGCTGTGCCGGTATTTAACTCGGATCACATAGTTGACATTGCTAGAATGCGGCGCTGATACACTGGAACTAAGATGATAGGCATAAATACTTCTATGAAGAAATTTTATCCAACACATTTATATGTGAAAACTCACGTTATCACGGGCCTAAAATATTTTGGAAAAACCACCAAGGCAGACCCACATTCCTATCTCGGATCAGGCACTTATTGGTTAAATCACTTAAAAGTACATGGGAAAAATATAACCACTGAAATTATTGGATATTTTGAAAATAAAGATGAGTGCGTTGCGGCCGTTACAAAGTTCTCTAGTGAAAATAATATAGTAGGATCTCTCAATGAAAATGGGAAGAAACTGTGGGCTAACCAAGTCGTAGAAAACGGATTAGACGGAGGTGCGACAAAATTTGGCCCCCTTGGCGCAGATACTAAACGAAAAATTAGTGAGGCAAGTTTAGGTAGAGTTCTTACCGAAGAGACAAAGCAAAAAATAAGAAAAGCTAGAGTAAATCAACAGAATGTTAGAAAAGCAGGAGAATGGAAGCAAACTGATAGTGCCAAACGAAAAATCAAAGAAAAAAGAGCTATTCAAGTTATATCTAAAGAGTCAAGAGAGAAAGCAGCGAAAAAATTACGAGGTAGAAAGAGACCTGATGTAAGTGAAAGATTCACTGGAATAAAAAAATCACAAGAGACAAAAGATAAAATGAAGTTAGCACAACAAGATAAAGGTCCGCTGTCCGAAGATACAAAGCAAAAAATAAGAGAAGCTAGGAAGCTACAGTTATTCACGCTAGAAACCAAAGAAAAACTAAAAGGTAAAGTCGTGTGTATCAATATGTCAGGGGAGCTTAGTAAAATAGATAAGGAAGTGTTTTACTCACAGACTGGATCAACTGAACAAAAAGTATGGGTGTTTCATAACTCAACTGAAGGTAAAAAAAGGAAATTGCGTCGTGGATAAGACAGGCACTTATTACTGTGTCATTGACCAAGAATTCGTGGGAATACAGCCCGGTGTATACCGAATTAACCTTCTGCAGGGTCAGCGACTAGTGCGTAGATACGGTGAACTCAGTACTAAAATTTGGCGCCAAGGGCCCAAAGGTGGCGTTAAGATTATCAAGGATAGAATAGGGTTCAGCTACACGGGATATGTTACTAACAAGCCCGAGTACATGAAAGAGTTTATGTGGGTTAAACTTAAAGCCCAAACAGTTAATTAAGGAATGAAAAAGCAAAAACATGGCTAAAGAAGAAGGCATTAAAATGGACGGCAAGGTAATTGATGTATTACCTAATGCTGTTTTTCGCATTACACTAGTATCAGGACCCACAGTCACTGGATACATCTCGGGTAGAATGCGAAAGCACGATATCAAAATTTTGCTAGGTGATATAGTAGAAGTAGAATTCTCTCCGTATGACCTAAGCAAGGGTAGAATTACTCGCCGACGATAATCGTCAGCTACGTTCATACGCAATAAATAGTGTATGAACATTACAATATCAGAAGCAGCCCGCAATAAAATTGCAGACATTTTAGCGGAAGAGAACAATCCAGCAATACACCTACGTATGTTTGTACAAGGTGGCGGTTGCAGTGGATTTAGTTACGGGTTTACTCTGGATGAAGAAGTCAATGAAGATGACTGGGAGATTCCTGCAGGAGGCAGTAGTGTACTAGTTGACAGTATGAGTGCTCAATATCTTGAGGGTGCAGTAGTTGACTATGTAGAAGACTTGATGGGCGCTAGCTTCAAAATAAAGAATCCCGGTGCAGTCAGCACATGCGGATGCGGTAGTTCCTTCAGTGTTTGAGATAAATACTAGATAAGGATACATATATGGCGATTTCAGGACAAGAATCAATACAAGTTGGGGTAGAGAATCAAGCTACGGGCAGTGATAGCATCTTCACGGCGTTTTCAAAAACTGAAAATAACTTTACTAAACTCTTTTCTACCTCGAGTCCCTACAACAGTTTCGTGGCCGGAGCGGGCATAACTACAGAGCAGTCGGGGAACGCAGTCACTATTACGAACTCCGGAATACTACATGTACTTGCCGGAACCGGCGTAACCGTAACTAATGCTGCCGGAAATGTAACCATTTCTGCATCAGGCGACGGCATCGCCGGTGTCACTAGTGTCGGATTATCATCAAGCACACTCACAGTAGCAAATAGCCCGGTCATTAGTGCAGGCATCATTAATATTGAATTACCTATGGTCGAGCAAGGCCCGACATTTAGTCCAGGTGAATATGTTGCACCAACTGTCACTGTAGATGCATACGGAAGAATAACAAGTATCAGCAATACTACTTCAGCGGGAACAGTTACTAGTATTGCCATGCAAGCAGCCGGTGAAGGTATAGCCGTGACGGGTAGTCCTATCACCAGCAACGGTACGATCATCATTACTAACACTGGCGTCACTCGTTTAACTGCTGGTGCCGGAATTGAATTGAGTGGAATAACTGGTCAAGTTACCATCTCATCTACATTGAAGGCATTGGGTACGGTCACACGAGTTGATGTGACTAGTAATTCATTGACCGTATTGAACAGTCCTATCACCCAAGCAGGTACAATCACGTTAGAGATTCCTGATGATATTACCTTAGTGGGTAATCTAGTTGCTGAAACGGTGACAAGCAACACTACTGCTACCGTGACAGGAAATGTCATTGCCGGTAACTTAACTACTGCAGGTGTTGCAATTGCAACTGGTAATGTTACCGGTGGTAACATAACTACAGCTGGCCAAGTTATTGCTACTGGTAACATCGTAGGCGGTAACATTGTGACTGCTCCGACTATCCAGGGTACTACTATTACTACAGTTGGTGCAAAATCCGCGAATGCATGGGGAACAGTTGGAGTAGGCTTTGTCGCAACTAGTGCTACATACACTGACACTTCAACCATTGCATCAGGTAATGTAGCTAACGCACATATTCACACCATTGATAGATCCACAATTGCTGCTGCAAATTATACAGTAACTGCCAATAGAGCAGCATCATTATATATTGCCGGCGCTCCTATTGCCGGCGGCAATATTACGATTACCCATCCATATGCATTGCAAGTGGCGGCGGGAGTAGTGCATTTGGACACTTTGACAACTTCGTCGAATACCTCAACTGGTGCATTAGTTGTCGTCGGCGGAGTAGGTATAGGTGATAACTTGAACGTCGGTGGCAATGTATCGGTTATCGGATCAATTACCACTGCCACTGTTGTTGCTAACTTAGTGATGCAATCAGTTGCTGCATCGATATCAAGTACCGGTACAGTACAAGCTAACGCAGTAGCCGTATCTAAGCAGTTGAACATTATTACTGCATCGATGAATGGTGCCAATAGTGCTGTATTACCTACCCCATCAATCGGTTCGTCAATCAAGATAGTAAACACTACTGTAAATAGTGTGAACGTTTTTCCTGCAGCGGGCGGTACAATCAACGCATTAGCTATGGATGCGGCATTTGTGGTAACCGCGAATAGTAGAGTAGAGTTTTCTGCATCGTCTGCCACTCAGTGGTATACATTCTAAAATAACAAGCCAGCAAAAAGCCCCTTGCGGGGCTTTTTATTTTAGTTTTTTCAGCGCATGATTTGTAAATACATTAATGCACATAGTCACGATATCTGAATGAGGCCATTCTAACAAGAATGGACATCCGTTTTTCCATTTAGCATTTTTCCTAAAATAGAACAACTCTTGGAGATCTTTTTTACTGCTGGGATCAAACTGACGACGGTGTCTAGTGTGCAGCAAGGTTGCAACATCGTGTGTCATATTAATCTCGGGGCATGGCCGAAGCGTCAGCGATAATCAAATAGACTTCTTCTAGGGTATTGCACATAATCTTTGCAGATTTATAGTCATCTTCCTTATCACGGCCTGCTATCTCAACCATGAAGCCGTTATCGTACAGATTGACCGTCATGCAATCGCTGCACTTTGCGAGTTTGTCCGTGAGTTTCATATTACAGCGAAGCCTCACCCAGAACTTCCAGCAGTTGTTCGACGGTCACATCTTTTGTTTTTGCCTTTGCACGGGCTTTGATAGCGTCCAGACTAGGCTTAGTTGCTTTAGCAACCTTAACCTTGACGATACCTTTGTTAGCTTCCTTGGTGCGATCGGCAATCGCATCGCTGATGGTAGCTTGATCGGACTGGGATTGAAAATCTGCATGAGCTTGCAGATAGGCGAGTGCCTCAAGTTTCGACATTGCACTAGGCAACTCCATCAAATCAATGCGTGATGCACCACCCTTAGAGAATTGCTTGACGCGGCGAACGAGGTCGTCCGTGAAGCGAACTTTAATAGAAGTACCGTGTGCAGTGATACCAGCGACTTTGAAAGATTGATTAGCCATTTTGTTTCCTTTAGATAACGCTAAGTTTAAGATTGTGCCGACATCATCAGCACTGTTATAATGATAACACAAACGGACATTATTGTCAAGTACTTGTGTTACCAAAATTAGTTAATTGAATTATACTTGATTCAAAAAGATTGCCCTACCGATTGGACTCATTCCTTTGCCCAATCCTTCTGCAATCCAGCATGTATCTCCCTGAAGGACCATATCCTGATAGAAGGAAGTGCTCATAAAAACTCGAACACGATATTGATTCATTTTATGCTCCAACGGTATAAGGTTTGTTCCAAGCGCCGATATTCACATCAACGTACCAGCCCACGTCAAAGTAATCGGTCTGAATGTCGCTACGGTCATGATTGCCACCGTTCATCACTTCATGAACTTCCTTGAGAAAAGACAATGCTTCACCGTCGTAATGCTTTTGAAAGTGATATGAGTTGATTTGGCTGTGACCAGATGTGTTAGGCTTGAAACCTTGTGCTACTTGATAGTAGTCTTCGCCGCATACACGATTAGAATTTGCGATAAAGTCAATAGAACCGGCTTTGAGATTCAGAACCAAAGTCATGTGATTGCGCACAGCAAGCGAACCCTTGACATTGTACTTTTTCAAAATAGCCTTGATAGCTGGGGCACGTTCTTGTTTGCGTTCTTGATTCATGTAAGCCATTTTGTAGTCCTTTAATTAACTGTTTAAGATTCTATTATATACCCGAAACCAATTAAAGTCAACCTTTATGCCACGAAATCAAACACGTATTCCACCGCAGTCTTGGAGATTTTCACCTTACCGAGACCGGATTCTTCGCACAATTTATGGAAGACAGAGCGGGCAGTTTTTTCAGAACATTCGACAAACAATGAACCATATGAGAATTCAGCACGTTCACCTGACTCAAGAAAAGAAGCAATGTTGTTGATAACTTGTGTTTCGAATGCCATTTTGAAGTCCTTTTCTTTACTGTTTAAGATTCTATTATATACCCAAAGCCATTTAATGTCAAATTTTGGATAGCTCAAATAGTACGGATAGCAAATTGAATACGATTCCGGTACCACTCAGCCACCATTGCCAGGTCCAAGTCTCATCTATCACTACGCAATAGGTGCAAACTAGGAGACACATTGAGCTAAGTAATAGCATAGACTCAGGAATTGATAGTGTCGAACGGACTGTACTCCATCTCCGATGGAGTTGCAGCCATTTCATATACGAATGTGATAGGGACCGAAAGGTACTGTGAAATTTTGAAGGGAGAATCTCCCTGTTCCAGCATCAGTTCGATATCCAAAGAGAGTTCGGACATACGGCTCATTATGATTTACTCCCGTTTGTCTTGAACAAGAAGCCGCACAGTATAGTAATGCCCCAGGCTTGAAGCCAAGTGACAGATGTTACACTTGCTACCGCACCAACCAAGCAACCGTTCCACAACATGTACACGGGCCAACTCAATAAGAAACTAAGAAACAATACACCAACAATACCAATAACAATTGCGCCTAGCGCAAGGATAACTTTTTCCATGATTTTTCCTTAGAGTTAAAAATTAAGCAGCAACTAACATATTTGCAGGGACGCGCCAGTTAGTCATACCAGACTTGACGATAATGAATTTACGGTTAACTTTGTTAACAGTACCGAGAACAACTGAACCACTACGGGAGTTCGTGAATTTCACGTTCGAACCAACTGTCAGAGTACATTTAGCTTTGCTAGCCAACTGACCACGAGCAAATTTAATTGCGTCAGTGATTGAAGTGAGGTCCTCATTAGAGAACGAACCAGAGAGAATAGCGCAGTTAATTTCTTGCAAAGTCATTTTGATTCCTTGTTTCGACTGTTTAAGATTCTATTATATACCCGAAATCATTTAATGTCAACCTTTTCAATAAGAAGATTGAGTAGTCAGGTCAATCTGAACCGATATACCTTCCCAAATTCCACCGATTCCAGTAGCACATTGGTCAGCAAAACCGTTACCACTGCGGGTAAACTCCAGGGCATCTACTGCTTTTTGAGTAGCAGCGTTGAACTTGTAAGAGTCACCGAGCCCATTGCGAACTTTGCCGACAGTAGTGAACAAGTGAACTTCTCCGCAGACTACGCGAAGTTTCTGAGTGATTGGGAAGCGGTTGATTGTGATCATTTGATGTCCTTTAATTAACTGTCTAAGTCTTTATTATATGCCCAAACTCATTTAATGTCAACCTTTCAACTTACTTCGGATTCCATGCTTCTTTTGCAGTCAGTTTAGTAAGAAAGCATTTGAAATTGCTTTGAAGGACACTTGCTGCTCGTGGCATTTGAACACTAGCCCTTCGCGCTGACCGTTTGAAGTAAGCATAGCAGTTTCACCCTCTGCCATCGTTAGCAATGATTCCGCAGTCTCAGTATCAAACTCCACATGTGGCATCAGCACGGGGCAGTGATTCAACTGGTGTCCTGTTACAAACCTCACCCGTTCTTTTGGAGTAAAGTAACGCCCGGCATCAATGTCGTAAATGTCGTATACATAAAAGTCTTGGTCGCGCATCTTGTAGATGTTGCCCTGGATACCGTTGCCAATCAGTTCGCCCTGAATAGCAATGTTGCGGCCACATGCCACTAGCTTTTCTTCAAGGCCGTACTTGATAGCAGCACGCCATAGTGAGTTATCTATGTTGTGCTTGAGGTCAAGATTGCGTGAGCAAACACCAATCTCGCCGTCTATTGCATAAACGGTCATTGACGCACCGTCCAGCTTCTCCGTCACTTCCCAAGTCAAGCCAGAGCACAGCCATTCCTTCAACTCTGCTGTCAAGTTTTGAATACGCTCTTGATCAGTCTTGGGAATTTGTGAAGGGAACATGCCCTTAACTTCGCCAGCAAGTTCTGCGGGTACCGCCTGCTCAAATTTAACAATTCCAAGTAGTTCAGAAACATCGTCACCTACTACTAAGTTTTCAGGACGCACCTTATCGCCGCAGTCAGTTAAATCAAACTGATCCAGTATGCTAATAGGAAGAAGTAGGCCCTGGGACACTGTTTTTCTGAGAGAAACAGTGCGAAGACGTTCACCTTCAACACCTTCAAAAGTCTTTGCGTATTGTCCGGGCTTGGTCAGGAACGGTGCAATGGTAGTTGGGATAAACGAGTCAGGTTCCGCATAAACTACCAAGTCTCCTACAACATATTTGTCAAGCGAGTCAACTACCCACCAGCCACCTACCCGATAAGCAACGATCCTATCAGCATTAGGAATTGCTTTTACTTCTTCAATTTTTCGGATAGTAGCCATCTTGCGAGTCATAAAATTTCCTTATTAATGTGTGTTTCTGTATAAATACTATCACTAGCTTTGACCCATTTGAATTGTTCCCGACGCCTGTCGATTTTGTTGAAGTCGAAGCAGATAAAGATCCAGCCTGTTTCCTCGGAGAACATAACAGTGTCAACCACCTTGACAATCTGCACAATCTTACCGTTAAATTTAGCAATCATCATAATCCGCTCCGCTTTATTACTTACTTACTATGACTATATTATAGCAGAAACGGGTTTATTGTCAACCTACATACCGATTTGTTTTGAGTCGCCAGAACAATCTCCAAACTCTAGCTGCGGGAGTTTTATGAAGACTAACAGTACCGATACTGACTCTTCCGTTTTCAAAAAAGATATACGGCTTAGTCTTCGGGAGTTTTCGTAACAGCTTCCGGGCTGTTCGTTCGTATGCACCGATCATACACTGATCACCTGAACGATGCGGTTGTAAACATCAGCCTTAGCCATGTAGTACTCATAGTCACGTTCGCCAGGACGAAAGTTTTTCCACTGATTCTGTCCTGCATAAGACAGGATATCTTGTTCCAAAGTACCATCAGAATAATTGGCAATGAAACCATACATGTCATAGTGTGCAATGAAACCGCTGCATAGATACAAAAAATTGTAACCAGTCTTGTTCAGGCTGTCAATGTTTTTGACTGCCTTAACCACGTTATTGACAATGAGAGTTTTTTGGCGTTCAGTGAGAGCTTGCATTTCCAATGTCCTTTAATTAACTGTCTATGTAATGATTATATACCCGAACCCATTTAATGTCAAATATTGGCTACCTTCATCTTTGCCTTAGTGTAGAAGATATGCTGGCCAACTTGTTGTATTTTTGCAACAGGATCCTTCCAATTTGGGCTGACATAATCCGCATGGTAGAACATTGCAGTCTTAAGTTGCAGGGCCCTATCGCCGCCCCTGAGTACACGGTGGGCAATCCATTGACTGTCAATCCAAGCATTGCCACTGGGCTTCTCTAACTTCTTTTTTAACGTCCAAGAAAACTGCGCCTTAGAATAGACCACGCTACAGATACTATTGCCCCACTTCCCCGACTTCAATCGATTGACGGTTACCTGTGCTACGGCATACTTGCCCTTCTCACTTTCAATACCAGCCTCGTAGTAGATGTTTTTAGCTAGGCAGTCTTCGTCTTTTTCAGTGAATGCAACCTGTTCAGTTGTTTGAGTAATGAATGCTTGTTTAATTTCAGCTACATCCCGGGAGATTGTTTCCAGTTGCTTTTGCTGAACTACTAACACCGCAATTAATGCGGCACCAGCGATACCGATTAGAACTTTGCGCATTAACCATCTCCAGTGTTTGTGTGTAAGAATACATTATACACCCGAACTGATTAACTGTCAACCAAAAAAAAGAGTACCGAAGTACTCTTTTCTATGTGCTATGGATCAGAATGCATCCATGTAGCTGTATGACTTTTCTTTCACCTTGACAAGGGTAACTGCTTCACCTTCTTTGTTCATAAAGATGAATGTACCAGATTGCGGGTCAATCTTTTGCAAGTCGGCCGGTCCACAGTGTGCTTCTTCCCAGTCGTAATTATCACGGTAGTCTTCATCTGCAACATCAGGATCACGAGTAAGAACCTTCTTGTAACTGATTATAATCGGTGATTGGAGAGGATTACCTTTCCATTCCTTGTCGTTCAGCATGTCAGTTGCAACTGGCACTCCCATGATAGTCAACGAAGGAGTGTACTTGTTGCCAGAATCAAACTCTGGCTTGACGTTAAGCATACGCAATGCAGATTCTGGAGGCTCATTATAGCGATTCATTTCTTCAACTAATGCCTTAAGCATGTCAAAGTTGAATTGGCTGAACAAACTTGTGATTGCACAGATACGCTCAATGTGGCCCTTGTCATTAAGATTGTCGTTACAATATTCAATGATGAAATCCTGTGTCAGTCCCTTGTAGTCTAACATGTAGAAGATACGACCAGGGCGATTACGCAGGTGACTGTCAACACGCCATTTGTCGTTACAAGTGATAACAAACAATTTCTTGCTTGGGAACACACCATCCAACAGTGTCAGCATTGCTTCTTGTGCATCAGCTGGATATACCTTTTCAAACTCATCAAACAATACCATACAAGGTTGCTCAATAGATTGGATAAGTTGATTGAACTTATCACCAGTCCATGGTTGGTTGATAACAATAGTCGGAATGCCCCAACGTTTAGATACTTGGATGGACAAATTCTTAGCCAGCAAACTTTTTCCAGAACCTTTTTCGCCGGTCAGCATTACACCAGTACTTGCATCGCGTGACAAAAATGTGCTGATGATACGGTCGGTGTTACTATCTAAGTCACCGTAACGCTTGCCCTTAATTTCAAAGGAATCAATTTGCTCAAGAAACAGATTACCTTGCATATCCGCTTTGATGGTGTAGTTACCGACAGGCAAGAGATCATGTAGGTCCAATGCCTCTTTTGAGGACACTCGGAACGTATTGCCAGATTTCAGAAAATAGCTCATTTGAAACTCTATATTGTGTGTTAATGTGTGTTAATGTGTGTAGATTATACTACGAAAGTAAGAGTCTGTCAAGACCCTTACTGTTTCATTTACGAGCGTTTGCCCGAACTTGTTCAAAAGTGATTTCTTTTACAAGCACTCCGTCACGAAATACTTCATTCAGAACATTAGTCCAACCACCGGTGCCCTTGTCAGTCCATCCCATTGGCTGAGTTACTGCTGACTGATATTCACCACTTGATTCCCAAAGAGTAACACGACCACGCTTGCTACGCTTACCACTATCAGTGATAGGGTCTTTGTAAACATCGCGCCATTCAAGGAATTCACCTTCGCGAACACCGATTGCGCTGCACTTCATTGCCCATTGCATAGTATCACGATCGATTCGTTGCAACAATGCGCCACCTTGACCAAACGCCACGTTGTCTGCACTGAAGCCTGCCATGTCCATGCAGAACAAGATGCTGTGGATACTAGCGTGATCAATACCGTCACCCTGAATGATACGCACTGCTGGATTCAACACACGATATCCTTTGTCATTCTTGGTTGAACCAAAATACTTTTCCAAAATGTACAGGCACTTTACAACCACGTCACTGGGGTTGCCTGAGTCTGGGCGGACAACCAAAGTTGCGCCTGAGTCAAGGACATCTTGTTTAAGGACGGTGCCCCAGAGCTTGCAGGCTTCATAAATGTCATAGCTGTCTGAGACGCAAGCGAAGATGCCGCCTGCTTTGGCATTTTGCTTGACCATGTTGCGGTATGAGTCAACTTCATTTTCTTTACCCCAGCTAGTTACAGTACTGTGTTCCATGGCAGGGATACTGAAGCCAGCAATGCCAGCATTGTAATACTCACGAGCAAACAAAATACCCGAAATAGTGTCTGTTCCCATAAAGTTGACAAGGTGGGCGGCACCTCCGATGCCACTACTCTCCATGCTACTAACACCACGAGCACCAAAGTCGTGCAACTTAAAATCGATAGTAGATGGGTCACCAGTTTTCTCCAATGCAGCAAGAATGATTTTTTTAGATTCGTAGCTGTTAGTTGCTACAGTAGTTGGATACCAAATTGCACGAAGCAATGCAGTTTCTAAGAAGCTAGTGAGCCAAAAACACTTTGGATCCGTATTTTCAATTGTTGCAAGAACATTTTTAATAGGAACAATTGTGCCTTCAGGAACAGCACGAATAACGACCGGCAGCTTACCACCGTGTACCCGTAAAATGTATTCCCATCCTTCTCGGTTGAAAGGCTCTCCGTGAGCAGTGATGATCTCATCACTAATATCAATGTCGGCTTGAGTGATTGGTTCAATTAGGTACTCTTTAATAAATGCTTGCAGTCCAAAAAAGACTGTATCGTTCCATGCGCCACCACGTGACTCAATGTATGAATAAACGTATTCAGTACCAGGGGGATACTGATTGAATTGGCTATATTTGTATGAGTCGCTGTTCAGAATGATTGATTTTGAAATAGACATAAAAGTTCCTTTTATATAAAATGCCACCAGTCTATCTAGTGGACTTGTTATTAGTATAACACAACCTTATTATTGTGTCAACTATTGTTGGTTAACTGTTAACCAAATTCTACCAGAGTAACACTTCCGCCTAGGTTAGATACATCGTTGGCAAATTCTTCTATCATTGTCATAATAGTTTCTTTATCGCCTCCGGCTAACCCCATACCGATATAAGGAAAACCCAGTCGTTTAGTTCCGTGAAAATGTAGTAATTTTTGTAGGATTAAGGCAAATGCTGTATATTCAAATACATCGGTGCCGCGACTCATATCGTATTGAGTATAACAATTTAGAATAGTGTATCGACCTGTATCAAACTCTGTCCAATTACCTAATTTGTTGTAATCGCCACACTGAGTGCTTCGATCTACCCTAGCGGCAGACGGATACTTTTCGGCAATCTCTCGTGCAATGCCGCCACCCATTGTGTTGAAACAATTACAGCCTTGTACCACTACATCAAACTCTCCTGCTTCTGCTAGGTCTAGTAGATTTCCTTTTGTGTGTTTTAGTTTATCGATATTCATGGGAAAGTCAATTGGATTATCTGTGTTTGTATAATGCGGCAGAACAACACCAGCTTCTGCCGCAATTCTAAGTTTGTCTGCTACGGTAACGATTGTTTCATTTGCCATTTTCTTTTTCCATTTCTGTTACAATATCCTCGGCTTCTTTCAAGCCGAGTTCCCATCGTGCCATCATTTTACGGAAGGCAGCAATGTTCTCACGATTGTGAAATATGTCTCCACTCCAAACAGCGGCATCAATCTCGTCCATTGGTCCGTTTTCTAAACGGTTGTAGTGTTGAATACGCAGATCAATCATCATCGTGTCCCTGGGGCGTAGAGGCTACTATATTCAGTCTTGGGCTTGTCCGTGACAAATGTAACAACACAGCCGGTGAATGCAGTGTATCCGGCGCCAATGTCGCCGTTGTTGAACTTTACACCGGAAACTTTCTTACCAGTTTGTTCTTCAACAACCTTCTTGACCATTTCCTCAACTACCTGTCTAGATAGTGTTGCACTCATTGCAAAATCAATGTTGTAATTACTCATTCTTTGACTCCAAAATGTTTTTTAATTTTCACTTGCATCGCAGGCCAAGTTAGTTCCATAGTCTCATTAACTTGGTTGAGAGTTTCTTTAATAATCAACTCCGCAAACTTTTCTGTATAACCAGCAGGAATATGTGACGATATTGGAAAATTAGTGTTGTCTATTGCCCAGAGTTTAGCCTGCTTATCAAGTTCTTTAATTCGTTCGTTCATATCAAGCACCGAGGAAGTGGGCAATAATTTCTGCGTGATCTTCAAAGCATTCTTCACTACTAACCTCTGCGATTGGAACCCAACGTGCTTTCTCAGCATCGTCTGATCCCTTTACCTTAGGCAGTTCGCCGTCTGGCAACTGAATGTAGAATGCGTGTGTAATGATACGACCACGTGGACTGCG
>Ga0136642_1000370_pt1 | contig 25144 bp, 16 predicted proteins | sample LowCatLa1302831Y_FD_115313 | JGI IMG/M metagenome (GOLD analysis project Ga0136642, IMG submission 115313) | Freshwater microbial communities from Lower Cathedral Lake, Yosemite National Park, California, USA - 13028-31Y | ecosystem: Environmental > Aquatic > Freshwater > Lake ... | reverse complement strand
TTTGTCGCCAAACTCTCCAGCCTCTTCACTGAAGCCGCTGATGGCGTCATGCTCACGGCGGGCATCCACCAAGCCTATCAGAAGGGCGTCACGGCTCGCTCGGCTCAAGCGGGCGTCAAACTCCTCGCCCAAGGAAAATCCAGCGGCCAGCCCAATCGCGGCGTGGCCGCGCTCTTTGCCACTGAAGCCAAGACGTTTGTCGCCGAGGCATCGCTGCAGGATGAAATCTTCGGACCCTGTTCACTCATCATCTGGTGTCACCACGCCCAGGAAGTTGATGCGACGATTGGCGCACTGCACGGCAACCTTACCGCCACCCTCCACGGCACCGACGTCGAACTAATCGCGAACGCCCCCTTGCTGGCCAAACTGGAAGCGATCGCTGGACGCGTGGTCATCAATGGCTTCCCGACTGGCGTGGAAGTCTCGCACGCTATCGTGCATGGCGGCCCCTACCCTTCGCTGTCCGACGGACGTACCACCTCAGTGGGCTCCAATGCCATTTATCGTTTCACGCGGCTGACCTGCTACCAGACCTTCCCGGATGCGGCCCTTCCCGCGGAACTTCAGAACGCCAATACGCTCGGCCTCTCCCGCCTCGTGAACGGCACCCGCTCCTCCGCTGCACTCTAAGCTAACCGCCAACCGCTGACACCTTCTACGTATGTCTCCCTCCGAATTAAAGACAGTCCTCTCATCAGGTCTCCTCTCCTTCCCGCTCACCGACTTCGCTGCAAACGGTGATTTCAACGCCGCGGGTTACGCCAAGCGCTTGCAGTGGCTGGCCCCCTATGGTGCTACGGCGCTCTTCGCTGCCGGTGGCACGGGCGAGTTCTTCTCCCTCGAGCCCAAGGAATATTCGGACATCATTAAGACAGCGGTTAACACGTGCGACGGCCTTGTGCCGATCCTCGCTGGCGCCGGCGGCCCAACGCGTGTTGCCATCCAATATGCCCAGGAAGCTGAGCGACTCGGCGCCAAGGGCATCCTGCTGCTTCCGCATTACCTGACAGAAACGAATCAAGAGGGCGTCGCCGTGCACGTCGACCAGGTCTGCAAGTCGGTGAAGATCGGCGTCGTCGTCTACAACCGTAACGTCTGCCGCCTCCAGCCGCATCACCTCGAAAAGCTCGCGGCCAACAACGCGAACCTCGTCGGCTACAAAGATGGCTTCGGTGACATCGAGCTCATGGTCTCGGTCCGCCGCCGCATGGGTGATCGCTTCAGTTATCTCGGTGGCCTACCTACCGCCGAAGTCTACGCCGCCGCCTATAAGGCCATGGGCGTGCCGGTCTATTCCTCCGCCGTGTTCAACTTCATCCCCCAGACCGCGATGGATTTCTATCATGCCGTGGCGAAGGATGATGTCGCCACGCAGAACCGACTACTCGACACCTTCTTCCTGCCTTACCTTGAAATTCGCAACAAGAGTGCCGGCTACGCCGTCAGCATCATCAAGGCCGGCGCGACGATTATTGGACACAGCGCAGGGCCCGTACGGGCACCATTAACCGACCTCAAGCCGGCCGAAGTTGAGCAGCTCGCCGCCCTTATCGCCAAGGCTGGCGTAAAGTAAGCATTGATGCACGAAGCGAACCTCCAGTCGGCAGTTTCCAAGGTCAAGTGGCGTGTGCTGCCGCTGTTTGTCGTGATGTTCATCGTGAACTATATCGACCGCGTAAATATCAGTTTCATCAAGGAGCAGCTCGGAGCAGAACTAGGAATCGGCGACCTTGCCTACGGCTTCGGCGCGGGCCTCTTCTTCTGGGGCTACGCCTTGTTGGAAGTACCCTCGAACCTCGCCCTGGAGCGTCTCGGCGCCCGCCGCTGGCTGACGATAATTGCGGTGGTGTGGGGCGCGCTAGCGACCGGACTAGCCTTCGTCCGTAACGAAAATGAGTTTTACGCCCTTCGCTTCGCTCTCGGTGCAGCCGAAGCAGGCTTCTTCCCCGGCGTCATCTATTACTTCACCCGATGGCTCCCCTCCGCTGACCGAGGCAAAGCGATGGCGATTTTCCTGAGCGGTTCAGCCATCGCAACGGTCCTCTCGGGACCACTATCCTCCTACCTGCTTCAACTGCGCATCCCCGGACTTCAGCCATGGCAATGGATGATCGTCTTTGAAGGCATCTTTTCTATCGTGATGGCAGGGGTCATGTGGCTCATGCTGGACTCGCATATCGCGGACGCAGGCTGGCTGACCCCCTCCGAACGCACCTTACTCGAGCATACACTGGAGGGCGAACGCGCCCAGGCCGCCGCACCTGGCCACGTCGACAAGTTCGCCCTTCTCACCTCACCTGTCGTGTTAGGCTTCTGCGGCGTCTACTTTGCCATTCAGCTGACCATCTACGCCGTCACCTTCTGGCTGCCTACCATCATCAAGGAGATGCTGGCCACGCCAGCCCCCCACGGCGGCCTCCTGGGCTTGACCGAAAACTTCGTTCGCTGGCTTGGCTACTCCGACCCGAAGGCCGTCTCGCTGATGTCGACCGGTTTCCTCAACTCGATGCCCTGGATTGTCTCAATCTTCGGCATGATCTTGGCCGCTTACGCCGCCGCCCGCTGGAAGAACCAACAAGCTTGGGTCGCGGCCGCCCTTGTCGTCGCTGGAGTTGGCATGTTCGTCGCTGGCCTCTCCACGCCTGCTATCGCGTTCGGGGCTATCTGCTTCGCCGCCCTCGGATTCAAATCAGCCGCCTCTCTCTTCTGGCCCATCCCCCAGCATCATCTCGACCCCCGGATCGCCGCCGCCGGTATCGCGCTGATTAATTCGCTGGGTAACCTCGGCGGCTGGGCAGCGCCGATCGCCTTCGGCTGGATCAAGCAGAGCACGGGGTCGATCTACATCGGCCTCTACGGCCTGGCGTTCACCTCCTTGCTAACGGCCGCCCTCGTCTTCCTCATCCGCCCAGCCCCCAAGGCCTGACGCCATCCGGACGTCCTGCCCCACCCCCTTTTGTAATTGTAATGTCCTCTCCCCTGATCAAATCCATCCGTGTCGTGCCGGTTGCCGGCCACGACAGTATGCTCCTCAACTTGAGCGGCGCCCACGGCCCGTTCTTCACGCGAAATATCATCCTGATTACCGACAGCTCAGGACACACGGGCCTCGGTGAAGTCCCGGGCGGCGAGAAGATTAAACAAACGGTCGAGGACGCCGCCCCTCTGCTCATCGGCAAGGAAATCGCGGAGTATGAAAAATTACTCGCCAAAGTGAGTGCCACCTTTGCTGATCGCGATGCGGGCGGACGCGGCCTGCAGACCTTCGACCTCCGCATCACCATCCACGCCGTCACGGCGATTGAATCCGCCCTGCTTGATCTCCTCGGACAACATCTCCAAAAGCCCGTGACGGCCCTCCTGGGCTCCGGCCAGCAGCGCAGCGAAGTCGAGATGCTGGGGTACCTGTTCTTCATAGGCGACCGACGCAAGACCACCCTAGGCTATCGTGACGAAGCCACCTCGCCCCACGCCTGGTATCGCTTACGCAACGAGGAAGCCATCACCCCTGCCTCGATCGTCCGCCAGGCCGAAGCCGCTCAAGAGCGCTTCGGCTTCCAGGACTTCAAGCTCAAGGGGGGCGTCCTGAGCCCTGCCCACGAGATTGCAGCCGTCCGCGCCCTCGCCGCGCGCTTCCCTAAGGCCCGCATCACCCTCGACCCGAATGGTGCTTGGCTCCTCAAAGAGGCCATTACCGTCTGCCAGAACCTCAAAGGGGTGCTAGCCTACGCCGAAGACCCCTGTGGAGCCGAAGCCGGCTTCTCTGGACGCGAGATCATGGCCGAATTTAAAAAGGCCACCGGCCTACGGACCGCCACGAACATGGTCGCGACCGATTGGCGTCAGCTCGAACACGCGCTCAAGTTACAGGCCGTGGACATCCCCCTCGCCGACCCGCATTTCTGGACAATGCAGGGCTCGGTCAAAGTCGCCCAGGTCTGCAAAGACCACGGACTCACCTGGGGCTCGCACTCCAATAATCATTTCGATATCTCGCTCGCGATGTTCACACACGTCGGGGCCGCTGCCCCGGGCGACGTCACCGCCATGGACACGCACTGGATCTGGCAGGAAGGCCAGCGCCTGACCAAAGAGCCGCTACAAATTAAAGGGGGCAAAATCGCTGTCCCGCAGAAAGCCGGACTCGGCATCGAGATCGACCCCGAACAATTGGAGGCCGCGCATCAACTCTACCTAAAGCTGCCTTCGGGTTCACGCGACGATGCGGCCGCGATGCAATTTCTGATTCCCGACTGGAAGTTCGACAATAAGAAGCCCTGCCTCGTCAGGTAGGGGGAGCGCCCGCCAGCTGGCCTACCAGGGATTAAAGCGGAGCCCAAACAGTGCGAAGACGGCGGCGGCCAGCAAGGCCAGCGCAGGCACGAAGAAAGGGTCGTAATAATCCGCCGCTCGTGGCTTCTTTTCCAAGACCACGACTTTTTTCATTTGGTCGATACTGGTAAAAACCTTGTCCAACGCCTCTTTTGACAGCGCGTTGAAGGCCTCCCCGCCCGACGAACGGCAAATATTAATTAACCCTTGATCCACGGCCTCATCCGTCAAGAACACCGCGAACACGGTGATACCCTTCGCCTTCATATCTGCGATAATCGGCACGTCCTTAGGTGAACGAATATCCGAGCTTTCGCCGTCCGTCAGCAGGATGATCATCCGGTCACCGAGGGGGCGTTCGGAAAGGTGATCAGCCGCACCATAGAGCGCCTTACCGATGAACGTGCCTCCCCAGAACTCATCAGGAAGCACGTTCGGAGCAATAAACGGACGGGCCATGACAATGGCATCGGTGTCCAGGGTGAGTGGGACCCAATGGATATAGTTGCGGGAGAAAATCGTGAGGCCGAAGGCGTCGCCCTTGCGATGATGCAGGAACGTCTCGATTGATTCCATGGCGGAATCAAAGCGACTGTGTTTAGATTTGGTCTGATCGCCGTGCTTTTCCCGCATACTGCCGGAGGTATCTAAGACGATCTGGATATTCGTGAGCTGGCGTTCGACTTCGGGTGGCTGATAAGTAATCGGGTGCGCTAAAAAGATGATCGCCATGGCGAGTAACCCTGCCGACAGACAGTTGGCAGTGAGCACCAGGAAGTTCAGAATGCGACCGCGACCGCCCGTACCATGGTCAAACGGCATCACCAAAGGCTGACCGAGGCGGACCCATTCCCAGAAGGCCAGAATGACGGGGAGCGCCAGTAAAGCCAGCCATTGAGGATGCAGGAAGCTCATGAGCGACGCACAAGGGGAGTAGCGAGACTGCTACGGATAAGCTGGGCAATTTCTACTTTAGCCACTTCCGAGCCAGGGCGATGTAACCAACGTTGCAAACGGAGTAAGGCATCACCCGTTTGCTCTCGGCCTGCGATGGCCACCAACACTTCACGCATCGGCGTATCGGCGGCCACGAGACCATCGCGCCAACAGCGCAACAGGAGCATTTCAAGTTTGGCCTTCTCAACCGTCGTAAGTTCGCCGCTTTCCAGCTTTAGAAGTAAGGCTTCAATTTGTTGCGCCGCAGTCGGCTCAGGGGCGGCGAGCACCTCGACAGCTTTCTTCGCCCGACCGTAAAAGATAAGCATCAGAAGCCAGCCAATCCAAAGGATGAAAAGGACCACCAAGGTGGCCTTATAATGACCTCGCACCTCGATGCCGACGGCTTCGGTCTCACGGACGCGGGCCTCAAGTTCCTTCGAAAGTTTGGGATCGCCGTGCACCTTGAACGAAGGCAACCCCGTTAAAGCGGTACCATTGTCAGTCATGAGATAGCCGATCAAGTCGTGGTCGCCTTCAATATTCACGAGATACCGGACATCATAAACCTTCGAGGCACCATGCTGCGTGACCTGAGCGATTCGAACATTGACCGCCACTCCCCAATGAAACGGCTTCACGACCAAGCCCGGACCCGTGTAAGTAATGATGGCGGCCTGCTCGACTCCGAGCGGGACATTGAGGTTATCCTCGCGCCTCAACCACCAGGCGAGGCTGCCCGCCACGACGAGCACGGCGAAGCTCCCAAGGACCCAGCGGCGGCGGAAGAAGGCGAGGAAAGCGTTCATGTTCAGCGGACGGAGCGGGAGCCAAAGCCCCGGTTCTTAATGAAATGGGTCAACTTACCGATAATCGGCTGATCGGTGCGGAGGTGCAGGTAATCAATGCCGAAACGGCTGAGTTCCGATTTCCAAGTCGAAGCATCGATGCGACGCTTTCCGCCGAAGCCTACGAAGTCGCGACCCGATTCGGCCTCCGCGCCGCGAATAATTCCTGCCCCCGAAACTCCCTGCTCCGCAGGATCTTCAAAATGAAGCACGAGACAATCGTGACGCTGAGCCAGCACCTGAAGAGCAGCAATCGCGCCCGCATCATGCAAGTCACTCAAAACGATAACCGTCGTGTTCTTCGTCAGGGCTGGGGCCAATTCGCGAGCTCGGGTGGCAAGCGAGGTGACTTCACTGAAGTCGTGTTGACGCAACTCATGTGACCATTCCATGACGATATTACGCGATAGGGTCGGATGGATGTGCAGTTCACGCGCCCCGCAACCCAGCAGACCGACCGGGGTCACGGAGGATTGTGCCGCCAGGCCGATGCCCGTCGCGATGCGCACCGCCCACGCATATTTGCTTAATAGCTGCGAGGAAACGCACATCGAGGCGGACGTATCTATCAACAGATACAAAGGAATCTGCTTAGTCTCCCGGAATTCCTTCACGTAGAGCTTTTGCAAACGGGCGGAAACCCGCCAGTCGATGAACTTCACGGGGTCGCCCGCGACGTACGGACGGGATTGGGAAAACTCTAAGCCCGAACCATGAAACACGGCATCACGTTGCCCGAAATCCAAGCTGTTCGCGAGTCGCTTGACGGCGACTTCGAACTGCCGGCTATCAACCGGATCATGGACTAAGGAGTTCGGACGACGCACGGAACGGATCAGCCGAGACCAGCGAGAATTGAATGGAGTACCTTGGCACCCGTCTGACCGGCGGCCGAGGCTTCGTAACTTACGCGAATGCGGTGCAAGACAACGTCTTCCGCGAGTTCGAAAAGGTCTTCAGGCGTCACGAAATCACGGCCATGAATGACGGCTCGAGCACGGGCGGCATTAACAAGGGCGAGGCCGGCACGCGGACTGCAGCCGAAATCAAGATCCTTAGATTCGCGGGTGCGACGGACTAGCTCAACGGAGTGGCGGAGGAAAACCTCGCTCACATGGACGCCTTGGACGGCCTCCATGGCGGAGACGAGATCTTCAGCCGTACCCACCGGAGTATTATCAATCATATCGAAGGCCGTACGCGGGACGGCACCACCCTCTTCCTTACGCAAGCCCATGCCGAGTTGGCGCTGGAGGATGTCCTGCTCTTCATCGCGACCGGGATATCCCAGACGGTGGAGGAGCATAAACCGGTCCAACTGGGCCTCGGGGAGCTCAAAGGTGCCGGACTGTTCGACGGGATTCTGAGTGGCAATCACGAGGAAAGGCGTGGGTAGGCGCATCGTCTGGCCGCCCAAGGTCACCTTGCGCTCCTGCATGGCTTCCAACATGGCCCCCTGCACCTTCGGTGCGGCACGATTGATTTCATCGGCCAGCAATAAGTTGGTGAAGATCGGCCCACGGTGAATGCGGAAGTCGCCCGACTTTTGATCGATGATTTCCGAGCCGACGATGTCCGAAGGCAGCATATCCACGGTGAACTGAATACGGCGGAAGTCCAAGTGGATAGCCTTGGCGACGGTATTAACAAGCAACGTCTTCGCGAGGCCGGGCATGCCTTGCAGGAGCAAATGGCCGCCGGTGAGCATTGCAATCATGACGCGCTCGACGACGACGTCCTGACCGACGACGATCTGGCCGACGCGCGTGCGCACGTCGCCGACAAACTTTTGGGCAGCCTTCACGGCCGCAGGATTGGGATGGGATGGCATAAAGATAAGCGTGAGGTTGAGAAGGAGAGGTTCAGCGAAGAATACCGATCCACTTCATGGCGACGGATTGCAGTTCGTTTTCCGTCATAGAATCAACGCCATTGAAACAACCATGTTCGATCTTTTCGATGTCCTGCTTGATCTCGCGGCGCTGCTCAGGAGTGAGGTTCACCATATCGCTTGTGAGGAGACGGCGGAGGAGCGCGATCACCGAGAAGCCGTGGACCGCCTCAGGCATCTTATGAATATCGCGAGCACGGAGCGGACGCGGACCCTTATTTCGCTTCAGGAAGAACGACGCCATGACGGCAAACAAAGCCGCCCCAACGCCAACCAGGATAACCAGACTCCAAGGGTTCTCCGCTGATTTAAGCACTGCCTGCAAACCAGCTCCGGCCGTGACTTTCACGCGATCCAGCATCACGGACGACTTAGCTAGGTCGACCGGGTCCATGTCCTGGTAAGTGCGCCATTTAGTTTTGGCGGTCGGAGCCTTCACCGCCGGGAACGGCACATCGGTGGCCTTGTCGGCAGCCCGGATTGGGTCGCCATCGAGAGTGACTGCCCAGCGACGCGAACTCAACGGCGCGATATTATCGGCCCAAGTATTGAATTCCTTAACCATCAATGGGTCGATTGCGGTAACCTGGCGCACCTTCACGACGTTCGTGAGCGGCGAGAGATCCAATAATTCATCGAGCTCTGGAATCAGGCCCGTGGCAGTGGCGGAGACTTCCAGCGTCAGCGAACCATTGATCGCAAACTGGCGGGTATCCATTGTCTGAACGACTTCGATCTTCTCGGCGGGACGCGGAGCCACGTGCGTGGTAGCAACCTTCAACAAGGTCTCAGAGGAGGTGGCGGGGATAGTGACCGGACCACTGAGGTCGATGAAGCGAAGTTCCATCTGCACCGGGGGGATTTTATCGACGCTGGCGTCTTTGGCCTTCACGAGTACGTAAGCCAGAGGAGTTTCCTCCCAGCCCGGGCGATTCGTCGGGCGCGGCTTTACATCCGGCAAAGCGAACGTGATTGAGCGAATGGTGAAGAAAGGCGAAAGCGTGTCGGTGAGATTCTGTTCGAACTCATCGCGCGGCCCTTTCGTATCGGCGGTCTTGCGGACTTGATTGCCGCGGCGCTTGGCATTCGCGGCGACGGCGCCCATGTCGTTACTTAGGTATTGGCCAAAACGTGCGACACGACCCATGGCTTCCGTATGAACGACGCTGACGATAATGCCGAACTCCTGGTTGACCCCGACGGCATTCGGACCGTCGACTCGAGTCTCCACGTGAATCTCGCTGAGCAATTCGTCGAGATAGTCCGAGCGCTTCTTCAGGCCGAGCGTGAAGGGGTCGTTCTTCGTGACCACCAAGGCGCTGGCGAGGTAGCGGTATTTGAGATCTTCGTGAAGAGGATTATTCGTATCCGTCAGGCGAGCATTCAAGGTCTTCGCCAACTGCCCCATGTGAATGCCAGCGGTTTTGCCCGGAAGTTTAAGCACAGCCTCACGGATATGGGCGAGTGCCGCCCGATTCATTGGTTTGGAGAGGTTAACCTGACCATTAGAGCCGATGCCCACGACAGCATTGAACCAACTTAAGTAGCCTTCGATGGTGTATTCCGAGGGCTGGAGGTGAGTGACCGCCTTACCGTAGGCAACCGAAGCACGCTGGAAGTAATCCTGCGATTGAAGCATACGTTCCTTGGCCGCAACAATGCGCTTCGATGGATCAGTGGCATTGAGTTCCTGAAAACTTTCGAAATCAGCCCAATCATTGAGGACCACGCCGCCAAGCGTGAGGGCCTTATATGCCTGATCGCGACTGGCGGACCACTGATCGATCATCTTAAGTACCGAGGTGTAGCCAACTTCGACCATGGCGTAGGTCTGAGCTTCATTGCGGCGGGTAAGACTGCTGCGTTGTAGGTCAACGCGGCGCCAGCGATCGAAAAGATTGGCGTGCATCTTCTGGACTAACAGGAAGAAGACTTGTTCATCCATCTTCGCCGTCGGACCAAAAACCTTCTCAATGTGGGTGTCGCGGTAAGCTTCGGCATTACTGTAAGCTAGGTCGAAGGCCGTCACGACCTTACTCTGGTCGCGCGGGGCCACCCCGGCCTTGCGGAAGACATTCATCATGAGCGCGAGGCTTTCGATATTACGTTCCATCATCACCGGGGTAATCGGGATGCGGGCATCCTCCGGCAGGCCGTAGCGTTTCCGCAATTCTTCAGGCAACTGAGGATTATGAGCCTGTCCCCACGCTTGCAGGAAGTCTTCCGCGAGGGCGAGGCCGGCCTCGGGATGGCGGCGAGCGAGGTCGACGATGCGGTCAGCAGCTAATTCAAAATTGGCACTGGCGATGATGGCGCGGGAAAGACTCGCATCGAAACGGTTGCGCATATCCTCCGGGAGCGAAGCCAGCCACTTACCCGTCGGGGCGAGGCCGAGCAGTTCTTCGGGATCGACTTCATTACCGTTATTTCGGAAACGCTGGCGATTCACACTGCGCTGGCTGAATGATGCCTCGGCCTCATTCATCCATGATTCAGCCATCAACGAGAGCACCTGCTTCCAGTTACCCGTGGCGAGATTGGCGTGCTCGGCGATCAAGCCCGCCAAGACGGTCTGGGCCCGCAGGTTATCCAAGCGTACGCCCGGTTCATTCCGCGACTCGGTCTGCAATTTACGCTCGAGACCCGCGACAATCTTCAAAGCGGAGTCTGGTTGATTCTGGATGAGTTCCTTGAAGGTCGCGCTGAGGGCACTGCTCGGCACCTGGGTGAGCACCCGGACGAGCGCGGTAGCGGCCTTACTCTTTTCCCAGTCATTCACGCGTTCCTGCTTCAGGATATTAAGATTTTCGTCCCAGATCCGCTGGACCTGGTCGCGCTGGGCGAGCTCCGTGGCCTGTTCGGCCGCTAGAAAAGCAGCCACCTCAGCGCGAAGTCCTTCGTCGGCAATCTTTTCCAGATTGGCCTCATCGGGCAGATACGTTCGAGCGAGTTCTTTGAAGCCACCAGCCAAGAGCAGACGGCCTGCATCCAAACGATGAGCCGGAACTTGGCCGCCGAAGTGCACCGTCCCCTTCTTCAGACGGTCGGCGACCCAGAAACTCTCGGAGGTCGGCACAATCTGACCGAGCATCTGGCCAAGTTTACGGATTTCAACGTCCGTCAAATCACCAGGGGCAGCATCGGATAGGGCAAAGACATCGTCCATGCGCACGCCATTTTGGGGACGCTCGGCAAGGTCGGAGAGCATCTTGTCGTAAATGCCACGCGATAGATCAGCAGGTAGTTTCGTTAGTTCCGAGCGGACGAGCGCCCAGTCGCCCAGACGGAAAGCATGCATGAAGCGGACGTCGGCCGGGGCGTTGTCTTGCAGCTTCGCAGCCCGCTCCATCGCGGCAAAGACCTCATTGAGGTCGCGGGAGTAGCGCTGGCGTAGCAAATTTTCATATTGCTTCTGGGTCTTGGCATCGAGGGATTGCTGGGCGGATAGGCTACCCGCAAAGGCGGCCACTGCGCAGAACAGAATAGGGCGAATCAGTCTCATGTTTTTGTTTTATAATGTAAGCGGGTTAATCAGGAACCGTTGTCGGGGATCTTCTTGGCTTCTTCAATGATGACGCGGTAGTCCGTCTTTTCGGGACCCTTAGGAAGCGGGGCCGGGCCACCGAGGAGGGCGGCGGCAGCGTGGGCTGTCTTAGGGTCAGGCTTGGCAGCAGGCTTGACCTGAAGGGCAGCCTCGAGGTTCTGTTGTTTGACTGCACCGATGCCCGTGACGCCTTCGACGGGCATGATACCACCGGCGGCAGGCTTAATGGCTTCAGGGGGATGGATGCCTTCGACCTTATCGACGCCCTTAGCGGCAGGCGGAGGCGGCGTGCCTTCGGCCACGGGAGGAGGCGGGGTGGCTTTCGTGCCCGCACCCTTAACGGCTTCGGGAGGATGAACGCCCTCAACCTTCTCGACACCCTTGGCGGCAGGCGGGGGCGGGGTGCCTTCGGCGACGGGGGGAGGAGGAGTGCCCTTGGTGCCAGCTCCCTTTACGGCGGGAGGCGGCGGAGTGCCCTTAGCCGCAGGCGGCTCGACCGGGGTAGCGGTCTGGGGGACGCCATTCACGGCCTTCTGAGTGGGCGGCGGAACCGCGGCCGGGGGCGGGGTTTCCTTGATCATCTTCGCACCGTCAGGGGTCTTCACTCCGTCAACTTTTTCAACGCCCTGCACCGTGGTCGGCGCGATGTTCTTGGCAGCGGGTTCAACTTCACGAATCTTACCAGAACCTTCCTGGCGAACGCCCTTCACACCCTCGACGACCGCCGGAGCGGGATTGTTCTGCGCGAAGGCAGCGAGACAGAGGGCCAGTGGCCACAGGGTGTGAAACGACGGATGGGTTTTCATAAATTATTCAGGCGGGCGGAACGATTGAACTCCGCCTGCACGCGGCGCTCGTAATCGGCCAAGGCGGCCGGATCTTGGTGCTCCGCGAGGTAGCGGAAAACCTGGCGGGTTCGTTCGGCGTAAGGCCGCCATTCCTCTTCGGTCGCACCATTGGCCTTCAGTAACGAAGTGCCGTAGAAGTAAGCCTTGCCGAGCGTCTCGCGGATGGCGCGGGTCGTCGAGCCATCCTCGCCATCCACCGCGGCTGACTCCAGGAGCAGCTGCGTCAAATCCGTGATGGCGCCGGCGACATCCAGCATCTCGATGCGAGCCTTGGCCTTCGCGAGGCGAATTTGATGGCGCACCGAAGGGCGTTCGTCGGTCGGCAATTCGGCGGCGAGTTTATTGTATTCCTCGACGATGGTAATCCAGTCCGGCTCCTTCACGCGCTCTAAGGCCCGAATCTGCACGAGGTGGTCGCGGGCTTTCTCCCGAGCGAGTTGGGCGTCGCCGGCGTTGAAATGATAATAAATCACCCCGACAGGAAAGAGCAGCCAGAGCAAGGTCAGGAACTTTCTCATCGCGAAACGGCACCCTCCGCTGGGTTGGCTTGCGGCCGGATTACTTTCCAGTGAGTCCCGAAATACTGCAAGGCCACGGGCAGGAACGCGACGATCAGGGCGCCAAGCGTCATGGCTAACAAGGCTAGCTGGGCCAGGTCTAGGCCGTTCTTGGGCAACGGTGCCCGCATCACCATATCCCCCAAGGCATCGGTCGGCAGGTGCTTCTCATTCACGTCGTAGTATGAACCCTTTAACGACCGCGCGATGGTGGCCAGTACCTCGGCATCCTGACGCGACTGATGGCCGGCAATGAAAGTTCCCTTTCGTGGATTACCGATACCGAGGACGAGAACTTCCTTTACTGACTTAGGGCGCGGCAGGATGGGTTGCAGGGGAATCGTGTCTCCATCCGTAAAGATTAACATGCGCACCGTTTCGTCGGGCAGGTCCTTCACCAAGGTCACCGCGGCATTGACCGCTGAGCCAAGGTCGGTCTCCCCTGGCTTCATGATATACTGAATCGGTAGGCCATTGAAGACATTGCGGACCAACTCCGGGTCGCGGGCTTCCATCACCACCGCTTTGGCATCGGTATAAAATCCAACCACCCCGAAACGGAGGTCGCCCCCGACACGCATCAGCACGGTTTCAACTTCTTCGCGCATACGTTCCTGGCGGGTGGATTTCCCTTCGGGCCCAGCGTCCTTGAGGTACATGCTGGGCGAAAGGTCCGAGACAAAAATCAGTCGCGCGGCCTGCTTGGAATCTCGCGGCTTCCCATCCTTCTCCACCTGGTGAAGTTCGAACATCACCGCCAAGCCCCACGCGAACGCCACCAAGGCGAGGCAGCGGAGATAAGGCGCCACCACAGTCCAAGGCCGAGGAGCGTTATCCGGGCCAAAAGCCAACCGAGCTACCCGCCGGACACGCCTTCCATGCAGCCACTCCGCAAAAGCGGAGAGCACCAGCACAAATAGTGCGACTTGCAGGGAGGTCATGGAGGGGGAATCGCAGGGGGACGATTCAGGCGGAAGGTCTAGGGTGATGCCCCCAGGATAGCAAGGGGGATGGACGTTAAATGAAAGGGTTCAGACACGGGGCAAATAGCCCTAAAGGGAGTCGTTTAAGAAAAAAAATACCGTCCTGAAGCCCTTGGCGGGGCAATCCAGACCGATGGTGAAAGGCCGAAGCGGGTCGCTTTATTTAAGCCAGAGCCGGGCGACCTGCTTAGGCGATAACGCCGTCGCGGCCTGCTCCAGTTCCACGGTCACCTTGCACAAATTGCCAGCGAACTTAACGGCCTTCACCTTGCCAGTTGCCGACTCGCCCATCGCCTTACGATCCTGCCCGGCACCGGCTAAGCGAATCGGGGAGCCTTCGCGCAATTGACGGCCGACGTCGCCCGACTCCTGGAAGAACGTCAAATCAACCTGTGTTCCCATCACTTTATCAACGTAGCCAGGCGCACCCTCTTCCATCATCCGTTTAGCGTGAACGGCACGCTGCGTCGCCTGGAATTTAAGGAGGCTGGCTTCATCGAGAAAGATTTCCCAGCACATGCGCACCTTGCCCTTGCCCATACCGTGGGTCTGCGTGCGCAGTTTGTCGCCGACCTTGATATCGGCGAAGGCCGCTGCCTTGCCGTCCTTCCAATAGTGCGTGGCAGTCTCAGTCTCGAGGGTAATCCCCTTCTCGCGGATGTAACTCTTGTCCGCACTTCCTTGCGTGCAGGTGATTTTGCCAGAGGCGGCATCAATGGCGTCCACATGAAAGAACTCTTTGTGGCCATGCATCATATTCATTTCGTCCTGAATGTAGGTCAGCCAAGTCCAAGTGCCGGCGGCGTCCTCGTGCATGCGGAAGATCGCCCGCTCGCCTACCCGGAAATCCTGCAGGTCGCCAAAAGCCGCATGGTGGAGCAATTCGGCATAAGGCAGCACCTTAAAGGTCATCAACTCATCGGTGCCCTCCTTGCGGAAAACCCCCGAGCGGCTGGGCAGATCCATGCTTACCAGCTCGCCCCAGATTCGGCGCATGGCCTCCGTCGGCACAATCACTTCGCCCGGATTGATCTTCCGGATAGGCTTCGCGACTGGCTCGACGGCGAGCAAGGCGAACGGACAAAGCAAGACAAGGAGCAGAATCTTCATGGGGATGAATCTAGGACAATCAGACTTCGGGTAAGTTGCAATCCGGTAGCCCTCGCCTCCCGCCTACTTCTTGAACACGGCCGAGTCCCGATTGGCGGCCGACTCCAAGTAGGCCAGTAAGTCTAACACTTCCTGTTTATTCAGGGTACTGATCAAACCCGGCGGCATGGGTGAAATCTTCGACAGCTGGCGCGATTTAATATCACTCTTGCGAATGGTCTGCATCTGCGGGGCAAGCATACTAGGCCGAATCACGACCTTATCGTCCGTCTCACGGACCAACCGACCGATGATAAGGTTGCCGTTATTTAAGGTGAATTCCGTATTCGCGAACTGCTCAGAGACGACCTTGGAGGGGTCGAGGATGGACTCGAGAATATCACGGCGGCCGAAACGACTCGAGATCGCCGTCAAATCCGGACCGACCGAGCCGCCTTCGTTGCCAATCTTATGGCACAGGAGGCACTGGGCGGAGGCCAGCGCATCCTGCCCTTGCGTAAAACTCCGTCCGGCTCCGACTTGCTTCAAATCACCTTCGAGATCGGCCATTTTCCAATCCTGCACGAAGCCGCGCGGCTTCTTGGGCTTGCGGAGGTTATGCAACGGCTCAGCCCATGAATCGATCAACGACTGATAACTAGGTAATTCCGCGGGAGGAATCGTCGCGATGGCCTCTTGGCGAATCTTCACGAGAAAACTCTCGTAGCTCGCCCCATTGCCGTAGCCTCGACCAGCCTCGTCAAACCAACGCAATAAATCCTCTGGGTGCTTGCCTGATTTGGACTGCTCTGGCCACCAGCTGAGATAACGACGTCGAAGGGCGGGAGTCCAACCACGGGAGATCGTCCGGAGATGGAAAAGATACGTGACCTGCTCTTCTTGGGTCACGGCGGAAGCCAAGAGATCCATGGTTCGATCAATCACGCCTGGCGCCCCAAGTGCGAGCAGCACCTGACAAAGTTCGCGATTAAGGGCGACCGACTTCGCGGGATATTCCGAAGTAAGTTCAGTGATCAACGAAGCCGCCAGCGCGGGAGCAGGTGGACCGTGACGACTGAGGGAGACCTCGATAATTCGAAGTTTATCTAGTTTCAGTGACTCCGTCGAGAGGCTCCCTAATGCGAATTTCTGCTGCCCATTGAGAACTTCAGCTTGAGATTCGAGTCCCCCGACGCGGGCCAACCCCAAGAGCGCCGTCATTGCCGCGGTGGGTTCGGACTCGGCCAAGGCGGGCGCTTTCCATTCAGCTAACGGCTGACGCTCCAAAGCGATGCGGGCGGCGTAACGTATGAAACGGTCTGCGGAACCGAGCTGAGGCCAAAGAGTACCTACTGCCTTCGGGTCAACGTGATCATGGAAAGCCTCAAGTTGACGCCTCAGTGCACGAGCTTCCGCTCCCGTAGCGTCATGTAAGTCAACGGGGTCGGTCGGAGCATCGCCGACATAGCTAACTCGATAGAGTGCACCTGCCGTATGCCGACCGCCGAGCGTGAAATACATCGCACCGTCTTGGCCGATGGTCAGCGCGGTGAGATTAAATGGGGACCTGCCCTTCTTGTCCTGCAACGCCGCGGGAACGAGAAAGTTCTCAGCGGCACCCGTATAGGTCGAACCGTCTGGGCGCAGGTGTACAGCCAGAATTCGACCATAGCTCCAATCCTGGATAAACAGTGCTCGCTGATATTTAGCCGGAAATCTCGCACCCGCCCCGAAAGCCACCCCCGTGGGACAGCCGATACCGATGACGACCGAGCTGGGCAAACTGTCTGGGTAATACTCGGGCCACTTGCTGGCCCCCTCCCGGAAGCCATGATCGGCGCCGCTGGTAATATGATAGACCCGGATAGGGCGATACCACGGCAGACCCCAGTCGCCTTCGAAATCACTATCGAAGCCCAGCAGTTCTCCATCCGCATTACGGGCTACGCAGTAAGTATTCCGTTGGCCGCTGGCGACGAGCTCGCAATGCGTACCATCGGGATCCATCCGGACAATGAAACCACCCGGAGGCTTGCGACCGGCTCCGAAGCCCGTGGCGTCCTCGGAGCGAGGGAGCACCAAATCGTCGGCGTAATTACGATGCGGCGAGCTCGGCAGTAGGTCCGGCGGGATATCGCAGAAATTACCGCAGAGGATGTCTAGGTGCTTCTTATCCGGGTTCAACAGAATGGTGTGGGCGCCGTGATCACCGCCACCGCCCCGCCACTCTCGGAGTAATTCCACTTGGTCGAACTGATCATCCGCCGTCGTGGAGCGACAGCGAAAAAGTCCGTAAATCTCCCGACCGCTCGCATCACGACCATGGGCATGCACATAAAGACTATCGAAAGCGAAGAGCATCCCCATCACCTCGCTCAGCGGTAATTTTAATTTCTCGGCGGCGATGACCTTGCCGTCCTGAAAAGTCAGACGGGTGATTGGGTCACGACGCTCGCCGCCCAATAATAAGCGCCCCTTCGAATCCTGAATAATCGAGATCCAAGAGCCTTCGGTGGCGAGATCGGCCGCGCGGAGTAATTCGACCTTGAAGCCCGGGAGCGTGCGCAAGTCCGCGGGCGCAATGGCTTCGGCACCCGCCGGCCATGGGCTGAGCCCGAGCGATAACAAGCACAGAAAAACCAGCCTCGGCAGACAGGGCAATTTCATAAAGGTACGCCTACGAAAGGCATCAGGCCGGCAATTGCAAGCAGGCAGGCGCAACCGTAACGCTTACCACGGTTGGCATCTCCGTGGACGGTCAGATGAGTTCCTTCACCACCCCGGTCGCCACACCACCCTGGAAGTTGGTCGGCAACGGCATGCCGATACGACTCACGACGGTCTGCCAGACATTCGCCAGCGGCACATCCTTCTGCACCAAGTGACCCTGATGCTTGAGACCGAGGGCCGAACCGCCGCAGAGGATCATCGGCAACATCGTGGAGTCGTGGGCGCTGTAGCCACCATTGGTGGTACCCCAGGCTGCCATCGTGTTATCCAGCAAGGTGCCGTGGCCTTCCTTCACGGATTTAAGTTTGCCCAGGAAGTAGGCCCACTCGGCCATATAGAGCGCATCAATCTGACGCCAGAAGACCAACTTATCCTCTTGTTCGTTGTGGTGGGTCAAGGTGTGAAGGTCCCACTTGCTATTGGTCTTATAACCGAAGCAGCGAGCTTCATCGCCTTCGGTGCGCGGAATATGGGTGACGACGCGCGTGCTGTCGGTCTGGAAGCCCAGTGCGACCATATCGAACATGAGGCGGGTGTATTCGGAATAACCACGTCCATCATTAGCAATGCGTTCGCGCGTGGAATGCGCCCCGAAATCCGGACGGGCCACCTTGGGCTTGGGGCGATCAATCCATTCCCCTTCGACCTTGATTCGATCCTCCAGATCACGAATCGAAGTAAAATACTGATCGAGGCGCGCCCGGTCTTCCTTGCCGACATTACGCTGCAATGTGGCCGCCTGCTCCTTGATCGAATCGAGTAGGCTACCGCGCTGCGCGAGCGCCTGCTTGGCGGCCGCCAGCGTGGTGTTGTTCTCACTACCGAAGAGCTTTTCAAAAAGCACCTCCGGACGGTTCTCCGGGGTGATGGGCGTGCGATTACGACTCCAAGACAGGGTCATCGGGGTAGGACCGCCGAAACCCGTTTCGCGCACTGTCCCCAAGACGAGCGAAGGGAAACGTGTGGAACTGCCGTGATGGGCGGCGATCTGCTGGTCGACCGACATCAATGTCTGAGCGTTCCGGATGGTATTCAGCCCAGTGAGCAAACAGCTACAGGAGCCGTGGCCGCCCGAAAACGCCTTCAGACCCGTCAGCACCGTCATATCATCCTTGAACGGTGCCAGCGGGGCTAACGACGGCGTCATGGTGTAATTCTTGCCGGTATCGGTCGGCGTGAAGCCGCGAATCTCCAAACCCAAGCCCCAATAGGTAAACATACTACGACGCGGAATCTCACCATCCGCCATCGATCCGGCCGTGGTAATCTTCTTCGCATTGGGGCTCATGGCTTCCAGCCAAGGCAAGGCGAGCGTAGCACCGAGGCCCTTAATGAGCGTACGGCGCGACATAAGCCAGGAGTTGCTTTGGATATTCATGAGAAGGTGTGGCGGGTTATTGGGTTTGGAAAAAGGAACTCGCGACGGTCGCCTGGATGACTTCCTGCAGGCGATAGTCATGGGCGGCCGCCTGCGCGGTGATCTGATCGACCACGACGTGGTCGCCATAAACGATCGGCCGACCGAGGGAGTAGCAGAGAAACTTTTCGACGAAGGCGCGGGCGAAGACTTTCTTCTGGGCAAGCAAGGCAGCCTTAAACTCCTGCACGGTCTTGAAAGCACTGCCATTGGGGAGCTGACCGCTCACATCCAGCAAGGGAGAACCCTTGTCGCCCCGCATCCCCTCCCCGTTCTGGCGATTGCGCCACATACCGATGGCGTCATAATTCTCGAGGGCCAAGCCGAAGGCATCGACGCGGGAATGGCAGCTGGCACAGTTCTCCGAAAGACGGTGTTGATCCAATCGCTCGCGGACGGTGAGTTGCTGGCGGCCCTTAATGGCGGGCAAGTCCCCTGCGTTAGGCGGTGGCGGCGGCACGGGCTGATTCCAAAGCATATCCAGCACCCAGGTGGCGCGACGAACGGGAAGCGTACGCGTGCCATCCGCCAGATAGGTCATCAAGCCGGCCATCCCCAGCACACCGCCGCGCCGACCATCAGCGGGGGCGGGAACTCGCCGGAAATTTTCCCCATCCACACCCTCGATCCCGTAATGTTTGGCCAGTCGTTCATTGATCACTAAGAAATCGCTATCAAGGAAGTTGGTCAGGGGGAGGTTCTTCTGGAGGACTTCCTGGAAGAATTCCAGCGGCTCACGCTTCGAGCTATCCCGCAAGGCATCATCATACTGACGATAGAAATCGCGGTTCGGCGGATTACCGTTGTCGAAATTACGAACGCTCAACCATTGGCCAGCAAAATTACGGACAAACTCCGTCGACCGGCGATCAGCCAGCAAACGCTTGACCTGCGCCTGAATGACCGAGGGGTCGCGCAACTTGCCGGCGGCGGCCAACTTGTACAGCTCTTGGTCTGGAGCGCTGCTCCAAAGCAGGTAGGAGAGACGGCTGGCCAATTGCCAATCATCAATGGGCTTGGGGCCGGAGGCGGGGGCGGTCGAGGGAGTGGCCACCTGGCTTTCGCTGCCGAGGTATAAGAACGCCGGCGAGCACAACAGGTTCTTCACCCCTTCACGGACGGCCTGATTAAACGTCAGGGTGCGAGCAGCTTTAACTTGAAGCGTCCAGGCCACCATGCGTTCGACTTCCGAGGCGGCGGCCGGGCGACGATAGGCAAGGGGGAGAATGCGGGCGAAAATTTCGCGAAGGTAAGCATCGTCCTCCCGCCCTTCGCCGGCAAAGAATAATGTCTGCCGGGCCTTGGACGGCCATTCCACAATCGGTCCTTCCCAGTTCATTTCGCCGACCCAAAGCCGCGGACGCTTCGCGATATCCAACTTGGGATCATAGACCCACAGGGGGCCAGCGAAAGTTTTCCGATTCTCCAAGGCAGCGGCCAACGCCACTTCCGACTTCTTCTTCAGCTCGGCAATGAATTCGGCCGGCTTTTTCTCCCGGATGGCGCGTTCGATCTCCCCCGCGATGGTCACCGGCTTCCATTGCACATCCTGGTAAAGAGGGTTCGTGATGACGACATCCTTGTCCCCGTTGTCCCAGCCCATACGCCAACTCCGATTCATCCCGGGAGGGCCGGCCTGCAGGTACATCATGAAAACATATTCCTTCGGGGCGTCCAACGAGGCGTCAATCACCGCACTCTGCACTACCTCAATCGGGCTACCCGAACCATACTCCACCACGAGCCTAACCTCTTTCTGCTCTTCCTTGCCCTCCCCCTTGAAGGCACCCGCCTTGATGCGGAAACGATACCAGCCATCTCGCTTCACCCCTTTCTTCCCCCAATCTTCACCGTAGAAAGGACTCCGCAGGTTGCCTGGCCGACGGTAATTATTACCGCCGGAAAGGTATTCAATGCCGCCGTTCTTGGCCGTCCAATAAAATGGACCATGGGGCACATAACGATTCTCCTTGGCGTTCCATTGACCGAAATTATCGATCGCGATTTTTGATAAAGGCTCCTTATACGCAGCGACTACGCCGGGGGGCGGATTATTATCCACAACCTTCCCGGCAGCATCCTTGCTGGCCGCACCGATGCCGTGTACATGTTTTTCATTCAAGGCATTCCAGGTAAATTTCTGCACATCCGGCTTCTCGATGAAGACTGCCTCATCCAGCACCAGATCGGCGACAGCCATGTACTGGGTCAGCTGCCCCTCATCCATGAACAAGCTGGCGCCCCCACGATCGAATCCGCCCACTTTCCCGTCAGCCGGCAATTCCTTCTCAATGCGGCGGGCGAAACCTTCCTCGAGGGAAAAGATATCGCGGACGGTATTAGCGTATTCGACCCGGTTCATCCGGCGCATCGGCACGCGGCCGCCCGCGCCCTGGGCAATCTTAGTAGTCTCATCCAGCTGCTGAGCGACCCACGAGGTCACGCGAAAGGCTTCTTTGGCGTCAGGACGAGGTTTCTTTTTCGGCGGCATCTCACCTCCATTGATTTTATCCATCACCTCTTTCCAGAGGCTGGCATTATTCCCGGCCGCAAAATCAGCGCTGAGGAGATCGATGCGGAAACCGGCCCGAGCGGAATCGGCATCATGGCAGTCAACGCAATGATTCTGAATGAACGGTCGGATATTGGCTGGCACTGGCACGACCGGCTCAGCGGCGAGCAAACCGAGTGCACCAACGAACAGACAGGTCGCTTGAGGCAAGAAACGATGGGGGAGACGCGGTCTCACGGGGGTGGTTCGATTCCGCCAGATGTGCGGAGGGTTTCAAATGTTATATTAAAACCCTAGGTCAGCGGCGAGTCAGAGGGTTCATCCTCCCAAAAACCGTCGTGTTCTCAATGCCGCACCTCCCTACCCCCTTAGTTGGCGACAAACTGCATGACCCGCATCGCATGCCCCGTTCCATGCGTTTCGCTGGAGATTCGCAGGGTAAGCGTATGCGCACCGGGCGCGAGTTCCGTGCCGAGCATCACCGTGCGGGGATAATGAAGTCCTTTACTGTAGGCATGCAGTAAGTCCGTGGGCTTGAACGGCCCGCCATCGATGCTCGCCTCGACAATCCCCGCATCGGGTCCCGCGACGATGAAGGCGCCAACGGCCGCACCCTCAAAGGTAAGGGTAGCCTCTGCTCCAGGTTCAGAGGCGGAGAGCATGGGTAACTTCGCAAAGGTCGCACGCGATGAGCCGGGCAGTTTCTTCCACTCGGGTACGCCGAGAGTCCAACCGCTTTTCACCTTGGCCTGCTTGGGGTCGATGAAGCGTCCAGACGAGTAGCTGAAAGTATCCAGCGGAGACGCGGGCAACTTCGCCGGGCTTAGGCTGGCCTGCGCCGACAGAGGGACTGCCCACGCCCGACCGAATAAGTCATCGATCATATTTGCGCAGATTCGATTACCGGCCGGGGCCGGATGGACGCCACCGAAAGTCTTCCAGGTCAGCGACCCTGCCGTAATCTGCGAGGCCACCTCCCGGGCGAGATTAATAGTCGAGCGGGAATAGTACCGTGCCACTGCCTCATGGGTTTCGACCGTGAGCGGGGTCTTTCCCTTCTGAAAAGACGATAAAATAAATTCGTTCACGAAGAACGTCACCACGATGTCCATGTTCGGGTTATTCTGTTGAGCGTGCCGAAGGATGCCTTCGAGCCCGCGGATGCATTCAGCCTTCGTATGATGGGCATCTTGGTCATCGTTGACGGCAAACTCCACGAACAGCAGATCAATCGGACCATGCGAGAGCACATCGCGTTCAAGACGGAAAGCCCCCGTCGTGGAACAAGTCGAACTGATCCCCGCGCTCGTAAAGGTGAATTCCGTCCCCGGAAAGCGTTTCTGGAGAATTTCGCAGACCATCGGACGGTAGCCATTCATCTCCGTGATGGAACCACCTAAGAAGGCCACGTTGCCCCGCTTCGTGCGCTCGAATTGCAAACGGGAGTTATCGAGGCTTCCGCGGAATTGGACGTTCTCGCCAAAAGGCTGCGGCCCGGCGGCGAGCGCCATGAACGGCAAGAACAAGAAGAGAGCGAGACGGGCGAGGCGGGGTTTCATCGTCAACCCCACCCTACCCGTTCGCCTGATATAATAAAGTCTCAATCAAACGATCTGCCGAATCCGCCTAGCTTCGCTGCACATACTCCGCCAGATAGCGTATACCCATGACATCCTCGCGGTTATACTCAATTAAACGCGCCCAATCCCGTTTAGCCTCCGGGGTGAGTTCGCGATGGGTGCCATCCCGCTGGCAAGTAACCGACGTAAGCGCCCAAGGATCGCACCCGGTTCCACGGCAAGGAGGTATCGCTTATAGGGATAGCCGACCGAGGCGGCGGCGAGCAGGACCTACGCCCAGAACTTGCGCACACGCCGTCAGCTTGTGCCTCCGCCGGCAGGGTTTACTTGGAAATCGGCTGGGAGATGCGCAGGTAGGCAAAAAGATCGCGGAGCTGCTGGTCCGAAAGGGTATCGAGTAAGCCTTCGGGCATCAGGCTGCGTCCCATGGGCGTAAGCAGGCTGACGTCGGCCTGGCGTAAGGCGATATCTTCACCTTCGAGCCCGCGGAGAACCAGGATCTGCGCGTCACGCTCGACCAGGAAGCCGCTCAACGAACGGCCGTCCTTGGTGCTTACCGAGTAATACTGAAAACCTTCGCGAATTTCGGCGCTAGGATTGACGACACTGATCAACATTGTGCCGAGATTATCGCGTTGATACGCCGTAAGCTCGGGTCCGATCCGGCCACCTTTAAAGAAGAGCTTATGACACGGGGCACACTTTTCCATGAAGATGGGCTCACCGGCATAAGGGTTGCCGGAGCCCGCCTTGAGCTTGGCTTCGACGTCTGCAATTTTGGCGATGAAATCCGTCACGCCCACGGCGGGCTGCTTGGGGTAAATCTCGGCGAGCAACGACTGCACCTGCTTCGGCTCGTGATGGCGAATGCGGTCGACCATGTCACGCGGGACGGTGTTGGCGGCGACCTCGCCGACTTTAATCGCTTTCAAGAGGTCGAGGCTCCATTCGGCCCGACTGACCAGCAGTGCTAAGGCCGTGAGGCGGACCTCCCCTGCGGACTTTGAAAGCAGTGCAACGGCCTTCGCACCAATCTCGGGCTTCTCGTAGGACATCAGTGAAATGAGGGCGGCCTTACGGAGTGGCACAGGCTCGGCGGAGTCAGCGATGGCCAGGAGCACCGCCAAGGCATCGGGCTGGCGAACCTCTCCAAAGACCCGCACGTAATTAAGTCGCTCGGTCACGACCGCCTTCTTGTTAGCGATGACGGCGAGGGCTTCTTTAATCGCGGCGGCATCCCCTTGACGCACCCGGAGGATGACCGGCGCCCTCCCGGATGCGGCCATCGCCTGGAGCAGCTCGTCTGGCAGGCCGGCAAGTTCGCGGCCGCGATAGGCATCTTCAAATCCCTTCATCAGATAGACGCTGTGTGCGGGCGTCGGGGCGAGGCGGAGCAGTTGGGCGCAGACCAATAAATCGGCCCGGCGGCCTTCGGTGGCAAAGCGGCGCATCAGACGTGGCAACAAATGTTGCTGGACCAGCGGTCGATCCCAGATTGCGGGATCCTTCACGAAGCTCACCACCGCATCACGGTCGAGCGTGATATGCGATTCGAGGGCAAACCAAAGCAGCAGAGGCAGGTAGGCGTCAGCGACGTCCTCATCGCGGGCGGCCAGGGCAGCCACGAGTTTCAACATCTGGGCGGTCGGCAGACGACGAGCCGTCGAGGCAATCTGCGAACGCACTTCGGCATCGGGCTCGGTCTGGGCAAGTTTCAGGATATCTGCAAAAGCGGCGGACGGCAGATCGCGGGCAGGCTTGGCATCCAGTCCGGGCACGCCAAGACCACGGTTCACGCCATACTTATCCCCGAGAAACCGCGTGGACCAGAAGCGGACGGGCGCGTAGGCATGTGTCAGGCATTCACGGGCGCG
>Ga0136642_1000369_pt1 | contig 25149 bp, 30 predicted proteins | sample LowCatLa1302831Y_FD_115313 | JGI IMG/M metagenome (GOLD analysis project Ga0136642, IMG submission 115313) | Freshwater microbial communities from Lower Cathedral Lake, Yosemite National Park, California, USA - 13028-31Y | ecosystem: Environmental > Aquatic > Freshwater > Lake ... | reverse complement strand
CACGGTCTCCCGGGTACCGGCACCACCCACGGTCTCCCGGGCACCGGCACCACCCATTGTCGCCCCGGTACCGGCACCACCCATTGTCGCCCCGGTACCGGCACCACCCATTGTCACCCCGGTACCGGCACCACCCATTGTCACCCCGGTACCGGCACCACCCATTGTCGCCCCGGCACCGGCACCAGCGCCAGCGGCCGTGACACCTATGAACGTTCCGGATTCTATGGCTCTTTCAGGCCTAACGTTGATTCCCACAAATAACAATGTAGATCTAGCGGCACCGGCACCACCCATTGTCGCCGCGGGGTCGGCACCAGCGCCAGCGGCCGTGACACCTAAGAACGTTCCGGATTCTATGGCTGTAGATCTAGCGGCACAGGAGGCCGCCCGCGCGAACGCGGCCGCCCGCGCTAGAATGTTAGAGGGATACACTATAGAAGGTTCCCCGTATTCACAAATTTCTCGGAACAATTACTGGAAATATGCTCTGGCCCTCATGGTGTTATTGATCATTGGGTCCTTGTTTTTTTGCAAGTCTATTGTACGAATGCACAAGTGCGTCCCATATGTGGTCATAGCGGCCCTTTTTGTAGTCGTTCTGATCATTTTGTTCAGGCCGATAATTTCGGGTTCTAGTAGGCTGAACCCCCCGCCCCCGGCTATGGCCCGACCGGCACCTCGCCCGGCCCCCGTGGCGCAATATGTCCCGCCGGCACCTCGCCCGGCCCCCGTGGCGCAATATGTCCCGCCGGCACCTGCCCCGGCCCCTATGGTCCCATTTACAAAGAACATGCCCAGCCAGACCGTTTCCGGATATAGCCGTGAGTAATTTTCCAAGTCTATTGTACGAATGCACAAGTACGAACGTATGGCCCTGTGGGCCATTGTCCTTCTGACCCTGGTCCTGGTTTTGTCCAGGCCCGGAACCTCGGGGTTCATCGGCCTGAAAACATCCTTGTTTGACGTGGCCGAATTCAAAGAGTTCCCTCCGGTCGTGATGACTTCGATCAAAGAGTCCGTACTCATTGTTGCGAATGCGATAGGTAAGAAACTTACCGAAAAATACAACTCGATGAAAGAGGCTGATCGCACCGAGGCTGCTAAAAAAATGAAGGACGGGGCTGAAATGTTGGCGACCAAGATTAAGAATGATACGTCCCCGGGTCAAATGTTTGGAAGTTTTTTTCAACAGGGCGGCATGATGATGGGTCCGCAACAACCAGGCGTGATGATGGGTCAGGGGCTCGTCCAACAGCCGGGCATGGTTCAGACTACGGTCACGGCCCCGGTCACGGCCCCGGTCGATCTGGCTGCACCGACGGGCAAGTCGACATACGCCGCGTACGGCATGTATTAATCGCTGTGTATCATAACAAATGGACGAGTGTCCGATTTGTCTCGAGCCCCTCTCGGGAACCGTGGTCGAACACGGATGTTGTCACAAAAAGGTCCATATCCAGTGCTATGTGATCAAGTGTCCCATGTGTCGAGCGGAACTCCCGGCACCGACGCACGCCCGGGCACCACCGCAGCACGTGGTCGTCCCGGTTCCGGTTCCGGTCCCGGCCCCGGTCTCTCCTAAAAGGGCCGCGATCCTGAATGTAATCATCTGGGCGTGCCTGTTCACGGGTGGTACGATCCTGTTCACCCGAAATATTATAATATAGTTCATTATCAAATGTTGATGATGCTCGTGACTATAGCCTTTTGGGGCCTAGCTCTCAAGTGGGTCACGGACCTCGAGAAGAAACGGTGTGCGTGTTCCAAGGATTGGCGACGCGACTACATGAAATACTTTTTTGTCGCTGCCATTCTTTTCCAATTTGTAATTTTGTCCAAAAATGTAAAAATTGCAAAAAGTCTGACGATCCCCATGGGCCTGGCGATCCTGGGATACATCGGCGTGTCCATATCGTACATAGTGAACCTGCGTAAGAAACACTGTGGATGCTCCAAGTCGGCCGAACGTATGGTCCTCTTGATCTATTCGTCAGTACTTCCGATCTTTATAGGGTTCAGTCTCTATAAGAAACTGGGTTAGAGAATATAGACTTTAAAAATACAGAAAATGAAAGTCATCCTCAAGGCGAGTGATGTCGCGGCGATCATTGGACGGAATCCGTACAAGCACCGGAGCGACATCATGTCCGAATATTGGAAAAAGTACAGTCCCCAGACGTTTACGGGTAAGACGACCGTGGATCGCGCGAACGAGGCGCTCGATATTTCACCGATCGCGCGTAAAATTATGGATGGCGCAGTTTCGATCAGGGCCAAAGATTCGTCCGAGGCGGCCCGGACGTTCGAGGCGGCCCGGATCGCACTCAGTGCCGATACGTCCCTGAGCGAACAGCAAAAAGTCGAGGTCATCGACCACGTCCGGTCAAAGGTCTACACGACCCACGGAACGCGCTCGGAGGATCGAACCTCGACCAAGGTCACGGCTGATACGGGTGTGCGACTCGTGCGGGACAATTCATTTTATAATTTGAACGTGACTGAGATAAACGGACATACATTTGTGGTTCGGGGCGTGATTGACCGGATCGAGGAAAAGCCCGATGGGTCCCGTGTCCTGGTCGAGATTAAGAATCGGATGAACCGATTGTTCAAACGCGTGGTCGACTACGAGATGATTCAGGTCCAGGTGTACCTTCAGATGTTGGGTCTTGTACATGCGCGTCTTGTGGAGCAGTACAACAACCAGGTCCTGAGTCACGATATTGACCGCGACGAGGAAATGGTCCAGAATGTAATTATTCCGGGTCTAAAAGATTTTTGCGAGGAACTCGCCGAGCACCTAGTCGATGTTTAGTTTTACGCGGCCGGTCACAAAGTCCTCAAAGGACACCGTGAAAATCTCGTCATCGTCCGAACGGAGTTCCCACCCCTCGCCCGGGGTGAACTCGACCACGACACAATCAATGTACCGCGTGTGCTTCTTCTTGCGCTTGTACTCCAGGGTCACATCCTTGCCGACGATCGACTCGAACCACGACTCGTACGTCTCGAGTTCGGACGCGAGTTCATCACGCTCCTTTGCAAGTTCCAGAACGGCCTCGATAGCCTCCATTGTATGTTATCAACGGGGCATCTTTTTATCTCAATACAATAGTCCGAGACTGACCCACGGATCTACGTTTGCACGACATCGAGCCCGGCTCGGGTGTCCCAGGGTCAGTGCGGGGTACCGTGTCGCTTTTTCGGCGACCGGTTCGTCAAAATATGTGAATTTGTCCAAGTTGCGATCACTGAAGATTTCCTGTGAATAGAAAACATCCTCCATAAACTCGGGATCACATTGTTCACTCCGCATGACTCGGTAGGTCCGATCGATATCCTTGAAATCCTCAATGAGCGTCGCGAATATTCTTGCGGCAATCTTCGGGGGCATATCCGCGGCAAACTCCTGGGCATCCTCGAAACACTCGTCAAGGGCAGCCCCGAACACCTCGGCACACTTGTTGTCCCAGGTTTCCTCGTCCCATTGGTCCCGGATCTTGTGGAACCCGCGGAAGTAGATCGGCGCGCGACACATCGGGCACGAACTCGTGTCCCCGGTCCCCGTAAGGTACCAGTTCTTTATACAGCCCGTGCAAAAGTCGTGCCCACAGCACAACTTCTGGAAGGGACCAGACTCTCCGTAGCAGACTGAGCACTCCATATCTTTGTCTTTATGATTTTTAATTTTTTAAGACGTCGGCCCCTCATGACGCGTTTTTTTTGATAAAGAACCTGTGCCCCTACTAGGAATGTTGGCCACGAGACCACCGAGCGCTCGGACGAACCAAAGGAATCGAATCTATTACACGATCCAGTCGAGCCCGAACGCCGCCTTTACACTCAGGACGGGGGCCGAGACCCGGTCGGCCATCGTGGGGTTCAGGGTCCTGGGTGATGCGTATACGATCGGAAACATGATCGAGACACATTTTATAGAGAAAAAAGAGTGGCCCGTTACGAATCATATTCGGGACCTCGTTTTGCCCGAGGGTCGACTGAAGGAATTGACGTACGTGTCTATCGGTCAGTGGGAGTTTGACGATTTGAAGTTTGAATGTACAAAAAACATGCTCGATCTCATTTCGGTCGATAAAATTATAAAAAAGAATTTAAAATATTCCTTTTCGGGCAAACTGTACAAATTTGAAGGAACCCCTGAATTCTATCAAAAACGTTTTAATGAGTTGGCACAAATGCCTGACCTTTCATGACGGCCTTGGCGTACACGGCCATGAGCACAAAATGAACATGGGGCCAATCGAGCGCGTCCCGCTTGTCGAGCGTGACCTTCATGGGGTTCGCATTGATATTCTCAATCAAATTGATATGGGCCGTGGGGTCCGTCATGCCCTCGGCCATGGTCGTCATGTCCTGGAGCCAATTGATATGGATTTCGTTTTTCGGGTCGAATGCCTTGATAAACCTGGTGGTGATCGAGGAAGTCATAATACTATGACCCGATTTTTCTTTATGCTGCGATACCGCACGCACACCCTTCAGACTTTCGGCCAATTACGAGTATCAAAAGTAAAAGGGCCATGGCCGCCAACAAAACCTTGTTCATTTACTCTTCGTCCAGAAATTCTTCCTCCTCCTCTTCACATTCGTCGCTGGGGTCCTCGTTTTCGCCTTCGTCCTCGTCCTCGTCCTCGTCCTCGTCCTCGTCTTCGTCTTCGTCCTCGTCCTCGTTCGAAGAAGAAGGGACGTAATCTTCGTCCGAGTCAATTTTGACGAACCCATCCTTGTACGGCCTGAACCCGACCGGTTCATCGATATACTCCGCGATCGAATCGTCGTCTATATCGTACGTCTCCTCCTCGTAACGCCAAATCTTATCTTCCGATTCGGAAAGGTATGTGATTGTATAAATGAATCCGTCGCGCTCGATAATTTTCGCAACGAGCGCGACGGGCTTGCGGCCACCTACATCTGTCCAGACGCGAACGAGTGTCATCTAATAGTTGTTCATTTACATGTTTTTTTTATCTATGTCTCACCCCTTCCATTTGTTCCCACACGCGATACACGTGATGTAGGCCGTCATGGGCTCGTCCGCGCTCCTGGTCTGGAGCAGGTAGAACGTCGTCTTCTTTGATTTGCACCGCCTGCACGTAAACATGCCGCTGTAGTCCTCGTCGAGCGCCTTGGTCGCCTCGATCGCCATGTCGCGCTTCTTGAGTTTCAGGTACGCCGTGGCCATGGGTCCTTCTGGCCAGAGCACGTCGGCCGAGTAGCGCGCGAGACTCTTTGCCTCGAGTTCCCGGCGGCGAATGCGTCGGACCAACTGGGGTACAGGGGTCAGGGTCACTGTGACCCGACCGTCCCGGACCTCGAGGGCCGTATCGATGACCGGGGCCCGAGTGAGTTCCGCGAGGAGACCCAGTACTTTTTGCTTGTACCGCATCCGGAACGCGCGGTTTTCCCAACTGGATCCTTCGCCGCTGTTCCGCGTCGTCTGTACGGCCCAGTTGTATACTGAACGTTCTACGTTCCGCGAGGTCGGGCCCGGGCCGATTGCCGTCTCGAAGCGCCCACGGGCATAGTCGCGCAGGGCGTGTTCCATTTTTATTTATAATGTACAGACGCCCGGGACACTTCGGTGCGGAAGACATTACACGTTTTCTACATAAGAAGGAGCGATGCTGTTTAGGAAAGAAAATGACGATGATTACGTGCACAACGAGTCGGTGCTCTCCTTGGAAAGTTCATGGCCAATTCATGTTCGTGCTGCGCTGAGCGCAGGCTCTTGAAAGAGCTCAACCTACTGGCTCACAGACAGGGAGTCCACCGGGGGTGTCTCGCACGATGGATCCACAGAAAGTTTGGCGATTTCATCATTCAACGCGCCCGGCGGGACGGCGGTATCGGAACCTCTCTGCCCTGTGTCATTTGTCGTAAAATTTTAGAAAGAAATTCAATACAGTGGCGTGCTCACATAGGACCGATCTGGGTTCGAAGTACGGACCCGGTCGTTCCAAAGTCCAAGCCGACGAATAAGCAAAGACACAAACTTGGGTTTGTTTAATTTTGTGTGACAATATAAATGGATGTAGCACTGGGAGTGATCTCTCTCGCTGTCGTGATCATTGTTGTGCTTGCCATTTTGATGAAGTACAAAAAGGTGGCTGTTCCATCGTGGCTCGAGAGTACAGCCCGAGCGCTGAAATTCGCTCCGGACCCGGACACCGAGACTCCAGTGACACCCCCAGCACCGGTCCCGGTGGCGGCCCCAGTCCCGGTGGCGGCCCCAGTCCCGATGCCTGACCCAGCCCCGGTGGCGGCCCCAGTCCCGGTGGCGGCCCCAGTCCCTGAACCGTTCAGTTCTATGGGCTCGATGCGAAATAATGCAGATTTAAACGGCAAAAGACCGGCGCCGGAACCGGCGGACCGTGTGGGCCTGGAATTGGAAGCGGCGGCCCGAGCCCAGACTGAATACGAAAAGTCTAGGAATGAGATTGTCGGCGCTCGCATGCCATCTACCCGTCCCATCGCCGTACAGGAGACCGGTGGGCGCAGGCAGAGCCTGCTCAACGACCTCGACGTGATTATGTCTCGGATGACACCGCAGTCAGGAGATAAGACTGCGTTCGCTGACGCACAGACTCAGGCTGCCGCTTTACGTCAAGAAGCGGAGGTTCAGGCCAAGCGCGACGCTCAGGATGCCGCTTTACGTCAAGAAGCGGAGGTTCAGGCCAAGCGCGACGCTCAGGCTGCCGCTTTACGTCAAGAAGCGGAGGTTCAGGTGGGTGCTCCAGTCGAGAGAGAACAATACGGGGACTGAGAAACCTTGCGTGTAATTCCTAGGACATTTTCCAACTTGCTTTTTGTGCGCTCGAGTGGTTTCAATCGTTTCAATTTGAGTGTGTCACCCTGGTTCGTCGAGGATTCGATCGCGGCCAATTTTCCTCTCGAATTTGATTTGCCCGCGGCCCCCTGGTTTCCAAATTGGTCGTTTAATTGTACCCCGACCGTCTGGATCAGTTGTTTCTCATCCGGAAAACACACGGGCGGAGGTTCACGCACGCCCTCAAAAGCGCGAAATTCTTCAATTGTCAAAGTTCCGCCAAAAATCTTCAGGGCCCCGCGTTTCGGGGCTGCAAATAACGGAATATATTTTCCGAAAGTTCGGCGTCTGAGCATGGCCAGAATCATCTGGATCTCACCGGCCCGGGCCGTGTTCATGTCAATAGCGTACGCCTTCGCGCACTGCCATGAACAAAAGTTACCCTTGGTCACGAAAATGTTTCTTTTTTCGTCAAATTTAATAGGAAGGTGGATACACGGATGACACGGAAGCGAATGCACGCACCACCAACATACAAGTTCTTCCATTACAGATAAAAACCTAATATTCTTTAATAAATAACAGATGATTCTTTCGATCGATTGTGGAATTAAAAACCTCGCGATGTGTTTGATCGATCCGGTCGATCGTCGAATCTCACACTGGGACGTCTCCGGGGTTCCACCACTCCACGCCGATGGGATATTTCCGTGTATGGTCCGGCACCTCAAGTCGAAACCGTGGGCCCTCGAGGCCCACACGGTCATCATCGAGAAACAGCCCGATAAAAACAGGAGCATGAAAGGTATCGAGAATCTCCTCCATACGTACTTTTTGATCGCGGACAAGGATGTTGTCATCTGGGATGCGCGCCACAAAGTTCCGGACGTTGCCGGTCCGGGAAAAGCCATGTATGCCAAGCGCAAAAAGGCTTCGATCGATCGGGCCCGCGAGTTCATCTCAAAGGGGAACGAGAATTGGATACCCTTTTTCGATAAGCACTCAAAGAAGGATGACTTGGCCGATACGGTCATGCAGGCCCTGTCCTTTATAGACAAGAGGCCGGTCGAGACCGCTCCCCAAAAGGAGAAGAAAGTTTCTCCACGCAAACCGACCGAAAATCAAAAAAACACAAAGTACTCAAAGGCGAATCTTGCGTGGTTGGTCAAGACAGGGGCCAAGCAGGATGCGCGATTCAAAAAGGATCTCGCACGGTATTATTCTTCTATCGATGAATTAAAAGTTGAAATTAAATGAGCATGAGTTTCTGGTGACCGACCCGAACGGTCGTGTCGACATGGACCTGGTGGCCCGTGGCGCTGAGTGCGCGACAGAAGGCGACATCTTCCGAACTCATATCGACCAGGTCTCCAATCTTCTGAAGGTCGCTCCAGAACCATGGGTACTTGAGGTCCTCGACGACCCCCTTGCGGATCGCCATCCAGCCCATACCCGCGTACTCGACCGGGATGTACTGGGCCGCGCCCTCGATATCATCCGGACGCAGAAATTTGAACGTTCCATTCTTGACGAACATGTCCTCGTTCCACTCGCGAACAACCGCAAAGTGCTGAAGGTCCTCCATCATGTACAGACCGGCCGTGACATCGTGCGGGCTCTCGAGAATTTTGAAAACATCCTCGGGTTTGAACACAATGTCCGAATCGATCCAGAACATGACGTCGTAATCAACCTGGCCCTGGAACGGCTTCTGGTCCGGGCCCTTGAGGACGTCCCCGCCGAGACATTTGGCCCGGGCGAAATGGACGACACTCGAGTACTGTTGAGAAATCATAACCTGGTGGCCTCGCGCACTCGCCTGCATGAGCAGGTCCGACCAACTCAGGAGGAACTCGCGCGAGTACTGGCGACCGGGCATACAGAATACGAGTTTCATTGTAAGTTTACATATTCTTATTTTTTTATGTACGTATAACAAATGGGTATGTTTGACATTGTTGGGAGGAAATCATATAATGGGGTCAGTGGGGTTGCCCGAAACGCCGAAAAGGAAGCCGCCGGGGCGGCTCTGAGGAACGCCGAAAAGGAAGCCGCCGGGGCGGAAATGAGGAACGCCGCGAAGAGAGCCCTACATGCTAGCGAAGACGCCGCCGCAAAGGAAGGCGCCGAGAAGGCCGCAGAGGGAAGCGCTAAGCAGGCCGCAAAGAAAAGCGCTGAGAATGCCACAGAGAAAAGCGGTGAGAAGGCCGCAAAGGAAGGCGCCGAGAAGGCCGCAAAGGAAGGCGCCGAGAAGGCCGGGAAGAATTACGTTAAATATGTCGCAGCCGCAGCCGCGGCCGGCGTTGGTCTGTACACTTATGGAAATGCAGCAGACGCCGCCGAAGCCAGTAACAATACTCCGCGAGGAATTACTAAAATCACGCTCGCCTCGGACACACTGTACAACGTATTTTTCACACCGCCGATCGCTATCCTCCAGTCGGATTCACTGGTTATCAGTTCGTCCAACACGGTTCCGTCTATCGATGGCCCACAAACGGTCAGTAGTATCGTGAGTGATTCTCAGATTGTCATCGACTTTGGCACGACCCTGACATCAAATGCAGCCGGGGGGTCTATCAAGGTGACAACGACCGTCGAAGCACAGGCTTCGGATTCGATCGTGCATGCAGCCGGCACTGTCGGAAAAACAGTCGGTGAAGCGGCGGGCGCCGGTGCCGGTGGATTATTTGGCGGGGGGTTCAGTGCATTTTTCAAGGGTCTCGGTTTGACAACAGCGGGTCTCAAGAAATGGGGCAGTATTCTACTCGGGATCTTTCTTCTACTCGGTCTGTTATATTATTTCACCAAAAAATAAAGTTTCGTAACATTACAATGAACATGAATGATAAAAACATCCGGATCGGTGCATTCGTTGTTGTTATACTTTTGATCCTTGCAATTCTGTATACCCGTCGTGAGACCTCTCGGTACACGGCCCAGGTATTCGAGGGGATGACGGCCGCTCAGGCCGCCGCCAGTTTCACTGAGCAAACGGCCAAGATTGTTCAGGAACTGAAACAGAAGTTGACCGAGGCTATTGCCGCAAAGAACACTCCGGATCAACTCGTCGCAATTTCGGACCAGTATTCGCAATATTCTTGTGACCTAAACAAGGCATTTTCCCGGTTTCAGATCAAGAACATGGGTGCCGTAATGGCGGCGGCCCCAGCGCCAAAGTAAATAAATATAGGACAATATAAATGGAGGAAGTGACTCCTCCCAGGACAAGTTCGCGTGGACCATTTGTAGCATTAGGAATTGTTCTCCTGGTGGTACTTGTGACTGTATTGGTGAAATTTATAAAAAAGAATGACGAAACGACCAGGAAAACTCCCACCTCGGGAACGACCGAGAAAACTCCCACCTCGGGAACGACCCCCCCGGATCCCACCTCGGGAACGACCCCCCCGGATCCCACCTCGGGAACGGCCCCGGCCCCGGCCTCGGCCCCGGCTCCAGCGCCCCTGAACGTCCAGGAACGAGCATCGCTCCCATCCGACGAGCCAGAGAGCCTGGTCAATTCTTTGGCAAATGGGATCGTTTCGTCTGTTCCAGCCTTGATTCTTAGTTTGGCCATTAACAAACTTGATCAGAAACTTGCTCAAGAGGCGGCCGAAACGGCTCTACGAGAGAAAGTCGCCCGAGAGACCGCCGAAAGAGCCGCCGAGGATGCGGCGACTAAATTAGCCTCCAAGGAAGCCGAGGAAAAAGCGGCCCGGGAAACGGCCGAGAATGCGGCCAAAAAAGCCGCCGCGAATACAGGGGACGAAGCCGCTCAAAAAGCGGCCAAGAAGGCTGCGGATGACCTGGCCAGAGTGACTGGCGAAAAGAAAGCCCTGAGTAATACATCGAGCAGGGCCACCGCAAAGGCCGCGGCCCTCGGCGAGAAAAATGCCCTGAAGAACAGTCTGAAAAAGTCACAAGGATTTGCGTCCCGGATGAAATCTATTTTTTCAAAACTATCGATGGAATCCCAGTCTAGATTGGGTCTCAGGTGGTCGAGAGAGGCGGGTCGCCTGGACACAGCGGCCGCCCGAATTGCACAGTCGGGCGGCAGTCTTGAGTCGAGAATGGCGGCCGAGTTGGCGTCGGAGGGCGCCGAGCGAGCCACCGAGAGGGCCGCAAAGACGGCTGCCCAATTTGCTGCGAAGCAGGCGGTCGTCGCCGAGACTGGACCGATTGGGGCCTTGTATGATGCCGTGACCGTTGTCGGTATGGCTATGGATATGGCCGATGTCGGTGGTTACATGGCCGTGACCCAAACGTCCGACCTGCTAAAAATGAAACAAAAGTTTGATGTCATGTTTCAAAATCTTTCGCTCGACTGTGGCTCGGTCCCGTTCGGACCCTCGTGTCAGGGGGGCGGACCTCTTCCACCCGATACGCCGGCCCGTCAAGGATCTTTCCCGACTTTTTTCGGTCCACTCGATTTCATGCAACAAAACATATCAATCGACGAGTATCTGGCTCTACAGACGAGTAATGCAAATGCCATCATCACGTCAGAGGCGCCCGAGATCAAGGCCCGCGTGCTAAGTGCCATAAAGGCCGGTGGTATCGACGGTCCGATCAGCGACACGGACTTTTTGACATTTTATCCGGCATATATCACCGATGGTGATGCGACGATTCTCTCGAACATGACGCTCAGTAAGATGTGTACGGCCAGCGGCGGTCGGGTCTTTGCGCCGAGTCAATATATGGATTCGGTCTGTACGTATAAAGACGAGGCATCGTGCCACCAGTCGGCCCCGTGGCCCCCCCCGTCCGATGATTCTATCAATTACACATATACCGAGTGGCGTGCCCAGAATTATTTCAACTCGTTCAAAAACGGAGACGGGTCTCAAATGATTACGAATGCACCATCCGAAGGCGCGTGTACGGTCCAGGGTACGACCATGCACCAGATGTGCGACACGACCGAATCAACCTCGACCGGGTCCGCTAAAAACACGTACTTGCGAAACACGGGCGAATGCGTCAATTCGCGAGAATATTGCAAAATCAAGGGTATTTTGTACAAGGGTGACATGCAGCCGTCTCAGATGGGCGGCCTCGGGAGTGGTCCATTGCCCTCCTGTTATACCGATGGCAATCAAAGGGCCGTCGAAAATCTCATCGGGTCCGGAACAATCTATCGATTCTTCAGTTCGGGGGGGGACGCGGCCCTCCTGGACAAGGCGAAGACCCATATACAGCCGATATCACCATCGAGCGTTGGTTCCGGGAACGCCGTCGTCGACCAGACCGTTTCTCAGGTGGCCAATGGTCTCATCGTCGCCACGAATGCGGCGACCGGGGTCCTCGTCGATGTCGGGCAGGCCGCTCTCGCATCACAAAAAAGAATGGCGATAGCCGAATATCATGCGATCGCGGACCCAATTGCGGGTGTAGTCTCTGGGACCGGTGGGTCAATCGGAACGAGTGTCGGACGAAGCGCCACGAATGCTATTGACGAGGGCAAAGGCATGGCGCGGGAATTCTCCAAGGATCCTCCGACGGCCGCAAGCATCGCGAGTGGTTTGGGTCACGCGGCAGCGGTTGTTGGATTGGCCGCGGCGACGGCGGTCGAGGCGGTCATCGCAGTCCCCGCGGCAGTCGCGGCCGGAAGTGTGAGTGCACTCAAGGCGGGCCTTTCTGGTGACGCCACCAAGGTCGTGACCAATATCGGAACCCAGGCCAACGCTGTAGCATCGTCCGCAAGTGCAATCGATGACGCGGCCAATAAGCACCCGCCCGATGTAGGGGGGGTCCTTCAAAACACGGCCGCGACTATAGCCGGCGGCCTGGCGGTGGCGGGAGCGGCACTTGAGGCACCGGCCGCCGCGGTTTTCTCGGGAGCCGCGGCTACATTCAGTACGGTCGGGTCAGGAGATCCAGAGAGGGCTTTCAATGTTCTCCAGGCAAAATCCGATCAGATTGAGGAAACGGCCAACAAATTTGATAAGGCCGCAGCCTCAGGAGATTCTGACGCGGCGGCATTGGCGACGCTGGAACTCGCAGCACAGACGGCTTCAATTGCTGTTGCGGCGATAACGGCTCCACTCGCTTCAGCGGCGGCGGTAGTGGCGGCATGGGGTGCCGATGTAGTCGATAACCCAGACCAGTCCATACTGAAAGCCGCTGCGGACGTCCAGGCATCGGCGGCCGCGGCGCAGGCCGCTGCGGACCGCGGAGATGTCGGCGGGACGCTCAAGGCCGGTTTGAATGTTCTAGGAGATTCATTGGATACAGGGGCAACGGCAGTCTTGGGTGGACTTGTAGATTTTGGAAATGCCGTTGCAGAATTGTTTGGAGTTGACGAGGGTGATACAAGCGAATGGCCTCCCAACCAAACCACTTTTACATGTACGAAAGGATATTACGGCACTTGCCTCGGTCCTGTATATCATAGTAGACACAACGGTGAAACCTGGACTTCGAACTATGATAGAAAACCCGAAAATTGCCAGGGAATTGCTCAGCCCGATAGGTGTAAATGTACCGAACTGGGTGGGACTGTGTTGCACCCCTCCGGGGACTGTCAGAAACCCGCATGGGCCATCCCTTGTAATATAGACTGGAATGAAGTTATCGGCGTTCCGAATCTCCACAGGTACTGCTGGGATATTTCTAAAAATACACCCCGGAGGTACAACAAATGTTGTGCGGCCGATCCAACCTGGTACGTGTGGGCGCGAGCGCAAAAGTGCGAGGCGCAGGCGGCGTACAGTTCACCAGAGGCGGTCACGGCCCGGGCGAACCTGGCGGCGGCACAGGCGGCGTACAATTCACCAGAGGCTGTGGCGGCCCGGGCGAACCTGGCGGCGATCCAGGAGAAGTTGGCGGCGGCCAAGCGCATGGCGGATGAGAAGGCAGCACAGGCGGCTGCCGAGGCTAAGAAGGCGGCGGAGGCTAAGCAGGCTCAGGAGGCGGCGTCACGAGATGCTTCGGCTACCACCGAGAAGGGGGTATCATCATACGCTCCCGAAAGCTTCTGACCAACCATTATCTAACAACTTTCTTTTCCGACCTTCACTTATATATTCAAACGTCACGAATTTTCGTTGTTTTGTAAGTTCCGTATAATCCCTTTTTCCTCGAGTGTACAATCGACCCTGTAAAAGATAAAACAAATTACAGGAGACATCCAGGGGCTGGTTCAAAAAGTCCTGAAAACTCGAAAAAACGATGATATCGATCGATTCGAGTTTTATAATCCTTCGTACGAATGGATACACGATGTGCCGGGTCCGCCCAGTCCTCTCCAGGGTATCATCCAGAATCTTTGCGTCTCCGATAAATTTTGAAAGTAAATTCATCTGGTCCCACGAACATCCAATGTCGATGTCGTTGTATTTGGTCTGCCCACATACAACCACGTCGCGAACATATCCCCCGAATACCCAGAATCCATAGTTCAGGGCCCGGTCTACGATAATATCCATACTACATTATATGGAGAAGACTTTTATCATTCTTTTGTTGTCGATCATTGCGGCGCTCTTGCTTCTCAGACGAGTCAGCGGGTACGAGTGGAGTTGCCAGACATCTGTTCCGGAAATAGTCTTTGCATAATGTATGAAGCGGACCCTGATCATCATTCTATTGGCGATCATCGCGGGAATCTTGCTCTTCAGACGCATCAGCGGCTTTAGCAGTGACGACCTGTCAACGTGCTGGAGGGCGTGTTGCCCGACCGAAACCGCCACGGACAGTACGGGAGCGACGGTACAGATTCCAAATATGGACTGTCTTCAAGCAAAAACTCTCGATGAATATTGTTTCTTCGATGATGGTATGCAGTTATACAAAATTTGGGTACGTATACTTATTCGTGCGATGTAGATGGATGTACTACGTCGGAGGATCAGCTGACGTCTCTAATTCCTGTGAAAAACGTCAGGGTCGATCCAGCATGCGCTAACATTCCTTTATGGAATTCGATTCGGAACGGATCCAATTGGCCCGATAAAAATTATTTCAAGTGTGGCCAGAAATACGGATCACAGGGGCAGCCTACTGGAGACGCGAGGAAACGAAGTTTTGCCGGAAGTTATCCGAATATAGATGATTATTGTAAATTTAATAGTGGCGATCCATGTTGTGGACAATACAGTTTCGCCAGTTCCTATGGCATCGTCGCGCCAGCGATCGCAGAAGCGCAGGCGGCTGCAGCTGCTGCGCAGGCGGCTGAAGCCGCTGCCGCGCTTGTGATATACAACTCACCGGAAGCGGTCGCGGACCGGCAGGCGGCGGCGGATGCAGCCGCGGCTGTAGCTGCGAAACGGAGCGCGAGAGGGTGTAACTGTGAAGATGATCGGCAGTGCGCGTACAACGAATATTGTAATGATGGGTGTAAGTGCGTCGTTGATCCTAACTATGGTCAAAGCGCGGACTCCGCACCCGAAGCCAACGGCGGCGGAGATAATAGTGGCGGTTGATATAAAGATACCCAATGTATTCAAAAAAATGGTCCGGGCCCTAGTACACACCCCGTACTACGACTGGGACGGAAGAAAGTATCTGGAATTGAACCTGGAAGGTTCAATTCGCCGAGTCAAAGTCCCTTTCAGGTACGGTCGGGTCATGTGTCGGGTCGAAGGATCGAAGACCGTCCAGGAACTTGAAAGGGGCGACGAGGTTGAAATAATTTTGAGTAAAAAGGTGTGGGAAGGACGCGAGCACTTTATTTTGTCATACATAGGTACGCGGTGACCAGGAACAAAATGACGACCAGGGCGTACTTCCAGTAATTCTTTCGAGAAATTTGCGAATACGGGGACCCTTCCATCGTGTATCCCACTCTTTTCATATTTCCAAAAATGTTCTTCAGATTCAGCCCGAGACTTTCGAACGCCCTTTTGTCAGTCCCGCTGTTAACAGTCCCTATAGCGTCATTCATCGGAGGCTGAAACACATTCCCACCATCACCGACGTTAACAGTCCCTATAGCGTCATTAAACCCTAAAGCGTCATTCATCGAAGGCTGAAACACCTTCCCACCACCACCGACCGTGTAGACGTACATGACCTGACTGCCATCGAGTGTCATTTCTCCGACGGTCCTACTGGCCTGGTCATTCAGGGTCAACATACACCCGTTGATACGCTCCATACAACAGTCGGTTCGGTTGTAGACGACAACCTTGGATACAGGACGCTCGCGCCCGAGATCGATCCCGAGAAACTCTTTCGGACCGGCTTGCGTATGGGCCAGTTTCTCCCTGGTTATAAGATTTTGAGAACTCAAGTCGGCGTATTGACTCGACTGGATACCGGTCAGGCCATCGTTTATTTTGTCCCCGAATTCGTCAAAAATGTTCATCCCGATCAAATTGATAAACTCATTTTTTCCATCGTTACGGCTGACCATAACGGTCTTGGCCATTACATATGGGAGTTGAGCCCGAGTCTGGACCTGGCCCTGATCAACAACCTTATTGAAGATTCTCGTATCGGCCGAATTTAGCGGAATGCCCGCCGCCGCAGCCTGGGCCGGCGTTAGCATCCCCTGACCAACCTTATTGAAGATTGCCGTATCGGCCGAATTTATCGGCATGCCGATAAATTCGGTCGAATTTTTCGGAATGTCCATACGAGCCTCCTGGATCTGCTGCTGCTTTTGCATCCCCTGGTCTCCTGGATCGGTTTTCCGCATACACATGCTAAAGGTTTCGACGCATCCATCAACGGTCTCCATATATTCTATACTTAGAAAATAATAACGCCGTTCGGATATGTTGACCCGCCACGGGGTTCTCGTACCGGATGCGGGACCGGACCTAAAAAAAGACCTGACGGTCCGCCCGATTGTGAATGCTCTCGGGATCGGATCAGCCTCGTTCAGGGTGTTTCGTAAAGTTCCAGGGGGCCTCATCGTCCCGAGGTACTACTCCTCCACCGGACCGACCCGGGACGTTCGCCTTCCTTGTGCTCCAGCACCCGGTATCAATTTTGTTGGAAAATTGAGAGACCCGACCCGACAACCAGAGGCGTTTGACGCGGGGACGGCCGCATTTACCGAAAAGGGTGGCGGGGTCCTTTCACTTCCATGCGGATTCGGAAAAACTACGATCGGTCTGGCCCTCGCGGCCCATCTAAAACTTCGGACGATGATCGTGGTCCACAAAGAGTTTTTGGCGAACCAGTGGATCGACAAAATCAGAGAATTTTGTCCGGGAGCGACGATCGGTCGGGTCCAGGGTGACCTCTTTGATATCGAAAAAGATTTTGTCGTCGCCATGATCCAAACCATGTCCCAACGTGAATTTGCCGAGACCGCCTTTGATTCCATCGGGTTCCTCATTGTTGATGAGGCGCACCACATTGGCGCACCCGCATTTTCTCAATTTATGTTTAAAATTTGTCCCAAGCACACGCTCGGGCTCACGGCGACGCCCGAGCGTAAGGATGGCCTGACCCGGTTACTGTACTGGTTCCTGGGTCCCGAGTTTTTCAGGATTGAACGGACGGACCAGAAATCAACATCGGTCGTGACCGTGCCATATTCGTCCAGTCTTTTCAAAGAGTCCCCGCCGCTCACGAGGTTCGGCCAATTGAACATGGCCGGTATGATTAATATTCTGGTCGAAATTGAAGAGCGGAACGAACTGATCATCCGAGAGACCCACCGGGCCCTGAAAAACAAGAGGCGCGTTCTGATCCTGTCGGATCGGCGGGACCATTGTCTCAATTTACACTCAAAATTGAAAGATCTCGCCGGACTCTACATCGGGGGTATGAAAGAGGATGATTTGGCCCGGTCCGCCGAGTGTCCCGTGGTTGTGGCGACGTTTCAATTGGCCCATGAAGGTCTGGATATCCCGGCACTCGACACGGTCATATTGGCCACGCCCAAGTCAGACATCAAACAGTCAATCGGACGAATCATGCGCGAGACGCCCGGGAAATCAAACGATCCGCTCATTATCGACATTGCGGACCAGTGGTCGGTCTTCCATGCCATGTACCGCAAGAGACTCAAGGTGTACCAGGAGGGTGGGTTTGTACTCCCCGGGACGGCGGCGCCAGTCCCGACCTCCAAGTGTTTATTCGATTAATCTGATCCGGTCCCGGAGGTACTGTGGCAAAATAGCCTCGATGAACCGCCACCAGGTTCCTGCCCCGATGACATCGAGACGCTCAACGTCGCCCCCTTGATTCGCAGCCGTGAATGCGTACTTTACAAAAAATGTAAAATTTACATCCTCAAACGGACACTCGCGAAGATCGAGCGTGACGATGAGACCCCTGCGGTCCTGGGCGAGAACCTGGTGAATCTCGCGAGTCTCCCTGATGGTCTCCTGAGCGTACGCATCTGCCTCGGCGAATGTTTTGGGCTGGTACTCAAGGTATCCCTTTCCGGAAATCTTGAGGAACAGATGCTCCTGATTACTTTTTAGCCGATACCACGAAAGGTAATTGTATCGGCCCATTCTGAAACAAGTCTCTTATTTTTTTATTCATCGCATCGCATCAACCAGGCCGAGAAGAAAGACACTCCCGACGAAAAACATGAGGAGGTAGTTGCACTCGGTCGCGTCCCGGACGATGCTTATGTTTTGTCGGGGTTCCATTGGGATGTATGATGGTGGTCTCGGCGCGACCGGGTCGTCAAACGGCGCGTACGACACCATACTTTACCTGAGTAAAATTTTGGTGAGTACGATCGTCGACACGACAATCAACAGCACGACCCAGAACCATACTGGGAAACCTTGCCAAGTGCTCATGATCGTGAGACCCTGAAGTGACCGACACGAAAACCCGGCCCGCCAGTTGCCGTTGGTTCCATTGTTCGAACAACAGTTCAGGCCGATCGGATCGCCCGGGGTCAGCACGTCGTCCTTTATGCACTCTTCCATCTCTTAGTATCTAGAGAGAAACTTCCTTCTTGGTCGATTTGCGACCGCCCCCCCGCTTCTTCTTCTCAGAGGCCCCCATGGAAACCTCGCGCGTGTCTGGGTCGCCCGCATCGATCGAGACAATGTCCGAGACGGACTCGACGTCGGCGGTACGGGTCGCCTGGGGCATGCCCGGCCCCATCATGTTCATGAGGGACCCAAAATCCATACCCGGGCCGCGCATCTCAGGGCGTCCGTTCGACTGATTCGTCTTCTGGACCGCGTCGACCATGTTGCGCATCAGGTCCGGGTTCTGCTGCATGACCTGGGTCACGTTCGGGACGGCCGCCTTGAACATGCTGTTCGAGAGGTGGAACATCATTGCGGACCCGCCGACCATCATAATCAGTTTGACCTCGGGGGCCACCTGGATCTTTGTCTTGTACTTGTTGTACAGATCCTCAAAGACTCCGTCGTAGTCGTCAACATTCTCCATCGTGTTCTGGGACCATCCGTTCAGTTCAATGTCGAACGGGTCAAACTTGTCATTCAGAAACTCGAGACCGGTCACACAGGCCACGAGCATGCGACGCTGAAACTTGATCGACCGGTCGACCTCGATGGAATAGGTCATGCGCTTGTACTCGGTCCGAATATCCTCAATGTCCGAATAGATTGTAAGACGCTGACTCGATGCGATCCCCTTTTTGGCCAGGCGTGAAATTTTGTTCAGGAGGTCCGCCTTCTCATCCTCGATCGTTTTGTACCCATCGGCCGGCACCTGATCACCGCCACCCTGGCGCTGCTGGGGCTCCTCATCCTCAAAGGGCATCTCGCCATCATCAAACTCCTCAGGGGGCGGTGGTGCGGACGCGGTCCGTTTCCCCTGATTCGCAAACATGTCAAGACCTTCATCGGGTGCCTGAGCCTGGGCCACAGGGGCCCGTCTCGCAAACGGGCTCGGCCGGGGCGCCTTGGGCTTCAGGGTGACTTTTTTGCTACTGGGCATCTGGACGGATATTTCATCCAACAGAGTCTGCTCTTCATCATTCAAATTCATCGTCGCACCGGTCGCGAACGTAAGATCCATCTCCTGAGAATTTTAAAGAAAAGTCCTCACTGGCTTTAACGCATGTGAAAAAATAATATTGCTAAAAATCAAATGGCCGTTTACAAATTTGCAAAGATACTGACCCGTCTCGTGATTGTCGGGCTTCTCGCGGCGATCCTGTACGTTCTCGCGAAGGGCTCGTCCCGGTCGGGCTATGCCGAACTGAACGTGACGCCCGGGCCGAACGTCCGCCGGGACCCCAAGGACCTGTTTGCGATCAAGCCGAACATGGAGTGCACCCCAGGGCCGGGTGCCAAGGCGGCGTACTTCACGGTCGGTCTGACCCCAGGTGGCCTGTGTGGTGACTCGGACATGGTCCGGGACCAGATGCGCGATTATGCTATATCCGACGGGATCGGCGGGTCGCTCCTCGATAAATAAAGTACGTACACTTAGTACGAATGAACAAGTACCAGATTCATATCGACACGGCATCGGCCGCCGGTGTCGTGACTTTGACGGCCGGACAGGGCCAGGCGGCCGTGACCAAAATCAACGGAAACCCGTTCCAGGTGACGGCGATCATCGGAAATGCTCACAGGGCCGTCCGGAGCGTCGCCCTGAAGGATGCACAGATCCCCGTCGGGTTTTATAATATCCGAGCGCCCTACAACACAATCACCCTGAACAACATTACGTACACACTCCCTCCCGGAAATTACAACTCGGACAGTTTCATAAAGGGTATCAATTCGCTCGTGACGAATGCGGTCGGAACATTCGGTCTCAATGGGGTCACGAACCAGATTCAGTTCGTGTCCAACTCCGGGACCGTGACGTTTACGGTCGGGCCACTCACGCTCGGGGCGTTCATGGGGTTCACGGACGGTCAAACTGGAACGAACGTGGTCGGGAAAAACTCGTACATTATCAATTTCGATACGTACCTGACAATATGGATCGCCGAGGTCGGAACGTCCTCGCTCGACCACCAGCAGATTACGTACAAGGTCCCCCTGACCGGGGGGAACGGTTCGATCCAGAATTATACCGAGAGTGGAAACTGGGCCCAGAAGGTTGTTTATACGGACCGTTCAAACCGGCTCGACCGTCTGACCGTGACGGTCCTGGATCGGTTCGGGACCATTCTGAACAATAACGGGATCGACTGGGCGTTTACGCTCGAAATCGAATCGGCCAATTAAAAAACGTGAGTACCTATTAATAATGAACATAAACGGGACCCAGGGGAGCCCGTATCAAGGGATCGTTACGACGCGCCCTTACGACTTTGGGACGGACGCTATAGAACGTCAGCGTGTGTCTCTGGGTCAATCTCTGATTGATGCCGATTTCGAGTACGGCCTCCAAGCGACCAAGTGGCAAACGTACCACGAACTTCGCAAGTTTCCGAGTTTTTTTGAAGTTCCCGGGACGGACTTTACCGTTTCGAATGTCGCGACGGATGGTGCGGCCCCGACCTCGAACATAACAGTCTATTTCTCAAACAATGTACCCCTGATCGGGTCGGTCATTGCCGTTTCGGGCTTTGCGAATGCGACCAAGACGGCCGATCGTGCCGAGGGGTTTTTTCTGGTCTCATCGAATAACAACACGACCTCGAACACGTGTAATTATTCCGCCAAGGGTCAGGTCACGTCGACCGCCGATATATCGACCGCGTACACGGTCCTGCGCCGGGGTGGCATTTACGCGGGCGGGACTCTCAAAATTCCGGCCCAGCGAATCACGGCCGATGGGTCCGCGAACGTTCAGGTCTTTACCCAATACGCACACGGTATGATTGCCGGGACGCCCATCACGGCCAATTCGTCCGGGACCAATTTCAATGGCTCTTTTTTCGTATCGAACGTCCTCCAGGCTAACACATTCAATATCGTGTGTTCCCAGACGGTGACGGCCGCGGCACTCGCGGCGACCGCGAACATTTACACTCAGCCGTACTCGACTGTGATACACCGACCCTTTGACGGGGGTGTGTTTCTGGGCCTCGGACAACCTTCACACGGCGCGTCACTCATTCGACAGTCCAAAAAGGTGTTCAGGTACCAGTCCGGCAAAGGGCTCCTGTGGTCTTCGGGGACGGTTTTTTGTCCGAACAACGACCTGGTCAGTATCACCCTGTCGGGAACGACCGCGACTATCGTGACCGACGTGCCCCACGGTGTTCCACAGGTCGGCTCGATCCTTCTTCTCCGGGGCGTTGCGTCGCCCGCCGGACTCAACGGGTCGTACATGATCCAGTCCGTCCCGGACTCGCGGACCATTATTGTGAGTTCGACTTTGACGGGCACGGTGACATTTGCAGAACAGCCCCGTTTCATCATTTCGAACTGGAGTGGCGCATCCGTCCGGGCCGGTACATTTGACGATCAGAACGGTCTATTCTGGGAATTTGACGGCCAGACCCTGTTCGTGTGTCGCCGAACATCGACATTTCAACTCGATGGGTACGTGTCGGTCCGGGCGAACAGACAATTGCTCGTCGGACAACAGACCAACAGCACGACTTTCTCAGCCGTAAATTCGTGGCCGCTCATCCCGACCGGGTCCTCGAATGCGACTATTACGCTCAATACATCGGGTGCTGCAATCGGGGACTATATCCTGGCTCTTCCGGGAGTTTTGAGCGTACTGGGACCAGTATGGGTGACTGGTATAACTCAAGGTACAGGAACTGTCACGATCGCATTCGAACCGTACAATGGGCCGCCCATCACGGGTGGTACGACGCCTATATCAGGGTCGTTTAATTCCGTTTCGGTAAACACGAGGTTCCAGGACCAACTCAAGGTTGATGACCGAATCGTGATTCGGGGCATGACGCACACGGTCACCCAAATTTTGGGCCAGGGTCTTTTATGTTTCAATCCGCCCTACCGAGGCACGAGCGACATACAGACCTCTCAGCCCGTGAAGTGTTGTAAAGTCAAAGATTTCCGGACGCCCCAGAGTCTGTTTAACCGTGACACGCTCGACGGGCTTGGGGCGTCCGGGTTCCGGTTCGACCAGACCAAGATGCAAATGCTCGGGCTCCAGTACACGTGGTACGGCGCCGGTTTTGTGGATTTTATGATGCGCGGGGCTGACGGAAACTGGGTCTACGCGCACCGGATCAAAAACAATAACGTGAATGACGAAGCCTACATGCGTACCGGAAACATGCCCGTCCGGTACGAAATTATAAATGAGTGCTCCCCGGCAGCCTCGACTCTCACCCAGGCGATCGGGCCGTCCGACACGACCCTGACCGTTTCGGACCCGACGACATATTTCCCATCGGTCGGGACGCTCCTCATCGACAATGAACAAATTACGTACACGGGCAAGACCGCGTCCGGGTTCACCGGACTCACGCGCGGGGCCCCCATGACATATAGCGTCGCGGACACGAACAGAACTTTTACGGGTGCACCATCGTCGAACCATAACGCGACGACGTCCGTTAACCTGATTAGCGTCACGTGTGCACCGAGCCTCACGCACTGGGGCTCGGCCCTTCTCATGGATGGTATGTTTGACCAGGACCGTGGGTACTTTTTCAATTATGCAAACACGACCGTGACCCTGACTGCGACCAGTGGAACGGCCGCCTACAACGTGTTTGCGATTCGTCTCGCACCGACCGTATCGAACGGTATCGTCGGCGACCTCGGGAACCGTGAACTTTTGAATCGGGCCCAACTCCTGCTTCAGAAACTCGAGGTGACGAGTACTATCACCGTAAACACGGTCGGATTCCTCAATCCGTCCGGTGTCACATTCGATCCGACCAAATGGGTCAATGTGAATTCGCCTCTGAACGGGTCCCAGCCCAGTTTTGCACAATTTTACCCAGGTAATTTGATTAACGGCCTGGCCGGCCCGGGCGAACGCATTTTCTCGACGATCGTCCAGGCGAACAATCAAAACAATCTCGACCTCACGGGACTCAAGGAAATGACCAATTCGCCCATCGGTGGGAACCAGCAGTTCCCGGACGGACCGGACGTTCTTCTGATCCAACTTACAACCATCGGATCCACGAGCGGAAACGCCCAGGTCAACCTGTTCTGGACAGAGGCCCAGGCCTAATTTCTTAGGCCCTAGTAGTCATGTCTCATCACGAGACGATCGTCTACGTCGATTCGGACAATCGGGACCAAAGTTTGTTTCCGAATTCAAATTCGTACACGCTCCATCTTACGGTCCCGATCACAAATGTGACCAAGGTGGAACTGCTCACGGCGATGTTCCCGGGTATGAAAAACTCACAATTTATCACGCTCGATATCCTCGAACTCAGGACACCGGCGCACCTCACGGCCGCAGCCCTGAGTAAGAATGTAAGTAACGTGATGGTCCCGACCTCGAATGCATTCTATGGTTCATTCGCCACGATCCCAGTCAAGGTCCAGGCGAACAGTGAATTTTACAATGCAAATTACAGAATATCGACACAATTCCCATCCAGGGTCGATAAAGTTGAACGACTCACGGTCACGTGGCGCCAACCGAACAACGGGAACATGTTTTACGACTCGGGCGATCTCGGCCGGAACATGTTTATGCTAAGGTTTGAATCCGAATTTGTTCCCGTAAATCCAGAGCGTCCCGAAAGCCTCCCTACCCCGGTCCCATGGGACGGGACGGGCGAGCGTCAGAAACTCTTTGTGTTGGGCGCGATTGCGTTGATTGGGCTATTAGTTATAATCTCCATCAAAAATAAGAGGGGCCATGTGTGATTCAATCACGAACGGGGGTTGGATACCGAGCATGACCGTGGCGACTTCGTCGTGTCCGCCCGCGAGTATAGTCATTGCATCGAACGTCCTTTCGACGAACGCTAACATTTTTGCTGGCGATGGCGTATTTTCGGGAAATCTGTTCGTGGCTGGGTTTGTAACGGGATCCTTCCTCACATTTGGAAATACACTGTCGAACCTGAATGCATCCAATTTAGCGTTTGGAATGGTCCCATTGAATGTATTGCCCTCGAGTGGAGTGACGAGCGGTCAGTACGGATCGGCCGCGAATGTAGCCCGGGTGATTGTCGATACGTATGGGAGGGTCACGGCCGCCTCAAACATCGCGATAACATCGTCCCAATGGACAACGGTCCAGGGAAATGTCGCGTACGGGGCGGGCGTGACGGTCGGGGCTATTTCGTCACCCCCCCCGGGAATTAACCTGTACGTCGCAGGATCCGAGACTGTGTCCGACACGTTTTCGGTCGCGGGCGCGATGACATCAAATATATCAAACACAACCTTTTTTTATGATACGTTTACGATTCCGTACTTGAATACCCAGGTTCTTACTGCGGTCTCGAGCGTCACGACTCCGTCCCTATCCGCAAACACCCTGACCCTCTCGAATGCCACGTCGACCATCAGCGTCACGGGCAATATTTATGCGTCGAACGCCCTCTCGACCACGAACATTTTCAGCACGAACGTAACTGTGACGGGCCAGTT
>Ga0136642_1000368_pt1 | contig 25163 bp, 21 predicted proteins | sample LowCatLa1302831Y_FD_115313 | JGI IMG/M metagenome (GOLD analysis project Ga0136642, IMG submission 115313) | Freshwater microbial communities from Lower Cathedral Lake, Yosemite National Park, California, USA - 13028-31Y | ecosystem: Environmental > Aquatic > Freshwater > Lake ... | reverse complement strand
TATTTTTGCCCCTTTGGTCAACAGAAATTCGATTCCCGACTCCGACGTTGCGCTATCGGTACGGTCGCGAAGATCTTCCGCTGTTGGTCCGAGCATCACGTTGCCGTAGATAGTGGGGCTAATGAGCACACCCTTACCCACCGACGACGGCACGGGCAGGACGATATGGGGAACGTGTATCCGCGCCAATTTGTCGTACACCAGGAGCTCGCCCCGACGAGGGGTAATCGTGAAGCGGTCGTAGCCAAAGAGATGGTCGATGACGTCAGAACCAAGACCGGCCGCGTTGACCACCCAAGTGGCGATCAGCGTTCCCCGTGACGTCGTAAGTACGGTCTCGTCGGATCCCACGACTGCACTCGTCACCGTCGAGTTGAGGGCGAGCACCGTGCCCCGCTGTACCGCGTCGGTGGCGAGCGCCAACGAAGTCGTCCACGTACAGATAAGGGACTCATCGGGAACGGTCAGTCCACCGAGCGCCCCAGGGCCGAGTGCGGGTAGGCGACGGTAGACCTCATCGCCGTCAATGAGGGCGCAGTCGAGGTACCCGTTAGCAATGGCCTTGTCGCGCAGACTCGGGAGCGCCGCGAACTCTTCGTCACTCCAGGCCACCAGTACCGCACCGACGCGCTCGACTGGGATGCCGGTCTGGCTGGCGTAGGCCGAAAGGAGTTCGTAGCCCCGACGGACGAGGCGCGATTCGAGTGTGCCCGGTGTGGCGTCAAAGCCGGTGTGCAGCAGAGCAGTATTGGCCTTACTGGTCGCGTCACCCACGTCACCTTTGGCCTCGAGGAGCACCACCGAACAGTCCAGCCCGCTCAGCGCCTGGGCCAAGGCCGAACCGACGAGGCCCGCCCCGATGACGGCAACGTCACATCGAGTCGGCACTACAGCGTCGTTGTCGCGAAGCACCGGCACCGTTATCTCCCCTGTCCTGGTTGGACTCGTTCACACCAAGTCGATCGAAACGTCAGCGCTCGGTCAAGGGACCAGTTCGGTGTCACCCTATCGCCCACCGACGGTGCCGCGGTAGCGTCATCGAGCGTCGCGCTCCCGTCGATAATGCGAGCCAGGAGTGCCGCACCGTGCGCGGTCGCGTCGACCTGTGGCGAGACCTCAATAGTCACCTGAGCAATATCGGCCACCGACTGCAGGAGTTGACGGGACTGGGTCAGGCCCCCGTCGACGCGCAGCACGTCGAGTGGGCGCGCCAGGTCCTGGCCCATGACCTCGACAATCTGGGCGATCTGGGCCCCAATACCGTCGAGAACGGCCTTGATGAGATGGCCTCGCTCCGTCGCGAGTGAGAGCCCATCGAAACTGGCGCGCGCCTCGGGGAGCCACCAGGGAGCCGCGAGACCGGCGAGACTCGGGACGCAGAACACGCCGTGAGCGTCTTCGGCCGACTCATGGTCGAGGGCGTCGGTCGCGGAGAGGACGCCGATACTCGTCAACCACCGCAACGCCGAGCCGGCGGCGTAGACCTGTCCGTCCATGTAGTAGCGCCGCGTCGAGCCAATCTGCCAGGCCAGCGAGGTAGTCAGACCGGCACTCGAGCGGACGTCGCGGTCACCGGCGTTGACGAGGAGGAATGACCCCGTCCCGAAGGTGCACTTCGCCATACCGTGCTCGACACACCCCTGGGCGAGGAGCGCCGCGGCCTGGTCAACGATGAGTCCGCCAACTTTCATGGGCGACCCGAAGATTGTGGTCTCCCCCACCACCTCGTCGCAGGCCACGATACGAGGGAGGTCGGAGGACTGCAGACCAAAGCCAGCGACCAGATCCTCGTCCCACGTCGCTCTCGCCACGTCGAAAACGAGTGAACGGCTTGCCGTTGAACTGTCGGTAACAAATGCGCCGCAGAGCTGATGGATGAGCCAACAGTCCGAGGTAGTCACCACTCCCTCGGTGGTGCGGTATTGACGTAACCACGTCATCTTGGGTGCCGAGAAATAGGGATCGAGTTCGAGGCCAGTCAGGGCGCGCACGCGGGCCTCGAGGTGGCGTCGTTCGTCACAGACACCCTGGGCGCGACGGTCCTGCCACACCAGGGCCATCGATAGTGGTCGACCCGTCGAGGGGTCCCAGGCGAGGACGGTCTCTCCCTGATTCGCCAGGGCCACCGTAGTGGGTACCACGCCGCTCGCGGCGATGGCCGCGTGACCAGCGTCAAGTACGGACTGCCACAAGGCGACCGGATCAACCTCCACGCTGCCGTCGTCACCGTAGGTGGGGCGAACCGAGAACAGCGCATCGCCGAGGATGACGCCGTCGTCACGTACGACTATCGCCTTCGTTCCCGAAGTCCCTTGGTCAATGGCGAGTACGGCCATGGATCGTCACGCCATCGTGTTCGGCCGAGCGTGGCGCACCGCAAGCAGCGCGTCGACGTTGAATGAACTCATGGTGCGAATGTAGCAGTGACCCCACGAACTCTCGTGGTCGTGATGTCTCGAAATCGCACATGAGCGTGATGAAGAATGATTACCGCACGTTCACATATTTTTCGACCAACGAGCCATCCCCGTGTGCAATACTTTGCTCCGGCCAAATCGTCCCCGTGGAGATTCACGGTGTGATCGGTCCTGCTGTAATCCCACTAATCATCGAGTACTGGCAAGGTCCAAACCCCACAAACCACTGAGCGCACGCACGCAACCGACGCTCCCCTTAGAGAGGAACCCGTGTTGACTATCTTCGACCAACTGGAATCGAATGTGCGCTACTACTGCCGGCGGTGGCCGACGGTCTTTACCTCGGCCCGTGGACCCATTGTTACCGATGAGCACGGCACCGAATTCCTGGATTTCTTCGCTGGGGCCGGCGTCTTGAACTACGGCCACAACAATCCCCTCTTCGTCGATCTGGCCATTGAACACTTGCGCAGCGGCAAGTTGCTCCACAGCCTCGACACCTTCACGGCGCAGAAGCGTGACTTCCTCAACGCCGTCCACACCCACCTGCTGGCGCCACGCCAGCTCGACATGGTCGTCCAGACTGTTGGACCGACGGGCGCGATGGCCATCGAGGCCGCCATCCAGCTGGCCTACCGCGTGACGGGTAAGCACGGGGTCGTCGGTTTCACCGGTGGCTACCACGGCATGAGCCTGCGGGCCGCCTCGGTCTCAGAGTCAATGGCGCCGCGTCCCGCGGTCTCCCACGTGGGACACTTCGTCGCGCTGCCCTTCGTCGAGCACACGACTGACGCCGATCTCACTCTGCTGGAGGAGACCTTGCGAGGCACAATTAACGGCGAAGGGATCGGCGCTATTTTGATCGAGCCCACGCAGGGCGAGGGTGGTTGCCGACCATTTGATCCGGCGTACCTCGCTGCGGTGCGTTCAATCGCGACCCGGTACGACGTGCTCGTCATCGCCGACGAAATTCAGGCCGGCGTTGGCCGCACCGGCCCCTTCTTTTCCCACGAGGGCAGCGGCCTCGACCCCGACATCATTACGGTGTCAAAGTCCATTAGTGGCCTCGGACTCCCCATGGCGATCAACCTGGTGCGCACTTCCCTCGACGCCTGGCGCCCCGGCGAGTTCTCGGGTACCTTCCGCGGCAACAACCTGGCCTTCGCGACCTCGGCCGCGATGCTTGACCACTACTGGCAGGACGACACCTTTCAGAAAAACACCGAGCGCCAAGGGGCTATCGTCCGCGACGCCCTTGCCGGCATGGTGGAAGAGTTCGGGCCGGGTCGATTCAAGGTACAGGCCAACGGCATGCTCGCTGGCCTCAACACCTTCGACACCCCACTCGCCGAGGCCATTTCGCAGGCCGCATTTGACCGCCAGCTGATCGTCGAGGTCTGTGGCCGCGGCGACACCATTGTCAAGCTGCTCCCCACCCTGATCATGACGGATGACCAGCTGCACGACGGGCTCGGACGCCTGCACGCCGCGACGGCCGACGTAATGGCGGCCCAGTGACCTGGTCGGCGCTCTTCGCGAGTACCGACGATGCCGGTCGCGAGCGGCTGACGCAGGCGGCCCTGAGCGCCATTGACTCGCTCAACCAATCACTCGACGCCCCTCGGTCGGCGGTGTCACCTCTCGAGCTACACGAGCGGGTCCGTTCTTTTGAGGTCTGCCCCGATCAGGGCGTTGACCTCTCGACGGTGCTGCACGAGCTAGGCACCACCGTCTGGGCCCACGGTGTAGTCCCGACCGACACCGCGACGGTGGCCCATCTGCACCCGCCGACCACCCTCTCGGCCGTGGTCACCGAAATGGCCATTGCCACGACCAACCAGTCCATGGACTCCTGGGACCAGGCACCCATGGCGACGGCGCTCGAGCTGCACTTGATGGCCTGGCTCGGCGCCCAGTTGGGCTTTCCGGTGACGTCAACCGGTGTCATGACCTCAGGAGGCACCGCCTCGAACGTGCTCGGGATTACCCTGGCCCGCTCCCATGCCGGAGTCGCTCTCGACGTGGACGTTCTCAAGTCGGGCTTGCCGCCTGAAGCACACCAGTGGCGGATCCTCTGTTCCGACCAGGCGCACTTTTCCGTGCAGCGGGCCGCCGGACAACTGGGCCTTGGACGCGATGCCGTGAAACCCGTGCCCACAACCGAGGCTGGCGTCATGGACATCGCCGCCCTCGACGAGGTTATTCGCACCGTGCGGCACGAGGGGTTAGCCATCATCGCCATCGTCGGTACCGCCGGCACCACCGACCTCGGCGCCATTGACCCGCTCGACCAGATCGCCGAGCGCGCCCACGGCATCGGCGCATGGTTCCACGTCGACGGGGCCGTGGCTGGTTCATTCATCATGTCTCCGACCCTTCGAACGCGACTGGCGGGGATTGAACTGGCCGATTCGGTCACCGTGGATTTTCACAAACTCTGGTGGCAGCCCTTCAATGCCTCCGCCCTCATCGTTCGCGACCCAACAAGTTTCAATCTGCTCCGAGTAACGTCCAACTACCTCGACCGGGGCGACGAACTCGACGGCATGGTGAATTTGGTCGGTCGCTCACTCGACACGTCGCGCCGCTTCGACGCGGCCAAGGTCGTCGCCTCACTGCGAACAATCGGTAGGTCCACCTTCGCCGCCATGATCGAGCACCTCGTATCGTTGGCCACGTACTGCGGTGACCAGGTCACCACCAGCACCACTTTTGACCTCCTGAGCCCCATTCACGGCGTCACATGCGTCTTTGACGCCCCCGGCTACGACGCCAACTCGCTGCGGCAAGTTCAGCAACAACTCTTGCTTCGTGGCGAGGCGATTTTGGGGCGTACCACCATCAAAGGGCGGGCAGCTCTTAAGTGCACATTCATGAACCCGCTCGCCACCACCGCTGACGTGGACCGAATTCTCGACATGATTGAAGTGGAGCTGGCGACGTTGACGTCTTAGCGCCCATCCCAGCGGCGCATCTCGGCCTCGAAGGGATCGAGCCCCATTGGTCCGAGGGCAAGAGCGTAATTATGGAAGGCGCGGAGCGAGAACTGGTCACCGAGTCGGACCCGGGCATCTTCACGAGCACGCAGCCAGACTCGCTCCCCCACCTTGTAGGAGATGGCCTGGCCGGGCCAGCCGAGGTAGCGGTCTACTTCCGACACGGACATGTCGTGACTCTGGAGCGCGAGCTCCTCTAAGACCAGCACCGCCATCTCCGGCGTCCAGGTCTGCCCACTAACGTCGCCCAGCGAGCCGAGGCGCCAGAAGCCCTCGGGCACGGGCAACTCGAGGTGCATGCCAATGTCGACCACGACGCGGGCAGCGCGCAGGCCCTGGTCGCTGAGGTGACCAAACTCGTCGGCGATGTCACTAAAGAAGCCCAGTTCCTGCATGAGACGTTCGGCGTAGAGGGCCCAGCCTTCGCCGTAGCCACTGCACCACGCTTCGAGGCGGTGGAAGCGACTCTGGCGTTCGTGTTCAATCACCGACACCGCACACTGGAGGTGGTGACCCGGTACGCCCTCGTGGTACCAGGTCGAAGCGTGGTGCCACCACCGGAACTCGGTGCGACCGTTTGTCGGGAACCAAGTGGTGCCCGAACGAGACAGGTCCTCACTTGGCGGGATGTAGTACGGCGCCAGCGATCCACCCTCGGGAGCGAGGCGGGCGTCGCAAAAACGAATGCGTTCATCCATGTCGAAGTAGGTCCCGTCGAGAGCCTCAATGGCGCCCTGGGTGAAGGACTTCATTTTTTCGAGCAAGGCGTCAGTGCCGTGAATAACGCGAGCGGGGTCGGCGTCGAGAACCGCTGCCGCCTCGGTCAACGTGGTGGCTCCGGGCGCGACAATGGCAGCAATCTCGAACATGCGTGCCACGATGCGCTGCAGGTCGGTGTAGCCCCATTCGTAGAGTTCGTGCAGGTCGAGGGAGGCACCCGTAAAGTACCGCGCCCACTGGGCGTAGCGCTCCTCGCCAACGGCGTCTCGGGTGGGGGCGCTCGCCACCAACGAGTCTTCCATCCACGCGGCCAGGGCCACGTTGGCGGCGTCCGCGTCGCGCGCCGCTGCGAGCAGGGCCTCACTCGGCTGCTCGACCACGCGCGTGACGAACGCTTCGTAAGAACCATTGCCGTAGGTGCGGGCCTGCTGGGCGACACCACGTACGTGGCGTTGCGCGGGGAGTTCTCCCTTGGCACGAAGTTCGTCGAGCGTCAATTTCCAGGAGTCGAGGGCACTGCGAACGGCCAGCAGTCGTTCGGTCACGACCTCCGTGTTCGACGTGTCCATGATCTCAAAGACCTGGCGAATTTCGGCCACCGGCGAGGTGAGTACCGAAAAGACCCGTGACGACTCCCCCGATTCGAGTAGGTCCAGTCGAGACTGCAGGCGCTCAATCATGAGGGCCTGTCCCACTCGGTCAATGTCGTCCACGGGCTCAAGGGCGGTCGCGGCGGCGATTACTTCTTTGAGGCGGGCAATGTCACCGGGCGTCGTCGCGGGCGAGAAGTCGGTGAGGAGATGGTCGTAGCCCGCGATGCCCGAGGCGGTAGCGAACATCGGGTCGCGTGCCGCGTCGTGCTCGACGATGTCGTTCGCAAGGGCGAATAGTGGGGATCGAAATGGGGTAGTAGTCATGGGTCTCTCCTAGTTCCTCTTCGCCACATTAACGCACATGCCCCCCAGCAACGCTGGGGGGCATGCAACAACGAGAAGGGCGCAACTACGGAATGGTCACCATGCGGACGGTGTCCGTAATCTGGGCACCACCGGTGGCCGAACCGGCCATGACGACAATGGAGTCACCGGACTTCGCCAATCCCGATTCCGTGACCGACTTGACGGCCAGCTCGCACAAGACGTCGATGTCATTGGCCGGCGTCACGATGACGTCGCTAATGCCCCACGAGACCTTCAACTGCAGTGCCGTCGACTCCTTCGGCGTAATGGCCACGATAGGCATTGGCGGACGGAAGCGGGAAATTGCACGAGCCGTCATACCCGAACGGGTGCAGGCCACCAGGGCCACGGCCTTCTCCTGCATGGCGGCGCGCCAGGCGGCACCGGTCATGGCCGCAGTAATGCGGGCGGCCTTCGAGTCATCGCCCACGGTCTGGTGGAGTTCGAGTCCCTCGCCCCACGCGGCGTAGTCGAAGGATTCTTCGGCGCGACGAATGATGCGGTCCATCGTGCGCACGACGTTGACGGGGTCATGGCCAATAGCGGTTTCACCCGAAAGCATCACGGCGCTCGCACCATCGAGGACGGCGTTGGCAACGTCGGTCACTTCGGCGCGGGTCGGGACCTGGGCGTAGGTCATCGTTTCGAGCATCTGCGTCGCCACCACCACCGGGCGGGCGAAGCGCACACCGGCGCGCACAATACGCTTCTGCAGGTGGGGCACGTCTTCGATAGGCAAGCGCACACCGAGGTCGCCACGGGCCACCATCAGCGAGTCAGTCACTTCGACGATTTCGGTGAGATTGTTGATCCCCTCTTCGGTCTCGATCTTGGCCATCATCAACACGTCGGGACGGCCCAGTGCTGTGCGGACCGACACCATGTCGAAGGCTGATCGGACGAAGGAAACAGCGAGAATTTCGAACTCTTCATCGCGTAGTGCCGCGATGCGATCGGCGTCATCGGCGGTGGGAAGGTGTTCATTCAGAATTGATGAAGGGAATGACAGACCCGGCTTACCCATGACGGAACCGGCGGCCACGACCTCGGCAACCACCGATGAACCAACTTCGATAATCTGCAAGGCGGTGCCACCGTCACCGATGGCCACGCGGTCACCGACTTTCAAGTTGGCGAGAACACCCTCACGCTCCACCGCAATAATCTCGGCGGTCGAGGTCGAGCCAAAGGCTTCCACAATCTCGAGACGGTGGCCGTGGTTCAAGGCGACGGGGCTGGTACCGAAGGAGCCGGCGCGAATCTTTGGTCCGGGGATGTCCACCATGATGGCGACACTGGGCGCTACGGCGCGGACACGACGAAGGCGTTCTATGCACGAAGGAATGTCTCCGTGGGCCATCGAGAGGCGGAAGACGTCAACGCCAGCCGCAGCGAGCTCGCGGAGGACCTCGTCACTCTCTGAAGCAGGTCCAATAGTGGCTACGATTCGTGTGCGACGCACAGTAATTCCCTTCGTTTGGTCACGCCAATCCTAGTTCGCGACCCTGAAGAGTTTTAATCGCTGTATGAATTACGTGTGACGAATTGCGGCTACGAGCGCAACGGGACGACGACGTCTTGCCCTTCGACGTTCACCACTCGCAGCGACATGCCGTAACTCTCACTCAGGACGGGACTGCGCACCACGTCGGCCGGATTCCCAGACATTGCAATACGCCCAGCACTGAGCAGGACCAACTGGTCGGCGTAGTGGCTGGCGGTCGTGAGATCGTGCAGCGTGGCCAACACCGTCAGCTGACACTCGACGACTTCCTTTCGCAGCAGGTCGAGAAGGTCAAGTTGGTGACGAACGTCGAGACCCGCGGTGGGTTCATCAAGCACTATGACGCGGGTGCCCTGGGCGAGCGTGCGCGCCAACACCACGCGCTGACGTTCACCGCCAGACAGGGATCCAACCTCACGGTGTCGGAACGCGTCGAGGCCCGTTCGCTCAAGCACGCCGTCGACGATCTCGCGGTCCGTTGGCGACGGGGCCCGCAAGACGCCGTGGGAGGCCGTGCGTCCGAGCGTGACGTAGTCCGCGACGGTGCTTCCCACCGGAATGACGGGGCGCTGGGGAACGTAGGCCGCCAGGCCCGCACGCGTCCGTTCCGAGAGTTCATGAATGTCGTAGCCCTCGATACGTACGATTCCTTCGGCCACTCGCTGCAGACCCACCACAGCCGAGACAATCGACGTCTTTCCCGCGCCATTAGGACCGATCAGTGTGGTCCACGAACCGGCCGGCACGGCAAACGAGACGTCCTCGACGACCGTGGTCGATCCGTACCGAATGGTGAGGTGTTCTACGGAGATACTCATGACGTCAGTCCGCGACGCACCGACAAAATGAGAACAAAAACAGGGGCACCAATCGCGGCCGTCACCACACCGAGTGGGAGTTCTGAGGGCGCCAGTGCGGTACGCGCCACAGTGTCGGCGAGTACGAGGAAGGATGCCCCGACCACCACTGACAACGGCAAAATGCGACGGTATGACGTCCCGACGAGGAGTCGAATGACGTGGGGGACGATGATGCCGACGAAACCTATGAGTCCCACCACGGAGACAATGGCCGCGGTACCGAGTGACGAGGCGGCGATGACCACCAGGCGCACGCGACGGACGGAGAGCCCTACCGAGCGAGCCTCGTCATCACCCAGACTCAGCACGTCAAGTGCGCGACCCGCGACGACACAGACCGCAATGCAGACCGCGACGTAGGGCAACACCAGGGTCACTGACGACCAACTCGCCCCGGCCAGCGAGCCCAGCAACCAGATATAGACCCGCGCAATGGACTGTGCCGAGGCCTGCTGTTGCAGGAAGGTTTGTGCGCTGGTGAAGAGTGAGGCCACGGCCACTCCGGCCAGTACCAGCGTGGCGGTTGTGGCTCGCTGACCACGACCACCGATGAGCCAGGTCATAACCACGGCACTACTCGCGCCCACGAAAGCAATCAGCGGCGTCCAGGTAGGAGCGTTGACGGCGTTACCGTCGTGCACCAGCGCGAGAGTTGCGCCGAGGCCGGCACCGGCCGCCACACCGAGGAGGTAAGGGTCGGCCAGCGGATTACGAAAGACGCCCTGATAGGTGCCCCCAGCCACACTCAGCATGGCCCCCGCGAGCAGGCCCAGTACCATGCGTGGACCTCGTAACTCCCATACCACCGTCTGATCAAACGACGAGAGGGACGAGTGACCAATACCGAAGTGACTCAGGAGTGAGGTGAGGACGCGTCCTGGCGCGATGGGCGTCGGCCCAACGGCCAGACCACACACGACGGCGAGGAGCAGACTGGTGAGAGCGCCCACCCAGACCAGCATCACTCGACGCGATGGCGCGGTCGTCATCGCGTCGCACTTTCGGACTTTGTCGACGAAATCATCACGCCCACCAGCTACATCTGGTCAGGGGCATACATGCCGAGCAGCCCCAGTCCGAGGCGAAGTGTCCGGGCCGTGATTTCACACAGCGCCAAGCGCTCACTCCGTAGTGGCTCGTCGACACTCAAGACCGGGCAGGCCTCGTAGAACGAGGTGAAGCGCTGGGCCACGTCAAACAAGTAACCAGTGAGTCGATGGGGTTGGCACGTGGCAACGGCACCATCGACGGCCTCGGGAAAGGCGAGCAGGCCGAGTGCAAGGGTGCGCTCGGCCGGTTCGCCCAGGGTGAAGTGGACGTCGTCAAACGGCGCCGGCGCACCGAGTCGGCGGAAGATGGAACGAATACGGGCGTGCGCGTACTGCAGGTAGGGGCCGGTGTCCCCCTCAAAATTGACCATGCGTTCGAGATCGAACACGTAGTCGCGTTGACGGTCCGACGAAAGGTCGGCGTACTTAATGGCCCCGCGGCCAATGTGCGTTGCGAGTTCGGTGCGCTGCTCCAGCGGCATCTCGGGACTGCGCTCGAGCAAGGTGCTCGCGGCCTTCTCAATCGCCTCGTTCAACAGGCTGATGAGTTTGACGGTTTGACCGCTGCGCGACTTGAATACCTTGCGATCGGGGCCGAGAACGCTACCGAAGGCGATGTGCTCAATGCGGACGTTGTCGGGAAGCCAGCCCGCGGCACGGGCGACCGACCAGACCATAGCGAAGTGCTGCGCTTGCGGCGCACCCACCACGTAGAGGAGGTCAGTGCCCCCCAAGGCACCCACTCGGTCGCGAACGGCGGCCAAGTCCGTAGCGGCGTAGCCAAAACCCTCGTCGCGCTTTTGCACAATGACCGGAAGTGGCTCGCCCTCACGGGTAGTGAATCCCGCGGGGAAGACGCACAGTGCCCCGTCACTTTCGACAATGAGTCCGGCCGCTTCGAGGTCACGCACCACGTCGTTAAGCATGGGGTTGTAGAACGATTCACCGACCACGTCGGCGGGGGTCAGGGTAACGTCCAGTGCTTCATAGACCTCGGTGAAGTAGGCCACCGATTCCGCCACCAGAATGCGCCAGAGCCGGAGGGTTTCCTCATCGCCACCCTGAAGCAACACGACGCGCAATCGACTACGTTCCTTAAAAGTGTCGTCGGCATCGAACTTCTCACGAGCCGCTCGGTAGAACGAGTCGAGGTCGCCAATGCCGAGCGAGGCGACGGCCTCTTCCTCGCCGAGGTCGAGCAGGTGCTCAATCAACATGCCGAAGGGGGTTCCCCAGTCGCCCACGTGATTGCGCGCCACCACCGAGTAGCCCTTGAATCGGTACAGCCGCGCGAGTGCGTCACCAATGACCGTCGAGCGGAGGTGGCCTACGTGCATCTCCTTCGCGACGTTCGGCGCGGAGTAGTCAATGACGGCCGTGCGATCGGTGACTTGGCCCACGCCGAGGCGTTCATCCGTGAGGAGGTGGCGTAATTGGCGGTCCAGTAGGTCCGGAGTAAGGGTCAGATTGATAAATCCGGGACCGGCGATGTCCAGCGAAGCGAGGTCCGCAATATCGAGATCGGCTACCAGACGTTCAGCGACCGTCCGGGGGTTCTCCCCGAGCGCCTTGGCCAGTGCCATCACGCCATTGACCTGATAATCACTGCGATCGGAGACCCGGAGGGTGGGGTCGGCACCCGGGAGAAGGGCGTCAAAGGCCGGTCGCAAACGGGCCGCCAGAAGGTCGTAAGTAGACGTCACCCTCCCAGTCTCCCACGTGATGACCACTATCCCTGCGCCGAAAGTGAAGGGGGTAAAAAACAGGGCAGAATAGAGGGTATGACAACTTCCCCCAATACTTTCGGAGCCGTCGAGACACTCACCGTCGATGGTCGCGACCTGCAGTACTTCTCATTGAACGCATCCGGGCTGTCACAGTTCGACATTGCGCACCTGCCCTACTCAATCAAGGTCCTGCTCGAGAACTTGCTGCGCAACGAAGACGGCGTGAAGGTGCGCGCCGCCGACATCGAAGCCCTGGCCCGCTGGGCCGAGACACCCGACCGTCACGGTGAGGCCGCCGGTGACGACGCTCGAGAGATTGCTTTTACCCCTGCCCGTGTCCTGATGCAGGACCTGACTGGCGTGCCCGCCGTGGTGGACCTCGCCTCGATGCGTGACGCCATTATCGCCCTGGGTGGGGACCCCGCCAAGATCAATCCACTGGTTCCCGTGGAACTCGTCATCGACCACTCGGTGATCCTCGAGCACACCGGTACCCCGCGCAGCTACGAAGAGAATGTCGACATTGAGTACGAGCGCAACATTGAGCGCTATACCTTCCTCAAGTGGGCCCAGAACAGTCTCCAGCAGTTCCGCGTCGTGCCACCGGGAATGGGCATCTGCCATCAGGTGAACCTCGAGCACCTCGCTCGCGTGGTCTTTGATCACGAGGGCGTCGCCTACCTCGACACCGTCGTTGGAACTGACTCCCACACGACCATGATCAACGGTCTCGGCGTTCTCGGCTGGGGCGTTGGCGGCATCGAAGCCGAGGCCGGCATGCTCGGTCAGCCCACCTCCATGCTTATCCCACCCGTCGTTGGTCTGCGCCTCTCGGGCGCACCGCGTGAAGGTGTCACCGCGACCGACGTCGTGTTGACCATTACCGAACTGCTACGCAAGCACGGCGTCGTTGGTAAGTTCGTCGAAGCCTTTGGCGCCGGCATCACGTCACTGTCGCTCGAGACCCGGGCGACCATCGGCAACATGGCCCCCGAGTACGGGGCCACCTGCGCTATCTTCCCGATCGACCAAGTCACGCTCAACTACCTCGCTTTCACCGGTCGCAGTGCCAGCCACCTGGCTCTGGTCGAGGCCTATGCCAAGGCCCAAGGTCTGTGGCACGACGAAAATGCCATTGAGCCGATCTACTCCGAATACGTCAGCCTCGACCTATCGACGGTGGAGCCCAGCCTGGCGGGACCGAAGCGTCCCCAGGACCGCGTGTCGTTGTCGGGCGCTCGTGGGGCCTTTCGCAACGCCCTCGGTCGCGAGCCGAAGGAAGTTGCCGGCATTGACGCCGCCGAGACCCTGCGCGACGGCGCTGTTACCGTGGCGGCCATCACGTCGTGCACCAACACATCGAACCCTTCGGTCCTCGTCGCCGCTGGTCTCGTCGCCAAGGCCGCTGTCGAGCGGGGCATGGTCACCAAGCCCTGGGTCAAGACCTCATTGGCACCCGGTTCGCGGGTGGTCATGGACTACCTCGAGCGTGCCAACTTGGTCGATGCCCTCGACGACCTCGGCTTCTACCTCGCCGGTTACGGCTGCACCACGTGCATTGGCAACACTGGCCCGCTGCTGGATGGTGTTTCCGAAGCCGTCAACGAGCATGATCTCTCGGTCGTATCGGTCTTGTCGGGTAACCGCAACTTCGAAGGTCGCATCCACCCCGACGTGAAGCAGAACTACCTCGCCTCGCCGCCGCTCGTCGTCGCCTACGCCCTCGCCGGCACGATTGATATCGACCTGACGAGCGAACCCCTGGGTGAAGACGAGAACGGTGCGCCCGTCTACTTGCGTGACCTCTGGCCCACCGACGCCGAGGTCGCCGAGGCCGTTCGTGCCTCGTTGACGCCGGAGATGTTCGAGGAGCGCTACGCCGCAGCCTTCAGTGGCGACGAGCGTTGGCAGGAAGTGCCCTCGACCAACGCCGTGACCTACGGCTGGGACGACCGCTCAACCTACGTCAAACTCCCTCCTTACTTCGACGGCCTCACCATGGAACCCGGTGTCGTCAGCGACATTGTCGGTGCCCGGACTCTGGCCAAGTTGGGCGACTCGGTGACCACCGACCACATCTCCCCTGCCGGCAACATCCGCGCTACCACGCCAGCTGGTCGCTACCTGCTCGACGGTGGAGTCAGTCAAGGTGACTTCAACTCCTACGGCACCCGCCGCGGCAACCACGAGGTCATGGTGCGAGGCACTTTCGCCAACATCCGACTCCGCAACCAGCTAGCGCCGGGTACCGAGGGTGGCGTCACGACCAAGTTCCCCGAGGGTACCGAAATGTCGATCTTCGACGCCGCGATGGCCTACCAAGAAGAGGGCACGCCCCTCGTCATTCTGGGTGGCAAGGAGTACGGTTCGGGATCGAGCCGAGACTGGGCCGCCAAGGGCACTCGCCTGCTGGGAGTTAAGGCCGTGCTGGTGGAGAGTTTCGAGCGTATTCACCGCTCGAACTTGGTTGGTATGGGGGTCTTGCCGTTGCAGTTCGTCGCGGGGGAATCAGCCGCTACCTACGAACTCGACGGTACCGAGACGTTCGACATTCACGGCCTTGCCCCATTGAATCAGGGTCAGACGGTGCCGCTGGTGCCGGTCACCGTGACGCGCACCTCGGGCGAGCAGTTCACCTTCAATGTGCGCCTGCGCATCGACACGCCCACCGAAGCGGACTACTACCGCCACGGTGGCGTCTTGAACTACGTGCTGCGTCAGCTGGCTCGTAGCTAGCCCGTGGCAATTAAAAAACCGGGCGCCATAGGCGCCCGGTTTTTTAATTGGATGATTCGCTAGGCCGCGGTCACAATCTGTGGTTCGAGCGTCAACGCGTGACTGCCACAGTCGAGGCACTTGATGTCCACGGGGACGGTCTTGTGGAATGACAGGTTGGCCAAGTGCAACTTGTCGCGCAGGTGCGTGCGGTGGATTTCCTTCTTGTGGTCTTCGTGGTTCAGATGGAAAGCCAAGTACAGCGGGCCGAAGACGGCAACTGCCGCGAGTGTGAACAGAATGCCGATGAAGTAGTGCGCAACCATAGTGGCTCCTTAGTGGTGAGGGGTACGAACATCACCTTACGAACCGTTGATTTGATTCTCGCGAGAACTCTCTAAGAACTGACTTAATTTCAGTTCACTCGCGTGCGCCGTTCGCTACTGCGTATTGACGACGCGGAAGCCTTCAGCGATGCGACCCTCACTAAGGCCCCAGGCCTCAGCGTTACTTGCCCCCCAGCCGCGAATGGCCTCTTCGAGATCGTCGCGGTGACCGACCTGGCTCTCGTGGCACTGCAGGGCCGCGAGCTTCTTTTCAAAGACGTCGGTAATATCGACGACCATCGTCGGAGTCATGACGTTGATCCACAGTTGCGCCACGGTGTGGGGCTCGAAGCCCTCGGCGAGGAGCTCCGGGAAGAAGTGCGGGTTCCGGGCGTCGGGGTAGACGGCGCGCACGGTCGCTTCTCCCGCGGCCATGTGGTCGGGGTGCGATCCGTACATGCGTTCCCAGTTTCGTTCGGGATTCTGCGTCACCACGAGGTCGGGCTTTACGGTACGAATCACCTTGGTGATAGCCCGTCGCAGTTCGAACGTAGGTTCCACCATGCCGTCGGGCCAACCGAGAAACGTGAGGTCGGTAACGCCGACGACGGCCGCGGCGGCGCGCTGTTCGCGTTCACGAATCGCGGCGCGTTCTTCCTTGGTGTGCGTCGAAGCGTCTCCACCGGCGTCGCCCGAGGTCACGAGGCAGTACGAGACCGCCACGCCCACGGCGGTGAGGGTCGCGACCGTGCCCGCAGAGCCGAAGTCGATGTCATCAGGATGTGCCACGACAAAGAGTGCACGCTTGATGCTCTCATCGGGAACGAAGAGTGTCGCACCGTCGATCATGCTGAAGCCTCCGTGGGATCCCAGTTAGCGAGATCTTTCAAGTGGGGGTTGTTCGAAAACACTTCGACAATTGGACGCTTCAAGGCGATGCGCTTCATGATGATTTCGGCCTCAATAGTCTGATTCCAGAGCAATAGTGAGACCACAACACCGGTGGATCCGGCGCGCGCGGTGCGTCCCGAGCGGTGCAGGTAGGCCTTGTGGTCCTCTGGTGGGTCGAAGTGGATGACGCAATCAACGCCGTCGATGTGCAAACCACGAGCGGCCACGTCGGTGGCGACGAGCACCGGCAACTTGTCCGCACCAAAGTCGGCCAGGGCCTTCTCGCGCTGGCTTTGGCGAAGGTCACCGTGGATGGCCGCCGCGTGAACACCCTCTTTTTCAAGTTGCTCGACGAGTCGGTCGGCACCTCGCTTGGTGCGGCAGAAGATAATGGTCTTCTCGAAGGAGCGACAAATCGTGGCGGTCACCTTGATGCGGTCCATCTGGTGGACCGTCAAGAAGTGGTGGACCATCAACGACACCGTCTGGGTGTCCGAGGCGACTTCGTGGAAGACCGGATCCGTCAAGTACCGCTTCACGAGTCGGTCGATGGCCCCGTCGAGGGTGGCGGAGAACAAGAGTGTCTGGTGGGGGCGTTCGGCAATGCGACGCAGGACCCACTCAACCTGGGGCATGAAGCCCATGTCGGCCATGCGGTCAGCTTCGTCCAGGACGAGTACGTCGAGTCCCTCGACCTGCAACTCGCCACGGTCGCCGAGGTCGATTAGACGGCCGGGGGTGGCGATAATGATGTCGCAGCCTTTGCGGAGGGACTTGATCTGCTTTTCAATGTCGGCGCCACCGTAGACGGCATTGACGTGCAAACCAAGGGCCGCACCCAGGGGTTCGAGCACTTCGTGCACCTGCACGGCGAGCTCGCGGGTCGGCAAGAGCACCAGGCCACGAGGCCGAGCCGGACCGTCAGTGACGCGGACGTAGGTATCATCGCTGGCCACGCGCTGGAGCATCGGCAAGCCAAAGCCCAGGGTCTTACCCGAGCCCGTCTTGGCCTTGCCGCAGACGTCACGGCCGGCGAGGGCGTCGTGAATGGTCATGGCCTGGATGGGGAAGGCTTTTATAATTCCCTTGGCGGCGAGGGCGTCAGCGAGAGCGGCGACTACACCGAGTTCGGCAAAGGTCTTGGTTGTTTCGTACTGGTCGGCGGGGTCGGCCACCAGTGAAGAGTCAGGACTCACGGGCGTACTTCATTTCTCGGTTGGACCCGGAACCGGCAGAAAAGAAAGTGGGCCCAAGCCCAGTTCTCGGGCTTCTCTCCTAGTCTAGGGGGGCGTATCCCTCGACACTTGAATCGGAGAACTTATGCCCCGCCTCAGCCCCGGCGATTTCGCCCACGACTTTTCCCTCCCCGACCACAACGGCCATACCGTTTCGGCGACCTCACTGCGTGGCCAGCGTTACGTCTTGTACTTTTACCCAGAGGATGACACGCCCGGTTGCACTCGTGAGGCGTGCCAGTTCAATGAGCAGCGCGCGGGCTTTGATGACCTCGGCGTCGCTATTTACGGGGTCTCCCCCGACGGTGCGGCATCGCACCAAGCGTTTCGCGCCGCCTACGGACTGACCTTCACCTTGTTGAGCGACCCCGCCAAGGGTGTGATGGCTGCTTACGGGGCCTACGGCGAGAAGCTCAACTACGGCAAAACCATCATGGGCGTCATTCGCTCCACGTTTGTGATCTCACCCGAGGGCGTCATCGAACACGCTTGGTACGGCATAAAGACTGAAGGTCACGCCGCGCGTGTCCGCAAGGCGTTGTCGTAATTGACTAGTGGTCGGCGCGCATTGAGCGCAAGCGGTGCCAAATGAAGGCACCAATCACCAGGACGCAAACGCCGAGAATCGGGAGCTGGGCCTTGTGGAAGCCGTTCGACACGTGCTCCCAGTTGGCGCCAGCCGCCTTGCCGAGGAGGGCGAGCAGAGCGGTCCAGATGAAGCAGCCCACGGTGGAGAGAGCGATGTACGGTCCGCGCTTCATTTCGGCGAGTCCGGCGGGTAGGGAGATGACGGCGCGGATGACCGGCACCATACGTCCGACGAACACCGAAATCGTCCCGTACTTCTTGAACCAGATTTCCGAGCGGTCGAGGTCCTTGTGACTCAGGAGGATCCACTTGCCGTAGCGGTCAACGATGGTGCGCCCCGCGGTGCGACCAACTTCGTAGGTCAGGATTGATCCGGCCACCGAACCAAGGGTGCCAATAATGATGACCAGCCAAATGTTGAAGGGGTGGGCGCCACCGACGGCCACGGTGCAGAAGGCCCCGGCGTACCCGAAGAGTGCCTCCGACGGCAGTGGGATGCAGGCCGAGGTGAGCAGGGCCGTGACGAACAGGGCAAAGTAGCCATAGTGGGCGATAATTGATTGCATCTGACCATTCTCACCCATGATCGCCGAATAATCGTGGCGGTTTAGGAGAAACTTAATGTTGGTGAAGGGAGCACCAGTACGTCGTACGGCCCCCAATGGTGGCACTACGCATCGCTCCCCCATCGCGCGGGCATAGACCCCCCGGGGCACGACCTGGCATATGGTCACCCAGGTGCGACCCTCCTCGGCGAAGCAACGTTTTCATGGTGGCTTTGAAGGCGGTGTAAAGCGCGGCCTGCTGTTCTCCCGTCAGTCGACCGATCGGGGTACGGGGGTCAATCCCGGCGCGGAACAACATTTCGTCACCGAGCAGATTGCCCACCCCCGCGACGACCGACTGGTCCAGTAGGCGTGCCTTGATAGCCGGGCCCTCGCCGCGAGTAATCGAGACGATGCCGTTGAACTCCGGGCGCGTCAGGGACAACGCGTCGGGTCCGAGGTCGTCGAGGGACGGATCGATTTCCACCCGAGCCAGTCGGCGAGGGTCGTGCAGAAGCAGTTGACGACCGTCATCGAAGGCCATCCCCGCTCGAATCCAGTCGGATCGGAAGGTGTGAGGACCGTAGAACAAACCCTCGATGCCAGCGGCGGCGTCGATAAGCAATACGCCGGTCATACCGAAGCGCATGCCTAAGGGCACGCCCGAGGTCTCGAGCAACATCAACTTGCCACGACGGCCGGTGCCGGTAATCGTGAGGCCACGAACGACAGTGGCCCACTGGGCACTACTCGTGAGCTTCTTCGCGGCGTAGGGGTCGGCCCACGCCTTCGTCACGGTGGCGCCCACGATCTGATCAGCGAGGCGGCGATAGGACTCAACTTCGAGGACTTCTGGCACAGGGGCACCCTAGCGGCTTTCCCCAATGAAAGTAAGGTTGGACCATGGCTCTCGAAAAACCACATTGGAAAGAACTCTTCACTGAGGTAGTCACCTCCGGACTATGCACCGGCTGCGCCGCGTGTGTGGTGGCCTGTCCCCACGACGTCCTGGACTACAAGTCCACCGAAGGCGCCTATAAACCCTTTCACCTCGACATCGACGGTGGCACCGCCGACTGCACCCACGGTGAAAAGGGCTGCACCATGTGCACTCGCGCTTGCCCGCGCTTTCGCAACTGGGAGAGTGAAATCAACCAGCACAAATTCGCTCGTGACCGTGAAGATGATGAAGTCTTCGGTATGGGTGATGTGTTCTTGGCCCGTTCGAGCGACCCGTCGCTCATCGAAAACGGCCAAGACGGTGGCTTCATTTCAACACTGCTGATCTACGCCCTCGAAAATGACCGCATTGACGCCGCCCTCGTCAGCGGCCTCGAGGGTGATGGTTCAACCTGGCGGGCCGAACCTCGTGTCGCTCGCACTCGCGCCGAGGTGCTCGACACCGCCAAGTCGCGCTACACCTACAGCCCGAACCTGCTCGCCTACCCGAAGGCCATCGAGGGCGGCGCCGAACGTATTGCCCTCGTCGGCATGGGCTGCATGGCTTCGGCCCCCGGTGCAATGCAGAGCCGCAAGGCCGGCAAGATTGCCCGTCGATTGGGCCTCACCATTGGTCTGTTGTGCTCGAAGACCTTTGACGACCGGATTTTTGAAGAACTCTTCGCAGCCAAGTACGGCCTGCAGCGGGCTGACATTATCAAGATGAACATCAAGGGTGTGTTCCAGATCTGGACCCGCGACGGTGCTTTTCACGAAGTACCGCTCAAGGAAGCTCACCCCTTCACCCGCGACGGCTGCAACGCCTGCCCCGACTTCGCCGCGGAACACGCCGACATCTCGGCCGGCGGCATTGGCGCCTTTGGTGACTGGACCCTAGTCATTGTCCGCACCGATCAGGGTCGTGAGCTTGTTGCAGCCCTCGTCGAGGCCGGTCTCATTGAAACTCGTCCCGGCGATGACGACCCGGGCGCCGTTGCGCTGCTGCACAAGCTCGCTCGTCTCTCCCGCAAGCGTTGGCCCGAAACAGCCACGCCCGGGCCGCAGCGCGTTCCCGTCGTCATTTCTTAACCATGGCGAAGCCGTCCTCGACCACCACGATTCTGCTCGTTCGCCACGGCGTCACCGGCTCCACCGGCAAGGTGTTGCCGGGTCGGGCCGCGGGCCTGCACCTCTCCGAGGAAGGCCAACGACAGGCGACGGTCGTAGCCGAGCGCATCAGCGAGATTTCGACCCCACCAACCGCCCTCTACGTCTCACCACTCGAACGCACTCGCGAGACGGCCGCACCTATCGCCAAGGCCCTCGGGCTCAAGGCCGAGGTCCACAAGGGTCTGCTCGAGTGTGATTTTGGTGACTGGACCGGTCAAACGCTGGCCTCGCTCTCGAAGTTGCCAGAGTGGAAGATCGTTCAGCAAGCGCCGAGTACCTTTCGCTTTCCCAACGGCGAGTCCTTCAACGAGATGCAGCAGCGCATCTGGGCCGCGCTCGAGGACATCACTCGTCGCCACCCCGGTGAGCTCGTGGTCGCGGTCTCTCACGCCGACCCCATCAAGGCGGCGATTACGTTCGCCCAGGGGGTGCCGCTCGACCTCTTCCAACGCACCGTCATTTCCACCTGCTCGGTAACTGCCCTCCAACTGGGTGGGGGTACCCCCATCGTGCTGAGCGTCAATAACACCGCAACATTAAAGGAGCTTCGCCCCTCATGAACTACGTTTTTTCCGCCCCCGACAAAGTCATGGTCGGCACCCGAGGCGAAGTCGGTAATCGACTCTTCTTATTGCAGTTCCGCCAGGAGCGTCGTCTGCTTATTTTGAAGCTCGAAAAAATGCAGGTCACGCAGATGGCGCAGTGGCTCGCCCAGGTGATTACCTCACTCGGTCGACCTGGTCACCTCCCCGATGATTTCGCACTCGAGCCCGAGTACGAAATCGACTTTGCCGTCGGTGACATTGCCCTCGCCGTTGACGAGGAGGCCGGCGTCATCCTCGCCACCTTCACCGACATGGAAGACGAGCACGAAGCCATCGTCACCCTCACCAAGGAGTGGGCGGGCGGTTTAGCGATTGCGATGACTCGCCTCATTGACGCTGGTCGCCCCCCATGCCCACTCTGTGCAGGACCACTCGACCCCCGAGGTCACGACTGCCCGCGGACGAACGGACACCGTCCGCCCATCCGCTAGCGGTGACGACTTCTCGCGATGTCCAGCGCGAGGTGTTGACCCACGGCGCCGTTGAGGTCGAGGGTCGCATCATGGCCTCTTCGAACCAGGCCCTCCTCGTGACCGTAGCGCTCCACGACACCGTCGCCCGCGCGTGTTACAAGGCCGAGGCCGGCGAACGGCCCTTGTGGGACTTTCCCGACGGTCTCTGGCGGCGAGAGGTGGCCGCCAGTGTGCTCGACGAACTTCTCGGCACCGACCTCGTACCGACCACGATCGCGCGCGACGACCTCCCCTACGGACCGGGTTCGCTGCAGTGGTGGATTGACGACGCCACCGACGATCACTACTTCACGCTCCGCGACAACACCGCGCTGACCGAGTGGTTCGGCGACCTCGCCCTCTTCGACGTGCTGGCGAACAACACGGACCGGAAGGCCGGCCACGTCATCTACGACGGTACGCGGTGTTGGGCGATTGACAACGGCCTGACCTTCCACGAAGAGGACAAACTGCGCACCGTCATTTGGGAGTACGCCGGACTGCCCCTGCCCGAGGCGTGGATCCCACGACTAGAGAAGCTCAGTCGTGGTGAGATGGGCACCCTCGGCTACCTACTCACCACCGAAGAAGTAGCCAGCGTCAGTGATCGAGCGGCCTCATTGCTGGTGCTGGAGTCCTACCCGCTACCCGACGAAGAGGGTGACTACCCGCCCTACCCCTGGCCGCTGATTTAGGTCTCGTGGCCGAGTTCGTTCGCGCCCGTTTCTAAGAAGGCGAATGACACGATGGCGCCGACACCAAAGAAACCGGCCGCCCACCAAAAGGCCACGGCGTCACCGTGGAGCGTGGCGCGGACGGCGAGGTCGCTGAAGTGGCCACCGTGGTTACGCACGTACCGCCCGGCCGTCGTGAGGGCGATGGTGTTCAGTAACGCGGTGCCGATGGAGGCGCCGATCTGTTGAGCGGTATTGACAAGGGCCGAGGCCGCGCCCGTGACGCTGGGCGTCGTGCCCGCGGTGACACTCGCCGTCGCGGGAGCCAGGATGAGTCCGAGGCCGAGACCCACCAGCACCAGACCGGGCATGATGGCGCTGGCGTAGCTGGCGGTGGGAGTCAGTCGAGTAAAGAGAATCATGCCCATCATGGCCAGCACCATCCCCACCGGAACGAGGGGGCGCGGTCCGACGAGGGACAAGAGGCGGGCGCTGGCCACCGTGGCACTGACCGCCAGAGCGGTCACCAGGGGCACGAAGTACATACCGGTGCGTAGCGGTGTGTCGTGCAGGACGTTTTCGAAGTAGTACGTCAGCACAAGAGACACGCCGTAAATGCCCATTGACGTGGTCAGCAGAGCGATGAGCGAACCCGTACGGGTGCGGTGGCGCAATATACGTCTCGGCAGCAGTGGCACGGCCGTGCGTTCACGCCATCGCAGGAAAATCATGCCCGTGACGCCACTGGCGACGAGAGACCCCCACGTGCTGACATTGGCCCACCCCGATGACACTGCGTGAGCAAAACCGAAGACCAGGCCAAAGAGGCTCGCGCTGGCGAAGAGGGCTCCAACGCCGTCGACGCGAACGCCGTGGTCACCCGGATCATCGGACAGGCTCACCACCACGCCCGCCAGAGCCACCACGGCCACGATGGCGCTGGAACCGAGACACCAGCGCCACGTCAGCCACTGGGTGAGGACGCCGCCCACGACGAGGCCCACAGCCACACCGGAACCCCCGATGGCACCGTAGACAGAAAAGGCCTGCGCCCGCGATCGCGGCTCACGGAAGGTCATGGCCAGGGCGGCCAGGGCGGCGGGAGCGATCAGGGCACCACAGACCCCCTGGGCCGCCCGCGCGGTGACCAGTGTGACGAAGTTCGGCGCTACGCCACAGACCACCGACGCCGCGGCAAACCCAGAAAGTCCGAGTATCAGGGCTCGTCGATGCCCCCAGTAGTCACTCAGTCGCCCACCCAGCAGGAGGAGCGAGCCAAAGGCGAGGGCATAGGCCGTAATAAGCCACTGGCGGTCGCCGTTGGAAAAACCGAGGGCGGCCTGCACGTTCGGCAGGGCGAGGTTAATGATGGTGACATCAAGGCTGACCATCAGTTGCGTCAGGCTTAGTGCGCCTAACGCCACCCATCGTAAGTTGGCCGCTCGGGAGTTCATTGCCCTCCAGCCTAAAGAATCAGACGCACGCCGCGGGGTTCTTCGCCTAGGTCGTGCGGGCACGAAGGAGCGCGTTGAGTGCGGGCAGCAGCGTGTTGACGTCACCAACGATGCCGAAGTCGGCCACATTGAAGATAGGGGCCGTGGCGTCTTTATTGATAGCGACGATGTACTGCGCCCCCTTCATACCCACCAGGTGCTGCGTGGCACCGGAAATGCCACAGGCCACGTAGAGCGTCGGCTTGACCGTTTGCCCCGTCTGGCCGACTTGGTAGGCGTAGGGCACCCATCCAGCGTCAACAATGGCGCGACTGGCCGCGGGGGCGCCGCCCAGTAATGCGGCCAGTTCTGTCACGGCCGCAAAAGCGTCGGCGGAACCGAGACCACGCCCGCCCGCCACGACGACGTCGGCGTCAGCCAATGCGGGGCCGGTGCGCTCGTCTACGTGGGACGAGGTAATCATGACGGGCGCCACCGTCGAGGTGACCGCCTCGACGCGCTCGAGCGTCGCCGAACGGGCGTGCTCCTCGGCCGCGAAAGACTTCGGTCGTACGACCACGAGGGCTACGCCGTCAGTCGTGACTCGGGCGCGCGCAATCTTGGTGCCACCGAAGATTTGGTGCTCGGTCACCACACCGTCATCAGTGGCGATGGCCGTGACGTTGGTCAGCACGGGGCGGTCCAAACGGGCGGAGAGGCGACCGGCAATGTCGCGCCCGTCGTACGACGACGAGAAGAGCACGATGTCGGGCCGACGGGTCTCACACAGGGCGGCGAGGGCGGTTGCCACCGGCGCACCCGGAACGACGTTTGTCGGGACATCCAACAGCAGTACCGCCTGAGCGCCGAATCGTCCGGCTGTACGTACGGCCTCGTCACTCGCTTCTCCCCACGTGATCACCGAGACGTCGCCACCGTGGCGGGCGGCCTCACTGGCGAGTTCGTACGTGGCGGTGCTGAAACCGTCAGCATGCGGTTCCGCCACAATCCACCATGAAAATGCACTCATACGAACCCCTACAAGACCTTGATTGATGTGAAGTAGTCAACGAGAGCCTGCGAGCCCGTGCCGTCGTCAACGAGCGCGGTGCCGGACTGGCGCTGGGGTGCATCTTCGACGGAGATCACGGCCTGGCTCCACGAACCCGCGAGGGCACCAAGTCCGAGGTCTTCGAGCGTCTTGATGTCAAGGGGCTTGGACTTGGCGGCCATGATCCCCTTGAAATTGGCGTAGCGCGGTTCGACCACGCCCGCAGTCACCGTTACGAGTGCCGGTAACGTACTGGTGACGACGTCGTAGCCAGCGTCACTCTGGCGGTCGATCGTCACCGTGGTGG
>Ga0136642_1000367_pt1 | contig 25201 bp, 30 predicted proteins | sample LowCatLa1302831Y_FD_115313 | JGI IMG/M metagenome (GOLD analysis project Ga0136642, IMG submission 115313) | Freshwater microbial communities from Lower Cathedral Lake, Yosemite National Park, California, USA - 13028-31Y | ecosystem: Environmental > Aquatic > Freshwater > Lake ... | reverse complement strand
TACTATGGATATACTAATTATCATATACACACATACTGATTATAAAGATGTTATGTCAATTGCTTTAAAAAGACATTCGAAATATTCATCTCATTTCGAAAAAGTAGTTTTTTCGAATGAAATAAATTCAAATTATCATACAATTTTATATAATGAGTGTGAAGCATATTCAACACGTTTATATAATTGTCTTACAAAATTAGATTCTGGAATAGAATATATAATTTTAAATCATGATTGGGTCATCTTATATGATTATATTAATAAAGAAAAAATACATAATATTACAAAAATAATGAAAGAAAATGATATAATTCAGGTACGATTATGGTATAATGGAATTATACCACAAAATACATATCAACGTAGTACATATACAAATAAATATATTGAAGAAAATTATATATATGATATTCCAAAAGAAGGCGCTTACCAATTTACAGTACAACCAACTATATGGCATCTAGAAACATTAAAATTAATTTTACTAAATCATTTAAATTTAGAATATAGAACAATGGAATTGGAATTTTACAATTATATGTTAGCTTTTCGTAACTCTTTTTATTATGATAACGAACAAAGATTTACAGAAAACGGCTTTTATAAATCTTCAATATATCCACATATACATGCAACATCAAGTGGTAAATGGATTATATCATGTTATCTTCCATATAGTGAGGAAATGATAAATGAATTTAAAATTGATACTTCACATAGAGGTATTATCTAATATTTCATGTTAAAATAGAATTTATTATAATTAGCTCTCATATATATAGATTAATATGCCAACAACAACAGTAAATGACCTTACATTTATACATATTCCTAAAACTGGTGGTTCGTCGATTACAAATTGGCTAAGAAATAATAATCTTGATAAAATTAAACGTCCTCATTGGAGTGATTGGAAATTTATGCATCAAAGTGCACCAATGATTCCAAAAATTGGTACAAAAACTTTTGCAGTTATTCGTAATCCATGGGACCGTACAGTGAGCTTATGGGCATTTTGGAAAGATATGCTATCAAATAATAATACGCCAAATGCAACAATTTCATTTGAAGATTTTGTAAAACAAATGCCAACATTAAAATTTGCACCAAATGCATGGTTTACACTTGACTTACCACAAAAAACATGGATACCAAATGGTGTAACCTATTTAATACGTTTTGAAAATTTAACAGAAGATTTTAAACAAATACAAAGGTATTTAGAATGTACATACCCATTACCACATCTTAATAAAAGCGACCATTCTGCAGATTATCATACATATTACACTCCTGAAACTCAAGCTCTTGTAGCCACAATGTTTAAAGACGATATTGATACTTGGGGATACACTTTTTAATTGGATTGAAACAAATTTGCATATATAATTGGTTTCGCTTCACTTAATATTTTATTAAAGTCTTCAATATGTTCTTCATTGGAAGCTTGAAAATGTGTGCCTAATCCATAGTGTTTATTTATATCAGATAATCTATTTCGAGCTAATTCTATTCTATTTAAATAATATTTCAATGAAAGTCTTTTATAATGTAATAATTTAATTTGATTTGCATAAATACTTATTTTTTCACCAGTTGGTGTACACGTATGACACCCTGGATTATAATTAATCTCATTAATATATTTTGGCATAAAAAGAGACATTTTATCATACCATATTGACCGTGTACCAAGTATAGTATTTGGAATATCAAGTATAGTATTTATCATATTATAGCCTACAGTATTAACAAGAGTATAGCCCTCTTCTGTTATATTTTCTAATTCATTTTCATTAATATTTACAAATTCATCACAATCTACAATAAATATCCAATCTGCTGTAGATTCTTTCCAACAATTATTTTTAATTCGTAAATATTCAAGATCATTTAATGTATTATTTGTCGAATATGTATATATTTTACAACCAGCCTCTTTTGCGATTTGTATTGTATTATCACTTGATTCATTATCATATACCGTAATATTTACTTGATAGTTTGGAAACCGGCTTTTATAAAATTCTATAAAATAGGGTAATAAAATTTCTTCATTCCATGTAATTGTATATATATCAATTTTCATTTCATTAAATGTATACTTATGTCTTTATATTATAAACTAGAATTACCTATAAACTAATAGTATATAAAATAGTAAGAAGGGTAACCCATCCTATTCCCCACATCATATCGCGTATGATAATTGTACTTCCATAATTTGTATACATTGCATGACTGGTTAAATTAAATGTACCTATAACTGCAAGTCCATTTATAAAACCTGCAAGAGCACCTGCTTTCCATCTAGCCATTCCATTTTTTATGAATTTTTCAACAGCGGCAGTTGTTAAAAAATACCATCCTAATGCCATACATGTCCATGCAGCAACTGCCGCGATAATACGTGAACCGCCCATTGGCATTGGAGTCCCTTGGATATTTGTTACAGCTAGATCATATACTCCTTTACTTAAATATACATATATCAAATCAGTAACTATATAAATTACGGCAAATAGTAGTCGTTTGTTCATTTCTATAAAGGAACAAGATAGTATTTATTTATTCAAAATATTGCGATTTCTTAAAAAAGACAGAATTGTTACATTTCCATTTTCATACGCAAGTTGTCTATAAATATCACTAAAATTCACACCCATTATAAGTAAAAATATACAATAACTACAAAATATACCACTGTTTATCAAAATATCACGGTCAGTAAATTTTAATGGAATAAATAAAAATGGTGTCGTATGAATTACACATTGTATAAATATATACGTAGTATTCATTGGAACATGTATCAACCGTTTCCATATATAAAAGCCTATCATTCCAATACATATGAATATAACTGAGGGCATTGCAGAAAATGAAATTCTTTGAGTGATTTGTAATACAACTAATATAAGTGTCCAATAAGAATATAAATAATACCAACTTATTGAAGGTACTTTAATCATATTGTGCGACATTATGATCTTAAACTAATTATAGTAAATATACTTATTTTTGGTTATGCCATCCGGTTGGTAATAGTGAATCAAATGTATGATAAGAATATGCATCTGAATTATTTTTATTTAGTACAATAATATCTTGATTAATCATTAAAATAGTTGGATCATTATAAAATTGAAAGCATTGTGTAAATAGTATTGGACCAGTCAGAAGACAAACTCTTATTTTAGTATCAAATTGTGTATAATCAAATGAATATGTTCGTACTTCCTGTAAACACTCGATAAGATATTTTAAAAATCGACTCCTTGCTGGGAAACCAAAAAATCCACTACATACATCATTATATGGTTCACCTGTATAACAAACAAATGCTTTTTCGAAAATACTATCATATGCTTTTACAGAAATAGCATCTACATCACTACATATACCACCTTCTTGATATATAATTTCGTATTTTAAAATATCTGCTTTAGAACTCCAATTTGTTTCAATATCATAAATTTCTTTATTTATAAATTTTTCAGCTGGGAAATCAGTTCGTATATCTTGAATAATTATATCTTGAATGGGTGGTGTTTCATGGTCAACCCATAACTTAAATGAATATCCATTCTTTTTATTTGTAGCTACAAATGTTTGCATATTTACAACATATTTATATGGTAATGGTGAACCAATCCATATAAAATGGATAACTTTTGGAATTAGTTCATTTAATTCTGGTACATCATAAGATGTTTTAAATTTTTCAAAACGTGGAATTCCACGTCGTCCATTTAAAGAATCATATACTCCTGGTACATTAATACGTGTACAGTATTTGTCGCCTATATATAATTGTCTAATTGTTGTCATTGTTATAATGGTTTAAAGAGCATATTAGAAATATTCTTAAACCAATATGAGTAAAAAACATATTATTCATATATGCTCAGATAATAAAGGTGGCACTGAAAAATATGTTACGGATTTAATACATTTATATAACACATATGAACATCATGTATATCATTCAATACCATTTACAATAGCAAATATAGATATTCAAGATATTATTTTAATTCACATTCATGCAACATTTTTTGCATCAAATATTGAATGGAATATCTTACATATTATTGATGAATTTAAAAAGACACTTGGACAATCAATTCTAATATATCTTACAATACATGATTATCAATGGCTTTTTAATTCAGTGCCAATACATACTATTCAAGATAAAGATAAATGGAAAGAATTTTATACTACGCACACAGCGAAACACAGTACTCTTTTATTTGAAAAGGTTTCAAAAATATTTATGCCTGAGATAAGTGTTTATCAATTTTACGATAATTTAATGAAATTCACTATTGAAACACAAAATAAAATACATATAGTACCTCATTGTGATAAATATATACGTCAAGAACAGTATTATATTCCAAAAATTGAGGATCCTAAAATTATCAATATTGCATTTATTGCTCAATTTAATGAATATAAAGGAGCTCGCATTTTTTTAGATTTGATATATAATTTACGTAGCTACAAAGAATATACTATTCACTATCATATTTTTGGAAAACATACACCGAGTGACCATGATGATAATTTAAAACAATTTGTACATTTTCATGGAAGATATTCAGATGAAAATATTATACAACATTTGTATGATTATCGCATTCATATACAAACATCACTTTCAATATTTGAAGAAACATATTGTTATTCTTTAACAAATCTTATTAACAGTGGTTTACCAATAATATATTTTAATCAAGGAGCTCTTAAAACACGTCTTAATTCAAAATATCCTCGTATGTTTCCATTTGAAAGTATTTCTTCAATGCAAATAGTATATAATACTGTATTTAATGCTATCGATTATGTTATTGTTAATCAGGGAAGATATGATTTAATTAAAATTTCTCAAGAAATTCTATTAAATGAAGAATATAAACAATTATATTTACCAGTATAGGAACCATGTCTTCATTTACTGGAGGTAAATCTACACCATCAGATCTTATATTATATAATAAAATCAAAGAACGTGTTAAACTACGTGTAGACCGTTGGCCAAGTGCATATGCATCTGGACAAGTTGTTCAAGAATATAAAGCTGCAATGAAAAAAAAAGGTAAGGCCCCATATACAAGTGCAAAACCAAAAGAAACAAAAAAAACTCCCCTTGGCAGATGGTATGCTGAAAAATGGGTTGATATTAAAACTGGTAAACCGTGTGGTTCTGTAAAAACACACGGTTATTATCCAACATGCCGTCCAGCAAAACGCATTACTTCAAAAACACCAACAACCGCAAAAGAACTTACTCCTTCACAAAAAGCTGCGATGGTTAAGCAAAAACAAGAATCTAAAAAGAAAACGGTACATTATTCACAAACACATAAAAATAAAAAATAAAGGCATTTAAAAAATGCACATATATATATATAAGTATACTAAAAATGTATCAAAGTAGAATATCAAATGGTAAAAAACGTACAAATCGTCATGAAAAGCATAGAGCACTTGAAGGTGTAGAAGAAGGACAAGGTTATGCAATTGTTCAAGACCTCATCGGTAATGGAAGATTACGTGCATTATGCAGCGATAACGTAGTGCGCCTTGCAAAAATTAGAGGATCATTACGTAAAACATCACATAAAATTATAATTGAAAAAAATGATCTCATATTAATCAGTTTTCGCGATTTTGAACCAGATAAAGTGGATGTTCTTCATAAATATTCTTATGATGAAGCCAATCAAATAATGAATGCATTTGAAATGCCCGATTGTATAAAACGAGCATGGAATATGACAGATAACTATAATAATACCAAAGAAGATGGCGATCATGTTACTTTTGTAGATGATGGTATAAGTTCAGATGATGGCGGCAAAGATACTAGGTCAATGTATCCTGAAATGGATGATTCAGACATTGATGAAATTTAATTATACTCTATCAATTAAGTTTGGAACATCTTCTTCATTATCTTCGTCGTTTTCTTTTTTAATATCTACTTCTTCTACTGGATCAAATAGTATTAATTTGCATATTGGGCATGTCTTATTTTCAACAAACCATTTTTCAATACATTCTCCGCAAAATGTATGTTTACAAGCTTTAATTTCACGCATATAAAGTGCTTTATGCATATCTTCTAAACAAATTGGACATCTATCATTTATTGAAGTATCTGTTGTTTTTCTCATTCTTACAATAGCTGGCGCAAGTTCATCCACATTTTTAATACCAACTTTATGATATCCTATTTCATCACACATCGACATTAATTGTTCATATGAAAGTTCATCAAATGGATCATTTGCTTGGTCATATTGAATATTTTGTTGGTCTTCAAATAATCCACCATAAAATGATTGGTCACGAATACCTAATGTTCTAAAAAATTGTGTTATACCAGCAATATTTTGATCATAATTTGTTTCAGCAACTATAGGAAATGCTAAACTAGCCCAGGCTGCTAAAAATGCTTCATGAGTAATATATATATGTGTGAAAAATTCAAAGATTTGAAATTCAGCATTACATACTGGACATTTAATTAACTCAGTGTTTGGTGTTGCCCGTGGTAAATCACCTTCTATTAAATTGTCATTCGTATCATTATTATTATTATTATTCATAAATTCTAATTCTAAATAAATTATACTATGTTTTCTTTAAACCATTGAATTTTGAAATATATATAAAGCTTAGAATAGTTTATAAAATGTTAAATAGCTTTGGTAAGACAATGGCATTATATGAGTATTATTTTAATACACAAACTGAATATCAAAAAAAATATGGAGAAAAAACAATCGTGCTTATTGAAGTGGGGATGTTTTTCGAAATATACAAAGTAGATAATACTGACGAATGTCTAGGTCCAGATATTCATAAAATATGTAGCATTTGCGATTTGCAACTCAGTCGCAAAAATAAGAGTATTTTAGAAAATAGTCGCGCAAATCCAATGATGGCAGGCTTCCCGTCACATGCATTTACAAAACATACACAATTCCTTTTAAATCAACAATATACAATAATTGTTATTCGGCAAGTCACACCGCCTCCAAATCCTAAACGAGAGATAACAGATATTCTTAGTCCAAGTATGCAAATTTCACCGATAACGCCTCTTGGCAATTTTTTGATGGTAAGCTATTGGGATTTTTATACAGATTCGCTTCAAAAACGTCTTCTTACACTTGGACTCGCAGGCTTTGATGTTTCAACAGGTGAGACATGGGTTTATGAAATTGCATCCTCGCCAACTGATGTAAATCGCGCCCTGGATGAACTGATGCGATTTTACCAAATATATCAACCGCGTGAAATAGTCTTTTTAGGAGCAAATCTTCAAGAAAGTGAACGCACAGAAATAGAATCAGTATTAGGTATTCATTATGACCAAACACGTGCATTTCACAGACTCTGGGAGTATAAAAATATACGTGAATTTTCATCAACACGTTATCAAAATGAATTTCTCCGTCGCGCCTACGCCGATCATAAGTCTATGCTGACACCGATAGATTATTTAAATTTGGAAAAATATGATAATGGGCGCATTGCATTTACATATATGATTCAATTTGCCTATGAACATAATCCAACACTTATTCAATATCTTAAAGTACCACAACTTTTTGGTACATCAGGCAGATGTATTTTAGATTATAATAGTGCACTGCAATTACAAATAATTTCAACACAGGCAGGTGAAAGACCACTTATGAGTATTCTTAATCGTTGCGATACTGCATTCGGTGCACGACAATTTCACGAAATTTTGTTACAACCCTACACAAGCGCACCATACATTCAAGAACGGTATGATAAGACTGCACTCATTATTAAAACTGGCATATACAAAGTACTTCATAAAAGTCTCAAAGATGTTCTTGATTTGGAGCGAATGGGTAGACGGATGCTTCTTGGACAATTCTCACCACAAGATTGGGTTTCCTTTGATTCTTCATTGAATGCAATCAACGAACTTTGTGTAAGTGTGAAAGAAATCGGTGATATATATACCTCGCTTGGGTTTGATAGAGTAGCACAACAACTCATAAGTATTTTTAAAGAATATCAAGACAAGTTAGATGTCAAAGAATGTGCCAAATATATTATGACTGATATTAAAGGCAGTGTCTTTCATAAAAATATCTATGAAGATATTGATACATTGGAAGATGAATATCAAGCACACTATCATCAATTAGAAAAGCTAAGTGATATATTTCAAGAATCTTGTCGCGTTGAGCAAAATGACCGCGATGGTTTTTTCCTTGTTATGACTAAAAAACGTTGGGAAACAGTCTATGCAACAAAAAGCAAAGACAATGCCAGTGTAAAAATCACTTCTACAACGCTCTTACAATTAACAGAATTCAAAGCAAAACCGGTGAGTATATCAAGTACAATTGTGCGTATTCATCATCCATGGATAGAGAAGGAGTCAGATATTCTCGTTCGATTATCACACAAAATATCATCACTTGTAAAAGAACGTTATAAAGACTTCCTAGCCAAGTTTTCAGTAGTTACAAAAGATACCTTGCGCGAACTTATAAAATATGTTGCCGATATTGATATTCTTTCAACAAATGCACGTAACGCCGTTGAATTTAACTATATTCGTCCAAATATTATAGCAACTCCTCTGACCACTGGTAGCGCAGCATATCTTAAGGCAACAAAAATTAGACATCCAATTCTTGAGAGAATTTTAAATTCACAAGAATATATACCAAATGATATCAATCTTTCCGCAGATCACTTGGAATCAGGACTCCTTTTATTTGGTATGAATGCATCTGGAAAATCCTCACTAATGAAAGCTATTGGATTGACAATTATTATGGCACAAGCCGGTATGTATGTTTCAGCCAACAGTTTTGAATACAGTCCATATGAATATATATTTACACGTATTTCTGGAGCTGATAATATTTATCGCGGGTGGAGTAGTTTTACAGTTGAAATGATGGAATTACGTAATATTCTCCAACGATGCAATGATAAAAGTCTCGTCCTTGGCGATGAGCTCTGTGCAGGAACAGAATCTATTAGTGCACTGGCAATTGTTACAGCTGGTATTGATGCTCTTATCAAAAAACGAGCTACTTTTGTATTTGCTACACATTTGCATGACCTTGGAAAAATTAAAAGTATCATACAAGCTTCACAAGACAATCACTTACGTGTGGCACATATGCATGTAGAAATTGAAAAATCAAGCGGTAAACTTATTTTCGACAGAGAATTGCGTGAAGGAACTGGTTCTAGTTTATATGGGCTGGAAGTTTGTTATGGTCTCGGTCTTCCTACAGATTTTCTTAAAAAAGCACATGAAGTTCGTAGTGAAATCGAAGAAATATCGCCACTTATACAGTCTATTAAAAAATCACATTATAACACAGGCATTCTTATACAGGAATGTCAAGTCTGTAAAAAAGAAAAGGCTACAGAAGTGCATCATATTAAAGAACAACATACTGCTACAGATGCTGGTTTTATTGAGCATTATCATAAAAATAATGCACATAATCTCGTCCCACTCTGCGAAAGCTGTCATCATTTAACACATTTTGGAATATTAAAAATACATGGGTATAAAAGTACCAGCGATGGTATAGTATTAGATTTTACACACGAAATACCGCCTTCCTCGAAAATTATTAAACATCAACATGAAATAGACACAGATGCAAATTTACAAAAGATGAATGCTGAACGGATACGTGAAGGAGTATATTCATATATGCGATACAACAGAAGCAGTTGGTTTCATAGGAAAACATCACGAAGCAAATGGAAAGTAATTGATGCAGAATATATATTCATTTTACAAGGATATCTTTCAAAAAGCTTTTTAGTTATTCAGATAGATCTTCCGTATGAATTTAAACAACAGAGTTCAGGACAAACAAATAGATTTGATGAAATTATTTTTCATCTGCAAACTATTTTACATGACCCGAATTTATAATAGATACTATACATAAAATACAAGCTATAAATGTTTCTTTTTCCATATGCCAAATATTTTGTAATTTTGGATATAATACTTGATTATAATATGTGTTTTCTATATCTCTATGTAATGTTGTTAGTTTATTTGTAAATATCTCTTCGGTATGTGTATTCATTTCATTATTCCTTATAAATTGAAATATTAATCTATTAATTCCTAATAAAGTATAAAATAATTGCATTCTTTCGAATAAAATTACTTTTATCTTTAAATGATAATAAATAATTTCCTTGGTTATAATATAGCCATTCAAGTATGGATTAAAACAGGCGATGTAGGTGTCGCTACAGTTCATTATACATTATTAGCGATTATGGCAGCTGAAGTAGGAGGTACTGCAAATGATTGGGGATTTGGGGTAAATAACCTTGGTCAGCTTGCATTTGGTGCTGGATCTTCAGAGACTACAATTGCATCTTCATCTTTGGTGAATACCAACCAATGGATTAATGTTGCTGTAACAAGAGAACAGGTATCTGGAACAATTAAATTATATATTAATGGTCAGCTAGATACTACAGGAAATGATAGTACTGCTATTATAAATACAAATCCCACTATATGGATAGGAGATAGTCAAGATACACCAGCATATAGTATGGGAGGATACATTGGAAGAATTTTAGCATATACAGCTGTATTAAGTCCAAGTGATATTCAAAACAATTATGATGTAACCAAAAGTATATACGGATATTAAATTAAGCATAAAATATTTTATGAAGAAAATATTCAATGTATAGTGGTTTACGATATTCTTCTGTTGTAGAACATTGATGGTCTATTTTTGTAGATTCAGTAACTATATATTCTTTTCGTAAATTATCTGTATCTTTGTAAAATAACAGAAGATCTTGACATACATTTAGAAATGAAGCATTGTATATGCTTAATTTCTGAGTTATTTTGCGTATATCTTCCATTGATGGTTTTTCTTTTACTGTTGTTAATAAAAATTCATGAAAATATGGTAATTTGTAGCTACAAAAAGATTCAGTTACATCATCTGGATGATGTTCTTCTAACCAAGATATAAATAATGAATAATAAAAATCATAATTTTGAGCAGCCTTAAGAAGGGGATGATATTTTCGTCCAAGAACTTTGAAACAAACTTCCATTTCATCTGGAGAAAATACAGGACATCGTATTAATAAAAATCTACTTTGTAATGGAGGTTCTATGGCACCTATATGTGCTGTTGTACAAATAAAAAATACATTTTTAGAATATCTTTCAAGAAGAACGCGCAATGCAGTTGATTTTGTTTTATTACTTAATTGTTCTATAGATTTAAGAACAATTATATGTCGATCTTCGTGTATACATGGATGGCTAATAATCTCTTTTATAAATTCTGAAAAACGTTCCATATCTTTTGGTTGATGTGGATAGAGTAAATCTAATTCAAAAAAATAGGGTGTTTCATAATATGTTATGTCTTTATTCCATACATATTTAGATTTTTTAAATGAGCCAAATTTACGTCGCAACATGAGTTCCCATATAAAATCAAATGGAATACCATGACATCCATAAAATAAAATATTTGGATTTTCACTAAAATTTAATTTAGCTAAAGTTTCCAATATTTGTTCATAATAAGGAAGGTGTGGAATACATACTTCAAAATTATTTTTGACTGAATTCCATAATTCATCCATTAAAATATACACAATTTAAAGCTTTAGATATCTTTAAGAATAAGGCATTCTATTGCATAATAATAACAATGACAAATGATCCATATAAAATATTAGATTTACCCTATGGCACACCATTTAATGAAGTTCGTATTAAATATTATAAAATTGCACGTCTTCATCATCCAGATAAATTTACTGGAACAGATGAAGAAAAAACCACTAACGAAGACTATTTTAAAAAAGTTACTGTTGCATACCGTCGCATTGAATTAAGTGACCAAAATGGAATTCCAATAGATGTAAATGCAGATAATGATACTGATGGACTATTTAGTACATTTAGCAAATTTTCAAAAGATGATTGGCGAAGTGTTTGGTCATCTGTTGATTCTTTCTTTAGTCGACCAGAAATATGGGATTCTATGAAAAATATCTTTATAGAAAAATTTAAAGATATCGCTACAAAAAATATTCAACGAACTCATCGTGTAAAAGTCCCATTAAAATATGAGGATGTTCATAATGAAAAAATGAAAAAATTACGACTTTTTCTGCACGGTATAGAAGACCCTGTTTTTATACAAGTAAATGCTGCTAATTTTCCTCATAGTCTTGTAAAATATACTTGTATCACTATTAATGGTCGTGATGTAGAATTAGAAATAATGCTTGATTTTGAACTTATAGAACATTCGATATATAGATATGATAACCTTTTTGGTACAGATGATCTTATAACAAAGGTTGATATTAATTTAGCTGAATATATTCTTGGTAAAAAATATATGATCCCTTTCTTGGATGGTACAGAAATCGCAATAAATATTCCATCATTTAATAATATTGAACATTCAATTATTATCGAATCAAAAGGTTTACATAAAAACAAAGGAAATTTGTTTGTATTTTTAAATATAAATCTACCAGATAAAAACGTATGGGATAATCAAAATGTTGCTTTTAAAGAAAAATTATTGAAATATTTAAATATATTATATATAAAAAATTAAACGCACTTTTTATATATTTCACAGCAGTTATCGTCTGCGAAATATGAAAAGTATTTAAGGATAAGCGTAGTAATATGTACATCACAATAAGTCACGATGCCTCCCGCCAAGAAGACAGTTTCTGCCCCCGTCGCTGAAGTTCCAGTGGAAGTTTCCGCTCCAGTGAAAGCAAAAAAGGTAACTGTTGCAGTACCTGAAGTTGTTGCGGTTCCAGTTGTCGAGGAACCAGTTCAAGTTTCTACATTCGATGAGCTTGTCAGTAAGATCAACTCTTTTGCATCTACCCTGAAGGAGACTCAAACTCTTCTCAAGGTTCTTTCTAAAGAGTATGACCGCATGAAGAAGACTGTTGAAAAGACTGAGCGTAAACGTGCTAACGCTCGCACAAACCCCAACGGTTTCGCGAAGCCCGCCAAGATTACCGATGAAATGCACGATTTCCTCGGTGTTCCCAAGGGTACCGAGATTTCTCGCACTGATGTAACTCGTCGTGTGAACGCTTACATCAAGGAGCACAATCTCTATAACCCTACCAACAAGCGCATCATTCTTCCTGATGCTAAACTGCGCAAAATTCTTGGTGCTACTCCTGATCAAGAAGTCACCTTCTTCAATCTGCAACGTTTCCTGTCTGCATCTTTCGTTAAGAAAACTGCTTAAATAAATATATAGTGTTTTATTTTTTTTCAATTATATGGATAGCAAGAATGCCAAGAAGAAAAAATAATAAAGGTGGTGCAGAAGAGCAACCATATCAAATTCCAGAACCTACAGTATTATCTGTACCAAATCAAGAACAAGACGCATTAAATAATATACCTTCCAAACAATTAGAATATTTATCTAATAAAGAAAAATTAGCATTACCGTTACCAATACAGCGTTCACCTGAAATTTTTTTACCACAAAAAGAATCAACTCCAGTGTTTACAGAAAGTTCAACATTTAAAAGTCAACCAATAAAATCACCTATAAATTCAAAAATGCTATTTTATGTAGCATGTGGAGTATCATTCATATCATTCATTTTATTAATAGTTGGCTTATATGTACTTTTACGACCACCAAAATTTAAAAAAGAAATTGAAGCTATTATAACTGCAGCATCTTGTAATGCTGGAATCTGTTCAATAAATATTTCATATACTGTCAATAATACATTTTATGTGCAAAATAATATAAGTGTTCATAGATTATATTCACCAGGACAATCTATTTTAATAGATTATGATGAGAATAATCCAAAATCATTTATTTTAACTCCACCACAATGGGTACGCCCATTTATAGGTGGCGGAGTATCTTTATTAGCAATTGTCATATTTGTTTCAATATGGTGGTATTATTCAATGCGTATATAAAATTATTTTTTTGTTCTTTTTGCACGATGTATTACACGATGTGGGATTGGTTTTATTATTACTTGGTCTATTTCCATAGATTTAACAGATGATGATTTCTTTTTTGATTTAGGTGAAGGACTATCAATAGACATTGACTTAAGTGTACTATTGCTTGAACGTCCACCACGTGGAGTTCTTTGTTGCGCTATTAATAATGGATGTATTGTAGCAGTTTCTCTCTTTGCAAAATATGCTAAATTATGTTCACTTTGCATTAATTCTACATAGTCTTGTGTAAATTGACGAGTATTATTAATAAGTGTTACTGTTGCTGAACGAGGAAATGCCCTATTTTGAAGAGTTAAAAATGTTGTTGGAAAATAATTTAGAAGATTTTCAATATCTGTAATTGAATATCCAATAATATTTAAATCTATAGCAACCATTTGAATATTTCTTATGTGAATAATCATGCGAAAGACTTTACGTAAGTGATCAAGGAGAATGACCATATCTTTAATACCAATATAGTATTCATATCTATATGCATAGTTTTGGTTACGTGGGTCAGTTAAATCTGGTACTAATCTATGTTTTTTAATTTGAAATTTATCTTCAAATTTACTACTTGATGAAGATGCTGATCTTGAATTTAAAGCTGATTTTTCTCTAGGAGGTGATTTTCGTTTTTTATCAGTACGCTCAGTATATATTTCATATTCAGCAGTATCAATATAATGAAGAATACAATGTAAATTTTTCACAACTTCTTCAATTGCATTTGGGTCAACTGGAAAATAAAGATCATTATCATGTAAACTTGTAAAAAGATTCTCTTTTTGGTCAAGAATACTTTGAATAGTTGCAGTATAATGAAAATATATATCGCTTATTAAATGAAGATATCCAAGCGGATTATTAAAAAATTCAAAACCACAAACTGTTAGTTTTGTTGTAATTTTCTTATATATTGGTAATAATTCTTGTATTTTTTTAATTCGTTTACAGATTTCTTTAACTTCTGGATTTGTTTTTTTAGCTCCAGAGATAAGAATATTTTGTTTCATTTTATCACATGCGATAACCATTGGACCATAAAGAACCGCATCTTTTTCATAATCTTCTAATATCTTTGTCTCATATTCATTATATGTATATTGTTTTGGTTTTATATTTTTACCAGAAATTACATTAATGATATCATTATATATTTTTTCTAAAGATAGCATATATGTTGAATATGAATTTATATTAAAACTATATTTATCTAAAGGTACAAGTGTCCATGCATTATTCAGTTGATTTAAGAGTGGTTCATATTTACTATTTAATCCACCGAATGTGAATCCTGCTTCTTTAAGTAATTTTTCACTCATTTCAAAACATTCTTTTAATGCATAGTAATAGTTTAATAATTTTAGAATTTTTTGTTGAATAGGATTTGTTAAATTATGTAAAATCATATGAATAAGTTCAGGTGTAATTGTTGGTATATTTGAATTAAATGAACTAAATATTGAATACAATCTATTATCATAAATCGTAAGACTATTTGTTAATGTTTTTGTAATTTGAATTGGTTCATTATTTGGTCCACGTAATTTATTTAATTGAATTTCTTTCATAGCATCTTTTAAATACGGGAAAATAGTGTCTTGAAAATATATATGTCTATATGGCATTGCACCACCTCCACCTGGTACAGCTTTTGAAGAGTATTCTTTATAAATTCTTTCAATTTCAACATCTATTTGCTCATCTGTCATTTCTTGAGAAAATATTGTTAATTTATTTTTAAGACTATATTTGATAAGTTTTTTTTGTTCAGATTCACTTAAAGATGAAAATACGTTGTTATAAATTACAGATGGATATGCATTAAAAATAGACACTATAGTATCTTCTAAATTTTCACTAAGTAAATTATAAATATCTAAATATATTTGTTGATATACTGATTCATTATCCCAATAACTTATATTTTGTTTAGCTACACGACAAGGAAATATAAATAGTTTTTGCCGTATTTTATATGCTTCTTTTATATATCCATTTTTTTCTTTTGCATAATCACTCTGTAATGCTTTATTAATATCATTATTTTTGTATATAATTTGTTGTAATTCGTGTGCATATGGTATTATATCTTTATTTACATGTACTTTATCACCATCCATGGAAAATAATTTTAATTTTGAAATTTGTTTTAATTTTTTGACAATTTTTTCACGAATTTTTGTAGCTACTTCTGCCGATAAATTTACCACTTGTTCGAGTGGTTTAAATTTTAATTCTGGATCAGCGATTAATTCATTTGATGTAATAAATGCTGGATGTCCAACCGAGCCAGTGTCATCATCATATTCTGGTGGATCATCGTCATGTTCCATGTCAGGTGCATAATAATATGTATCAAATGCTTCTTCTGAAAGGTCTTCTAATCCTTGCCATTTTAAATGAGAAATTTGTTCTTCATTATTAAAATCTGGTTTAATACGTTTATATTCTCTTAGATTAGTATTTTTAAGTTGTGCCATTGTTATTCTTTCTTCAGGTTTATACACTGGAATCTTTACTTTGCCATTTGTATCAAAAACGGGACTACCTTTTGCACTTGTACTTGAACTTGAAGAAGAATGTGCTTTTACATTTATTGTAGGCGATGATGATGAGAATTTAGCGGGTTCGTCTAAAGCATTTTTCATAACTGTAAAATTATAAAGACGTCTTTCAGGTGATGTAGACATAGTTCAATTTGCAGACGCAATCTATAAAATAATAATATTATATTAATTATAATAAGTCTATAATTATAAATACTATGACTGATATATTAAATCAATCTCTCTTCATTTGTTATTCAACACCAAATTATGCTGAGATGACAAAGTTATTTCTTAAATCACTCAATAATATTGGCGTTGTTTCAAATATAGATCATAAAATAGACTACCCAGATAGTTCTCTTATGACAACTTCTGGATTTAGAACACCATTATGGTATCATTGTATTGAACAGAAATTAATTCATTTAGTAAATACTTTAAAAATTAAAAAATCAGTATCTACTATTAAATATTTTATATCAACTGATTGTGATATTATTTTCATTCAAAAAAATATTGCAGAATGGAAACATTTAGAGTACTACATAAATAGTCAATCAAAAGATATATTTTATATGAGAGAAAGTTCTAAAAATGAAATTAATGGAGGATTTTATATTATTAAAAATAATGCAAATATTGACAAAATAATTACTTTTATAGAAAAAATAATTGAAGAATTACATATTTCGATGAACAATAATGATAAAATTACACAAATACCTTTGGCGGATCAATCTATTATAAATAATTTGAAAGAAACTATTAATTATGGTTATATACCAAATGAATATGTTATATGGGCTACAGATATATATAATGTAAATAAATCATTATTTCATCATGCAGTGTGTACACATAATATTGCAGAAAAAATAGAACAAATTAACTATGTAAAAGATTTTTTCAAGTAAAGATTATTTTTTCATCTCTTTAATCAATATTTTAACTTCGCGTGTACATAAATATCGTCCATTTTCTTGTACACAATATCCATTCGTTTCTTCATGTACTTTATATTTTTTCCCATGAAATGTAAATACACGCTTTACCGGTTTGCTGCCACCAGTTTTAATTATATTTTTTACTATTGTATATAATTCAGTATACAATGTTTTTTGTCCAATAACAGGGTCTTCAATAGTTACTACTGCAAGTTGTGGAAGTAAATCTTCAAAAGTATGTCCTTCATATAAAGTTGTTTCATTATTACCTTCAGAATTTGTATAATCTTCTCTTAAAAAATTAAGTTGTGAAGGTGATAAGTAATGTATTGGTGCTTGTCTTTGTAAAACAGCAGTCTTATTTTTCATATCTTGTGATTCTACATGCCAAGACCAATCATCTGTATCAATATTATATCGTGAAACTTCTGATAAAGGAAGGTGTATTCTTTGTTCTTCAGTATCGTTATTAATAGAAGTGACATTTTCAAAAAGCTCATTTGTAGAATAATTCTTAGCTATATACCAATACTCCTTCTCTTTTAATTTTTTCAAAAGTTCATCAAGAGCTGATGAACTTTTGAAAAAATTAAATACTATATGTTTTATCATCTTGATTTGTACTGTAGACAGTATATACGTATGTATTTACATTTTTCATTTGTTCTAAAATCTCTCTATTATTACTTAAATGTTCTTCAACTGAAGATTCATTAAGAGATGTACTTAATAATGATTGACCAAATTTTAGTAATTCTTGATATGTTTTTATTTCAGATGTCATCCTATAAAGTAGCTACAAAATTAAATACAATATGGACCAATAAAAGGGGACCATACACGATTACGAGATTGCCATATTTTACGTATAGGATGATAGTATTCTAAAGCACGTGATTTAAGAATGTGACCAGAAAAATTTACACGAATCATATAATAGCGTAAATCTTTATTATTTCGAATAAATTTAAGACGCATATCACTTAAGTGTGTTATCAAAGCATATGGTGCATTACAAATACGAGGGTAATGAGGTGCACGTGGTTTTTTACTTAGATAACTATCTATTGTAATATCTTTAAATTGAAAAATCCAATAAATGTAATCATCAAGTTTATCTCTGCGCTCATCTAAATTACTATAATCCATTGGTAAACACGAATTTAAAAATTCAACAATCGGATCTGGTTTAGGTGCATTTTTTAATACATATTCTCTTATTTCATCGCGACGGTGTTCAAGCATTTCATTGACACTGCATGCGTATACCATAAAGTCTTTAATCCATATATCACGGTTTGACAAATACTCTCTATATTCTTTATCATAATTTGATTGTAAAGTTTTCATTGTACTATATATATCCATTGACATATCACATAAATTGAGTGATGGATTTTTAATTTCTATTGGAATAACTTCAACAGTTATATGTTTTAAATATTCTTTCTTCCATTTATGTGTGTTATTTTCAGCACGAATATATTTATATGTATTTTCTAATGCTTTATGAATAATATCAGTATTTAATTCACCAATATATGGTATTCCAGTTACTTCTCCAAAATCATTAATTCCAATAGATAATAGTCCAGTTTTAATATCACAATTACTAAATGCTGATGCATATCGAGGAACATAAAATGCAAAATAATGTAATATATTATCGTTTATGATAGTATTAAAATCAATTGGTAATTTGCCACTAATTATAATTTTTTCTAAATCTTCATATTCATAGTAATTAAATACATTGAGTTTTAAACAGAATTCTTTGTACTCATGTTCTAATGTTTCATTATGTGAAAGTTGTTCACCTAGATATACCATTTTGTTTAGTTTTCATACAGTCTTAAAAGTACCTACATTATAAAGTTTACAAATTTTTAAATAGTGTGTATTTTATATTAATTTATTTTTCATTCATGAATATAGACAACACTATGGGCATATTTGTACCAGAAGTTATAACTCCTTCAGGTTTTACACTTACAAATGTATATATGAGCTTCTTTAATCAACCAATGTATTTAATTCCACTTGGTGGGAATTTGTGTAGAGTAAGTGCCACTTACAAAATTTGGGTAAATGAAACGAAAACTCCTGATTCTTCTATGAAATTTCCACTTGTTTTAGATAATGTTTCCACTGATAATTTATTTCCTAGCTTATATAATGCACTAAAAACTCAATATCCTGGTGCAACTGATATTATTACAAACGATATATCAGTATAAAATTTATATTTGATTAATTTTTTCCCCTTTTATAACTGGCATATTTGAAGATAATACACTTTGATAGTTGTGCTTATAATTAAAACTACACATATGATTTTCAGGAAATTTATGTATTGAACAAAATATGTATGTACATTTGCATTTATTGGTAATACTTTGTAGTGTTGTTATATTTTTATCACAAATATAACATGCCACAGTTTTATTTTTGTTCATACTATTTTCAAAAAAGAATAAAAATTGATTTTGTTTTTATCAGTAATTTGAAAACGATATAAAGGTTATCATTCTTATTACAACAAGTAAGATATAAAAATCTCTAAAATCACAAATGGCTGAAAGAAATGTGGTTCTTGCAAAAAATGTGGATGTATCCAAGTTTAAGTATTCTGCACCCCGAACACTTGAAAATCAGTCTAAGTCTGTGTATTTGAATTACGAAGGTTCTCCTCTTACTATTCAAACTCCTCTCCTGCGGCTCCCCTATGGTATTGGTGATTGGAACGAAAAAAATATTAAGGATGACAAGGAAGCCGATAATAAAATAAAAAAGTATGACCTTAACTTCTCCTTTGATGGACACGACAATAACCCAAAAGTAAAGGAGCTTCTTGATAAGATGCTCGAAATTGAAAAGAAAATTATTGATGATGCATTTGAGAATCGCCTCATTTGGCTTGAGGATGATTATGATGGAATTAAGAGTGTCGTTGGAAAACTGTTCACTCCAATTGTTAAGTATGACAAAGACAAGGTTACTAAGAAGCCAACTGGCAAGTATCCTCCAACTGTGAAGTGTAAGCTTCCATATGATACTGGAATCGATACCTTCCGGTTCGTTTCTCAGGATATGAATGGTGATGAGATTGATTTCAAGACTATCATGCGGTCTCTCAAGGGTGCTAAAGCTCGTCTAATTATTCAGTTATCTAGCATCTGGATTGCAGGTGGTCGCTTTGGATGTATCTGGAAGATTGTTCGCGGTCGTTTCGAGGTAACTAAGCCATCAGCAGTTGATTTCATCGAAGACTCTGATGTTGAAATCGAAGATGATGCAGATGAAAGTACAGATGTTGCGAGTAAAGTCGCTGTACTGACTGGTACAGTTGAAAAGACTGTACTTACATCTGTACCAGATAGCGATGAGGATGTTGAGGAGGAGATTGCTGAAGAGGAGGAGGACAGTGAAGATGAGGCGCCTCCTCCGCCACCCCCTCCTCCTACAAAGAAGAAGACTACCAAGAAGTAAAAGAAAAAATTTTTTAAAAATAAATAAAATATATTTTGTAATTTTTTATTCAATACAAATCTCTTTTGTATGAGTAGTAGATAGGTTCCATGTTGAACTTTGTATTAAATATACTTTCTATAATTATTCTAGGACTATTATTTTATTATGCCATAAAATATCTGCAACACGAAGGCTTTGTTAATTATCCTTCACCACCTGTTACCTTTTTAACTGAGAGAGAAACAGAAAAATTTTTAAGAGATGATCCTGATGAATATATACATACATTAAATCAATGGGATTTAATTGCACGTAAGGTTGAAACATTTCAAGATTATATTAGCAAAATTTCAAAAGCACCATTATCTTTCTCAGATGACCAAAAAACCCATATTAAAAAAGCTGCAAAAGATGCTGATACATTTTTCAGTGAACTTTCAATTGATGGTATTGATTGTGAAGAAATACAACTTATACCATGGATTGTTGCACTTACACATGAGAAAGAATATGAAGAAGGATTACCTCATACACGTGCAAATATAATTTTCTTATCATCTTCATTAAATTATACTCATAAATCTCTTGTAAAAACACTCATTCATGAAAAAGTGCATATATATCAACGACTTTTTGCACAACATATGATGGCATTTATGCAACATAATGGGTATAGTTATTTCAAAAAACGTTCAGGTGTTCCACGTCTTCGTAGTAATCCAGACCTTGATGAGTGGATTTATTTTAATCCACAAAACAAAAAACCAATGGCATTTTATTATGTTTCCGATAATCCACAAAATATAAACGACCTTCAAGAACATTCTGGTGAATATGAACATCCATATGAAGAAATAGCTTACAAAATTGCTGAAAAATATAAATCATAATTAGACTGTTAAAATAGTACAACCTTCTGATGCAGTTGGTTCTTCAAAATTTTTTTTATATAAATTATAAGCAATTCGTGGTATAACTTTTTTTTTTGGACGTTTTTGATTTCTTGCCATAGATTCTTCCATAGATGTAGCTACATGAATATATCTTATAGGAAGTTTCCATTTATTAGCAAATTCAATATATTCTGCGCGTTTTTTTCTTGATGGATTTGTTGCATCAAATACGATTGAATGTGTTTTTTCTTTTTCTAATAATTCATTTGCATGTTTAATCATTTTAATAGATGTTTTTAATTCATCCCCCGATATTATAGCATATCCACCTGCAGCAAATATATCGTTTACAATAGTTGATTTACCAGAACCAGGATAACCTATCATAATTATAACTTCTTGATTTTTCGAAGTCTCAACTAAAATTTTTTTTGGAGATTTCGATTCATAAAGAAAGATATCTTCTGGAGGTTTAATTATCTCAAAACCTGCTCTTTCTGCAAAAATACGATCACTATCACTCCAATCTCCAGGTCTACCTAATGCGTCTCCTATGAAAAAAGATTTTTTAATATCCCATTTCCAAGATATAGCAGCTTCAAATAAACTACGTGAAGGTTTTTGGTCTTCTTTTTCCATACCAATTGCGATAAGTATTGGTACACCAATAGTTGCTAGCGCTATTTTTATTTGATCACATTTCCATTTTTTTGTCTGATTTGTAAAAAGTACAATAGAAAATTTTGATTCATATAATTTTTTAATAGTTGATATAACTGCATTATTTAACCATGTCCAGTCTTCAAGATTTTTTGGAAAAGTACCACCAGATGCTGGTTTTACAAGTGTCCAATCGTAATCAAATGCTGCAATTTTTTTCCGTGCACGAAATGAGCCAAGTTTTATTATAATTGGTGCCATTCTATTATGAATTCATTTTATTTTTACATCAAATCATTTTTTATATCTATTTAAAGCTATATTTATTTTTTCTTTTATATACCAAATTATGTCTCTTTATGTACCAACTGAGGATGATATTGAAGCAGTAAAATACCAAGTACCAGATTCAATATCTGTTGATGTTATTCGTGCAACACTTGTATTATGTAAAGGTGATATTACAGAAAGCATATTGAATATTATAACTGATGATGATGACGAGTATCTACCAAAAGAGCCTCCTATAAAAAGAAAATATCCAAAACAAGAAGTTGAAGATTGGAATGTATTTTATAAAGATTTAGATAAATATAATATTGAAAATAATATTGATCGTATAAAACCAGAACAAAATAGCCTGAACCAATCAAGAATGGAAGGTATTACTGGAAATATTGAAATTGAAGAAAAAAGTACTTAAGAAATCTAGAGTAACATTATAGAATGACCGAATTAACTGTTACTGATTCTAAAATGAGCGCAAATATTTTAGAAATTCAAACAATTCAATCATCAACATTTAAACAAATTATTGATGCATTAAAAGAAATTCTTATGGATGTCAATCTTGAATTTGATAACACTGGAATGAAAATTGTTGCACTCGATAATACACACGTCGTACTTGTTCATCTTAAAATGGATGCTGAGAAATTTGAAAAATATTATTGTGAAAAGAAGATGTACGTTGGTATCAATATGTTAAAATTACATTTACTTATTAAAACTATTAGCAATAATGATGTACTTACACTTTTTGTAGAAAGAAATGACCCAAATCATCTTGGTATTAAAATTGATAATCAAGACAAAAATATTCATACAATGTACAAATTGTCTATGCTTGATATCGATGTCTTAAATATTCAAATTCCTCCAGCTGATTTTCAAACAGTTATTACAATGCCATCAGTTGATTTTCAAAAAATAATTCGTGATATGCATAATCTTGCAGATTATATTGAAATACGTAATGTTGGTAATCAACTTACATTCAGTTGTAAAGGTGATTTCTGTACTCAAGAAACAACTATAGGAAGTGAAAAGAACCCTGGTATCCAAATTTCAAAAAATGCTGGAAATGACCACGAAATTATTCAAGGTGTATATAGCTTAAAGTATTTAACAACATTTACTAAATGTACTAATTTAAGCAATGTTGTTGAACTTTACATTAAAAACACATATCCTCTTGTTCTCAGTTATCAAGTTGCAAATCTTGGAATTGTTAAATGTGCACTTGCGCAACAAGATCAAGGTGTTTAATAGAAAAATTGATTTCTTTTCATAATAAAAATGGCACTATTACAATAATGGCAAAAATGTACACTGATACTTGGGTTATTCCTTCTAAAGATGAGCGAATATGCACTGAAAAAGAAGTTGGAAATCTTAAAATAAATGATGGATGTAAGATTAAAAACACTCTTGGTGAAAGATTCTGGGTTATTCTTATTGAAAAAGCATCAAATGGTCTATATATTGGAAAAGTAAATAACGAACTTATTCTTCCATCTCCTTATAACTTTGGTGATAAAGTATCATTCTATCCAAGTGATGTATGGGATGTAATGACAGATACTAGACGCGATATCGATAAAATAAAAATAATTGATAAAATTATGGCATTTTATGTTGAATATGGGCGACGTCCAACATATGATGAAATGATACAAATGAATACGCATATATATATTCGACCTACGTAATTTAGGTACATTAAAAGATTATAAATAACATTATAATGAAGAATAAAAGAGCATGAACAAAAATACCTTTTGGTGTTGAAAATCCTTCATTATTAACTATATCTATTGGGGAAGACATTATATATTGAGATGCTTTATGAGTTAATTTATAAAATACTGGTTGTGATAAAATAATAAAACAAATAGTTGATAATAAAACAAATCTAAATAAAGCTCCTTTAGATTTATCTTGTAAAGTATTTTCATCTCTTTTTTTTTGATTATTATATGGGTCTTCAAATACTGAATTATATTTTAATACACCATCACTTTGTGTAGCAAGACCAATTAAACTTGGCGGTTGTTCAATATTCATATCTATTAGAATAATTAGACAAAAATAAGCTGCAAATTTCTGTGCGTTTCATTTAATAAACATATAATTTTTTAGGTGCAGTAAGAGCTATTCCATTAAAATCACAGGCACCTGCAATAGTATATGCGCCCATATTTTTCCATTCTATCCAATCTCCACACGACATTTTTGGCAAGATATAATTATCTACAATTTTATCAAATCCATCACATGTTGGTCCCCATAATGTTGATTTTATTTCATTTATAGCTCCTTCATTAT
>Ga0136642_1000365_pt1 | contig 25280 bp, 39 predicted proteins | sample LowCatLa1302831Y_FD_115313 | JGI IMG/M metagenome (GOLD analysis project Ga0136642, IMG submission 115313) | Freshwater microbial communities from Lower Cathedral Lake, Yosemite National Park, California, USA - 13028-31Y | ecosystem: Environmental > Aquatic > Freshwater > Lake ... | reverse complement strand
TTCCCACTGCTTGGTTCCATGCATCTTCTAGTGCATGGTGAGCTGTAACTGGTGGACGCTGTGGGTTGATACCCAAGTCAAATGCCGTGCGTACATCACGCACTTCCCAGAACTTCCACGGAATAGCTTTATTAATTTTACGGAACACATGTTCGCAAATGATAATATCAAAACAACTGCCATTTGACCACACACGTTTAGCACCCCAGCAGAATTTGTACAGTTGATTAAATGCATCAACGATATCAATCCTACCTTCGGGGTCAAAGGCCGCTTCTTGTGCCTCTTTGCTTTGGTTAGCCCACCAAGCAATGGTATCATCACTGGTAGCTAGTCCAATACGGTCACAGCTATCCAAATCTACTTTGACGTAGAAGCTGTTCATCTTTGGTTCTTTGATTTCGGATCCGAACGGATCAAATTTTACTGCACCAATTGTAAGAATAGTTGAATCTGGAGTAGTGTTTAGCGTCTCCAAATCTATCATGATATCTGTATTTGCCATGTAAGTTGTTCTTTCTTTATTGTGAACTTACATTATAACAGGTAGTTAATACTAAGTCAATAGAGTTTTGGATTTTTTAACAAGCCGAGCTAATCGAATTGCTTCTATATGCTTTGGAGATTTTGGCTTGCCTTTACTTGCTTGTGATAGGATTTGTCTAGTTTCTGCAGATGCTTTTCTTCCAGTTGCTTTTTTAGATATCTTTTGTCTAGTTTCTTCAGATGCTTTTCTTCCTATATTTGGATTTGGAATGCCTGCTTCTTTTAATTTTTGAAATTTTAGAAGTTTAGTTTCTTTAATTGCTAGACGTTGTTCTTCGCTCATTGGCACACCTTTATTTGGTGCTATTCTAGGATATTGTAATTCACCTAAATCTATTTTTCTAATAGTTTCTTTACTAGGATTATCTCCCCAATATTTTATTTGAAGTTTCATCTTTCCTGGTGGTATTTTTGTTTTTTTTGATGCTTCAGATATCCCTCGATAAACAATTCCTCTAAATTTAAAAACAGTGTCTGGTCGAATAGGACCAACAAACATTTTAGATTTTCTTTCTTCATACTTTTTTAGATTTGCCGCTTTTAATTTTTCTTTAACATACGGTAACATTGGTTTACCAAAATTTGGATTTTTATCTCCAGTTTTTGTCCGCATGTGTGCGCTATGCTCTAATTTCAATGATTCAAATATTCTACTGTTTATCTTATAATCTCGTCGACTATAACGCATTTTAGTCATGGAGTCGAAGGCATGCATCATTTGTATATGGTGTTTTTTTGAAACTTCAAATTTCCAAAGTAATGCATGTGCTACATAATGTTCTCGAGCGGTTAATCTAACTATATTTTCTGTAGTATCAGGGCCGCCCCAACTTTTAGGTATTATGTGATGTTTCTCAAAATATATACCGGCAGGCAATATTCTAATTTGCGAGTTTGTTATAAGCTCGCAATACCATTTACTATATTTGTTTTCTGTAATTATTATCGGCCAGTGAATCATTTAAATATTTTAACTGATGAAAAGAATAAAGTCAATAGAGTTTTGGTGGTAATTGTTGATCACGTAGTTTTTTATTCCAACGTGCTTTTGCCGCACCTTTTTTACGTTTGCGCTCGGTTGTGGGTTTTTCGTAAAACTCTTTGGAACGCAATGTGTCCAAAGTGCCAGCATCGTCTACTTTGCGTTTGAATCGGCGAAGACTCACATTGATGTTTTCGCCTTCCCGAACTGAGATACCAGTTCCCTTACTCTTCTGATGCATCTTCATCATCCTCAATATCGCCGTCTTCATGACTGGCTATCTGCTCAACAATCCAATTCAAATCATAAATTCGATTCTTACTTATTAGATTATATGGAGTGATTTCGTCATTTGTGATATAATGACTGTTAGGGTGCGCTAACAGGTATGTGACAAATTGACTGGTTACTCCATCACAGTTATCTATATCAATAATAATAACTTCTACTTGCTGTGATACACTTAATAACCAATCAATATCAACATCGTCTTGGTCAAATATAAACACATTTATATCGTCGATACTATGACTTAGAATAGTTTGAAATTGTTCTTTAACTGGATTAGATGGTTTCACTAACAGATAACTTAAACTCATATTGAAGAGTTTATCCGGCGGTGTTATCAGTGTTATTTTTCCTAAGTTCATATATACGCTCTTCAAAATATGTTATTTTTTCTTCTGGATAACCATAAAATCTTGGACCATTTGCTTTTATATCTTCTATAAATTCAAATAATTCGGGATCAGTGTCTTTATCAACATTTAGATCTTTAAATTGATCTTTAGAATATTCTATGTATAGTTGGTCTCTTGGTTTGATACCAGATACCCTTGCCCATAATGTGTTAGTAGTTTGTTCTTGATTTTGTATGTAGCCTATATTCGATTCTTTATCTGTATCTGCCCAGTTTCGTCCTTGGTCATGTATGTCTTTTTTTTAGATTCGTCTTCTCCGCCCATTATATCAGAAAACAAAATTGTCTTAGGCTGATCGGCTGGAGTTTCTACTGCCGGCACTTCTGCACCAGCTGTGTTGATATAAGTTTCACCCTTGGCTACACGTTCTTCAACAGTTGATTCTACAGCGATATGCTTTTCAGCTTCTTCGACCATTTTATTCCACTTGTCTAGTTCTGAATCTTCAATAGCAGGCGGAGGGGGTGTATCTATAACAGAAACCACATCACTGTATAGTTGTGTTGGCTCAGATGGTGATTCAATTTCTGTAACAGTAGCTTCATCAACTATATTGACTTTACTCTCCGTAGTCAGGCTGTTACCCTCTGCTGATTCTTCTTTGGGAATAAATTCTGTAGGCTGTGGTACAAAGTCATTGATACTTACAGGTGCTGGTTCAACTTCTTCTTTCTTCCAACCAAATGTCATCTGCGCGGCTAGTAGCATGATAACTGCTAGCGGATCAAACACAACAACAATCATTATGATGATCCATGTTACTGCTTTTTCCAGCATGTTTTCATCTGCGCCGTGGTCGCCATAGATGAATTTGGCTATGTATTTTATTGGCCCAACCTCGGCCTCCACCTTTCGAACCTCTGCCGCAATAGGTGCTCTCTCACTGTTAAGTGTAGCGATGATCTTTTGCGATTGAGCAATTTCTTGAGTAATACGACCGCGATCTTTTTGCTGGGCTTTACGAATTGCGACTGCTTTTTCGGCACCCTTTTCATCCGTTGAGCGACCCATAACTTGGTCCACTGCCTCATCAAGTTGTTTGAGAACTTTACGATTTGCATCTATATTTTCTTTTTCTGTTTTAAGTTTTTCATCATAGACAGCAATCTTACTTTGAACATCACCTGACACTAAGTTTTGATCATTGTGCGCTTTGCTCAGGAATCCAAAAATGCCCATGCTGGTAATCAGCATGAGAATTGCCACTGCTGATACCATGTAATACTTCATATACGCAGGGGCTTTGTGCCAATTTTCTTTAAGCCAACTAGCACATACCAGTTTGCCTACTTCTAAAGCTGATCCCATAATAATAATTGGAATCACAGCCGCTGAAAAGATAGCGGTCAAACCTACTACTGAATAGTAGATTGCGACCGCTGAAATTGTTAAACCTGTTAGTAGTAGTAGGTATGCTAATATCATCCGTGTTGCTTAATCAAAAAGTGTTGATTCGTCAATTAATGTAACAGCCACAGTACCGTATGATTGGCTTGCAGTTGCACCTGTTGTTGTTACTGTGATACTTGCTTGAGTGTCGCCATTTGATGGATCATACACACGTTGAGTTGCTGTTGTAACATCACGGATACCTTGTGCGATTGCATTTTTAATAGCAATAGCTGTCGTTGAGATTACCGTTGATCCGTCGATGGCAGTACCAGTGAGTGCGATAAATGCTGGACGCTCATAGTTCACTGTAAACTGTAAACTTGTAGCCTGTGCATCACCGTTAGCTTCTGTAATAGTAATATCACGTACTTGGCAATCGCCTAGACCTGTTAAACGGTTAACGATATTGCGAAAACGCATATTTCCTCTAGCACGAGCTTTTCCCAAAACTAGTGTAGTTGGCAGAGTAGCAAAGCTGTCTGAACTGTTTGGTGTAACACCGCCGTTATCGTTACCGTCTGCGGTTGGGTAGTAAGTGCTATTACTCATTGTAATAATCACTTTGTACATTTCAGCTTGTAGCTGATTACTGTCGTTTTGAAATCCTGAGGCCATTATACCTACTCCTTGTATTATAAGATATTTATCAGTAAATTGCCCATTCTCTTATTATACAGTAAGAGCAATTTATTGCAATCTTATTGGTTATTTAAAAATAATCATAGCCATTAGGGCGGCCTGCACAAAGAAGCCAAATCCAATGGTTACAATGTTTAAAAAGTCCTTTTGGATTGCGGCTTTGATAAAAAAGCAAAACAATCCAGCCCATGCAAACAACACTAAGTCCACCGGGGGCATCTTTTCAGTTAAGCCTGTTAAAACGGCCAACAATGTAGGGACTGTAGCTAGGTGCATAAGAATCACGGCAACCCAGCCCATTGTTTCTGCACTCACGTGAGGGGCATGTTCCTTGATGTTTTTGACCAGCAAATCCAAGTCAAAGAAATTGTGAATTGTTGATTTAACTGTACTGATAATTGCTTGTGCGTTCATATTAGTCCTTAATTATAAAATATGTGTCGGCCAATTTTAGCCACTGGTTTTTTGTTCCATCCCGGTTGAACATAGTCACCGTGAAAGTATAGGGCGTTCTTCAAATTTGGAAGTCGGAATCCTTCTAGTAGCACCTTCTTTGCTACTTCCATACTTTCGGTATAGATAGGACCATTCATTGGTTTCATTGCACTAGGTCCTGCACAATACCAGCTAAACTGGCACAGTACCTTTTCGTAGACTACATTCTTTTGATAGACTACTTGGCAGATATCAGATGGAAAACTGCCACTTTCTGTTCTATTGATTGTTACTTGAGCAACTGCTACTTTACCTTCAAAAGGTTCCGAGCCTGCTTCGTGGTAGATATTACGAGCTAGACAATCTAATTGTGTTTGTCTCATTTGTGCTGTAATTGGGCTTGCTGTTTCACGAGCTTCTTTAAGTTTGCTGAACTTAAATTGTACTGCATGTTGGGCGGCAAGTGCCACCGCCAGTACTACTGAAATATTTAAAACTATTTTGATAATGCGTATCATTGTATTCTCCTTTACGCTGGATGAGGTATCGCTAGTACCATCATTATTAATTGCTTGGCTGTTTCCGTTTCTCCTTAATTTATAGGTATTGCCATCTAAAGTCTTAGTGGACAATATATAGTTATCCTCTGTGTCACGGGGTAAAATACTATTATTATGAGTAACCATGCGTTAGCGCCTCATACGAGCGATATCAACTGCTTCCTCATCACTAAAAACAGGAACTGCATTGCTTTTATGCATAGTTGCAATACCTTTTACCTTTGTTCCTGTATAAACTTTTGCCGGAACCAAAGTTGCATTACCACCAGTGTTGACACTTTTCAAATGTGCGGTTGTGTTTCGACCTTCTGGAATTTTTAAACTGTAGTTGCCGCTCAAACTAGGAGCACTCATAGCACGGGCACGTTTCTTTTCTTCTGCTTCGATGCCCCACTTCTTCTGGAGCTCTTTCCAAGAGTCGTCCAATTCTCTAGCTTTTCTAGCGTGTTCTGCCGAAGCGAATTTCTTTTTGCCTTTCTTTTTGCCTGTAGTTGAATACATAGGTGGCAGTAAATGCATACTCAATTTTAACTCCAAAAGTTGTACAATACTAGTATTATACTAGTAAACACAAACTGTGTCAACAGGGTTTATACTCGAAAACTTTCACCGCATCCACAACGATCGCGCTCATTGGGATTGATGAAATCAAATCCTTCATTGAGTCCATTGCGGACCCAATCCATTGTTAGTCCATCTAAGTAGACTAGGCTTTTGGCATCTACTAGCACAACAAACCCATTATGAGCAAAATTTGTCACACCTGTTTCAGCTTCGTACTTATCCACATATTCCATAGTATATGCCAGTCCACTACAGCCTGTGGTTCTAACACCTATGCGTATGCCTACGCCTTTACCGCGTTTTTCTAAATTTTGTTTAATTCGATTAGCCGCTGTGTCGGTTACGGTAATCATTTACGGCTGCTTTGATTGCATCTTCTGCAAGAATAGAGCAATGTATCTTGACCGGAGGTAGAGCCAGCTCTTCGGCAATCTCACTGTTCTTGATTGACCCTGCCTGCTCAAGACTCATACCTTTGACCATTTCAGTGATAAGGGATGAACTTGCAATAGCTGATCCACAACCATATGTTTTGAATCGGGCATCGGTAATGATACCGTCTTCTCCAACTTTGATTTGTAGTTTCATAACGTCACCACAGGCAGGTGCACCAACCATGCCAGTACCAATGGTGGGATCATCTTTTTCAAATGAACCCACGTTACGAGGATTTTCATAGTGATCAATTACTTTGTCTGAATATGCCATTATTGTGTACAGGTCCTAGTGCGTGTTATTGTGCCATCTGCATGCTGTGTTTCTGTCCATACCGTACAACTTGGTTGCGGTGTAACAGTATACACAGGTTGCTGTTGTACAATAATCGGCTGTTGCTGTACAACTACAGGTGGCTCATAATAACGAGGACGATTGAGTTCGTATCCAATTATGCCACCAATAAGTACTGGAGCAACCCAATTATTATTATAGCCACCACGGTAGTGTCCACCGTGATGATGCCATTGAGCGTTGGCTGTGCCAACTACTGCTAACAACGAGATTGCCAATAATAACTTTTTCATAATAGTCTCCGAGCTATACATATATAACGCCTTAGGCTAGTATTTAGTTGACTTATTTTGGTTCTTTACGTGCGTTTTTAACTGCGGTAACATCGTTACGAGTTTCTTTGCACAACTTTGCCAAATCTTGACAATGTTTACGAACACGGGTACCAGCGGCGCCTACTTCTTTGTCATAGAATTTTTCGAAGTCTGCTTCCATTGCTTCGACGATTTTTGTGAATTCTGCGTGTTTATTTGTAGCCATTTTATTTCCTTTAATGTGAGTACAGAGTACTTATACCTATTGTACAGGGGTTGAAAATAAAGGTCTAGTTAATTGACGATCACATTTGGTGATCCGGCAGTGATTGCGCCACTGTCTGTTGAATCTCCTACTCTGGCAACACCGATGCCACCAACAAATACATTGCTCGAACCTGCGTTAATAACAGCGCCATGCGGTACACAGTTTCTGCCAGATCGTATTGTATGGGCCGCAGTTGGATTGCCGATACACTCTATCGCTATGCCGTTGGCAAACACTTTGGCTCCAGCGCCAGTAGGGCCAGTCACAGTGGTTGTTCCGTCACAACTGTGTCCGGTTGTAGTTGGGTCTCCGTCTCGAGCTATTGCTGGCATAAAATTATTTATGCCAATTTGATACCAGTAGTCTGCTCAGTATATCGATCAGCGGCGTCTTTTACAGTAGGGGCCAGCACCATAATTGCACTTCTGTTTATATTAACTTCGCCGTCTGGATCTGTGGTAAACAGAAATGGTACTAGGCCAATACCATCTTTGGTTGCTGTCAAGCACAATGGTTTCCTTACAGTAACAGCCATTGGGTTTTCAGACACTAGTTTAGCAACAATTTCTTCACCTGCTGTGGTTTTAATTGTGACTACTTCGCCAACGGCGATACCTTTATTAATTAACATGTTATGCCTTTTCGAAATGTTTCTTTAGTTCTGTGAACCCGCCAATATAATTATCGTCTAAAAATATCTGTGGCAAAGTTCTGGCTGCGGGCACAGCTTCCATCAGCTGTTGTTTAGTCCATGTTGTTTCGACATTGCGTTCTTCGTATTCAACGCCTTTCATTTCTAGTAAGGCTTTAGCCTGTACACAAAATGGGCAAGAATTCTTACTCCATACTACTGCTTTCATATTTTCCTTTTTGTTAAAAATGTCATTCCAATTATTTTCAAATGTGTTACGATCAACACTGAAAGGTCTTGGATTACTTCCTTTTCCTGACATGTTATCTCCTTGGTTTAAAATGGAACACACCACCATTAGGTGCGTTGCTAGTATTATACATACTTATTAAGTCAAGGCCATACATTCCGGCTAACATGATTAGTTTAGGATCTTTATTAACTTCAATAATATAAAGATCTGCGTCATCTGTTAAATGGGTGTTTATATTTTTGTAGAATTCTCTATGGATGGCAAAGTCTTGATCTACTAGTATGCGTAGCATATTTGGATCTGGATAATCCTTGCTGGTAGCAGTTTCATCAAATGTCCATGGGGGATTTGCTACAACTAAATCCCAGATTTCTTGTTTGGGGATATGCTCAATCGCAGGACTCACATAGCCTGTAATTTTATCAGTTAAATTGTTATTGTTTGCAGTTTTATAACAGTCTTGTATAGCTACATCATAGTAGTCAGAAAATACCATGTGGTCACACAGGCCAGTACCTAATACTTCAAAACCAATGACTCCAAAACCTGCACACCATTCAAATCCACGACTGTACTTTTGTTTGCCAGAATCTCTGATGGCTTTTACAATATCGTTTTTATATCTCAACCCTCCCCCGTCCAAATGAACAGGAGATGTTATTTTAATGCCGCTGTCTAGAGTAACATCAAGAGGAGTCCAATCTTTCTCATAGTCCAGCGACATTAGTTTCATAGTATCGGCAGTGCTTCGTAATCTATACCTTCACCCATAACACCAATAACGTAATTTGTTGATTCGTTTTCTTGTAGTGCTGTTTGCTTCTTGCTGGTATCTACGTGTTTGTTAAACCAGGGAATTGGTGTTGACTTTGGAGCACTTGCTTGATACTTGATTCCGATATCTTTGAGTGCGCTTACTGCGGTATAATCAACGAAATCTTTTAGAATGTTTGCGTTGAGCCCAATCACAGGACCTTTCTTAAACAGGTATACTGCCCAATCTTTTTCTTCCCGTATAACATCCGAGTACATTTGGTATACTTCGGCCTCGCAATCAAGTTTTGCGTTGGCAAATCGAGGATCTTCTTTGACCACTTGATTGATAATATATGCAGTCCATCCTTTATGTAACAATTCGTCTTGTAGGATCAAACTGATGATGTTGCCGTTACCAATAAAGATCTTGTTCTCGACCATGGCCAAACTAGTAGCAAAGCTAACCATGAAGCGAAATGCCTCTAGGGCATAGCTGGCGTTGAGCGCCAACCATATAGCTCGTATATGTTCAACTTCGGAAACAAATTCTCCTGTTTCTTTACGACAGTTAATCAAATGCAAATTGTCATAATACTTGCCTACACTTGCCGCCATGCTAACGATTTCTTCAGTATCGTGAATAGTAGCAAATACATCCTTAGGTACGTTGTAGATGTTGCGAATAATGTGGCTATAGCTCTTGCTGTGAATGTTAGTTTCAAAGAATCCCCAGTTGTACATCAGTGCTTCTAATTCAGGAATACTACACACTGGTGTGAACACTTGAGTAGGACCACGTCCTTGCAAACTATCTAACGCTGTTTGTCGTAGTAGGTTACTGGTAAAGATATGCTTAATGGCATCACTGGCATCTTTAAAGTCATTTGAATCTTTGCTTAGGCTAATCTCTTCTGGTTGCCAAAAGAACCCGCGAGCAGTTGCGTCAAAGTCTGCGATCTTTTTGTATTTTACTTCTTCAAATCGTTGGATGGTGACTGGACCTGCTGGATCCAAGAACATCTTGCGATTAAGGTAGTCTGTTTTTGTGTGTAGGTTATATTGTTGTTTTGACATTGTATTCTCTAGTTGTTTTTGAGCAAACGCCATGTGCGTTCACTTGCTGTTTCTGTCCATGTAAAGTATAGGCTGTTCAAAGGCGGTCTGCCGGTTGATTCATCATATAATGTTTTGTGCTGGAAGTAGTATTTAAGCCAAATATGTTTTCCGCTAGTAACCGTAGTAGGGCGCCACGCAAACCGCTTATTTTCCACTGGCTAATACTATCTTACAAATGTGTTCTAGTCTTTCTATGTGTTCGTAGGCACGCCACGGACTTGTATCAATAGCAACTACACCGTGCCCTTTAATACCTACTATATCATAGGCAATATTACCATCACTATCAAGTCCTAAGCTCTTATGGCAATGATCTGCAAGCTCTTGGCTGATAGGGGGTACATCACCCACGTTGGGTGCTACTCGCGTATAACGATTAAGTTCTGGAAAAGCATCGCTAATAGTGCTAAGATCAATACCGGCATGCATTGCGGCAATACAGTAAGTAGGATGTACGTGTACAACTACACGAACTTCGCCACTGTGCTGACCCATTTCTTTCTGTAGACCAAAGTGTAAAGGAAGCTCTCCACTAGGCTTTAGATTGGCGCTGATATCAGTATACTCTAAGTCTTCGTAATTATAATTAAAAACACCTGTTCCAACACCACTATTGATTGTTCTCCAAATTTTAATTTTTTTGAACTGGTCGGGTTGTAGTGTTTGTTTACGCACACCGCTGGGTGTGATATAAAAATGGTCGCGGTCATGGTGACGAATGCTTACATTGCCGTCACGACTAGTAATCCAATTGCGCTTATAAGCGTCTTCTAATACTTCACAAATTGTTTCTAACATTAAGGTTCACCTGTCTCTGCTGGGTCTTCAAATTCAATTATTAACGCATTATCTTTATCAATCCATACTCTCTGCACATCAGTTGCTGATAACGCCTGTAGTACTGTTTCCTTTGCTTCTTCTTCTATCATAAAATCGTCTGGTATTCCATAATATTTTAGCCAGAATACAAGTTGTTCATCCAGGTAGTTCATTGGTTATTAATTTCCCTGTACTATAGTTATCTATTGCATCTCGTATCCAATTGAAAACAATTTCATTTCGTCCTTCCCCATCTAGATGATTCCATGCTGGATCACCTATTACTCCGCCAATAGTATTACCGTTAGATATACTTATTCTATCTAATGCTGGACGAATTTCTAATCCGTTAGTCCATCGATAATGATACTCTCCAGTCCATCTCCACATCTCATGGTAAGACCATAAATGAATAATTTTTGTCGATGGTGGGAATAAAGGTAAGATTGTATTGTCAAAATAATACATAGCTGATTTCATTTGAAAATCTACTAGTTCTGTATCGTACAGATATCTATAATATTGCTCGGCCGCCTTCCATACTGGCCCGGTTTCATTTCCGTGTATAATTTTTGTAAAAACTATGTCTCGAACATTTTTATGAAACAACCGATCTTTACTAGTCCACACGAATATACATACATCGGGTATTGTTTGCTCTTGAATAAAAGGAGTAATTTGCATTAATATTGCATCATAGATAGAACTTCCCGCAAGTCCTATGTTGACGATCTCTGCTTGATAGTGATTTTGTAATTTTTTAATGTAGGTTTCATAGGTAGGCCATACACCGTTGGTAGCAAATCCGCCATGGCGCTTGTCTAGCACTGAACAAAAACTATCCCCAAAAAATCCTATTTTCATAACTTACAACTCTCACAATCTTCTTCATTATCAAAGTCAATTGGTTCTAACATCGCAGGCGCATCTTCTTGTACTGCTTTACTGCCCGCTTTGTTGATCAAACTGTAGTAGAATGTCTTTAGTCCCCATGCATGTGCTTGCATTAAGTTCTTAATAATTAAAGTAGTCGGTACTTTACGATCCGCCCAATGCGCAGGATTATAGAATGTGTTAGTGCTGATGCTTTGATCAACATAAGCGGCTAACACACTGGCTGTTTTCAAATAGCCGTCGCAGTCTTTTTGTTCCCACATGAGTTGATACTTGTTCTTGAGTTTATGATACTCTGGAACAACTTGAATAAAACTGCCTGCTTTACTTTCTTTAACACTGATTAAACTCATGGGTAACTCAATTCCATTAGTGCTGTTTATAACAACGCTTGAGCTTTCGACTGGGGCAATGGCCATCAATGTGGCATTGCGAACACCGTACTGTTTCATGTTGACTCGCAGTGTTTCCCAATCAAGTTCTGGGGCAAAGTTTGCTAGTTCATTAGCACCCTCTGCTCGTAATTCCCAAGGGAATATGCCTTGACCATATCGTGTCTTATCACTGTGGGTGCATGGCCCACGTTCTTTAGCTAGTTCTACTGTGGCTTCAGTCAAGTAAAAGGCTTGATGCTCCATCCAGCTCTTGACATCTTGTAGTGCATCTCGTTCACCATAACGTAGTCCACGTTTGGCATGCCAATAGGCCAAATTAGTTACGCCAATACCCAAGGGTTGGATTTCATCATTACTGAGTTTGCTTTGAATACTTAAAAAATCTTGGTAGTCAAGTATGTTGCACAGACTGCGCTGTAAAATGCGGCAAGCACGGCGCATGTCTTCTGGATTGCGGAAGGCTCCCCAGTTGATACTGCCGAGTGTGCAAAGAGCAATGCGGCCGTCCACATCATCAAGACGTTTAAAAGATTTAGTAGGTAAAAGTATTTCACAGCATAAGTTACTTTGATAAATGGTATGGTACTCAGGATCAAATGGTCCTTGATTCTGTACATTGTCGATGAACACAAGATAGATCCGACCAGTGTCGGTACGTTCTTTTAGTATGCCACTCTTGAATACTTCTTCAGCACTCATAGTTTTGGTACGTAGGTCTCGACGCTTTTCGTATTTTACATACAGTTCTTCAAATTCTGCTGTGTTACGATAAAAGGCTTCATATAGGTCTGGTACCTCATTCGGGTCAAAGAAGGTAATGCTCTCTTTGTTCTTGAATCTGCGCCAAAAGAATTTGCTAAGGACAACTCCGTAGTCCATGTGTCGAACTCTAGTTTCCTCTGTGCCTTGGTTGTTTTTAAGAACAATAAGATCATCAAACTGATGATGCCAAATGGGATAAAATACAGTAGCACTTGCATTGCGAATACCTCCTTGACTGCATGAGCGTAAATCTCCGAACCATTTCTTAAGGAATGGAATCATACCAGTATGCATGATTTCGCCACCGCGAATTGGGGAGCCCAATGGGCGAAGTCGACCGATTTCCAATCCAATCCCCGCACGTTTACTGGCATACTTGGCCATCATCTCACCACTAGCGAAAATACTATCCAAGTCATCGTCACTACGGATAAGAACACAAGAGCTGAATTGTTTTGTAGGTGTACCCAGACCGGCTAGTACTGGAGTAGCAAGAGTGAATAACCCATCACTTGCGGCATTGTAATATTCCTTGATATATTTCATTCGAGCACTGTTAGGCTCTTCCGTGTGAAAGATTGTTGCAGATGCAATCATGTATCTAATTTGCGGAGTTTCGTAAGTTTGTTTGGTACTACGATTCTTTACTAGATACTTTTCAATCAACTGTTCAATGGCCGCGTATGAATACCCTTCGTCCTTTTCATGATCCAGCATGTCATTCATTCGATTCCAGTCGTCTTCGGTGTACCATTCTAATAGTTCTGGAGTGTACAAGCCTGTGGCCACATTCTTTTGTACAATAGAGAAAAGACTTGGGACTTGGTATTGTCCGTATACATCTTTACGCAAGATACTGAGACGCTGTTTACCTGCCACATATTGATAATTTGTATGGCCTACATCTGGATTTGATTCTACATCGATCAAATCTACGATAGCACGTAGGGTAATGTTGTCAATTTCGCTAGTAGTAATTCCATCATAGAAGTGCGGCTGACTCTTGATTTCAATCATACTTTGACTGACGTCTGCTATGCCTTGGCAGACTTTGGTTATTTGAGCTTGCCATTTCTCAACTGCTAACGGCTCACGGCTGCCGTTTCTCTTAATTACTGTTATCTTGCTCATTATTACCTATTCTAAATTGTTATACTTTACTTAATTTGTTTAGAAAAGTATTTAGTGATGAGACCCGACCTTCTACATCTTATTCGTTATATTAGCACGAATTATATACGCATTTATAGACAATGTCTACTCAATCGGTTACAGCGCAGTGAAGTAGGTATAATTGAAATATCCGGCATCGCTGGCTAATAGATTTTGATACTTAACTGAAATAGAATAAGGCACTTGGCCGGCCCCGCCTACATAATTACCGCCAGTTTGATCTAAAAAACTAGCTGAGAATGATAATTGAATTGAATTTTGGTTATTTGGATCTGTGCCGGCAAAATCGTATTCGTCACTCAATTGGATAACTCTGCTGTCAATGTTTGCTGAGATTGTTATTATGCCGCGACGTGTAAAATTATTAGAAATACTTTGATAGAAATATTCAATTTCATAATTTATACTGCCAATCGGAGTCCCGTTTTGATCAGTTGAAACAGGTAATCTAAATGCCATAACTGGATTAATTACCTGCCCTAATAGTATTTGTTGTTGTCCAAATGATTTGTAGTAAGCATGACCTGCAACTTCTGGAACATATGAGTGTGATAAATTACTCGTAGATAGATCACCGGCTCGATCTGATTGATCGTTTAGAGATGAGTTTCCAAATGTATTAAACCATACCTGCGGATATTGTGAAGCTGATGCATTGCTACCACCATTGTTGCCTACATTCATATATTTGCAATTAGTAGTTGCATTGCCAGTACCTAAGTTTATAAACACAGCATGGCGCTTGATATTAGAAAATTTACTATTTGAAATAGTAGTTTGTCTTGGTCCATACTGTTGACCGACTGTACTGCCGTTGGCACCAATGCCTAAACCAAATCCAGTATAACAATCACTAGTGTTTATGTTGTCAAATGTGTTGTTTAAAATATCTCCCTTGGCAAATACTCCGTAACTGAATCCGTCAAGTTTGATATTTTTAAATTTATTGCTGTCCGAAGTAACAATATTACTAACCGCATTTAATGTGATCCCGCAACTCTGTGCATTGAATGAACTGAAGGCAGTGGAACCTCGGAGATTTATATTTTCAAAAACACATTCCTTGGCAGCGTCGAGTTGGATACAAGTATTAAGACCTGTGGTAACACGAATACTGAGATCACTAATTGTTATGCCTTTTGGCTGAGTAGTTCCTAATGTGTTACTTATACTACTAGGATTTCCAGCAGTGCTTGCATCGTTGACTAACTGGATAGCAGGCTGTGCCGGGGTCACTGTAAATGTGTTTAGAGTTGCGCCGGATGATACTGTTGCAGTCTTATTCAGTGTTATGCTAGCACCAGCAATCACTGACGACACCACTGTGTTGGCTGGGATTCCTGTTCCTACTACCGTTGCACCTATCAAGTAGGCAGATGCAGATGTTGTTGACAATACAGCACTGTTGTTAATAGTACTACCTTGGATTGTAATTACTGGGTTATAATATATAAATGTTTTATCGGCACCTGCTCCGACAAGGGTAGCATAGCTTGGAATGTATAATGGACTTGTTGTTAGGTAAATCCCCGGAGGGATAGTTAACGTTACTCTAGTTTTTGCGGCAGCAATAAGCGGAGTTCCGTCAAGATTTGTTGCACTTGATTTCGTTATATTTAAAAATAATTGATTAACTGCACGTTGTAATGCTACTGTATCGTCAGTTACACCATTACCGGTAGCTCCAAACTCCGCAGTATTGACCTGATCGTCAAACCTTGCTTGTATAGAACGAGTTATTTGAGAGTTTACATTGGGACCTGTGACAATAGTACTGTCTGTGGCCTTGTAGGCATACTGCACTAGCCCTAGTAAATTCCCCTGGGCTGTTAGATCGTTTTGTGTAACAATCTTAGTATTGCCAACGGCAGGAGCACCTTCAGCAACACTTCCGTTACCAATGTATAATTCTTGGGTGTCCACGGCCCATGCCATTTCTCCGCTGGCCAGTTGCGGTAACCCTGTGCCGGTCTGTGCTTGCCCGCGACGTATTTGTATTCTTGAAATTTGGACAACAGCCATGGAAATATCCCCTATATAGGATATTTATCACATCTGTTTGTAGTATTGTTCCACCTTGTCCCACCACTTAGCTTCCCAATAGCTAAAATCTTCAGGTTTTAATATAAATTCCTGATATACAGGATCTCCCCAAATTAATGGCTTGATTTCAGGCGGCTTAATACACATTAGCACGACACCTTTGCGTATATTACTTCCGTGTACTTTATTGTGGGCTAGCGCATAGGCAGTTAATTGCAGATAATAATCTTCAATCCACTCTTCTTTTTTAGCTTTATTTGTTTGCTTGTAATCTAGGATAGCTTCGTCATTTAGATGAAGCCCGCAGCCGTCAGTAGTTCCAGCATATATTCCGGGATAGTACAAGGGAACTTCCACACCCCAGACTTCGTTGACATTAGACAACCCTTGTTCAATAACAACCTTGGCCATTTTATGGCTTTGTATACTATAAGGATTTGTTCCAGGTTCGTTGATAGAGCCCTGTTTGACATAGTCCTCTAGGAACTTGTGCATACGTGTGCCACGACCGGCCGCTTCAGTTACAATTTCTTGTGCTTTAACTTCGCCAACACGTTTTTTCCAATTAGCAAGTGCTTGCTTCTTTTCTTCGCTTTTGGTTTTGTCTAGGATTGTAGTTACACTAGGAACTTTGCTACCATCTGGTAGTGCATACAGTCTCTTACCTTCTACGCTTTCTCTATTGATAGGTTCGTAGTTATACCGTTCTTTTAATAAAGTCATCAATAATTATACAACAATTTATAGTGTAAGTCAATCTTTATTGGCGATGCTAGTACTATCTTTGATACCAAGCAATGTCCCAACCTTTATTTTTTTTCCAAACTATAGTTCGTATATAATTTTCAAATTCATCAAAATACTCTGTTGGGATTAAATCGATTACAACATGCGTTCTAGAACTAGAACCATTATTAGCACCAAAATGTATGACCATATTGTTAAACTCATATACTGATCCAATTTCCATATGCATAGACATATTGCCACAAGTCATTATAGTGTCAGCATTGGTGGTAATAGGTACATGTACCCTCTTAGTCATAGTAAACCACCATACAGATCCGTCTTCATTATCTATATGAGGCTTAATTGCTGTTCCCGGAGCCATATAGTTTATTTCTGCGATATAGATGGAAAATCCTGGATTTAATTCTTCAACTCTAGTAAATATACCCTCGCATACATCGTATATTTCTGAAATTTCCTCAAAATACTTTGCTGTTAAAGCAGGGTGAAGTTTTTTAAATTTATGCGAGTATGTGCGAAAGAAGAATGGAAACTGATGCCAGTGTATACCTTTAAACTTTTCTGGAAAATGCCGTGTGCGTTCTTCTCTTAGGTTGCCTTCCACACAGGCGGCAAGAGGCTCTAGCATAGATTTATCAATATCGCCTAGTAATATTATAGGAGTATCTGGTTTAGTGTACCAATGTGTTGAAGGTGTGAGCATAGTTTTTTAAGGATAACGGCTTTATTTTGTCCACCATAATTTTTCTTGACTATTTCCTTTCCAAAATATGTTTACTATATAATTTTCAAATTCATCAAAATATTCAGTTGGAACAAGATCTAATACTATGTGGGTTCTCGGACTGGTGCCATTGTTGGCGCCAGAATGCATTACTATATTATTAAACTCATATACTGACCCAATTTCCATACACATAGACATATTGCCACAAGTCATCATAGTTTCAGCATTGGTAGTGATTGGCACATGCACTCTGCGAGTCATGTTTATCCACCAAAATTCTCCAGTGGAATTATCTACGTGAGCTTTAATGCAAGCCGCGGGCGACATGTAATTAACTTCGGCTAGATAGATACTGAATCCAGGATTTAGCTCTTCAACTCTAGCAAATATATCTTGAGATAACTCGTTTATTTTTACTATTTGATCGTACTTATTTTCGTTCACAGGATTATCTAATAAGTGCATGTGATCTTGATATTTTCGAAAGAAAAAAGGAAACTGCATCCAATGTATTCCATCCCACCATTCTGGATATCTTCTTACTCGTTCTGCTTTTATGTTACCTAATACATAGGTTGCAAGTGGTTCAAGTATTGACCTTTCAATACTTCCTAGTAATATTATAGGAGTGTCAGATTTTGTATACCAATGTGTTGAAGGTATAGGCATATGTTATTTCTTTAATGCTTTACCTGTAGCTCTTTTAGCCATCTGGCTTATTTTGCTTTTCTTGTTGCCGCCATGCTTTTCAGGCTCAGCGGCGTTGGTTTTGATTACCAATCCGTGTCCGTCAAATCGATCAACAATCTGTTTAAGCATAGGATCGTTTTCCCAACGTGCGGCAAACTGATCGTAACGGATCATCGGAGCACCTTGATTTTTACTAATGGAGTTTATTGCATCCCAGGTGTAAGAACCTTGGGCATTTTTGTTATTGGCATTAGCTTGGAGACTCATTAGTGTTGCCACTAATGGGTCGCCCATACTTTCAATTACTTTTTTTTTGAGTTCAGTAACATGCCTAGTCGACGACTGTAGTCGACACTTTCACGCTTTTCACGGCCAGCGTCTGGAGCTGGCATTGCGCCTGCTTCTTCTGGAGCACCGCCCATTTCGCCGCCTGCTTCTGGAGCACCAACTGGAGGCATACCGCCGCCTGCTGGAGCACCGCCCATTGTTGGAGCCTCACCGCCTGATACTAGTGCCAATGCGCCTGACAAGCCTTGACGGCTTGTTTCTAATGCTGTATAAATTGCTTCAAGGGCTGGTTTTACTTGTTCTGTATATTGTTGCGCAACATCGCTGCCTAGGGTTTCTCTTATAGAGTCTGTTAATTCTAGTAGTTGTTCTGCTTTCATTGCAGCCACATCTTCTAGCCAGCCTGTGATACGGTCAACCATGTCTTTTGTTGCCATGATAACTTCAGCTTTGTCTTCTTCGCCTTCTGCTAGGTATACAATATGATTAGCCACTGCTTCACTTAGATCATATCGTGTTGTTAATTCTGCTGTAAGTTCTTCTTCGTCTGATTCGCCTAATTCAATGCGCTCAATAGCTGAATCAATCCATGACTCAGGAACTGAATGCTCCATTGCTTTTTCTTTTAGTTTATCTGCATGTACTTTTTTACGTAGTTCTGCTTTCTTCTCAGTCTTGTGTTCATGTTCTTCTTCATCATCGCACTCACATGGATTCTTGTTGCATGCATCACAACAATCTTCTCTTTCTAAAATTGCCTGGTTAACACAGTCTAACATTAGTCGTGTTTTTTGATATTCAGTGCTTTCTAGCATTCCGTCATAGCTTTCATTAACTTCAAGCTGACTAATTTTAGTACGTAGCTTGTTGCGAGCATCCTCTAGTTGGACATCGCTGAATTGTTCGAAATTAATAGTATAGCCAAATTTCTTTGCCATACTTTCATTTAAACGCTTGCTAGTAACAGGTTTTGATAAGTCTCTAATTTGCATGGTGGTATCCTAAGCTTCTATTGTATGTATTTATACGAACGACCACTTAAACATCTTGGAAATCCTATCCTTAAATTGTTCAGTTAGTAATCTGCTGTGTTCTAATCTAGTTAATAATATTTGAAATCTTTCAAAATCTTTAGCTTTTTGTATATTATGTGCGTAAATTAAGGTGTCTGAGTAGTTTGCCCAATATTGATTGTCGAGTTCTTTGATTTCAAAGAACTTTTCTAAAAATGTCCTGCTGTATGCCCTGGCCGCTAACAGGGCACTAGTTTTTAAGAAAAACTGTTCTATCAAATCTCGAGAGTTTATATTGTATAATCCCCAGTTGCCAGTGGCCTGTTGTCTGATCACAAATGTTTTATAAACAATACTGCCGTCGGGCTGTATTGCAATAGGCAGTTTAGCATTTAAGGTTTCCTCAAAATGCTGAGCCAGCTCTTTAATCATTTTAGATTTATTTTTAAGAGCAGGAGTTTTGGGTTTTGTATTTTTAGATTGTTTTTTCATTTGCAACTACAGTAGGATCTTTCATTCCACTCTTAGTTACCAAACTCTTACGTATGAGTGTCTGAATCCTGAATTGATCATGCTCACTCAGGTTGCTTAATTTAACAGGGGTCTTTAATCTGGACAGCAACTCTGCTTCTTCATTAGTTGTCCAGATTCCAAACTCACCTACTAATTCGTTTATTTTCATCGTAGACCTGCAATTCGCAACATGTGTTCTAATTCAGATTTAGCACCGAATGTATTGGCTCTTTCATTTACATGAGCATGACCTAATGAATCTTCAGGTTGTGCTAGGATATCGGCGATGTATGCATCTCCAGCATCTCGGCCTATTTCGCCATGATTTTCTTTTGTGGGCGCATTGCGGCTTGGCATTACACTTTGGTGTCCAGGTTGTGTTGCGGCAGCTTGTGCGGCTAATGCTGGATCATTACGGCTTGGAAAAGGGCTTTGTACTTCGTCAATATCGCTACCGTAATCTTGTTGTATGCGATCTGCCATATAATCATGTATTTTTTCAAAATCATCATCTGGGTGATACCCGTGATCAATTACTATGTCGTCATACATATCTTGCAGGATCTTCATTTCCTGCGGGCTAACACCCGATCTGCCTGACAGTGCATCGTAAATATCAATATCACCGTTGACTATACCGTGCGCTGTTTGGTTGCTGAGTTGGTGCTCTGTATAATCTTCTGATGTTTGTACTACTTTGTCACCCACTAGGTCAGCACCAGGTGTGGCTGGCACTTGTTGAGTAGTATCATCTTTGGCAACCATACCTTTTGACGGCATTGTTGTTGTTTGCCCATCAGGAGTCTTTACTTGAACATTGCCGTCTGGCCCTGGTGGAGCAGTGATAGTACCTAGTTCCTTATCTTCTTCGTTCATAGAAGCTTCAGGCTTTTTAGGCTCAATGGTGTTGATAGGTTTTTTAGTGTAGATTTTGGCTCTACGACCTTTGGCATGTTCTAGGATATCACTGATCTTCATTTTGTTCTCCGAGGCTTAATTTAGCACTTGTTAATTTGTCAATGTGTTTGTGAAATTTGTCAATCTTGCCACGAGCACGTAGTAGTTTAAAAGCTAAGTTTTCTACTGAATACTCGCCACCAGCTTGTAGTCCAGTTTGGCGCAGTCTACGAATATCCGACATTGTTTCTTCAGCTGTATTTAAGTCATTTGAGCGCATTGCTTGATTGATCTTACTGGCATAATTTCGAGCTTTGCTTTTAACTTCGGCATCCCGAATGTGTGGAATTTTGTGAGTAGGTTTAACTAACCAGTGATCGTTTAGTACAGAGTATATGCCCGCTGAATGATGCGGCTGTTGCACATCTTGCACATACAATTCTACATCAATACCTTTGATGTTGATGTCATATGTAAAGTTATACTGATTCTTTTTGGCAGTGTATAGTTCAGCTAGTTCTGGTTGATCTTTGGGCATGTCAACTACTAGATGCAGATCTAGGTCACTATGCGGGCCATACCCATACGCGGCATTTGATCCGCTGATCGTGATATCTCTTAAGTTTAACTTTGTAACATTTAGAAACTTGGCAAAATGCAAAGCTATTGACATCAACTTGTATCGAACTGTGGTTTCTAAATGATTATTCTCCCACAATAGGGGATTAAGTTCGCTGTTATAGGTAACAGGGGATACTGAGATCTCTTGAAAGTTCATACTGTATTTAACAGTATTATAAGCCTAAGAACTTTAATATGTGTGGAAAATTAACAGCGTTGATCCAACCTGTGCCTGCGGCAAATGCTAGGCCTGCCATAACATACATGACAGCTTTGTTTTTGACTTTTTCTAAGTCGCCAATTTTGCCAGCTAATTCATTGTGTTGTGCAGACTGTTGTTCATTTAAATGATTGGCATGCTCATAGTACTTTTCAGCATTACTACGATATTCATCGGTCATCTTGTCCAACTGTGCCAAGACTACATCACGAGTATTGTCAAGACATTCGTGCATGTCTTTAACATCGGCCTTGAGGTCGACGATCTGTTCTTTGAGTGATTCTACTTTGGTTTCAACTATGCCTACACGCTCTGGTAACATAGCTATTTGTGCTACAGCTTCTTTCGTGGCCATTCTGGGCTCTCCAATGTTATAAGTCAAGTGCTCGCTCCGAGCCATGTGCCTAATTTATGATTGAATGCCTATGTGCCTTTGTAGTATAGTAATTACACTGATAGTATTTATTAATATATGCGAGATATTATAGCACTAGTTTATTTTTTAAAGAAACTAATATTCTTACCAGGATCGTATGTGTTGAATACTGCGTACTCCTGTTCCATATCTTCGTCTAAGTTATTTATGTAGGGAACTAAATGAAAGTCCTGTAGCAACATACCAACTGGATCACCGTCAACTTTATAGTTAAAGTCAAGATCTGTGGACCAATCAAATCTCCAAACTCGTATAATCTTATCAGTGTCAAACCCAACAAGTCTTCCGCATACTTCTGTTACGTCGGGCTTGTATGTCCACACAATATTAGATCGTATACCCAGTGTTTGTATAATTGTGTTAAAGTTTTGTTCTTTTTTGTGTGCAATTTCAGATCCCGGAACAGACCTATGCTGTCCAGTATGTGTAATATCAACAAGTGTGTAGAGTTTGTATTCCATCACATATTTAACAGTCGTAAAAAAGCCCCACTATAAAAGTGAGGCTTAGTCTTCCCATCCCTGAGAAATAAAGCTATTAAGCGAAAGCAACGCCTGTAGAGTCAGTAGTCACAGTTGTGATAGTGCATGTAGATGAACCACCAAATCCTAGACTAGCTACAACGGCTGCTTCTAGATCACCGTATGATCCGTCTGCTGTGTTACCAGTTGTGTCGCTGTCATTGACTGTGTCTTCTGTAACAAGAACCAAGAAACCAGTTGTACCAGGTGTGTATACTTGATAAATTTCAGCACCAACTTGTAGTGCGCGAACTGCTTTGGAAAATGCGCTGTTTGAAGCTTGGTAACCTGTACCAACTGTTGAGTAAGCGGCACCACCAGTTAAGCCTGTATCTTTTTGGAACAATACTGCTGTTGAACCGTCGTTTCCTGTTGCTATTACTTTCAATACACGTAATTGACGTGTTCCAAAGTTACTGAATAGTGAACCTACACCGTAACCTTGTTGTGGGACCATACGTCCGTAATTTGTTGCTACTGTTGTACCTAATAGTGATGGCATAATTTTTCTCCTAAATGTCCATAACTGCTCGAACTCTTCGAGCGACTTATTAAAAAGCCTTTGTAATATTATTTACCACTTTGGGCAAAAACCGGGCTCAAAGAGACATTTTTTGGCGTATAGCTTTGAACCAATCTACAGTACCTTCTTGCAGATGCGGGTACTTTTTAGCCATATCTGCACGGAATTGTTCTAAGCGTGGGCTATTGATGCCGCCCACTCGAGCAATAATACTTTCTACGTTGCCTAGATCTTCAGCAGTCGCTCCTGCACCTAGTGCAATTTCAGCCACTTTGTCTATATCACGGGTGACTACTTCACCAGTGGCACGATCTTGCAGTGCTCCACCAAAGCCGTTGTATTGGAATGTTTTAGGGGGATGTCCTGGGATAGTATTAATCACACTGGCCATAGCAAACTGTTGATCTTGTCCGCCATAGGGGCTATCTTTAACAGAGTAGTCGTGCTCATGATGTTTACCTATTTCATGTGCATGTTCCATGATCATTAGATCTATCTGAAAATATGTGGGCAAGCCTTCTATCTCGTGTCCTGTGGGATAGCCTATATGTACATTCTTACCTATTTGCAGTGTTGGATAGTGTTGACTCATGTGCTGGGCTACTGCCTTGCGTACACCAGCATCATCAGTTTTAGGGTCTAGCTGTAGTTTGTGCTTAATCTGCACAGCATCCATGAATACATCTACATCTCCACTGTCAATCTTAGTAGTGCCTTTATGAGCATATCTGTGTTCCGGATCAAACGAACCAGCACCGCCACTGCGCCAGAATCCAGAGTCGCCTATGCTTTCTAACACAGGCTGTAGTCCGTTCTTTATTTCTATATACTGAGCTGGTGTTAGGCGAACCAGCACACCCTTGGTTGGACCGTTGGCTAGTATATCTATGCCTAGCTTTTTAAGTGCATTACCGCTCATTCTTTCGTTTCCTGGATACGTTTGATACCACGTTTGAACTTGGTAGCATCACTAGTTCTAATGCTATTGATAAATCTACGCTCTAACTCGGCGGCAGTTTCTATGTCATAGTTTTCTCGAATCATCGTCAACAGATTAATAGCACTTTGGATAATGTTTGAGCCGCGGCTCTCTATGACTAGATCCGAATTTCGGCTTAGACCAATGTCGTTTAACTCTTGTAAAATACTTCTAGTGCTTTTTCGCATGAATTTAGTTTCCAACTGTATTTATGGTATTATACACAACAATGATAAGAACATCAATCAAGTTGATAAATGTTGCGTCTGCATATATAATGCATAAATACTCAGTAGAAACCATGAGTAACTACAACACACAGGAAATCACAAAATGAAAACTTTATCAAACAAAATGCTAGCTCTTATGGAAAGACTAGGCGAAATGTTTCCTAAACAGGCTTATCAAACCCGTTTGGAACAATACATCAACAGCAAAAATCCAACTAATGCCGCTGAAGTAGACTACTGGCAACGTCAGTATGACAGCGAAGCACAATACTGGGGTCGTGGACTATGAAAACTATTCTAAACATAGTATGGCAAGTATTGGTATCAGTAGGCGAAGCTCGTCATGCGGCGTATCTTGCTCGTCAAGGTCGAGTATCAGAAGCTAAAGCAGTATACGGAGCATAACATGGCAGAAGCTATTAGGCAATTCGAAGCCAAGCATGGAGAGAAATGTGCGGCATGGGCTATTGTGGCCATAGTTGCATACTTGCTTATAGCAAGATAGTCATTATATTATGTTTTTTAACAAAAGGCATATATAATAACTGTAACAGCACAATGTTGTTACAACACACAAACATTACACACAGGAGATTTTAAATGTTTAATCAAGCAATCGACGCCGTTCAAAGCGGCAAGAAATCAATCGTTAACACCTTCGTTACCGATAAAGAAATCCAATCAAAATTGGTCACACTGATAGAAGCACAAACCAAGTTTTATCAAGGTTGGGTTGATACGACTCTTACACTGGCTGAAACACTAGTTTCAAGTGCAAAAACAGCAGTTTACAAAGGAGCAAAATAACATGGCACTACATGACACTCCAAAACTACCAGAAGTAAAATTCAACAAGAACGGTTACGAAATCCGTACCGATATTCTGGACATGGCCAAGGG